>Ga0065711_1027686_pt1 | contig 46754 bp, 27 predicted proteins | sample Hoacrofraction12_FD_59098 | JGI IMG/M metagenome (GOLD analysis project Ga0065711, IMG submission 59098) | Hoatzin crop microbial communities from Cojedes, Venezuela - Epithelial fraction 12 v2 (version 2) | ecosystem: Host-associated > Birds > Digestive system > Esophagus > Crop | place...
GGCTCCGTCCCGCCCGCGGCCGGAACCGCGGCGGCCTCGCCGCCCTGGCACGGCACCATGAGGGCGCCGGGCTGGCCGCGATGCTACCGGCTCCTCACGAGCCGGCCGGCACCTGGCCTCTTGCGCATGCGGTGCCACCGCCCAGCGCCGCCCGGCTCCCTCCCTCTTCCCGCCCGGAGCGCCCTGAGCCCGTGGGGCGGGGGGGCCGTGCCGGGTCCCGGCTTACCGCATCCCGAGGCAGGGCCGCGCCGGGAAGCAGCCGGCTTGCCAGTCCCCCTCCCACAGCAGAGACCTGCCCGGAAGCCCGCAGGGAGCCAAGCGCCCCTCCCGGGACAGGCGCAGCGCCGTGTCTGTTCCTCAGCCCGCGACAGCGCCCTGCGAGGGGCGCGGCGTGGGCGGCGGGGAGCTCTGCCCGGGCGGAGGGGCGTGGGCCGCGCCGGGGCTCGGCGGGAGGCCCCGGCGCCTCGGGAGGGGGAGCTCTCATCTCGCCGGAGAGCGGAGCGGGGCTGGCCCCGCCGGGCGGCCGTGAGGCGCGGGGCGGCGCAGGCCGCGGCTGCTGCTGAGCGGCTTTGTGAGGCGGTTGCGCTTGCCAGGACGTAAAACTCTGAGAAGGGATGGCGCGAAATTATGTTGCGGGCGTGGGTGCGTCATCTGAGCCCGCTGCTGCGCACGGGGCGGCTGCCTCGCGGTGCGGGTCACCGGCCTGCTCCTAGGCAGGACCCGCGCCGTGGTAGCTGGGCTCTTGTCACCGCCTCTGCGTGCCCTGTGTGCCACAGTGTGAGATCCCGCCGGCCCCGTCTCCTCACCGGGTGCAGCAGCTCGGCCGTCCTTCCGCGGGCCCATCGGCATTTGATGGCCGTGGTGGCGGCGGCGGCAGCATCCCCTCCGTCTCCGTCCGTCTCCGTGGAAAAGCTGCTGCCGGCACCAGCCGCGCTCACGGAGGTCAAAATGGGATGCGATTAGTCATTCCGTGTGCCTAGGAAAAGCCTTGCAGGGTTGTTGGCAGGGCACAGAAGTCATTTCACCACCTTCTCGCGGTACGTTTTCCGTAAAAAAAGCAATGACGCCTGTGTCTTTCGGGAGTCAGAAAGGGGAGTGGGTGCGAGGAAACACAGGATAGCCCCTTACCCGTCAGAGTGCAGAGGAGAAGCAGCGGAATAAATCTCAAATGCTAAAATTCTTGCCTTTTGAGCAAGTTGAGCTGTTATCAATAATTAAAATAGGGAGGAATTTCTATTGAAAGAGGAGATTTATGCTCACACATCTTTTAGCTGCATAGTCAGTGTTTATTTATTTATTCTTAAGAAGTGGAAATGTAATCTATAGCTTTAGCAAATTGAGTACTAAGTGCTAAATACAAGCTATTTCACACAAACTGTTTCAAGCTTTCCCTCAAGCTACCATATAAAAGCTGTTTCAAGCTTTCCTTGTCTCTGATTTAGCACATTTTATAGTCCATGCTAACCCACTAGAGGCCAGAAGTATTTCATTATCTTGGAGCTAGCATTTGATTAATATGACCAGAATTATTTTGCAGATTATTCTTAACTAATAATTAGATGTGTTGTATCAATTGTTTTTAAAAAAGAGAAATCAATTAAAAAATTTGTGTTGAAATCAGGATTAATTATTTCTAAAGATTTACATTATCTGAACTCCTCTTGCTGTAAACCAAGGAAATAAGTAAATGCCTGCTGCACTAGATAGAAACTGCTTTTATTAAAGTTCCTGCCAGTATAGTCCTCTACAACGTCTGTACTGAAAGCTTGACTAAATCTTCCCTCAGGGGAGATGCAATGGCAGCTGCACGTCCCACAAAGGGGCCAGCAAAATTTCCCAGACACCCTGACGTAAGAAGTTGCTCTTGCCTGACGCTGTTCCCTATCCCTCAGTTTAGAGAGGGAGATGCAAAAAAACCTGGCAGCCCACTGCTTTCCCAAGAAACATTGACCTCTCTGTGCTCTGGGGCAGCTTTCACAGGTTCTGTGAATCGCGAACACGAAGTGAGAGCTGTCCGTCCCAGAGGAGCTTTGGTGACAGACCGCGTGGAGGTTCTGCCTCTCAGCAGCCATCCTGGGGCGGCGATCCCGCAGGTCTCCAGGGGAAGACCCGGGATGTCCCTCGGCTAGCGCGCATGAAGCGGGCTTGCGGAGCGCATGCACCGATGAAAAGGCCCGTCTTCACAGTCGCTGGGCGGGCTACCCCCGCAGCCAGCAACAGCAGAAGCAGCTGGCTGACTTGAGTCCTCAGTGAAGAAAACCAGAGCCAAAACATCTAATCCATAGCACAGACACAGCACAAAATTCAGTGGGCTCTTACGATTTCTGGCTATTTGTTTACATACTTTGTTAAAATATGCAGATTCTGTATTTATTTTATAATACTACCACTATGAAACCCAAAGTAAAATTTTTAAGTGCCACAATGCCAAGTACTGTAGGGAGTTTCAAAGAGACTCTGCAACAACCCCCTCCACGCCGTCCCATGCCTGGCTTTGAAGGGGAACATCTAAGGGCAGTGTTTGTTTATGCCAAGACACATAAAGCGTTCTGTTTGCTCCTGGTCAAACTGCCAGGCTGCTCTCAGCTTGAGAGCTTCCAAGTTCTGCTTGTAAAGCACAACTCTCTTCTCTGAGGAAGGAGAGCGCTTCCAAAATGACACAGCAGTCACAGCTGCCCAAATTAACCAGTAGGCAGATGTAATTTGCAGTCACGCTGCCCTAGATTGGAAAATTAAGCCCTTTCAAGTTCAGATGAAGCCTGGTCTGTATAACACTGTGCTCAGAACTAGCTGTTCCTTCCTCCAGCACATTGCCAGCTTGCAACCAACAGTAGAACAGTAAGGGTCGCTTCTTCTCTGAGTACAAACTCTGTAAGAAAAACCTTTAGTGAACTTGGGCAATTTGACCACTGAAAATTAAACTGCGGCACCAGCTAGAATGGCATTTGTCTGGTTTCCACAATGTCATAAGCGTGGAGAGGGAGCCACCTTCTCCTGCATGCTCACCACTCTCCACACAGAGAGTTTTCTCATATTTTCATCCTCATCTAGAATTTAGGCAGACAGTTTTTGTCATTATAAATGCCAGGAACAAGCCAGTGTCGCCGGTTGAGACAGAGACCTGACAGGTACTTAGTAAAGTACTGTAATGAGTCACTGGCCTGGGTCTGCGTGCCTGGTGAGGGATCCTTTGGTGTTCGGTTTCCATCTCCCTGCCTGCAAGTGCTGTCTCTGAGTGGCTTTTCAGAAACTCGAACAGGCACAAATGACAAAGCAATTACGTGGGTTTTGTGGAGAACCGTGGGAGTTTTCTATGAGATTATAAGAACTTCATCCACTACCACATCATTTCTTTTATCCACCGCTGAGATATCCTAAGAATCTTTTTGAAAAGCTGCTGCCTCTTGGAGGTTTAGTGAGAACTAAGTAATATAAACACGGTGAGCCCTGGAACTGAAGCAGCCCGTCTTCACCTCACCTCGGGGCAGCACTAAGGGCTCTGCAGAGCACCGGCAGCAGAGACAGAAGGCTGGATGCCTGGATACTGCACGTGGAACACCCTGGTGACGTCTATCCCAGTTTGATCTTAACATCGCTGTGCCAGCACAGTTATGTACTGCTTAAGCTGTAAAAATATTAGAAGATTTAAATCAAAACAGCAATCCGTACTGATGGCTTTTATTCTGTAAAAATGCTAATTCTGTAAAACCACATTTAAGATCTTAATTTGGGATTTAACTTGTCTAGCAATAAATTCATTAAAACTAATATAGCTTAGTGCAAAGGAAGTAACACAATAAACTTGCATTTTTTCCTTTCCTTCTGAAAAGGTTTAACAAAAAAATAGAGAAGAAAAACTTTATCAGCTTCTGAAATGGATCCAAGTCTTAAGTGCGTTGTAATAACCATTCACCTCTGCACCTGAATGCCATAAACCAGATGATTATTGCAGCACCAAGGAGTTTCATTGTCCCAATCATGCATTCAAACTTCTGGTCAACCCAGAGTTGTTTGGTAATCATAGAATAGCTGAGGTTGATGGGCACATCTGGTGCCTTAAAAGGTTTTCTAGTCCAAACCCCCCTGCTCAAAGCAGGGTCAGCTAGAGTTCAGGACTGTGTCCCTTGGGGGTTTGAGTATCTCCAAGCATAGAGACTGCACCACCCCCCTGGGCAAAGTGCTCCAGTGTTCAATCGCCCTCACAGTGAAAAAGAAAAAAAAAAGAATTTAAAAAGAATGAGCCCTTGCAGTCTCGCAGCCCAGTGAAGATGCGGTCCGTATGAGCTGCTGCCACTCCATCAAAATTCCGGTGCATGTCTTTGTGGATTTTGTGTCCATCTTGTGTGCTAGAAGAGACCCATATTTTTCAGCTTTACTGTTAAGGTGGATGGTGAAGGATACTCCTTTTTGCCATCACCACAAATTGCTTCCACATGTATATATATGACTTGTACAAACGTTTAATCTTGTGTCGAAGAGTGTGTTTAGAGTATCACAGTTTTCTTCCTCCTGAGTTGGTGGTTGTACTGAATAGTACTATAATAATAGGAGCTAGGCTAGAACATTGTAATAGTAAGGAATCCTGCAATTATGGTCAATATAAAGGAGAGATCCTCGGGCTCTTTTTAACTGTGTTTTTCAGATTGCACTATTAGCAGTTGCTGTTCAGGAGACTGAAAGTACTGAGACAAGCACATTCAGGTAGAAGTAAGGAGTATATGCACCAAAAAACTTCACGTGTTTTCAGATTTTTTTTTTACTTCTGAAAAATTGAAAAATAATGGATAAGCAGGACAATATTCAAGTTCTGCTTCTACACTTGTTTAGTGTGCTTTCAATCCAGTATTAAAGGTGTGCTTCTTATCTGATTTTGGTCACATAAAGGTCATGCAGCATTGCTTCTATCCTCAGATGGCTTAACTACATTGCTTGCTAAGCCATCAGGTCTCTGTAGGTAGTATTCATGAGAGCATGAATTAAAAATCATTTTCCATGTAGAGTGAACACTGTAAGCTTAGCGTTTTCTTTCTTGTATTTCACATAAGCTTCTCAAGAATTTAGGCAAATCTAGATGGTGATCCTTAAATTAAAAATATTATGTCATTTTTGGTTCTCTAAGCATGTGGAAAAGGCTGTTACTCTGATACATCTTGGACAAAAAAGTCTTATTTCCATCTCTTAATAAAAAAGCCATCTGATTCTTTCTCTGTCGTTTTGTGTCCACTGAAGAACATAAACATCTAAGCATACCAATAGAGTGAACTTCAGTAGCTCACTGGTAGACAAGAAAATGAACAGTAGTACTGGTTTTGTTGATCATAAATGTTTTCGCCACAGGCCAAACTACTGTAAGTTTTGTAAAGCACAGTGACAGGTGGCATTCGAGTATTTGCCCTGGTACTCAGAGGAATCAGCAGCACTTGCTATCTTCCTGCAGTGAAGTTTGTACATGTAACAAGTATACCATGCTAAAAAGGCAAAACTTACTGAGTTAATCTTGATGAACAGAGTCTTTAATGGTAAATGTATGTTTACACACCCTCTGTGCCTTTGCCTCAGGTGTATCTCAGGTGCACACACCTATATGTGTGTGTACTTAGTTTCTACCGTGATACAGTGAAGCTAATGAACAGAATTCCTACATGTTGCAAACTAGCAGTACTTGATAAAACATACATTGTCAAGGCTATTACTTCTACTCTTTTAGGAGAATCTGTATTTTGAATATAAGCTTGGCAAAGCAACCAATGTGAAAGCCTGAATTTGCAAAAATCTCGTTTCTGGCAAAAGAAGTGTGGGTGGTGTTTTATTCAGGCATACTGTTTCATTTGGTTGGCTGGGGGTATCCAAGTCCTCACTAAATGTAAAAATTTTCCAGGAAAGTGCATACAACTTTTTTTTTTTTTTTATACTAGAGGAATGTGTATTCAGTGTAACACAGTAACTGTCGTAATTCCTTTTTCAGTTGTTTATTGGGGCCATTTAAGCAGTGACAAGCTTTCAACATTGGCATTTACCTTTCCCTTACTGTAGTTTCTGATCTGATGTGTCAGTACTATTGCTAACAATGCAGAACATTATGAGATTAGCTATAAAACTATCTAAAGCTCCGTTCCCTTTGAGTAACTCTTTACTCGTAAAGAGTAAGATCATCCAGTGCATACAGAAATGCACAGTGAACAAAAAGAAAATAAGAGAAAATGAACAAGGAATCCAGAAAAAAGAATCCCATTCATTGATGGCATTTGATGTACAGAAGAGAAGAAATGAGCCTGCTAGCATTTACGTATGGATTGCCCTGGGTAGGTGCTTCTCCTGGTAAGCATCTCCTCCTGGTAGTTGCTTAAATTTAAATTTAATGTTTTGACATTTTCAGCCCCCAACATCTCATCTATCTCATTTAAAATTATTTCCCAAATCCATCCCAATTTCTCGATCTTTCAGAAAATTGTATTTGGCAATTTTGATAACTTTACTTGGTTTTTTTCCACCTCTTCCTTGGCGGAGTTCTTGGAAATTGCCTAGGAACTTGCCCTGTTACATAATGCAAATTGCCACTTACATGTAGCAGAGAATACTGTGTCAGCTTGTTCAATGCAGCTGCCAAAGTCGAAGGTCTTGGAAGGGGGAAGGACAGGTATTCTGTGAACTATAGACAGAGAAAACAGGGGTAGATAGCAGGTATCAGTTACCATTCTGCAAAATGCTTGAGTTGAAATAATGTAATCATTAATACGTGCTCCTTCTAGATTACTCAGGGAATTAGTAGTAGAAAAGGGGAAGTATTTCCTTCCTCCTTTGTAGCAGTCTGCACTGGGGAGAGAAGAGAAAGAGAAATAAAAAATTATATGACTTTAAAGTTTGTGGTGATTTTCCAGAGATTTTTTTTTCTGGCAGGCAGTACAGTACAAAAATCAGATAGTAGAAGTACAGCTTGAGTGCCAGGGAGTGTTAGAGCTCCCAAGGAGGAGTGGAGGAAAATGGAAATTGCTCCCAGTTGCCAGTGATCATTTTTGCTTGTTTTGTTCTGTTCTATAATGGCATTTGTAGCTGTTAAAAGAAGATAATTTGTTCAATTATATTTTTTTCACTGTCACCTTAACTGATTTTTTTACAGCAACAGGAATGACTGAATGTATAGTTTATCTTCATAGAAGGGGAGGGCACTATTTCCATCAGCTGCATTTCTTGGCACTTACACAGTAGTTTCCCGTTCTGTAAACTGTCTGCCTGGGGGTGCTCTGCAGGGCAGGGAGGGGGAAACTTCCTTACTTGCAACTCCTATGAATTATTAAGCATTCATTTAGATGCCTTACTTGAAGGAGATTGTTCTTCCTTGGCTTCTACTTTTCCTCAGAACAAAAATTACATACAGTGCACATAACCTCGTCACAGGTGATGGATCATTATTACTGTATTGGGAAGCTATCACACATATATATATTTATAAATATGAATGATATGTTATTTATATGAAACATATTTATGTTCTATATTTATAGAAACCTATGATATATATGAAAGACTAACATGATTCAGCCTGTGCATCTCTTATCTTGTTCTGACACGCTAGTGTAATGTCTGCTCCTTTCCATTTACTTGCACTGGTGTGTTCAAAGGGGAAGGATCTGAGATGCAGCACCAGCCGTTGTTGTGGGAGGAAAACCTTGCAACATAGGTTTTAAAACCCTTTCCATTTGTCAGAGTCGCAGATACAGGTGGGGTGTTTTTTGTTTTCATTATTGTTTAATTGAAGTCAGTGCTCCTTCATTACCTGCAGGAGCTGCAATGCACAACAGCATTCCTCATTATAGAAAAACCCCTGCTGCTGCCATGCATGCAGAATGTACCAGTTCTAGGCATTTTGCTGTCCATAAGAATACTTCCTTAAGGCAGGAAGGAAGCATGGTTTTTTTCCTTCCTTGCTAGAGGCTGAGAGGGTATCCTGGGAAATCATCGTGCTGTATTTTCCATACTCCTTTTTTTTTTTTTTTAAAAACAAGCATCACTTCTGGCTAAGTAGGCAGGACGTCGGAGCACATGAACCCTAGTCTAACTCCGAATGGTTATTTTTCTGTCCCTGTAACCTCAGCTAGCTCACCACCAGTGCCAGGGTGGCAGCCCCTCAAGGATGGGCTGACCAAGCTTTTGCAGAGTGTGCTGATCTCTGCAATCTGCTCCTGGCTCCCCAGCAAGTGGACGAGAAGCGAGCTTGGGTTTGATGACACATGCAAGCTGATTACTCCCTCTGAAATACCAACAAAACTGGGAATGTTCCGAAATGCAAGAGCTGGCGTCCTCAAGACCCTGCTGAGCTGTCCGTGTCTCTGGGAGGAGTGCCTGCGGGCTGTGGCTGTGCTTCAAGCAAATTGTCACTGGTGAGGCACACATGGAGCTTGTTCCCTTCTTCCAGGTGCAGCTTCTCGGCAGCCTGTCCCTTGCACGGGCACAAGGAGGGCTACGAGGTATTCTTGGACAGGGAAACAGAACTTTGCAATTTACTGGCTGAAGAGAGCTTTGGCTGTATACAGTGATATCACCATAGCAGAGTTTATTTGGAATAGTCTTGCCAGGTACACTTTACAGTTCGAGTCATTGAATTAACTGGTTATTCTGCAATTTTACCTAGTTACATTTACGGGTACTTTTAGACAACAGTCACAAACACCCCAATAGTAGGATTTTCTAAGAAGCAGTTGAAATAGCTTCCTTTTTTCTTATTCTTAGGTCCATTGATAGTGTTACTGCTCTCAAAATAACTTTGCAGAAATTCTGAAATTAGTTGTAATTCTGGAACAAACATTCATTTCCTATTTGGTTCAAGCTAATACTATATGACTGTCGTACTGCTGTTGCAGTTTGATGTACTCCAGAACCCCGTACAGACAAGCAGAGCTTTCCTAGCAGCTGCTGTACCAGATACTTTTTCTTGGTCTCAGCCTTGAAGTGGGTTTAGTTTGAAGGAGCAGTTGTTACCTTAAATGATGCTAAGGAAAAGTTGGAGCTAGGGTTTAAGGCTGGACTAATGCCAGCACATACGGATTATTTAAAAGCAGTGGATTTTTATTGGTGTTTGCAGTTTGTAATCCAGGTAGCTAATGCTTTCAAATGTAAACATTAAAAGGATGTTCTCTTTTCCATAATGTTCTGTATATCAGAAAATTTAGACATTCACAGGTGCAATTAAACTTTCCAAACCCAAACAGATTGCTTGACCACAAACTATTGTTTCTGTTCCAGCTTTGTCCTTTTTCTTCCTTTGTTTTGTACTGTGGAGCAATGTATTTACTGGTGCTTTTCCTGTACGGGCAGTATCAGTATGATGTTGTATATTGAGGACAAAAGGGCACAGGACAGGGTTTTCAACTTTCACAGTTATTTGGAAATTGTGAAATTTGGGGGTTTTTATTTCTTTATTTGTTTGGGCTTTTTTCCAAAATTGGTAATCTGTTCTTGTGTTTCAGAAATTACTCCCTCACGGGACAATGCTGTTACCTGGATAATCATAAGGTATGTTGCAACTAATATGTCTACAGCTCTAATATTCAACTCTTAAGAATAAGCATATAAAACTACTGAGTTCTGTTCTTCCAAAGGGTGTCTATGTCTGTCAGGACTTACATAGCTGAAGCCAGTCAAAGTTGTGCAATTACATTTTCAAGTGCTTGCAACTACTTTGCCAAAATTTTCTAATTGTTGTCATCCTTGAAATATATGTTGCTGGTATCTTCCAGATTTTTTCAGTGTTCCTGTTCTCAGTACTGTAAACGCTTCTGAACAGCTAATTCATATGTGCATCTTATATATTTTATTTTGTGAATCTCAGCAACAAAGTTGAGCTAATTTCTGAGCAGTGTGTCTCAAGGACTGACAATAGGCAATGACACACTGGAGCACAGTCGTTATCCAGCTGCTTGGCTGTCCCCTTGTCCAGAATGGCTACAGCCAGATGCTTCCAGCAGAAGTGCAAAGAACCTCTACTTCCCTAATAATTCAAAATTATTTTAAGTACTAATAGAAAAGAGAAATGCAATTTTAATGTAGTTTGTCCATGTTTGACTGTTTTCTGAATGCCAGGTTCTTGTTCTCAACAATGGCCTATTGCAATGAATGCCACAGTTTAATTTGGGGAGGGAAAGTATTTTGGTTCATGGCCTGCTGTTTGCTAAAGTGCCATCTTGTTCCACACCTTCAGTGAGCTTTACCACATTTCTCTGAGTCCTTAATAATTCTTCAGTGTGTTTTTTGAGAAGGCTACATTAGTACTGCATGCAATAGCTCAGATAAAGCGACAGCATTGGTTTGTTATAACATGTAGCATTGTATTCTCCCTACTATCCTGCACATGTTGTAACATTATTTGCTTTCTCCTGTAGCTGTATCTTGATCAGTGTCTTGCTGAGTTGTTCACAACAATGTCAAGTTGCCTTTCTTTACTGCTAATTTTAAACCTTGCGAGCATTGCTCTCCTGTGTATACTATTTTGTGTTTCTGGACCCTGAACTGCACTAGTCAGCCTGTCCCGTGTGTTTAGTTACCTACTTTCTCCTGCAATTTTACACTTCCATTTTCGATTGTCATTTCAGATACTCAACCAGATATAAATGTGGATCTTACTGGTCTGAAACTCCAGTAATTATCCCATGAACTTTTATAAAAATAGATACGATATTTGTTACATCCAGTTCTTTTGCACATAAATGGTTTTTAATGAAGAACTGTGTATTCTGAAGCTCTTTCAGCATTCTTGGATATTTACCATCTGGGCAGGTTGACAACTTGCTAACATACTGCTGTCGCTATCCCGGCCTTCGAACAGGAAGTGAGAATGGGTCAGAAAGTCCTTTTTCAATTGAAATAATTCAGTAGGAATCATAAAGTAAGGCTGAGTTGAAAACAACTTTTGCGAATTCAAAAATTGATTTGATGAATAAGAGATTGGGAACAGTAACATAATTATTGCCATCATCCACTCCAGCTTATTTGGAGAATAAATAAACAATTATGTGAATATAAATGTGCATATTTGGAGGCAAATATTGCTTTCTACTGTAGCCAATTTGAAGACAGAAGTATAACACTAGCATAACTAATTGGAGAAATTCGAAGTCTCAAAGCAGAAATACAACACCACTTCTGTATAGCACACTGGAGGTCTTTGTAGCTATAGTTGACTTCAGGAAAATTCCTGAATAGGGATAGGGTTAGGTTGGCCTCTGAGCGCTTTGTTTAAGTGAACTATAAACAGAGGCATGCCTTTAACACCAGCCACTAGAATTCAGAGTCATCGGCGATGAAGAAAAGTTGCCGTTAGCAGTAAGTCAGGCAGCACACCGCAGCTCGGTCTGGAGGAATCGAACTCCCCAAGACCTCCACATTTATCGGTTAGTTCCTGACCACAAGAACACATTTAGCTGTTCTAATCAATAGGAGTCTGAATCACAGCCTTACTACCTGGCTCAGGTCTCCAGATCAGCAAGCACGAGAGGCGGCGGCTTGCAGGCCTGTGGAAGGGAGCTGCAAGTGTTTGCGATGCTTGTTAACAAACCGGCGACGAAGCCTGCTGGGCGGCGGGGCAGGCGTTAACAGCCGAGCGTACTGCGTGCTTGGGTTTGCCTTTTCCACCTGCTGAACCTGAGCTGCTGTCCTGCCCCAGCAGGGCCCGGGCCCCTTCAGTGGGCGGTAGCCTGCTTGCCGCTCTGTTCGTGTCGCCGCTGTTGAGGCCGATGTAATGGGGAGGTGTCAAAAGGAAAAACTGCCACAAACTGAGATCATGGATGTAGCGCATGAAGTTTGTAAGCCTCTTGCTATATTTTCCAGGAACAAGGTGATCGTCTGGATTTTCAGGGGACCCCACTGAGGAGGAACACATGGTGTGTTTCATGGTGGGGAAAATATTTCCTTGAAAGGGAAGACTCCCGGCCTCTTGAGACTTGCTGAGGGCTTATATTCTGTCCCTAGTTGTAACATTGTGGGCCTGCTGACTTCTCTGCTTTCTCTTGGTGCTATTACCAGTAGTGTTCATCAACAGTCTGAAGACTGTTTGTTACTTCTGTGGTTTAAATGTTCTTTATTTTCCACTGAATACTAACACAATATATTGTAATACTCATATACATAAATACAGCTATTAGACATTTAGCTAGAACATATCAAAGCATGTCACACATATTATTAACTATGCTAATCATTGTTTCCCACCCTCAAGTGTACTGTGAATGGCTGTTATCACCCCTTCAAATAAAGTTAAAAAAATAAAAACAAGATAATTAAGACAAGTTATAATTAAAATGCAACTCCAAACCAATAATACAATTTGTCACTATTTCCGTTTGGTTTGTTACCTTACAGAATGAGAATTTTCCTTACTGAATTCTTTTCTCAGTAGGAAGAGTGCATTTTGGAATAGTTTTTCAATGGAAAATAAGTAGAAACAAAAAACCTGCAAGTCCTGGACATTATAACAGAAAAAGAAAAAAAAGCTACACATGGTGTAATATAAGATATTCTGAACGGATTTTATATACCCCTTCCAGAGTAGAGAAGTGTATATTCTTTTATATTTGTGTTCCACTGAAAATATAATGAAGGAGTTGTAGGAATACAATACAATTCCATTAATAGTTTTTTCAGTCTTAGACATTTACATGACTAAGCAGCATCAAGGATCAGCAGTATCCATTAATAACTTCCAATACTGTCTTCTGTAATACTTTTAGTACTTTACAAACTCTGTCAGTCATAAACAAAACAATTGGGGAGTTCAGAAAATCCAGTACAACCACAGAAGACAACCAGTCAGCCGCAAGTAACATAGAGTTTGCTGAAAGAAATGGATTTTTTTAAACAACAATGAAAAGAAGTATCAATGTATATATGGTAAAAGGCTCTATTTTAGTTTTTGTCTGGGACTTCCACTAATACCAGAAGGAATCCTGAGGAGGACAGAACACGGCCTCATGCTCAGAGGAGCTGTTAAAATGCCCAGTCTCTGAAATGAGGAAGAGACAGCATAGGGAGCCACCTAACGAGCCTTTATGCTCTTCTATGTTAAGGATTATGAGTTCTGTTCTAAAAATACCCCAGTTCCTTATGTGGTGCAATGAAATGCTATACTTGCACAATAAGAAGTCAGCTGTAGTCCCTGCGAATCTCTCCCTGACACAAACTGACTAGAGAAAGGGACTTTCAAAAGACAACAGATTTAGATTCAGCATTTTACAGTGATTAGCCGACCTTCCAGAAATGACATAGGCATTAAGAACTTCCCAAATCATTAATGCTTGACTACAGGTAAAATTTCCTGAAGGAACAACCAAATGATAACCCAGTTGCGTACTTCAGCAGATTAACCCTGCGCATTAATCCCTCACCACCCTCCACCGTATCGTGGCTAGTTTTACAGGTATTAAGAATGTAAAATTCTAGTAACTCACACCCTTGCAGGCTTTTAAACTCTTCCTTTAAATCAAGGAGTAACAGTGAATTCCTCTAAGTCCGTCGTATTATTTCAGAATAAGTTAACTCAGGAAAACAATCATAGCACTACTATAGCACTACTATAGCACAGGGCATGTACCTGGGTGGCTCTGAAATATAATTCCATGAAACACAACCTTCTCAAGGTACAATTGTGAGGGAATATATGAGGGAATATTGTTTTTAAAGAAATGCTGTTAGCAGATTAGCAAGGTTATCCAACCCCACTGAAGCTCCATCAGATGTCCCTAATATGTCCATAATGAGAAGGACACATAGCCATTACTTATATAATTTGATACAGAGTGTATGTAGGCAAGTGTAATGGGAGAAATCAGATCAAAATTAGTGCACATAATTCAACAGGGCCTTAAGTGAAAGACTGAAACAAAAGACAAGATGAAGTAGAAAACAGTTCATGATTTGCTGCTGGATTGGAGATCAGCTCATGACTTTCCACTTCATTCCTTTGCCATGCGAAGTGAATTGAAGAAGAGATGGACAAACTGCGTTGGCAATCACAGCTGTGCACCCAACATAGAGAAATAATAAGAGATAATTTGGCTTCATCTGGGATTTGAAATCATGCTCATATAAAAGTTAAACATTCATAAAGGAAACCTGTCAAGCAAGTGATGATTTATCAAGATGATTTTTGGAAATGTGTTTATCAAGAAAAAATTTGGAAGTTTCAACTGTGAAACATAGTTTAAAATCTTTCTAGTCACACAGTAAATACTTATGGAACAGGTAGATATTAAGCCAAATACTGACCAGAGCATAGGCAGCAATGGATAAGAAGGCATCAGAAAAATTAACTTATTAGAGTAGTATTGTTCACATGTGATTTTTTTCTTTTCATCTATTAATTTAGTATAAAAAATCTATATTCTTTATTACAGAAGCATACGTCTCTTTTTTTTTAATTGTTATTTTTCTATTGTAGATGCTCTCAGCAGCATCATAATGCTCTGCCATTTCTGGGGTCTCTGTGAGTACAGGGAGCAGCCAGCCTGCAGAATCAGCTTGTGTCATTAGCTGCTATGCATAGTGTGATCAGTCTTATTTGCCAATCAATGTCTGTGAATGTTAGAAATGTTAGAAATGTGTATAAACATCTACAGTATTCATGTGTATATTTTAATGATGACTCTGGAGCACAAGGCTTGATAACTTCAAGAGACGTGCAAAGGTGTCTAAAATCAACTTGAACTTTCTTCCTGAGCTGCACCAAATGATCTTCAGCGCAGTACAGGTGTCTCACAAGTGATGCACTACAAGTATGTAAAGAAAAAGACTATTTCAACTTTGAGTTTGCAGTAGATTTTCATGCCAAATTCAGAATTGGCATAATTTAACAGATACAGGTAGCTTTCCTGGAGTTGCATAACGCTACACCAACTGAGTTTGTCCTGCCACATTCAAAGTTCTCTGAATTTCAGAAGTATCCATTACTAAACTTCATTGTAGGATAGTGGAAAAAAAAACAACTTCACATTCACTAGCTTCATTCAGAATAATGAATAAATTAATTGAAAATTACAGGGGAAAGACTTGACAGGGACCTACAGTATCCATGCAAGCAATGTGTAACAGTTCGGATATAGAGATGATGCCAGCTGAGAAATAAGCTGTGCTGCTAGCTTTCAGCACAGTAACAGCCCCACTGTTATACCAGAGATTCGGGTTTTGGTGCTGCAGCAGGAGGCAGAGAAAGACAGACCTTTACATCATCTTTTATTCTGTTGATTTCTTTGTAAGTTTTTAGAAAATCGGGTACTTCCAGCTATACAGAGTACAAAGCCCCGTCCTACAACTGGATCTATATAACTGAACCCTCCATCCTACAACCAGATCTATACAATTGCTTTTTTCTGGGTGGAGTCCTGTTTAAATCAGCAAAGCTTCACATAAATGCAAGGATATGTCCAGGTGATAATTTATAGGATTGGGGTTCAATGCTGTATTTTTATCAAGAACTTGTTATACGTAAAACTCACCTGATCTGTGATATTGTGCATCTCCCATGCAGTACGACACTGCATTGGGCAATATGCTTTCTCGGGTTTATTTTATATGTGTATAATATATACACAAATAAAGAGTATCACCTGAAAATAATATTTGGAATGTGAAAGACACAAAAAGTAAACATTTTATTTGGCAGTTGTTTCAAACAGGTGAATAAATAAATGGAAAAGTACATCTTAATATTCTTTATAGCAACAGATGCAGTTGCACACATATTTACATACTGTGGATGCAAAGAACAGTTAATTTAATTTCTTTTTTGTTAAAAAATGCAACTTCCAACATCACTAGACTTGACAATTAAAGATGAAGATACTAGTAATACTTTGCTCTAGCAATCTCAACTTTTAAAGGCATTCATTTGGAAGTAAGATAAGAGAGTCATCATGCATTTAGTTCATTTTGTCCACTTATGGTAGAAAGTCTGATGTAATCTCAGCATTATGAGTGTCATGCGCTTAAGTCAACTATGACATGTGTATAAATCAATGTAGTTCCCTTAAAACTTGAAGCAAAGAGAAAATCTCGTTTATCGATGGAGACATGTATGAAAGATCTTGGTGCCTGTACGTTTAATTCTTGAAACTTGACAAATTTTGCCTTTTCAGCATCCCAATAATAGACTTGAGTGAAAGAATAATCACTTCCAAGAATGGCATATTGATAATTATTTATCTGAAGCGGCTGGAACACCATTGACCCTCGGGATGGCATCCTTTGTAAATCCAGAAATGCTGAACCACCCCATTTCATTACTTTAGAGTCCCCAATAAATCTTGTTAAGCAAATGTATACATCCTCTTTCACTTTGAAATGTTTCACTGCATATGCATCTTCCATATCTTGGATATCAAAACGCTTAACAAATTCATTTGTTCCTTTGTTCCACTGATATATTACAGGTCTTTGGGAACTACTTGACAGAATTAAGTGTGGTTTGCCAGATATTTCAAGATACTCCACATCAGTATCTCTGTACCAGGCGTGCAGAGACTGATGGGAATAAAATCCATTCCCATTCCATTTGTAAACTGTGGTGAAACCAGCCTTTGAGCTGTCTGCAACAACAAAATACCAGTCTTCAGCAATCCTGAAAGTTTCAATGTCATTGGGTTTTCGGATTTTAAGGATTTCGATATCTTGAATTTTTATAAACTTATTAGCAAAAATATCTCTTTTATATATGTGGGAGCCTCCAAACAGCTGTGCGACAATGACATACAGCTGACTCTCAATAACTATGGGTTTACACACAACAGTTGAAGTACCTATAAAAAGAAAAGTAGAAGACAGGGTTAGCACCACTTTTTGGATCAGCTGCTGTAATGTTATTTTTCGAGCAGTGTTCATACCTGTAATGTTGTCGTAATTCCTGAACATCACTTCTACATGGTCCCATTCCAGAAAGATGCATTTTCCGGTAAAAGGCTGAGCAATAACCACGTGTTCATCATTCATATATGAGAATGTATCTACTGACAGAGATTGGTATGGCAGGGACTGATAAACTTCAAATTCTGCAAAAGTGCACACAACATATGGTAATTACTGAGATGCTTTCCATACTGTACTGAAAAAACATCTGCTTAACAGATACCAATCTATTACAAATTACAGTATTTCATCACTAGTCCAATTTTCCCGTTGATAAAGGAGCGCTGCAACTTGTTTTTCAATCTTTCTCAATTAAAAGAGGTGGTGTTTTATGTTCCAGTTTTCCAAATCCTTATAGAGCATATTAAAGTCTGAGCCAAAGCTGCAATAGAAGACCCCACTCCCAAGTGATCTGCATGTCAGACTTAACACCTGCACAGAATTTGTAATGATTTTAGTAGAAGTTCCATCCAGTATGCAGACCCTGCAAAAATGAACCCTAGAATAAAAATGTATATAGCTGTGACTTTAATGTAACAAGATTAAATAATTTGAAGCACATTACCTGTAATAATGCAGTCAAATTCTTTCGGAGAGAGACTATTGATTTTGCGCTTCTTATATTCTGGTGGGCTTTCACAGTAAATGTCTTCAACTGTGGCATTGGTGCTGCCCAGCCATTCCACTAACCACTTCAGTTTGCAGTCACAGTTGAATGCATTGCCTCTAAGATCTCTACAACAAATAAATCATGCATTGAAAGTAAGTAGTCAGCTGATGTATTCCTCCTTGCAGGGCAACAACAAACTGGGCTCTTGTTAAATACGTGCCCTCTTCTTTATTCTCAGTTGATGCCTTCCTGCCTTCATTTATCCTGACCTGTAGTTACGTCTGCATACCAGAACCCACACAGATTTAATTATATTAAGGTAATCCAGGAGAACTTGATGATTAGTAGGAAATTTTTGTTGATTTCTCCAAGTTTACGGGTACACAAAAGCCTACCAAACTGTTGGCCACATATTTCAGGAGGTTGTTTCTTTTGGACTACTCTTTCTCAATAAGAGCATTTAGATAAGAAAACCGGAATGAATATAACCTGATGGTCAGCCAGTCAGTATTTGCTGTCTCCTTTAGCCATACTCATTTAGGGCTTTAGGAGACACAAGCAAAGGAGCTCTGTTCAAGTCTTTTACAGCTGTCTTCAGTCAGATTTCAGATGGTGTGTACAGGAACAGGCAAGCGCCAGGACCAGACTGTGTAACCACCTGGCCATGATCAGTCATGCCAAGGAACGCTACCAGACGGACTGAGCATCTCCACAGCTTGCTGCTGCAGCTCTACACTAGGAATTCAGCCTACCTTCATAATACAGGGAGCAGGCAAAGGATGTTCTGCGCTCATTGTCCCAAATCAGGTGAACCAGAATTTGGTGTGTTGTAAACAGGACATATTTCAGTGAAGCAACTATAGGATTTATCTGTTTATCTACACTGTGGATTTTTACTGGTATCTAAGTTACATATTTAAATAAGTTCATGTTTTGGTTTGGTTGCAATTAGATTTACTATGGGATATGGTACTTACTAAGACACATGATTTTGTGATAAAAGATAGCCTTCTCAGAAATTATTTTCACGTAGAAATGTTACTCCATTAAATTTCTCCCACCCTCCCCTCCCCCTCCATGCTCTCTCATGCATCCCTAAGGATACTTCCTTCTTATTCACTCTTAATGAATGTGCAGCTCTCTTACATAACTACTAAAAATATTACTTGTCTTTATAACTGGTGGAATATTCAAAACTAAAGCAAATTATCCACAACAGTAGACAAAAACCAAGCCTACCCATATTGGGTAGTCTCTACCCAGTAAAAAGTTCCATTGCTGGCTCTCAGTTTGAATCGTTACTCAGAATGTCCTCTAAAATAATCTCTTTATATTTTTAGTATAATTAATAGATTAATTAATTGTTTTCTTACACATTTGTTAAAGAATCCAAGCCTTTGAATATGTCTTTCGGAAGTGATTGGAGATTATTATTTGCGAGACTCCTGTAAAAGAAGATACTTCAGTATGAGTGCTAGTTCATGAAATCACACATTTTTGCAAGGTGTAATACTGTGTGGCTTTTTCTTCCTTAAGGTGAGGAACCCTGGTATTCCCCAGCACTTAGTTCTAAAAGATTGCATTTATGAATAGTTCATTGACTTTGTGATTTTTTCTTCCACTAAAATGCCATGCCTCCTTCTGCCTTTTCGCTCTTTGGCAGCCTTGCAGCATTTACAATACTTCACTTAGCAGGGTAAAAAGTGCAGTCACCTCTGGCGTTTTGCCAACACCATTATTTTAAAACAATTAGTCATGATTTGATCTACTGATGTTTTCCTTATGAGCTACCAATGCATGGTGTTCACATTACTGCAATTTCCCCACTTTCTTGTATCTCTTCTGCAAGAAAAATCTCAATACTAGGTTTCATTCCATGGGACTTAAGGTTTAGCTCATAGTTTTTGGAAATATGCAGTAATAGACAAGAAATTGCTGATCAGCATGAATCGCTTTCCTGGAATGTGCGTGTGTGTGTGTACGTATGTGTGTATGACAACAGCAAAAAACTGCCATTAATTCCCAGTTTTTAATGTTGGGAAAACTCCTTTAAATTCAGTGAATATTCTAACTAGTAAAAGTGATGAGGAAACGTGAGCAGGCTTTGAACGAGCTATATATTACATTTCAGCGAGACATGGCTGTATGAGTCCACCAAAGGTCTGGCTTCTCTGAGATATCACTGAGAGCATGACAGGAAAAGCATAACAGTGTAGAGGATAGCTTACGCTTCTTTCGATTAACAAAATTATTTATTACTTATGAGAAGAAATGAAAATAGAAAGAAATCATTCTAGTTTAAGATCCCAGTCAGAATCTGTAGCTAGTAAGACTTAGAACCTCTTCTGTTTTCGCTTGTAAACATCAAAGTTATTTATTAATCACAATTTCTCTGGCCAAGCAAAGCCACTTAGGCATATGCCTAAATTCAAGAACAGGCCCAGACGTACTAGGTCTGCTGCCTCATTTAAAATTAAGTATTTTCCTTATCGGGAATAGTAAGATGCCGTTAGTCCATTCTGAGCTCACCACTTTCAGCGTACATCTGATTGTAACACTGTTTGGTATACGTATCACGTGCTTAATTTTATGCTCAAGAGCAATTCCTTAAAAGTCAGGTAACTCACACTTGCAAGCTGAGGCAGGCCTAATGCCCTATATATTCTTTATATATTATTATATAGCAAACTGTGTATGATGATGTACTTAGAAGTAGGAGTGGTTCACCACTGCCATGGGAATATGACTGACAGAAAAATTTAGACAAGGTTTACGCATTTGTCAATTTTTGGATTAAAATTATGCATTTTATATTCCACTGTTAAAAAAGCATACTTATATATTAGAAAACACTGGCTTTCCTAGATGGTGCTGTATATGGTATTTGGTTTATAATAAGAGAGTAAAGGTTGAATCAAACATGCAGTTAAACTTATGGTCGCAGTTCTGAAAGAAATGTAATCAAAATTATATATTGTGCATAGAAATTATTGTCCAATCCTAACTGTAAGTTTTTGACATTATATTAGCAAATTAGTTTAAAAAGTGCTATTTTTCTTTATTTTTTCTGTTCTTACATCTACTCTGAGGAGAAGAAAAATTGTGTTGCATAACAATAAATACTAGATGTCTCTGTTTTACAATGAGGACACACTATAATTATCAAAGTTAATTGCATTATAAAAGTACAAATGTTTGGATAGCTTACTGCATGGCAAAGGTTATGTTGTGAAAAGGAAGTGAACAGAATACACAGAACAAAGTTAATCGTCTCCTCTAACTTCATGCAACTCACTTGTATGCTTATTTACTATGATTCTTTTAAATATTTTTTATGTCTGCAAGTACTCTCCTGTTTCTTAAATGAGAAACGCCTCAGGGTGCCAAATGATTATTCTTAACATGCATGTGCAATTTTCCCCAAAGGGTGGGGAGTGGCTCTGCGAGCAGATGAAACTAGTCCCATTTTGTGGTTAATGGACCTGCCTTTGCAGTTATTTTCTGAAAATTTCTCATTGTCCTTATGAATAGCACTCCATGCACAATAGCAGCATGATGCACAAATCTAGGTCCCAAAATCGTGCGTGCAACCACATGCAAACAGCAGTGGCTCCTCAAATGTGGTTCTAGCTTTTGTATGTGTTTTCTCTTGCAAAACTGCTGAAGCATCCCCAGAAACCAACATAACAGGCAAGACAAAATGTTACTCTTGGACTGTACGCTCTGTGGAGAAGAAACTGTGCCTTCCTCTGTGTTAGAGAAGCAATTTGCTCACTGACAGCAACAGCTACTAAATAAGTAAATGAATATGATAAATAATGTAGTGGACCCATTTGTGAATATAAAGCTATTCATGTGCATAAATATTCTGAAGATAGGGTCCCAATTACCAGCCTTATCCAATTATCTGCCTTTATTAACAATGCTACAATTACCCCTATACCTCTAACATGGATTTTTATGGGATGTGCACAGCCTGTTTATATGCCTTTTTCCCTCTCCTCTCTCTTTCCTCCTCCTCAGACCTAGAGCCATTCTATCAGTAACTTTATCTACATGAGTAGTCACAGTAGGCTGGGTTTCAGCCAGCTGTCAGTCTTGTCTGTTCTGACCAAAAAAGGGAAGAGTAAAGTGGCTTATGGTACATTTACTATGCGGTGAAGGATGTGGTGAATTGCAATTCAACTATTATATTTATGTATTAACTATTTAAAATGGAACCTTTACTTTCTCTCTTGTGTCAAAATATACAACAGAAAAAGTTAAATGACCCTGTTTCAAAACCCTCTTGGAGGTTATTACATTAAGGCCAAAAGGACAGAGTCCACTCCCCTGCCTGTGGCAGACCCCCCAGGATATATGCTTCAGAATGCAAATGCTCAGAGCTGGGTATAAACCCATGTCAGGCACACCCCAGATGTTTTAGCCTCCTTCTCTTACAGTATTTTTGTATTTTTTGTTTTCTCACAGTACATACTCTGTTTTCAATAAATTTATTGCTTACTAAAATAAAATTATTGCTAAATATAAACTTGATGTAAGGTAAGAGACAAAAGCCTGTCTAAAAACTGTCTCGCTAGCTCAGAGCATGAGGATGCGACTCTTGTGTTTGCAGGGAAATGTTCCAGGTGTTTGTTGGCAGCGTGCATTTCACCTGCTGAGCACAGCGTGAGAAATGCCTCTGCCGGGGCGAGCATAGGAAGCGCTGCTCCTTGCCGCTGCATTGGCATCCAGAGCACCTTTGACTATTTTCCCTCCTTGGCTGGTGCAGCGAGGGGGCTGCAGCATGCCCGAGGCTCCAGGAACGGCTGCAGTCTTCTCCCGGATCCTGGGCAGACTGGGGTACGTGGGGAGAGGTGTGCGCCCACCCCTCAGCCTCTCATCACCGTGGCACCTCAGCGCTGACCACGGCTCCCACCTTCCTCACCTCCAAGTCCCAAACTGGGACTCGCCTTGTCAGTGCCAAGCTTCCCGACCCATCCTGCTTTCTCACCGCTCCCACATGCTCAGTTGGAAATCCCCAGTGCTCTGAACAGAGAAAGTCAGGGAGCTACTGCCAAACATGTTCTGCTTGGAAGGTGTTTGGGTCCCAGCCTTTTACGCATACCACAGTTTGGAATCTTTGGTGGAAACACAAGGTCAACGTTCTAAGGAAATTACTATTAATACTGCCTAAACAAATGCAAACCAGCTATATATCAAAATGCAAAATTAAACAACACAGTGGTTCAGTTACTATATGAAATACACCAAGCAATATATTCAACCACTTTACTTACAGGTGAATTAAAGATTTCAGTCCTCTGAAAGTATTTCTTGAAATTGACTTAATGCTGTTGTTCTCTATGAACCTGTAATGGGTCGTAAAGTTATTCTGGTCAAAGCAATGCCTGGAACTTGGAAGCCCACCCACTCTACTCAGTAATGCCAGGAAATATACTTTTGTCCACTCACAAATATTCTAGATGAGGAAGGCCCATGAAAGCATCGTCACTAATAACATCAAAAGTGTTGGATGTAAACAACCTGCATAAAAAGATGCAAAACAAAAGAACATCAGGTTATTAACATCTTTAGGAAATGGTTCAGCAAACCATGGTAGGCGACATCTCCACTGACTGGTTTCATGCTTTTTGCCTGTGTGAGCACTACGGGATCGTAAGGCTGATAGATTGCACCGCAGTCTGGTGCAAAGGGAAGGACGGAACAACTCGTTGAGTTGCCTGCTAGGGCCATCTGATAAAATTCCATTGACTTCTGTGGGATGTAAACGTGGGTTTATCATGCCAGTAAAACAATGGGATTGTACAAGTGCCACTGGAGACATACTTGGACAACAATGAAATGTTCAAGTACTACAGAGGTCTAAAGTGTGTTGAAGAACACTTACTTTGGATGACAACAGGGGAAGCATCCAGCTGGTTAGCCAGACATCAGGTTGAATTGGCACCACTGATAGACTGGAAAATCCCTTAACTTACGAGTTAAACTTGTGAGCATATTTGACCTGAAGGTACTGAGAAGTTACTGAGAAAAAAATGGAAAATCTCTTAATTTAGCCAGTGTTCAAATCAGAACTATTTTTAAGACCATATTATACCTGCTGGAGATAGCTTTTAGTGCGTGCATGTATTTTTCATCCATCTAGCAGTAAAAATACCAGCAACACATTTAATTTTATGTAATGTTGTAAGCATTAAAAGTGGAAGAGCATTGATTTTTCTAGCTTTAGTTATGCTCACCAGCCATGTCCGCATTTGCCCATTTTAATTCAGCTCTGGACTGCCACACCCTTAATATGGTGACACATTGTCAAGTACGATGAATTTTACCTTACCCCAGTGGAATACTAGATGCACATCTAAATTTTATTCAGTTTGACCTGATGGATAAGTAGATTTACACTCTGACATTTTTAGGCATTCAGGAATTCAAGATTTCCAAGTATGAATTAATATACTTAATGACTTAATCTGTTATTTTGAAGTTTGCATTAAGAATAAATTGCAGGTGATATATTTTCTCACTTGTCTACTGCAGACTATGCTTCTTCCACTTTAAATAAGTTCCTATATATGTATGAAAAGTCTAAGCAGGAAATTCTTCCTTTTTGTTAGAAACAATGAATACTTCTCTCTCTTAGAGGAAGTAAGTATTTTTGTAAAATCTCTGAACGAGAAGAGCAAGTTAGTAAATCTGCTGCCTGCAACTAATTTTACTTTTCTGATGTGGTTTCACTGGATAATTTTTCCTTTCCTGCACTCTACCCTCCTTGTAATTTAAAGAACAGGGTGGTATCTCTTTAAATAGTATATCTATTTTAGATATTGCCAGGCTCATGGCATGGGTCTTGCACTTGGTGAGCTCCTTTGCCTCCTATCTCGTACCTGCCCCCGATGGCTGTATCATCCATATTTGATGCACAAAGTGGCTTTTCTCCCACTCTCTGACCTCAAACACCAGATTTGCTTGATCTGTGTCCCACCAGCTAGCTATTTCTGGGGACAGAGGCTGCACTGTGGCTAGGGACTGTACTGTTTAGCAGGAACTGTACACTGCTAGCAGGTACGGATCCCGGTGCCATGATTACCTCCCTTCTTTCTGTGGGCTTTCATGTCATCAGTTTATAAGGGCACCCTCAGGACATTGCTTATACAAAGAGTTACAAGTGCTGGAGATGAGAGCAGGAGATTTTCTCGACCTTTGGGGAATGCTCCTGCTGGTACTTCCCCATTGCTGTGTAGGTCCTTCGTATGCTTGCTGTCACATGAAGAGCACAGAGCCTATCATCCATACTATTCGAGAAGAAAAGCTCTCCTGGCCTGGGACTTATGAGCAGTGTTTAGCACAATGAGACCATGACTTTTCCAGAGACCATTGCCGCTAAAGTAAAAATAGTAGTAAATAATAATGGAGGCAAATATATTCCACCCTTAGAAACGTGTGACTGGCATACTGGAGATACCAAGTTACATTTGGACTCTAAAAATGTAATGCTGGAGACTATTATGTAAAAATACGTATAGGTTTCTAAATCTTGCTATTGGCTAAATTAAACCTACCAATATAGCTATAATCATGCAAAGCTAAAACTTACTTTAATTTTTAATTAACCTGAGTTCTCCATATTCTTATTTCCCTTGCTATCTTCTGCCAAAGGTGAAAATTTTTCGTTCCCAGTTACAGACTGGAGCACTGGCCCCACAGATACAATCCTGCTTCTATGGTCCATGTTTAAGGAGTCATTTGCCTTAGATCAGCGGCCTGACTTTCCAAAGATGGCAAGCAGCTCAGCTATCATGTTAGAAATCTACCTGGAAAAGTGTTCAGCAGTATTTTTTAGAAATGCTAGGTAGCAGAAGTAAGTAATCTGTCGATTGTTTGCACCATTTTAACAGATCTCTCATCAGAGCCTGTAATGGAACAAAACCTGCTTTTCTGGGGTCAGAGCTTTTGTTGCAGCATTGATTAGCAGCAGCTTAGAATGTGCATTTCGGTGAAGCATACATCAGATCATGCAAATTATCACCATGACTAAAACGCCAAAAGCCATTGCCAGAGACACAGACCTCACTGTAATAACTCAAAATAAAAAGACTGTGTCTGTCCTACTCCACCCCACGCAATCCTGCTTCCCCTGGCAGTGGGATGGCTAAGTGTAGGTGGTGTATCGTAGCCAAGAGAGATGATGTCCTACTCACTCTCTTCAGGTACAAGCTCCACCAGTGCTGCTATTTCTTTTTTTTGCTTTCCTTTGAAAGGTCCCTTGCAGGAATTATGTGAAATGTGTCCCTTTTGTGATCCGTGACCACCCGGGAAAAGCTTCTCAGGAATAAAGCACCATGGAAAAGCATTTAGGTTTCCATAGTAACTGCATTTACCTATTTACCCTGTATCCAAAATTGTACAGTATGTCTGCACCTCCTTATCAGCTCCACTTGAGGTAGCAGAGTACAGCTAGGGTCAGGGCTTCAGCTGTTGGCACCCCAGCAGTTTGATCTAACAGCCGTAGGGCTCCAATACACCAACATTTCACTTCTGACCACATCTAGCATGCACGGGAAGTCAGTCTGGGACAGACGTCCGATCTGGATTTTGATCACATCGGGGAGTCTGTCATGCCGGATTTCTGAGACAAATCTGGGTGTGTGTCAGGCTGGCAGCAGATCCACTATAAACAGTTCAGTTCACACCCCCTCTGCCTCTGTATAGCTCGCAATTACATAATCGCGTGCCCACATTTCTAGGAAAGCCGGTAAAAATCCTATATAGAAATGCATCTAATATTTAAACAGCCCAAATTATTCTTTTCCTGCGTATACCTCATCGCAGCATTTCATTTTGAAATAACTGCTTAAATTTTTTAATTGGAAGAAAAGCTTCATTACTTTCGTAGTTTTTTCCAGAGAACGTGAAATAACAAATAAGGTCAAATCCAGGCGCTACGCAGGCAAAACTCCCACTGAAGTGACTAAACTTCCACAGAAGTCAATGGCAATTTTACATGAAAAGGGACTTCAGGACCTGCCCCACTGCAATGAAGGGCCTGATCTGAGGGGTTCTGAGCTCGCAGTCCATGGGAGTTGCAGCTTTATATTGGGATCAAGCCCCAGGACTGCAGAAAAGAAACATGAATAGTTGTTGCATGCCCAAGTCCCCACTGTAATGTTAATTAAAGTATAATGAAGATAGCGTACGTTCTGTCATGGAAAGCTTCAGCATGTAATCATTCAAAGTAACACTGACAACAGATAGGCTCGCAAAATACTAAGTAGATACACTTTGAAAAAATTAAACATGCACTATCTTTCAAATTGCTAAAAAGTCTTGTATTTTGTCACCTAATTAATCTTCTCTTGCTGTTTCTTATGAAATTCATACTGAGACCCTTTCTAAAATATTTATGGATACATATACATTTCATAACAAAAATCGTATCATATAAATATTTCTCACAGAAGCTGCAGAGATGGTGTGAGCAAAAAACTCCCTTCTGGGATTTTAGTAAAAGCAGATCTCACAAAGGATCTGGAAAGAAGAAAAAAACAACCTTATATTAATGTAGTCTCATATATCCATGGCTATAATACTGATCTGGTCATCACAGAGAAATTTATTTATATATGTAAAAAAAAAATAAAAACCAAAAAAATGAATGTTACAGGTTTCATGTAGTATAGAAGAAGGTATAAAATGGTATGTGTGCACATACACAGACAGACAGACAGATGAAAGAGATGTAAAAATCAGTATTCAAGGATGCAGCACAATTTTAACACATTAGCCGATGATTCTGAATGCTGGAGGTACTCCCTGCAGCAAGCATCCTTCCGTATGCACTGAAAACACCACACATCCTAGTTAATTTTAAATCATAAATTAAATAACCAAATGCTTACAGCCCTTACAGTGAGATAACATCAGGCGGCACGCTGCGAGGAATAGATCTGGCATTTTCACATAAAGCATTATCTTTGGTACAAGTACACCAGGCAGGACATTTTGGCTTCACTGGTTTCTTCCCTTCAGTCAGCAAAAGCACAGATAAAAGGCATAAGAAATAAGCAATTCTTCTAAGGGGTCTGCTGGCATTTCCCATTCTTTTGATCCGCTCTCGTTCCAGCCAGTTGAAAGAATATCCCAAAACATGAACGGGGTTCTTTATTCAGCCATTGGATGTCTTTCTATAAGTCCAGGTCAATATTTGTCTCTGCTTTCCCAACCCTTTTCTTTCTCTTTCACTCTGTTTTTGTAGACAGAAACCTGCAGCTGATCTGTATGTTTCCACTCACTCAGGCAACGTACTGCTCAGAGAAGAGACCTGCGAGGTGCTGTAAGATGGGGAAAATCCAACCGGCTGAAGGGGAAAAAAAAAAAAAAAAGAAAAGGAAAAAAAAAAGACTTGCATCACCACAAAAACACTGAGCACAACACAGCATTAGATCGCAAAGTGATGTAACTGAGAAATACACTGCTTTCTGTTTTCACAGGGAGGCCCTTTGCCTGTTACCAAAAATAGTACAGCATTCTGTTTTGCTGGTGGGTGGGTGAGTGGGTGTGGGGTGGAGTGTATGCGTGTGGGGGGAGAAATCAGTCATCTCCTACTGGATCCCTACAACCTCGTGAACCTTTGAGAATTATGCTTCACATATTGCAAGCAGCAGAACTAACGGCAGTATCCACAGGAAAATGAAATCGAGTGAAACCATCAAAAGCATTGCTGCGAAAGCTGTTAGATTAATTTTTATCCTTAGCCCTTATTGCACATATTTGTACCACTGAAAAACAAGCTGCCACACATGGAAAATATTACAATGTATGAGAGAATGCCTACAACTGTCATTCCTAAACAAAATATTTTCTCATGCAAAATAGACCCAACTGCTTTTTTTTTTTTTTGAAAAAGAACCCTTCTTATTTGTTACATGTTTTCTGAGTTGGTTAAATGAAGTTGATCAAGCACTGTTCAAAATGGACAACATTAGTTCAAGTTAAAAAATTTATTTGCTTGGATACTGGTTTGACCATTTTAGACAGAAAAAAAGAAAAATGTCATTTAAACACCAGCTATGTTAAACCTGTAGTTAAGAATGGACCTTCTTTGAAAAGTGACAGGGTAGCGACAGATCTTGATGGTAGTAACAAATCTCCACAATACTGCCTGGGGGCTGCCATTGAAATTAGTGCTAGGTACAGTACGAACACTCTGTAAGAAACAGTCCTCAGCCTGAAGACTTTACAGTAAACTACATTAAATATTTTATAGGGAACTTAAGCAGCACCTAAGCGTTGTTATATAAGTAATGGTAAGACAAAACTAAGGAATGCCAAATAGCTGGAAAGCCATATGGGACGATTTTATTTTTTCTGATACAGGATTGCTATTAGAAGAGTTCTGCAAACTTTTAATAGGTCTTGACACTTCCCCGTCAGACCAGCAGCGCTGTTTGCACCACACAGATCACAAAGCCTACTAGGGTCCACCCAACGGTACAGAAGTGTAACACAGCCATGCCCACTGTTGGCCTCTTCACGTAGGTGCTGTCTCCTCCCCAGGAGACACCTGTAAGCTGGAAGATGTCCCTTCACTCCTGGTTACTCCTGCTCTGATTCCACATGGCCACCTGGCTCTGGCCCATTGCTCCTGCTCCACAGGCCACGAAATCTCAAGACCAACACCAGGCCGTGTCTGTCTTCCTCAGGAACGATGCCAGCAAGGCCCAGTGCATACACACGTACAGGTGCCCAGCGGGAATTTCAGATGCTACACGTGGAACAGGGCAAAGGGGGACAACAGCCTGCTAAACTGCAAGAAACTCGGCGTACGGACACTAGGCAGGACCCCAACATTGCTGAGTCCTTGCCTGGGCGGTGGCTGAGGCCTGTCTCCCTGGGTTGAGAGGAGACCCCCGGAGCTCCCACCCCTTGGTGGGACTGGATCCTCCGGGCCACTGCAGATGGCCAGAAATGCCTGGAAAGCTTCCAGAGGCAGCAGGCCACCGGCGAGGGCCCTGCTGGGAGAGGGCTCTGGTGCTGGCGCATGGGCACGCACCCCGCCTGGCACCCGGGCCTGCGGAAGAGGGCAGCGCGCGCTGTCTCAGCTCCCTCGCTTTCTGCGGCATGGTTTTCTGAAAGCTCTTTATTAATTTAAGTGCAGGCCCGCCCATGCTTTTGCTCCTAAGGAAACCGTCCCTGTCAGCAGTCTCTCCTGAAGCAAGATTGACTTCAACTCGGAGTGACGCCGAGCTGCGTTATTTCTGAGCCCTTCCACCTTCTGTGAGAAAATGTAACAGAATTACAGTAACCAAAGCACCAAAACCATTATAAAGCAAATGTCGATGCCTTCCCCTGGGTGTAAAGGTTACTTCTTGCTCTGGAAAAGATCTAATGATACAACTGAGAAGGGAGCCGGATCTGTGGGACTTGCGTAAGCAGGGTACGCCGTCTTCTCCCCTCCGAGATGTCCAAAAGCACAGACTTTGGTGAGGCGAGAACAGAAAATTCTCTAACTTTTTGCTGAAAGAGGACTGTTGTTGTTTGTTTGTTTTTTCCTGGCAAAGCTACCCATTGCCATGGCAATATTTTGCCATTGATGGTGCAACCCCGTGTTTCATTTCCTTCGGCTCATTCACTGAAATCCACCATCAATTACTTAGGCATTTCTTTTCAGTTAATACTCCAGCCACATTATGAACCTCCTGAAAACTTTGCAGCGTAGCGGTTTTCCAGTAACAAAAGCACATTCTGCAGCAGGGCAGTAACCTGACTCCAGTTTCGTCCGTGCAGAGAACAGCCTGGAAGTTAGTTTTCTATTCCAAACTACATGCCAAAACAACCGCTTTTTCTAAAATTGCAAATATTATGAATATTTATGGAAGTTCTGTCAAAAGGGAGGCATAAATCACGTTTTCCAGGGCCATTTTGTGCCAAGCTCAGTATCTCATTTCTTCCCATGTAGTGGTTCCAAACCAAACTGGTTCAAGGGTTTTCAGTGGCGTAGCTTGTCTCCAGCCATCGCAACACTTGGCTCACCCTCTACCGAAGCCACCACTGTTTTCTGCCTAGCGGAGCGGGCGACGGCCTGCTGTGCCCACAGCCCAGCGCCTGCCTCTAGGTCCTCGCTAGCTTGCTCTCGCTGCCGTTTCAGGTACGGGTTAGGCACAATGTGATTCAAAACGCGTTTATTTTTCTTTCAGCGAGGTTTCAGCAGGAGTTGTGGCTCGTGCTATCCACTCTGCTTCCCGTCCTTTGACAACGTTTCAACTGAAAAATCTTCACCTTGCTGTGCAAGGGAGGTGCTCGCCAGCAGACATGTTCCAGCACAGGCAGGGACGTGCCGCGCTCCTGGCTGCCACCGCGGGCTCGGCTCTCTCGGGGTGCCGGTGCGAGGAGCAGCCCTCGCGGCCGGGAAGGCACGGCAGGAGGGCGGTGGGCGCCCCGGCTTCCCTTTGCCCTCCCTGCGCTCCACCAGTGCCCTCTCAGGATTTCTGCCCGCTTTGTAACAACGGAGGATGCTCCATTGCCGCACTGTGCAGAGTGGCTTGTAGTGGTTCCTGTGCTTAATTAACACGCTGTGGTATTTCGCTTCTTTAATGCTGAGCAGAGCTAAGTGAGAATTAGTGACTGATTATTTCCCACATACTTACTCAACACGGTAAGAATCAAATAGCCTGTTTCTTCCAGTGTATCCAAATTGTTTGGTAACAACAACTTTTTGTTATAATCAGCCATCTAATAACAAGCTTGGTGCAGGTAGATGATGGTCAGAATTAAAGATACCTTTGCTAGTTGTCATGGGAGGCATTCACCACCTAGCACTACTTCGGTTCTCTGGTCAGACTTGGCACGACCCTTGTGACTTGGTTTCTAGAGCACACACATGCATTCATTATTATTAATATTTACTAAAAATATATTTTTAGCAAGTATTCTCCAATAGTTGGTTAAAATGTGAACAATTCTATGAGTAAACCTGTTTGCTAAAATATCTGAGGAAAGCAAACACAAACGGTCAGAACACAGAGCCAGAAATTATTTTTAAAAATATTTGATATTTTTTTGAGGGATTAACTCTGCTCCACTGACTATATTTGCATATTTGCATTAGCCCAATATGTTTTCATTACCAACATATGACAAAATTTTAACAAGCTTCCTGTGGTTCCATGCTGACTACACTTCCCTTTGCAGCTACATATACTGTTACAGCTATCCTTTATTTCATCCTGCTTCTAGAAAATTGTGTTGCCTTTTCTATGCTCAGGATGAGCTGCCTGCACCTATGCGGCCTAATCCAAAATCCACTGATGGTGACGGCGACACTTCAGTGAACTTTACTGCGCTTGCTGTTAAGCCTGTAATATTATACCACGCTGAGGCACAAGAGCCCGAATCACACCCCTGTATTCATGAGTGCCCTAAAGAATGAAACATTGTCATTGCTATGTTACCACTGCGTCTGGAGCAGAAGGATTTTGAGATCAAAGGCTCCTACCAACATCTTAGGAGTCCGAGTTTTTGCACTCCCAGTGCCACCCTGTTAACAAATTCTGCAGCAAATGGCAAATTTCAAGCAGCCGAGACCAAGGCTGTACTTTCAGTAAACAAAACGAAGTCTTGTGAATTCTAAACAGTTCTGAAAAGACTATGCTTCCTGATGGATCTGGCACCAAGAGCCATTGCCAGTAAGAGGCCTACTGCAGGTTAGGCATAATAAAACTCAAGATGCCTTTACAACAGCTCGTAGCACAGACTAGCTGGGGAATGCTCATAGGGCTGCCCAGAACTTTTTATTTGGAAAGTTCTTCTGACTTTGCCCTGTCCTGTCTATACTGGTCCGTATTACGGATATCTTTCTTTATTACTCCACAAGAGTTTCATTAAAAGCAGAACAACCAGGCCAGTCCCTGTGTCAAAAAGCTGAGGAAATGGCTACTTAATTGCTGCCAACTTTAGAGGAAAGAAAAACTTGGAGGGTGGTCTCCTTTCACTTGCATAAAGTAGCCCGTTCACACTGTGAAGTCAGCAGTGGAGTTTTTTCACGGTGGATTTAGAAGTGATCAACTCTGAAGAGAGTCAGGTCGTAGCTCTCATGGCCAAAATTGCCTGGCGATGCAGAACGCCTACTGCCCTGAGCATATCCTGGTGAGTGTGCCGGTGGCTCTAGGACTGCTTGCTGGCATAGCTACACCAGAATTTGACTAATGACAAAAAGCATGTCAGGAGAGATGTTTATCATTCTTTAAGAAAAACAGATGCGCAATGTGTTTCATCCAAATGACTTCCAACAATCTTTGTAATTCTTGATGCTTTATTTTCAACTGCAGGTTTTTAAATAGTAGAGACTATTAGAAATTACCTCAGAAGACACTTTAAAGCTATAGGATTTCCACTGCTTGTGATTTCTGAAAGGCTCTCTCAGGCTGGGAGGGACCTAGGGAGGATACCTCATCCAACTTCCTGGGTAACCAAGAGGGATAAAGGCTAAGAAGCTAAATACTAAGTATCCAAAGTTTTGATATCACATGACTTTTAAACCAGTATCACAAAATTTTAAGGACCTAATCCATCATCTTTGAACATCTGATATTGACAATACTGCTAATGTTAAATGTGTTTACACGTTCAGTGGGATAATGCTTCATTCCAGTCAGACCCTCTTTCAAGGCAGGCAGGGAAGTGCTGCAGCTCGGTAGCTTTACCTTATGTAAGTCAAGAAAAAGAACAGAACAAACTATCACACAGAAAAATCCATTACCTCCCCTTCAGGTCAGACATGGACATAACCTCAGCTACTGGACTGGCCCTTCACTATGAGAAAGAGCCCACAAACCCTATCGATCTTGTTTTGTATTGACCCCTAGTTTCCTCTGGGGTCGTCTATCCCTGCTCCTCCAAATGAGACTGGATGTCTGTATAAATCTCAGAGCTGGGATTCCTCAGCTCTTCCCTAGCTACTGCATTCTGGTTTCCAGCAGAGCAGGACCAGTTCACAGAATCACAGAATAGTAGCGGTTGGAAGGGACCTCTGTGGGTCATCTAGTCCAACCCTCCTGCCGAAGCAGGGAAAAGCAGTTGCTTTCTCAGATTTTGAAAAGGCTCGTAAGATTTGTTACAAAGCAGTATGCTTTGCAGCACACAATCCAGTAGCACAAAGTTAACTGCTCTGCTGAATACTACCTGCTTTTTCTCCAGACCTAAACAAATAGTTTCTGCTTCGTTTCTATTGTCTGTGTTGTACCTTGAAAATGCTGACAATGGATATTTAGAGATGGGGGGGAAATGAAAAGGGCAAGCACACACGCTCAAGAGAAAACGAGAGCCCTATTCAAAGATGCGTGAAGCTGAGCTACTTCATGGTTCACAGCAGGAACTGACACCACGCCTGACACAGAGGGAAGGTGTAAGAAAGGAAACAATAAAAAGACACCAGGTTTTCACTTGCTGTAGAAATCTGCACTTTCTCAATCATTCAAGAAAACTTTCAAGAAAATTTGCCAATAGTTAATTTATACTATAGGAAGATCAACATCTCATGTGCGCGAGGTTGGGAATGGGGACATTTTTCAGCCAGACAACATGCCCATCCACTTCAGTGGAATGAACACCAGACTCATCACCTAGTGTGCACCCTACTGTAAGATTAAAGTGCCCTCTATAGGAACCTCTCAGGGAGGAAAAGTCATCTTCAAATACACAAGTTACTTTTTTTGCCTTTTTTTTTTCTACAGAACCTGATCAGAAATTAAAAGAATTATACTACTGAGAAAATCTATGGTTAATTTATAACTAGAAGTGGTCTCCTGACTTCTGAAGAAACGGATGTGGTGATATCGAGAACGTAGTTCTGTGTAATGCTTTCCTTAATGGGATGGTTTCCCTCTTCCCCACTCTTCCATGGGCTCTTCGTTCTGCCCTCTTCCACAGCTCGCTACCCGTGTCTCTGTCTCTAATGCTATTCTATAAACTGGATTAAATAAATGATCTGGTAAAAGAACAACAACAAAAAAAACTCCACCCTAAATAAGCCCAAATCCTTCAATAACAAAACAAGAATTGCTAGAGCCAGAACAAGCAGCTGAGGACACAAGCGGGCAGGGAGTATTGGTTTTGCTGTTAGAGAAAACGTATAGGGAGCCGCAGGTTTGTGGGGCAGTTTCATATTACAAATGCCCACAAACATTTAAATGAACCGTAGGACAGAACTGGTGACTGGTGACCAGTTTGGACCAAACAGAACAAAATATGAACCTCACGAAATGCCCTAGTATTTATCTAGCATTATTTAAAAGTGACCATCTAACTGGAGGACAGACCCTCAAGAAGTGTATACAAAGAGACACTTGATAATTATGATATTCACTCTGCCAGCCCCTTGCACTATTTATTAATTTAGTAATTGTTCATAGGAGGTATCCTTCATGCCTATAGTAAAAACACAGAAGCATAGAAAACCCAGTCCAGTAAGAACCCTGTATCCGAAACAAAATGTCTCAGATTTTCTAGCATGAGCAAGTGCTTTCTGCAGACCCAAAACAACATACCACTGTCACTGTAGCTAAATGCCATTTAATTGGCAGCTAGAGAAGTCTATAATACATTTCTTCATGGAAAAATGTTTGAGCTCTTCCAGTTTGCCAAGATGCTAATTAAAAACAGACGGCATGTTATAAAATCCTTTCCTTGACCTGTGCTATCTTACATTGGCCTTCTGTACTTTTTTCATGGCATTGGCTCACTGCAGAATTATAAACTTCTATTTAATTTTCCTTGTCATTTTGCAGACAGAAAAAAAAGTAACTAAATGCTATTTATTTAAATGTACATAGGAAATTTATTTGTTACACAGCAGAGATAACAGGCTTTTGAGGGGAGAATCTTTACTCATTAAAAACAGAAGGTTTCTATGTCCTGAATAATTCACAATGAAAGAAATCTCAGTGCCACTGAAGTCACTGAAATAGTTCAAGTAAAAGCCTTGCTGGAGTGCCACTGACATAATGAATTGCACAATGAGAAGCATGTGCCTCATCAAACACATATTATTTTTTCATCATTGCTAATCAAAATGCTTTCCAAAGCTGGGATTTGGATCAGCGCTGAAACATTTTAAGGGTCATTGGTGATAGCTCCACAAGTGTGTTTTACTGACATTTTTATTGTTCTTAATAATTCAAGAAATTTGGAAAAATACCTTACTTCGGTAGGATTTAATCCCTTTTACCTCACGCAAATACCAGACCCGCCCGACACCCCACCCCACGCTCAGGTGGGCACACTGCCGCTGCGCAATGCCCAGGGCAGGTTCTCCGTCAGGTGAGATGCCACACCAAGCTGAACTCCCTGGTCCCTTTCCCTCGCGAACCACATCCCCCTGCGGAGGAGACTCTGGAGGGCTGAAGAAGTCCATCACGTCTGTTTGCTCACATGTCAACATGCTATTTACTCAGTACAGCTTTAAGAAAAGATACGCTCTTTTGGCTGTTGGCTCTCTCCCTCTGCAGTGGGAGAGCAAAACCAACACAACGTTGTATCAAAGAACTGGCTGTAGTTTTTAATGTCGTTTTTGGCTCTCTAGCAAGAGAGAGATACATGTTTTACTTACGACTGCTCAGAGGCTAAAGCACTTTCCCTACCATGAGTATGGCAACCTTCACATTTTGAGCTTATAACGCTTCCTATATATCACTTTTCTAAGACAATAATCCAAATGCCATACAGATGACTTTCTTTCAGATATCAGTCATTTTAGGCATCTGCAAGTTTCCACTGATGCTGCCCTTGTGATTTAGGCAAAGAGTCATTAAAACTGGAGGGCCTAATTCCCAGCCTCTATGTAATACATCAGTAAGAAGTAATAAGCTCCTTCGTTAAGCAATATAGCTCCCCAGCTAAACAAATGGCACACACTACTGATTAAACAAAGGCGCATGTGGCTTCTTTTCCACAGCCTTTTTTAAAGCAAATGGATGAATATATGAGAGAAAGAGAGAAGTACACAAAAACAGGAGTGGGAACTCAGCGAGCCGTAGAAACATCACAGAAATGGAGATCTTGGACCCCAGGCATTGGAAAGGGGGTCCTGAGAATAGTCTCTAGACAACTTCTTGGAGCAAGTATTAGCTTAAAAGAGCTTGGAGCTGTAAATAGTCTCCTGCTGTTTAATTTGCTCTTCGCTAGGGGGAATGAATGTTGTATATTCTTCGCAAATAAAGACAGAATCAAAGATACCTGATTCCATTAACAATTTATTTTCCTAAACAGAACAATATGAAAGATAATGACTTTTTAGATAACTGCTCAGGTCAGAAGCCGTGATAATGCTCTACTCTATGTTTCTGACACTTCTGCCTCCCCTCAGGGAGGCATATCTCCCTTCATATACACATTAGATATATTAAGATCTCTCTCTCTCTCAAGAGCTATATATAGCTTCTATTCACAGGCGAGCACTACAACTACTTATTCATTCTTTTCATGCTTTACCTGCTGTTTTCAAGGCTGCCCTGATGCTAAAAATAGCTTCACATATTAGAGGAGTGTTGCTATAGATTCAGAATGGGTGATGTTAGGAAGATAGCTAAATCCCTCTTTGCCGGGGACATGGAGGATCCACATAGATGTGGCTGATGGGCAGCTGTACTACAGACATCTGTGACCCCGGCTGTGGTGCCCTGTCATAGAGACCCTCAGGCTCAGAGGTTGGGGTATTGTGTTGTTCTAAGACTGCACTTAACTGCAAATCAATACAAATAATGGATGTCACCATAAGTTTAAGGCTTTGTTTTTCATACTGTAGTGTTAGATCACAGTACAACAGTACCCTCGTATATTAATAGCACATTAGCTTCTTTTTAACTGGGAAAACAATTTAATATTCTGTTGTATGGGCGCATTTTTCTGCAGGCATTGATGTCTCTAAGTAAGCAAATATCAAAATGCTTCGCTAGTTGTTCTTACTACAGAGTTGAAAGGATGACAATTCATCATCTACTTGATTACTTTCAAGACAGCAATGAAACCACATAAAAAAATTGTACTACATAACGTTGTTTTGAACTTCTGGCAGTGTGTCCTCTGACAATGCTGACAAAGCTAATGATAATTTTGGAAGTTACCTCCCTGTCTACAATTTAATGGATAGTGCAAGTGAAAAACTGCTTATGCATAACTTCCCAACTCCTATGCCGCATAAAACAGTGAAGTGTGCTACAGATAAGTGTTATTTGATTGTTAAGGTTATGAAACCTACATTTTCAAAATTTGTCTGGCAAAAATTTTGGAATCATAGGAAAGATTTTGTCAAGCTTGAACATGTGGAAGTTTTGAGGACTGTCTCTACAACATGGTTATCTCTATACTCTGAAATTAAAAGCCTCTTCAAATATTTTCCAGCTTTAGAAATCACTTTTCTACATTAAGAGAATATCACTGGTTGCATCCTTTCAGGATGATGAAGATCAGATTAATGTAGATAATCAAGTGTCTGAATAAGACTTACTTTTCTTTCACAATGTAGTAAAATCCTTCCAAGCAGTAACAATCTGTTCGTGAATTCGAAGGCAAGATACATGACTTAAATGACAAGTTGCAAGAAAGAATGAATAGCAAAATATTGGTCATTAAAGTAACCCCTACCTAGAAACACAGGAATTATATTCCACAGTACACATAAGCTCTCAAACGTGTAATAAAACAGGTTCATTTCTGTATACAGAATACCTTAAACTTAGCTGCATTAACTTTTTAAAAAATTACGTTATTTTAGAAAATTACAATGAAAAATTAAAGCTTAACAGAAAATTGTATGAGAAAGATTATGCTTCAGGAGTCCCGTATTAGTAACTGAATTTAATGTTACATGTCCAAATAGCAGCCTTCCTAGTTCTTAAAACTTGTGGATGGATTATGACCATATCCAAGATAAATAAGGTAGTCAGAAGAATATTTTCATTTTGTTAGCAGACTCAGATTATAGAAACCTGCGAAATACTGACTCTGTTAAGGCTGACTTTCAACTAAAAGTTAGTTGTACAGGGAAAGAGTGGCATGGATTGACTAAAACAACATTATTAAAATATATTAAAACAGATTCTAATATAACTTTAAATAACACAATCCATCTTTTCAGAACTGTATATTTGAGGACAGCGTAATGCAAATTTGAGAGAAAATTCCATGATATGCTAAAGGAAATGTTTTTTCACTCAAATCTCACTTCATGTCCTAACCCTTATCTTTCCTGTGGTTATGTGGTTATTTCCATTCAAGAAATGCAGTCATCTAGCGATGTAACTTAACATTTTAACATATCACTCGCAAACTGAATGTGGTTTCAGCAAGTAGCAGGATCTCCCCCAAGGTACAAGCTGGAATATTTCTTTTTAAGCAGGATCTCCCCCCAAGGTACAAGCTGAAATATTTCTTTTTAATTGTTACAGATACTTTCCTCAGCAGCTTTTTGAGTCTGCCATTTGTACTTCAAGAGTTGTGGATATTGCACAGCTCAGTCTTGCTGGCTATAAGTAACTTAACTTGGTATTTGAAACTAAGGTAGCCTAATTGTTCCCTTCCCATTCCACTTAGGTGCCACAGAATGAAGAGTATCCTGGCAATACTCTAAACGGAAAGGTAGATAGTATTTCAGTACTTTATGTCTGAATGATATTGGTGATTAAGTAACACAAAATTGTGTTTAATTTGAAATATAATCCCTATTATTTCCAAAATCTGGCCATTGGTAGTATAGTTTTACTAATGAAAGGTCAGTTCTAGCAGAATGGCTAATGGTACTAATTAAATGAGGTCTCACAGTAGTACTCTATAAGCATGTTCATAAAAAAAAGTGAAATTGGAGTTTTTACTGATTCATCCTACTTCACTGCTCAGAGCAGCCTCTTTATATCCCTCTACCCTTCCATTTCCACTGAATAATCAGCTATTGATCACCTCAACCCAGATACCATCAGCCTCTACATGCAACTACTGTACGCCTTTACTACGTAAGTAATCCCACTGAAATCACAAGGTGGAATGAGGGTTGATTCTGTCCCCATTATTCCCTATTATGCCCTTTTACCTCATCTTTAAAAAATCTATCTGTGAGATTACAAACACTTGACTATGCCACTGTACATTGCAAATAATTTCTGCTATGACATAATTTCTTAGCTTTAGGACAACCAGTAGAAAACTCTGTGATGAACATGCCTGATCAGCTGCATAGTACAGTCTGCAGGACTGACCTTCGTGATTCCCAGATTAAGATCTCAACTTTTGGTTAAGCAACACATCTCTAAAAGCACAGGTGTTTTCTGGAACCTGCATGCAGGAATAAGACCTTATTTCTCTATTACATTATATCTTAGACTCGGACTCTGAGGCACCTTTCTTTTCCACGTTTTCTGTGCCACGTACATGAGCAGTGCTGAACTGCTTCTATGACTCACGATAGTGACCATCACTCACCTTTTTATATAGAAGACTTTAGGTTCCATACGTTCACCTGTAACTGATTTGTACCCTGCTCAATTCTCATCATAAGTGAATTATTCTGAAGATATATACATGGTAGTCATTATGCACAAAAATGTGTATCAAAGGGAATGCATATCTTTTCTACTATGATTTAAAAGTACACTGGACTGTAATTTTGCTCACATATTCTTTTTATTTGCACAAAACAAATCCAGTGGGAAACAATACAATTTAAAGAAAACAAGTACATTGCTTGTTTGTTGGTTGGTTGTTTTTTTTTATTTCCACTTTACTATATTTTCCTTGTCTCTTCCTTATTACTTTGTTTCATTTTTCCCTCATAACTCTGATCTCAAACTGTAAAAAACAGATTTCTCTTTTTCTTGGATTTATGTATTTGAATGCCATCAGTCGCTTTTCCCCATAACAGATCTAGACATAAAAATAGGATTAAACTTTCTTTGCTCTCTTAGGAAAATGTTCATACTCTGGGGAATTTAAGCATAATGCACTTCTTAAATCTCCTCAAATGAAAACTGGAACACACTGGAGGAGTTAATTTCTATATTCAATTTATTTCAACAGAGGTTGGTAAAACTAAAAAGTAGTATTTTGTGCATATTGATAATTACTTTTTAATTAAATTCTTGATAGGCTGAAGTCACTATACTTGTTTATGCATGCCTACTTGCATGTGTAATCTTTAGTAAGCTTTGTTCTCAGCAGAGCTGCCAGACTGAAAGCCCTAGACACCAAAATTACCTGCCACACAACAAACATGGCACTAGCAGTGACAGTTAAAGGACAATAGGCAGGATTCTACATAATATGTCTCTAGGGATTTATCAGGTAAAATTCTTTGCTTTTTGTCAAAACCGCCCCCCCCCAACTGTAGAGATGATATGGGTGGTTATTTCCATGAATTTTTTTTTGATGCAAGTCTGCTTTATTATTTCCAAAACTGAATCAGTCTTTATGGGGTCATACTGGCTTTATTTACAATACACATATTAACAAGGGCTTGCAGCTTAGTTTATTTTAATATTTTTTGAAGTTCACATAAATTTTAGGATCAAGGTTGTTACTATGAGCGTTCCCTTAATTGCAACAAAATGAATGAACATTCTGGTTTTCAAGCTACTATGATAAGATTCCTACAGAATTCTGTATTCATAGTCAAGACAACTAAAATAGATGTTAGAAATTAAAAGTTAGAAGTCTTTATTTATCTGTGATTCATTAGCATGTTAAGAGTGTAAGTAATATTACCACCAAATAAAGTGTTAAGCATGACTTAAACTAGCTCAGTCCATGATAATGAAGCAATTTCCCCATATTTTTCTTCTCGGAGATTTTCACATGAACTGAAAGTTTCAACTACATTTTTAATAAAAGCCTTTGGTATTTTTTTTCTCTTAGCACCAGAACAAGCTTAACCTGGAATTTGAGATGTCCACTGTCCTCTTCTTGAGCTTTGGATGTGTTTATAAAACTAATTCCCAAACTTTGGTCTCAAAGTGCTCTAGAGATGGCCAACAGAAGTGCTGCCTTCAGATAAAAGTCTGACACTGCACTAGGCAATAAATAGCTGTGGAGGTTTGGAGTGATTTGTTCATCCTAGAAGTACAAGAGTCTGGAATAAGAAAGGTCCATGGGTCAAATTCTACTTCACATGCTCTTCTAAAATTCCATCATCTGTTGGCTCTGCCCTTAGTTACACAGAACCAGGGCCAGACTGTCGAAAGAACCAAGTTTTCCAATTTGTGTATCATATTGGAAGCCTTAGTGTTCTGGTAATTCTGTCCCTACATGCTGTATTTGACATTGATTTCCAATGGTGTTAAATAGCAATAATGAAGAGGAAAATTTCCACCGATAATTGGAATTTAGGAAATTCTATACTCATATAATAGGATTAGATATCATATTATTATCTCTGTTTTATCCTATTAACAAATGCAATGCGATACAATGATTGTGGTTACTTGTAAAAAGATCTGGGATTTTGGAACAAGGGAGGAAACTGGTGAACAATCAGATGCTATTTTTTCAAAGGCACTTTTCTAACAATGATTACACACTGAAATGGTAATTGCAATTCCAAAACAGCATAAAACAACACAGCTGCTCTTGAAATAATGGACATAGCATGGGCTTGTCTATGATACTTTTTGTAACTGACTCTATACTGGAAAAAAAAATTAAATCCAGAAGTGCTTTCATTTAATAAATTACTTTATCAGCCAAACAAATAAAACTGCATTTGTCTTTTAGCACAGCAACATTGACATCTAGTGGCTAGTTAAACTCCACGTTTGATATCCTTTGTACAATAAAAAACGTGGAAAATACCATTTACCGAATTGGACCAAAAAAACCCCGCATTTCAACAGCCTGCTCTCTTTACATTACCTTTGGATGATTACAGAATGACACTAGTCTTTAATGACTAGGCTGGAGCAACTAGCCCCAGCGACAGGAACTTCTGAGTGTGAGCCACTGCCCCTCAGCACAGCCCCACTGGTTTTCCCTGTCTGTCAGGAGTCGTAGGCTTGGCAGTCAGCTGCCTGACTGAAGCGTATACCTTGCTTGGGGCTTGTCGGGAGGCATAGTGCATCCCTAAAGTTGGACACAGGTACATCTAAAAGAAGAAGAACTACACTTACTGAATGTGACATTACTGGCATATGTGAATGTCCATTTTTAGCTCTACTTGCTTTTCTACAAATTACTAGGAGACTTCAGATAGAAGGAGATGAAAATCAGGAACATGACAGATGCCACGAGACTGTTCGTACTATGAAGACATGAAAATAAATGATTTGGCAACTTACTTCATAGGCATGTAGAAGACAGGAAGGTGCCAATATCAAATAATGTTAGAAAGTCTGATTTCCTCATTTTTCAACAAAATAACTAGCTTAATGGAGAAAGATTACATGGGATAAATCTCAGTTTTACTAGCGTTCTTGATGGTTCCACATCACTTTCTCATAATCAAACTCAAATGTAGTCACACATGTACTCTGCAAACAGCTCTTATAATTAATATGGTTGTCAGTGACCACCTTGCCCTCACGCTCCGTACCACTGATAGCTGCCTCTTCTGGCCTGCTGTGAAAGCCGCCTGATTTGCTTCACTAAAAATTGAACCATTTTTTTAATTGGCTAACTAAACTAATTTTGACTGAACAAATCAGAGGCTGTTGAGTTTAACCAACTTTACCAGAAGATCTTAAAAGGCAATTATCTCCTGCAGTAAGGCTGAGGTATTTCTTCCTAACTGAATATTGATAAGAGCTAAACAGCTATGCTTAGTGTTTCTTAGAAATATAGAGAGAAATCCAAGTCTGAAGAAGAGCAATAAAACATGTAAGAGTTCTCAAAAATGTCACCTATATGGAGAGGCTGAAGTACTTTCATGTCTTTAGCTTCAAAAAGGGAAGACTGTGGGCATGTATGTCTTCCAGTATTTAAAGATCTGTTATTCAAATGATGATTAGTTATTGCTTTCTGTACCAAGTAGTGTAGGGCATTAAGAAATTACCTCAAGCAGCCACAAAGAAGATTTATCTTGGATATTAGGAAAAAACTCCTATATACCTAAGAGGTTAATAGATTAAGCTATTTATGCTATGAAATCTCCTATACTTAAGGAACAGCTCAATAAGTATGTCAGGTATGATTCTTTGAATTCTGCATCTTCATGATTTAATACCTTCTTTTGGTACATAGGTACATACACATTGATAAAAGTACCCCCCATAAAAATATGAAGGAATTAAATAAATAAATGAACAGGTTACCTAAGCAAACATAACGCTACCCCCAAATGAAAGAGGTCTGTCCTGAACACACATCCCAGATGTGAACATGCACCTTTTACTCTCTGGTACAAATTACATGAGCCAATATGTATTCATAGATCTTTTGATGTCAGCAACAGTTTTAGCATCCACTTAATGAATCTGGATGACTATGAAGTGACAAATTCAATCAAATAATTTTTGCCTAGTTTTTTTGCATACTAAGGCTATCTCCATGGTCTACATAATATGATCTGAGATTACATAGGTGACTGGAAGAAAGACAGCATGAAGGTAAATACAGAGAAGCTGATGAACCTGGGGATTATTTCAGAATCGTGGTTGTTACCTTGTAGTATTAAGGATATCTCTTGGAAGAATTTATTCAGGAAGAATTTTCCATTTCTTCTTCCCAAAACTTTCTATGGAATTGCTACATTAAGTCAACACAAAACTGAGTGATTAAAGCTGAGTAAAGAGTATGCCGATGATTTGAAAACTTGGGAGAGAAAAAATTTACTTCCTGAGGGTTTTAAAACTATGTCTGACGCTAGCTTTCTGGATACACTAGATCTCATACTTGGCTCATTTCTAGATTTAGGGCAGGAGCAAAGTAAGAACTGCAGTGATGTTGTCTCCTTTGTGGGCCATGAAGTTCAGGGCTACTGTAAGAGAGTAATTTCACGTTACTGCTAAACTGATCTAAGAGAGCTGCTGCTGAAAGGGCCACCCTTGTTTCTCACCTCCCCATTCCCTCCTGTCCCATCCCTCCATCCTTAACCTTTTTGTGCACCACCACTGTTACTCATCGGACACCACAGCAGGATAGTCAGAGGAGCTAGACTGGCAGAAAATTAACTACTGCAGTTCAGCCGAAGTGGTCATGAGCACTAGTGCCAGTTCAAGAAGAGGAATGCTCTCTTCAGCAGCAGCTAACCCATAGATCGATTAACCTGCAATGGAAAACCGTGCTCCTCACGTTTGGCTGTACAATCACTGAAGTCCAGCCTAAAATCGTAGGACCTTCTGCCCTGCAAAGCGTTATGCCCACCTCTTCTTCTTTGTATCTTTCTGTATCTTTCAGTCCTGTGGCACTCAGATAACATAAATGTCCTTTTTGGTGTCTCAGCATATTGATGCTAGACTTAAACTATGGAGGTACTCCCATAGGATCAAACTATAATCCATACACCAAGGGCTAAGGACAGGTCCAGTTTCAACTCCCAATTTATTTAGGAGGCATTTCTGATCCGCTTCCCCAGCTGTAGCTTACTGTAGCCCTTCTATAAAAAGCAGTCAGGTTATGTTTGAAAGCAATAGTCAGACATCAGAAAAGCATCACATAGTAAAATGAAGTTATCTAGCTGCTATCCCAGAAAAGCTGTTTATAAAATAATCAGCATCTACAACAGTTGCTATAGTTGGACCTACTGCAGAATTTTCCTCTGTCCCAGAAAGTTTATTTTTTCTGTATGGAGGCTTTTGTGGACACAGCACAATGCCAAGAGACTCAACAATTGTAAATGTTCCCTCTACCTTTCCCACTTTTCTTCAAAGTGCATAATCAATGATACCTTGGCCCAGTCTCCAGAATCATGTCAGGATTCATTCACACTAAAGCAGCCTGCTATTTCCGTAAGAGAGGAACAACAAAAAGATGCCTGCTATTACAGCTTCGTGTGTATACATTATTTATTTTGAGATATTTAAATTATTAATTAGGATAATTCCATTTTTGCAACAGAATCTCTGCCCTTTAGAGGAAATGGGGCACATTCAGTAGGACTCCAGCAGAATACCACGTACACTCGAGTAAGCATATTGCTACTCAGTTCCTTTCCCCGGGACCCTTCAGCATCACCTTTACATCCCTTCAGGGCAATAATAACGAGTGACACAAATACTAGGTCAGGAGAAAAAATACTTTTGCTTTTAGAACTGAGATTCGGTAGCCAAGGAGGTACACTGTCAGCTATGGCGGGTGACTGCCTTACTGCACAACAGCAACTAGCTATAACTTGTATTTTACAACTTGCATATTACACTGACAGTAGTAGTATTGAAATTTTGAAAATTTCCTTGTATCTGTGTTTTAAGACTCCAGGAATCAACAACATGGCTGGAAACTCTGACACAGTCCAGAAGAAAAGATCTGTGATGGATTAAAGCATTTCAGACCTCGGTGGTCAAAAGGCTGGTTCAGGTACCGTGATGGGAAGCAGTCTCAACTCCTTGACAGCTACCTGCTGTATCTGCTGACTCAATGCCGGAGACCGGTATTTCCCGGCTAGCTCATGAGCAAAGAGTTTTCGTTCATAAAGCTCCTTTCTCTGCCGCAGCCCACAGGCTCCCCAACTCTGATCACCCGGCTGCCGCGGGTCCTCACAGAGAAACTGGGTCACGCACGGCCTTTGCTTCTTCTAACCGCCAGATGCGATCGGAAAGGAGAGAAATCGCTAAAACACGTGGAAATCAATGTTCCGCATTACCTTGCCGAGGCTGCCCGGGCGTTCGCGCGGCTCTGAAGGAGGTCCGTGCAGCGGCGAGGGCAGCACCCGCCTGCCGCCGAGCACCCCGCCGGGGCCCTCCCTCCGTCCCTCAGGGGCCTCCTCCAGCGCGACCCCCGCCCCCCCGAGGGACCTCTTCCGCCGGGCCCTGCCGCCTGCAGCCGGCTCTGAGCCGTTACGGCCCCCCCCGCTCAGCTCCCTCAACGGGGATTCCCGCCCCGAAAGCGCCGGTGCGGGGGCGAGGCGGGACGGGGAGAAGAGGGGCTGGCTGAGGGCTCCCCGGGAACCACTGCGGCCGCGTCCTACCTTCCCAGAGGCGGAGACGGCCGCAGCCGGGGCCGCGCACCGGGTTCCCGGGCGGGGAGGCTCCCCTCGCCCCTTAACATGATGAGCGGCTTTCCCCTCCCCTCCGCTGCCGGCGCGGCGCGGCTCGGCTCGCCCTCCCCCGCCCGCCGGCGCCCCGCCGCCCTC
>Ga0065711_1027687_pt1 | contig 46748 bp, 41 predicted proteins | sample Hoacrofraction12_FD_59098 | JGI IMG/M metagenome (GOLD analysis project Ga0065711, IMG submission 59098) | Hoatzin crop microbial communities from Cojedes, Venezuela - Epithelial fraction 12 v2 (version 2) | ecosystem: Host-associated > Birds > Digestive system > Esophagus > Crop | place...
CCCGGTTGGACGGGGCTCTGAGCAACCTGATCTAGTTAGTGGTGTCCCTGCTCGCTGCAGGGGGGTTGGACTAGATGACCTCTAGGGGTCCCTTCCAACCCAAAACTTTCTATGATTCTATGATTCTATGATTCTATGAATCGTAATAACCCTCCCATCGTAATAAAAGACGAGTATTTCTTGAGTTCGTCTTTCCTGTGACATGACATTTTTACCATCTACACCTAGTACTGGACATACAGCATTGTTCATACTGCGTTTGTTTCTCATCTAGTTGAATAATTATTTTTTTCCTTGTCAGCAGTCCTGTGGGCAAAACATTTCTTCTTTTTTTTTATTGACACTCGTAGCTTCACATTTCTGAATTGGTGTCATCACCCTTCTCCTTTCGGAGGTGATAGTTGGTCCCTCAAGACCAACAACAGGGCAAACCAAGTCATGCAGAGAAAACACTTTCAATATCACAACTGTTACCTGTATTTTTAGCACATCTCTAAGAAAAGCTGCTCAGGAGCTGTAAGTTGTATCTGGTAAGAGAGCTGACATTTCTTACACAATTTATAAAGATCTGCCACAGTCCTGAACAAGTTGTGGCTTGCAGGAAAGCCACTATAATTTGAAGGATTGTGCTAATTAAGAAATATAATGCCAATGGGAATTAAGCTCCATCCCAGCTGGCCGAGGAGGAGAGGCAGCCCTAGATCAGCCGGGTGGGAAGCTGTATTCCCCTCCTCAAGACAACAGAGACATGAAAAGGACTAAGGAGAATCTATATTCTTCTGTAGGATCTAAAAATCGCATTTCTTCTTTTATTTTTAGTCCAATCTTCTGCCTTTTTTTTTTTTTTGAAGTTCAAATTTGTCCCTTTAGGCTTGTTTCATGATCTGAGGTAAAGGATTTGATGTGGTAGAGACAAAAGCCGTGGATCTAAAAGCAGCCCTCCGCATGTGGGACGTGCCGAGGTGGGAGCAGGGAGCAGCATCGGTGGGAACCTGTGTCCTGGTGGCACCTCGGTGAGGGAAGCCCCAGGCTGAAATGCGCAAATGTCCAGCTGCATTTGGGATCTTCGCTTTTAATGCTTCCTCCTGCTTGGGGTGCTTGCTTTTTAGCTGGGGGAAACTGGTTCTTCCCAGGTGCTGGCTATGTTGGAGGGTGTGCGCGTGCGTATGTAGGCAGGCGGGCTGGCAAGTACGGTGAGACCCATTTTATTTATACATAACAAACATGACAGTCTTGAGTGCTCATGCCTAGGCAACTGTCAGTTTTCAAATCAGTGATTAATTTGTTTCTGTCAGAGCTCGGTGTTATAGAGAATTACCTTGAGCTGCTTGCAAAACTTGCGTGTTACAAAACTATAATTAATGTTTCAGAAACTCCGGGGAAGGATTATTATTGGCAGGGTGAGAATGAATCTCCAGACACAAACATTCCTCTAAGATAACAGCGTAGCCTTCGGCATTACAAACACAAAAAAAATCAGTGTAACTTAAATCAAGGTAATTAATTACACAGATGTCATCTGTATACATTTAAAACCATTTACGCCTTTCACTTTGGCTTTTTTGTCTCCCTGACTCCCAGGGCATGCCCTCTGCATTGCCCCAAGCAGATTTTTCCCCCCTCTTTTTGCGTCTTGACTCGTAGGTCGATTAACTGATGTGTCTCTTCAATGAAGATACCTCTGTGCAACCACTGATGCACCGCAAACGTGGAAAAAACTTGCTCTTACTCCACATCCGTGCTCAAGGCAGCTCGTAGTCAGTGGTTGTGGTACTCGCTTGCAGCAATGGAGCCCTGACCTTCAACTCCTGTGTCAAATCAAAGGGAACAAAGACGTGTATCCCAGCGAATTTGGGAATAGGAGTAAGAACCTTAATTTGGCAAAATCCTGTTAGAGAAGAACTGTTTCATGCCCTGTCGTGTTTCTGATTCCCATTTAGTGGAGTTGGAGACGTGATGAGATAGACTGAGGTTGTAGCCAAAGGCTGCTGGAATGGCAAGGATGCACATTTCCCACTTCAGCTTTCTCCAGTGCAATAGCAAACCCGTTTTACTACTTGACTAGAAAACTGGGAGAATACCTTCCAGACAGCCAGTTCTCTTTACCCACGAGAACTGCAGGCTCTGGTGCAGTACGGACATGCTCCAAGGCCTGGGCAAGCAAGGACCTCTTGCGCAATTCTCTGTGCCGACAGCAGAGATGGCGAAGAGCCCTGGGCTTCATATTGCTTTGCCAGAGTAGTACTGACACAACTGCTTGCAGAGCTCTGCACCTGATTGCTGAACAGGAGCTGGGTTCACAGTGACCCCCGTCTTCTCGAGGTGGCTCCAGACGGGCTCACTCCCACACTCCGGGCTATGGCAAGAGGACCTTCTTGAGATGGCTCTCCTGCTGAAGCAATGCTTCATGTGACTGCAGCCCCGGGACTGGTCTCAGGACTGGCGTGGCCAGGGGATGTCATGGTTTCCCTGTAAATTTCTCAGGGTGACGAGACTGGCTTGAGCTGTTCTTGCCTTTGTGCCTCCAGCTGCCCTGTGTGATGGCAGCGAGACCGCTCTGTGAACCAGCGAGAACAGATCCAGGCTTTTTCAACCTCTTTGGGGAAGCAATTAAACTTCATTACTTTCCTCATCAGCTCACACATAGTCCCACAAGCGGCTGTGTGGGCAAAAAATGAAGACTGCGGTAGTTGACTCCCAGGTGGGAGCCAGCCAGAGGGAGAGCTGCTGGGGCAGAAAAACCAGTGGCACCGAGCCACAGCCCACGTCGCTCCCAGAAACTCTCCTGAACTTTGCTAGAAAGTTTAACCAAAGCCTGAGAAAACTGCGGGAAGAATAATTCTACACGGGTTCTCTGCCCTAAACTGCCTGTAGCACCCTCCCAGCAATTTCAATGCGGTTGTACCTTGAAAAGTACAACCAAGAAAGCTCAGGAGATTGCTTTGCACATTCACAAAAAGAGAGAGATGGTAATGTAGACGTAGGCGCAAAGTTGGTCTGGGTTGCAGGCATAGCTGAGGGGCAAGGGGGATGTTTTGGGTTTGGTGGTAGCCGTTGTGTAGTCCCACAGTTTGGCCAACGCATTGAACTGCAACAGGGAAGGTCAGTGTGGGCAGGCTCAGTCCCAGACTGCGCTTTCTGCATAAAGCCTTTTCTTCAACTAGTTTCTCCAATTAAGCTTAATAGTAAAATGTTTTCATCAAACAGAGATACCCCAGAAACCCTAACAGTCTGCCGTTTCACTCCATCCTCACCTGCTTGAGATGGGTCTGTTGGGGAAGTGGAGCTTGTGTCTATGTGTTACAATAGCCTTTGGTTATAATAAACTATTTTTTTCCCAGCAGGAGGAATGAGCAGTCAATATGACCATGTCTGAAGGTAAGGTAGGAAAGAAGAGGTGAGTAGATGAAGTCAGACTGTATGCAAATTATCTCATATAGCTAGGAGAGGCATTTAGGAGAATGTATGAATATGTTCCCAGGTGTCAAACGAGAATTAACTGCCATGTAGCCCCGAAATGAGGCATAGGATTTGTTCTTTCTGTGATAATCCTAAAGTGAATCTGATACTTCTGGCATCATTCTGTGGCTGAAGAGTTTTCATATTTACAATGCTAAAACTGAAATAATTTACAGAAGCTAATTTCAGCGCTACAGTAAGAATAAAATAGCTCAGAAATGAGGGCTTCTGGTGCACAGCCCCACTGACCGTGCCATTTCTGCCCTGGCCCATGCATACTTGAGCACCCATCTCCTGCTTCTTGGTGTTGAAATGATCGCACTTTCTCAGGTGCTCGCAGGAGACTTGCTGATCCTGCCCGGGGTGCAGTGGAAGGGTTGTCGGGGACTGTGAGGAATCTGAGAAACTTAATCTGGGGTCGGGCAGCAGGCTGGGCAAGTTCCAGCCCAGGGCAGAGTGGCATATATTGAGGCTTTATCCCACAGCCTGTGCTGAGGAGCACGGCCGGATTTTAAACTGTACCCAGTCTGGGGTGGAGGCTTTTCTTCATAGCTACAGCCAACAGAATAGCTAGCAAGCAAAGGATTTTTCTTCTTGCTTTCCAAACATTGCAAGTTCCTAGGAATCCCACAGATGAGGTAAAAAATCCTCCATGTTTGATCTCTGCCCTGCCAGTTTCTTTTTTTTTTTTCCTGGTAAGTATTAACAAAATATTTTCACTCACTCATTTGAAACGTAGAAACTCAACGGATTTTTGTTTTCAGAATTGCATGTTACTGTTTTCTCTCTCAGCACAATAGTAGGAAAACACAGCTGAACCTTTACACTGGAAAAGTTTATGTATGAATTCTGTTTGTCACAGCAGTAGTCTCCAAGTACTTGTTATCGCACCATTATTGAAGTTCACATACTAAACCAGACTGTTCGCTTTGCCAGGATAACAAAACGCCGTGCAACCAGTTCAGCTCACTTCACCTTCTCCCAAGAAGAGCCACGACTTGACCACGCAGCCACTCTGATGCTGGGGCTGAGGCGGCCAAAGCTCAGTGCTTGACTCTGCTTTCTGGGCAGCGGGCCAGCTCCATGTCACCCTCTCACAACACCAGAGCAGCTGCACAGTCCTGCAGCAACACACAATGCGGTCTGGCTCGTGCATTTGTGTTAGGAGCTGGTTTTCACCTATGTAGTGCCCCGATGTGTCCCCCCCAAGCTCCCTGGAGGGGTGCTCCAGGGCGCTCTGCTGTCTCTTGCTCCCTGGTTAGTCCTTCCACCGAGCTCGCAGTCAAAGGCAAGATCAACATCTCAGAAAAAATGCTAAATTTTCAGTCATCTGGTCTGGATTTTGGTAACACAAATGTCTTGCCTTCATCTTTGTATCTGATATTATTTCACACATGAGGGCAGAGCCCTCCACATCTGCTCGCTTACCCCACATTTGTGCAGTGGAGGGATACATGTAGACAAGCTACTGCAGCTGCAGCGTATCTTGCTTTCTTCTTCACCTCTCTGCTTGTGCTGCCTGGCACATGCGTGCCTCTGCCTCCTGCATTGCCTCTGCCTCCTGCATCACCTCAGCCTCTACATCTCCTCTGCCACCTGCATCTCCTCTGCCTCTACACCTCCTCTGCCTCCTGCATCTCCTCTGCCTCCTGCATCGCCTCTGCCTCCTGCATCTCCTCTGCCTCTACATCTCCTCTACCTCCTGCACCTCCTCCACCTCTACATCTCCTCTGTCTCCTGCATGACCTCTGCCTCCTGCATTGCCTCTGCTTCCTGCATCACCTCTGCCTCTACATCTCCTCTGCCTCATGCATCTCCTCCACCTCTACATCGCCTCTGCCTCCTGCAGTCTCTCATTTCTGCATTGCCTTTGGCCCCTGTATCTCCTTTAGTGTCTGCATCATCTGCCCCACTTGGGGTGGCATGGGCAGAGCCATTTCAGCTTGGGGCAGCCCACACTGGTGCCACATAGGACATAGTTCGATGTCCCTCTGTAGGCTTTACTGAGAAAAAGCTGGAGGAGAGGGCTGGTATTAAGCAGCAGTAACTACTGCCCTGGAGAGGTCATAGCCTTCAGCATCATCTCTCAGTGCTGCAGCTCCCAAGAAGTAGTTTTAGATGGCAAAATCTATTTCCTAAAAGTTGATCTTTGCTTGCCAATGACTTTCTCTCCCTTATCCTCCTGTTTTTTTATCCCAAGTGGGAGAAGGACCTTGGGAATTTGTACACCACATCTTTCCTTCCTCACTTATCTTGCTTTGTCCTTAAATTCAAACCCAGCTTTAACTGAGACAACTGATGGTGTGTCCTATGCGCCCTAGAGGCTTTCACTGCATTATAAGACTGAGCAGGCAGAACTGGTCTCCACTCTGCCTTTGATAGGAAGTTGCCTTCACACTCATAAGTTCCCAGAAGAAGAACTCACTCCTGAACATGGAGTCAGGCTGTCACCGAGGAACTGCAGCCTGCACGCTGATACGGGAACTGCAGAGCTGTCAGCAGGGCGTGCGACTGACTGGCTCCCAAATCCTGTACCCTCGAGAAGGCGCTGCAAAGCAGAGGTTTCTTAGGCTTGTGCCCTGCTGGCAGATTTGGGCCGTAAGTTAACAAAATATGGGAGGGTTCTGGCACCAAAAGGCACTAATTTTTTTTATTGCTTTGTTTAACAGTAGAAGCTATCTATCTCATCTGTTTACTTCTCTGTAAAGATGGCTGGGGTGTGGAGAAAGGAAAAAAATAACACTGTGTTATCAGGACACAGCATCTCATAAGAGGTGCAGGACACTCAATGCTTTTTGTTCAAACTGAGCTTTGGGAGAAAGATGAAGAAAGATAAGAAATGATAAGGGGCTGTGACAAGCAGGCTGTGACAGAAAAAAAAAAGAAAAATAAATGTGAGACTTATTGTGGAAAAAATTCTTTTTATGCCTTAAAAACAATAGGGGCTGTGAAGATAAGAAAGAACTGTACTAGCACAGTCAAAAGTAATCTGCAAATGAAGTTTTCTATAGCAAGCCTCCTTTGACCCCATTAACTGTGGACATTAGAGTATTTTCATGTGCTTTTTCATCCTGTTAGACATTCATTGGGCCCTCAGTTACACTGTGCTGTCACTCAGGATGCTAAGCGATGGGCTGTGGTTGCTCTGATGTGTCAGTGAAAGACGTTTAAGTGTAGGACAAACAAATGTCTCTGGCCTTCAAGAAACAATTTTCCAAAGGTTGAACTCATATTGACTCATACCAGCGCAGCAGAGAGATGTGCTAAGCGTTCTTATTGCAGCCTACGTAGAAGCAGAAGCATTTCCTGTGAAAGAAAATAGTGGAGAGGAGCCAGAAATGAATAAGCAGCCTTATTGGATTGTGGATTAAAAAAACCCTCTTCCTATGAAAGGGCTGAGTACGGCTCGTTAAAGCATTGATGGAGACAAAGAGTAAAATTACGATGGGGTAGACAGGGTGAAATTATAACCTATGGCTTTGGGGTAGAAAGGAAACGAGTAATAAAGAAATTGGCCTGTGTGGGAGGCAGCAGGTTTCTCGTCTTGTCCTGGAGCCTCTTGCCATGTTATATTGCTAGAGGTAATGGACTGGGATGAAGGGGTTTCTGGCGAACGCCCTTTCCATTCCTGTGTCCCCTTTCCCCCAGGGAATGCTGCCCAAGCTGGACAGAGTCCCTTCTGAGCATCAGCAGGTTGCTCTGTAATGCCACTTCTATCGCCAAGACCTACAAACCCCCAACTTTAAGGTGCGTTTCAAAGAGAGGATCTGATCTTGTAGGTGTCACATTCAGGATCAGCACCTGCACATCATGTGTAAAACATGCTTGCACTTCCAGCATGGTGTCATTGGTCTGGAGTGGATGGTGGTCGCTTTTCAGACCTAGGCTTCTGTATTTTCTCTCCAGGGGCCACCAGCCCTCCCAGGGCGGAGAGCAGGAGCAATGCATTGCTCTACAGACACGCTTAGACCCTGACTTTGGAGCCAGACCCTGCAGTCAGGACCAGCAGAGAAGGATGGACGTCACGCAAATACTTCAGGAAGAGCTGCTGCGCTTCTGCCAACTGCACAGGGACCTTGTGGGTCTGAGATTGTCCTTTTGATTCAGCCACTTAAATTGTGAAACAGCTGGAGTTTGCTGATGTGCTGGGGGTTTGCAATGTGTTTCCTAATTTCCTGCTGGAGGAGCTGAGATGGGTTGACTGGGCTGATATCAAAGGGAAGAGCGTTAAATAGGCTCTTGCTTTGTCTCACCAAGTGATAAGCATCCATAACCTGAGGAGCTTCAAAGCCTGATAGACACAGCATGCAGACCACTTAGAAGGATCAATCTTAGGCTTTCCACAAATCTCTTTTATCCAAGATCCTTCCATTTTTCCTCCCAGATTGACTGTATTTTTCAGCGTGCTACTTGGTGTTCTCCATTGCATCCTCAGCAGGACTGTCCCAAGTCAGTGCCAAGACCAGACCCTCCAGATGAGATTTTACCTTTCCTGTGAAGCTATTAGCTCTGTCATTACCATTTCACAAGCAGCAGACACCTCATTCACGGGCTACATGCACAAAAGAGCTGAAGACACGTGTGTATCCAAAATTCACTGAAATTTGAGCTTAGGCTGGGGGTGCTCCCTGCCCACAGTGCTGCTCCAAGCTTGTGGTTGCAGATCATCTCGCTGCTTCTTGTAAGTGTGGTCACCAGGGTGGGTCCATGGTGTCTCCCTGGCTGCAGGAGAGGGAGGCTGTGGGCACCTGATCCAGTACAGCCAGCCTCACGGGATGTCCCACTAGCAACGACGATGTGATGGGTGGTGGCAGATGGGAACCTGTGAGAGCACAGCGGGTCTCAGCAGTCTTGGAAGGGAATCCAGCGGCTCTGTTATGCCAGCAGTGCACTGGGAAGGATGATGCCAAAACTGGAAATATTGTGTTAGTAACTAAATTTCAGATTTTCTCTAATTGACGCAGGTGCCAGGGAGACTCTTTTGAAAGACATACAGAAAGTGAAAGGATGAGAGTAACTCAGCAGCAGTGGGACTTTGGCAAACAACGTAGTGAATGAAGGTATCATCAATTTAGCAGTAGTGCTAGTGGTGTAAGGATATCAGGCAAGGGCTCTAGATAGAGTGCATAAATCTAATTAGACCAGTTGCTACTGTTGAGGGGAAAAAAGACAAGCTCCTCTGTTGAACCTCCACTGCTTGTCCCATACCACCTTCAACTGGCACCTCTCCAGAAAAGAACGTTACCCAAATGGCACATATATTGAAAAAAAAACTGTCCTCTGAAGTCATCTCCCTCCTCTCCCTTCAAATGCTACCGTAGCCATCACCCAAACCAAACTTGCAGGGAGCAGCAGCTGCACAGAAGCACGGCAAGCCAGAGCACCACATGTGACTCCTGTCCTGCAGACATGGCCAAGATCACTGCCCATCACAACATGATCAAACTATCCTGTGTGCATCCCACACTGTGAAATTCTCTGTTCTGGGAGGATTCAAATGGTCTCACTAAAAAAGTGAAAAACACAAGCCTACTACATGAATTTGCATAGCTGTGTGCATGAGAAACCCCACCATCAGCAACGAGAGTGCTGTCCTAAAGCAGCTGCTCTGTGCTGTCTCTGACCTCTCAGGCATGATCCTCCAGGGAGACCTACAAAATAACTTCAATAGAGAGAATTACAACTTTTAGCAACAGGATTTACAATTCGTATCTCCACCGAACAGCAGGGATGCACCACTTTTCTCTGCCCGTGCTCTTTGCTAAATGCATTTGCATTCAATGGGCCTTCTCTTTTTCTCCCTGTCTGCTAGCTGTAAAAGATGTAATCCTGTTTGTCCTAGCTAATGTGCCCCTCTGCTCTCCAGGAACCATCTCCCGTTCCTCTCAAAATTATCTACTAACACAATCAACCTACACTTAGAATTGATCTTGTGATACTATTTCCCTCCCGCAGGTTCATAAAAGAATTTTTTAGGAAAAGTGTGAGTCCCCATCCTACTAGTCTGGACAGCCCCCAGGGCATCCGCACACATGCCCGTCCTCTGTCACCAACAGGACAAATGACTCAGGACAATGTGAAGCTTCAGCTGGTGTGGGCAGGGAGGAGTGTACTTGTGTTGGCCACATTTCTGTTTTTATCTTTTCCTCACCAAAAGAAAGCTTCAGGAGAGCATCAAGAGACAGAAGACTGCAGCAAAATAGAATTTCATAGCAATTTTTGTAGACTCCTAGAAGGACTTGGAGTGAAAGGACCCCCTGGAGGCCAGCCTCCTGCTCAAAGCAAGTCTGTCCACACACCTAGAACGACTTGCTCAGAGCCCAATCGACTTGTTCAGAGCTTGCTCAGGCCACTCTTGATGCATCTTTTCAATATATAAATGCGGCTTACAAGAAAGATGGAAAAAGACTTTTCTACCAAGGCCTGTAGTGGCAAGCCAAGGGGCGATGGTTTTACACTGAAAGAGGGTAGATTTAGTTTGGATATAAGGAAGACATTTTTTATGATGAGGGTGGTGAGACACGGGAACAGGCTGTCCAGAGAAGTTGTGGATGCTCTGTCCCAGAAGCGTTCAAGGTTGGATGGGGCTTTGAGCAACCTGATCAAGTTGAAGATGTCCCTGCCCATGGCAGGGGGTTGGACTATATCTTTAAAAGGTCCCCTCCAACCCAAACCATTCTATGATGCTGTGATTGTGATGCCTAGTGTGTCTGTGACCCTAATGATCATGACAGTGCCAGTTTAAAGACATGTATTTATGAGCTCACGTGGAGGCAGGGACGGGGCGGGGAGGGGGGGATGTCTCCAGTGAGAATCAATTCTTTCCTGATGTTTCTGGTGTTAGAAATTGTGACAGTTTACCTTGCTTTTCTCTGGAAAGCAATGAGGTTATCAGGCAACCATAAGCCCCCTGCACAACGCTGGGGCTGTTTTGGGTTGCAAGGCAATGCCTTAGTAAAAATCAAGGGCCTGGGCAAAAAAAACCCGAGAATAACCAAAAATTACAGGAAAACATGCTCTTGGAAGCACCTTCCCAGAGAACAGAGCAAGTGAAGCACCATGGTTATTTTTGTAGCTGTCTCTGGCTCGTGAACTATCCTTCTTACTCAGCCCGTCACTTCTGCACGGTGCAGTGAAGGCCAGTCTAGACTGGAGGCTGCAAACAGCGACCACGCCATGCACCCTGCTCATCACGAGAATGGTGTGCGTTCATGCGTGCATCCTGGCGCAGGCTCACAGACAGATGCCTCGAAGAAAGGAAACCAGAAGATGGAGCCCTAGGGGTGCACTGGTGCACACCAGTGCAGACGCTGCTGTGCAGATACGCCACCGGAGCACGTTGGACCCATGCGTGCACGCTCCCCAACACTCATACTGCAAACTGCAGAAGGGCACGTACACGCAAGTATGAAGACATAGACATCAAATCCTTCCAGAGCTCTCCACCACACCAGCTCTCCTCCAGATCTCTAACATTAACAGTCATATTTGTATTCCCCATGAAGTCCCCCTACAAAAGCAGTGCATGGACCCCACGAGTGAGCACCTGAGAAGATGCAGAGGCCTCAGATACCTGGAGATAAAAGCAGTCATTAAAAAGGCATAAACAAAGGCCATCATGATTGTTTTGCCACGTCTCCAGGCTTGAGAGGCGGCTGAAATAACCTTTACATAATCCCATTAGCATTTCCAGTGAAAACAACGGCATTTTAGGAGGCAGAACAATGTATTCTCTTATCATCCAGAAAGGTCAAAGGTATTTATCTGATTTAATATTTTATAATTGATATTAAGCAACACAGCAGAATAAGGCAGACAGACGGGAGATGGCTGCAGTGACATAGCAGAAGCTGCCCTCTACTTTTCCAATAATGTATCGTCCAGTGGGCTGGGCAGGAGCCAGGTTTGGGAGCAACAGCCCTTTTCTGTCGACTCTACAGAACAGAGCCCTGCTGAGGTAAGGATCCCTGATACAAATGCCAGCTCCTCCACACTCACAACGTTGCCACTTAACAGTATTTCACCGTCACATCTCTGAAGGATCTGACACTCTAACCACTACAGTCGCAGGGGATGAAACATCCTCACTGTCATCTTCTGTCCTTCCCCTGGTTGGGCAGGATGCTGGCACAGGCCTGGCCAAACTGCTGCATCCTCCACAGTGGGAAGGGGTGACACAAAAGAAAGTTCAGGAGAAGAGACTGCTGTGGATTGGGAGAGTGAGAAAAGAGGAAGGGGGTCAAAAACAGGTCATGATGCCCAGCAGGAACGAAGGCAGTCAATACACACATGGACATGCATTGACGCTGTCCACCACGATGACTCTGCATCCAGCGTAGCAGCAGGTCAAGACCAGCACACCTTCTCTGGGTCCATGAACCGCCCCATCTCATGGGCGCTGTTGTGAGGGAGGGACAAGTTGTTGGCTCAAGGGACTTGTGGTCCAGCGTTACTTTGGGTGCCTCAGTGGTGCACAGGACCTGTGACGATGCAACACCTGGGTAAGTATCTCACATTTTCATCTCTGTTAAGGGAATGAAAATTAGGAGATTGTTCTTTGCTGAAACATTCTGGAAAGTCATAGCTGAAATCTCTTACTTGTCTCTTCATCTGTTTATTTTTACCACTTAATAACATGTCTGTCTCATCAACTATTCCTGACACCATAGCAAGAAAATCCAACTCAGTGAAGACAGCTTTATCACAGAGACATTTGCTCTTCATTACTGTGTGACACCACGTCAGTGCTTCTTGTGTGTGTGAAGTCTGGTGTGTAATTTCAAAGAGTGTCTTCCATCTCTTTGAGGAGGTGACATGACCAATATATTTGAAATTGTTGATTATTACGCAAAAGGTTATCCAAATTGTGAAGATAAGAAGCAACTTCAAGCACTTCAAGGAGTCTCATTCGTTTGGTGATACGCTTTCCTCTTCACTGCCACATGATGTCATGGACCTAATTTCAAGTGATTAGTAACAATGGCAAAACAGTCATTGAAATAATCTTTGATAGAGAAGGGAACTCTCGGACCGTATGAAGAGGCCGTGCTAGCAATAATTTCTCGCCATTAATGAAGTCTTAGCCTGCAGGTTTCACCATGACACCAAACCTGCTTCTGTCTTTGCTTCCCAAAGAGCATCCCAGCTCCCTGCAGAGGGGTAGCTTGCCTGAATGCAGATCAGCAGTGTTTATCTTCTTTTTAATTTGAGTAATCTCAGATTTATTGTCTTCACAGTGGATGGCTTCACTCACCCTTTTTATTTAAAACTATCCTCCCAGTTTCATTACTGAACAATCCCCTTGTTGGGAAAGGCTGGAAGAACTGAATTTGAACCATCTTACATTTTCAAATGAGCTGGTTTTACCACCTTTCCCTTATTTTATAGACCTGCCATAAGTTTTTGTTTTTAAAAGTTTTGGAACCAGCTGAGCTGAACCAATGTCCTCGTTTGCTTTTTGGACAGGGAGCAGGGATATTTCACTGAAAACAGAGTCTTGCATCTCCCAGTTTGCTGGCTGTTCAAAATCACTCAGAACATGTATACTCTTTTGGGCATATATTCTGGTAGCAGAATCACAGAGGCGTTGGTTGGAAGGGACTTAGTCCAACCTGCTGTTTGAAGCAAGACGATTGCCAGCATTAGGAGAGAGGAGAGCACAGCCGTGGGTGTCTCCAAGTGCAAAGCATGATGGATAAAGGCCATCTGTGACACACCGCCTTTGATAGCGCCACATGGATTTGTCGATTCAAAACCTCCTTACTGGTCCTGAGTCTGGTATCTTCAGTTACTGTCTTGTGTGTGGCCCTGTTATGCCTATAGGAAGCAGACTGTCACTACCTGGTATTTCAGAAGCGATCCTCAGCTAGTGACCTAATGAGTGCAGTTTAGGAAAAAAAGCATTCCTCTATTATATCAGTTCAAGAAATCATCCTATTCAATTCTTGTCTACAAGAAAGGTACCAGAACTGCTAAAGAACATGAGAAGCTGCACTTTGGGAAGCTCCCTCCTTCCCTGGGAAGGAATGGCCAGTGTCGTGGTTTAACCTGGCAGCTGGCAACTAAGCAGTAGACAGCCACTCGCTCATCCCTCCGCTTCCCCCTCAGTGGGGTGGGGAGGAGAAATGGACAAAAGGGGAAACTCATGGGTGAGATAAAAACAGTTTAATAGGAATAGAAAAATACTACTAATATACTACTAGTAATACTACTAATAATATATAAAATAAAATGCAAGTCCTCATGAACGCCACCCGTGTCGAGCAGCCGGTCCCAGGAAGAGAGCACTCTGGTCCGGAACAGCTGATCCCACGTAGAGAGCGAAGAGACAAGAAAGGCAGGAAGGCCCAAAGGCCAACTGCAAACAGAACTGAACCGGAACGGTTCTCCCCAGAACTGTTCTCCTGAAAAGGACCGTTCTGACAAAAAAGGCTGTTCAGACCACCCAGGAAAGCTGACTCCAATTATATACAGTCATGACGCTGATGGTATGGAATATTGCCATTGATCAGCCTGAATGTCAGTCAAGGTCTGTCCGTCTATGCCCCCCTTCCTGGCTGCCCCACACCTGGCAGATAAGAAGCCGAGGAAGACCTTGGTTTCCCTGGTAATGGCTAAGATATCAGTAAGTTCTCACATTCCTTCTCAAACTAAACCCAAACAACAATGATGCTAGCTATGCGAAAGAAAAGTTTCTGACTGCATGAAGAAAATTAACCGGATTTCAGTCAAACCACCACAGCCAGCTAATGCCTTCAGGATCTTTCCTGCCTATATGGGAAGCTACTTCCACAAATTAGGGAAAGAGGACCAAAACAGCATTCTTGTCTTGCAGTTTCCCTGTATGTCCCTCCATACATTCTACTATACTGCAGGCATCCTTTCCATAAGGGGCCACCTAGGTCCAGACGAATTAGGTTGCCTGCATACCAGGAGGCTCTTCAGACCCTGCTGTCCTGGGAGAAAAGAAAGAAAATGCTGAAGGCTGCAAAGTTTCAACCGCTCCTAAGGCTGGAAAAGCCAGAAAGCAGTATGAGACTGGCCCACAGCACAGAAGATTTCAGCTCGTCAGCTTGACAGCTACAAGCAACAGCAAACAGCATCTGTAGTGAGAGGTGTCAAGAAAGTGTATCTCGTAGACAGCACCCCTGGCTCTGCCCTGCAGTGCGCAGTAGGGAATGATCTGGCAGGTTTTCTAGTAGTTATAATGGAAAATCTCTATCGAGTGGAAAATAAAGAAAACCTACCAGTTTCTAAGGAGTAAATTCAAGTTCACTCCTGTGTAAGGGAGAAGCATTTGTTTGAAAAAGCTGGAAAGAGATAAGCGAGCTGGTAAGTTAAATGGCTCAACATTCCACTGACAAAAGTCAACATACTGACTTTTTTTCCCCAGCAACAACTCTTTCAATGACATCAGGCTTCATCCATTGCCCCAGGTGTGCTGCCACACTGCACTGACAGCATACGTGCCACCCATTTTTCTGTAACCTACCCAGGTTGCAGCACAGCTTGCAAATCATCTCAGTCAGCTGGGCTAATCCAGCTGTAAGCATGTGACCAACCACCTGAACATCACCGGTTTTTACCAGGTAAGTTGCAGAACTCAATGGCTGGCTAATACAGCTGGGATTAAAGTTTGCTGTTTCTGTACTCGTTAACACGACTATGGTGAGAGATGACCCAGGAGTTGGTGGAAGCGTTTCTGTCCCTCTGTTGCACAGGTAAGGAAGAAAACATGCCTATGCATTACAGAGGATGGAACCCATCAGTGGGTCCCTGCCGCTCTTCTGTACCAGCACCTTTGCCGCTGGGTCCAACAGGAGACAGCTCTTGCCCAGAGCCAGCAGGGATGGCTCAGTGCCCAGTGAGAGGCTGTACAAACCAAGAAACATCCCATATTCTGCCCTGCCTCCATGCTGCTTCTTGGATTCATGGGAACAGCACAGGGTGTCTGACACACTCATGGTGACATGCAGCTATCTAAAGGTGCCAGGAAGATCCTCTTGGCATGAGGACACACTCTGGTGTCACTTGCTTCCACAGCTGTGGCCCCACCTAGCCTGAACCATAAAATCATTAAGGTTGGAAAAGACCTCTAAGATCATGAAGTCCAACCATCAACACAACACCACCGTGCCTGCTAAACCATGTCCCAAAGTGCCACATCTACACATTTTTTTAACACCTCCAGGGATGGGGACTCCACCACTTCCCTGAGCAGCCTGTTCCAATGCCTGACCACTCTTTCAGTGAAGAAATTTTCCCTAATATCTAATCTAAACCTCCCCAGATGCAACTTGAAGCCATTTCTTCTCGTCCTATCGCTAGTTACTTGGGAGAAGAGACCAACACCCACCTTACTACAACCTCCTGTGAGGTAGTTGTAGAGAGCAATAAGGTCTCCCCTCAGCTTCCTCTTCTCCACACTAAACAGCCCCAGCTCCCCCAGCCACTCCTCATCAGACTTGTTCTCCAGACCCCTCACCAGCCTCCTTGCCCTTCTCTGGACACGCTCCAGCCCCTCAATGTCCTTCTTGTGAGGGGGCCAAAACTGAACACAGCACTCAAGGTGTAGCCTCACCAGTGCCGAGTACAGGGGCACGATCACCTCCCTACTCCTGCTGGCCACCCTATTCCTGACACAAGCCAGGATGCCACTGGCCTTCTTGGCCACCTGGGCACACTGCTGGCTCACGTTCAGTCAGCTGTTGGCCAACACCCCCAGGTCCTTTTCTGCTGGGCAGCTTTCCAGTCACTCTTCCCCAAGCTTGTAGCGCTGTGTGTAGGGTTGTTGTGACCCAAATGCAGGACCTGGCAAACATGAACCCATTGCTTCTGCTGCCTTCTCATCCCTAACTCAATGACTTGTGTGACCAGTACTTCAGGTGCAGAAGGACCTGCCTTACGCTTAGCTCTTTCTTTGGTTGAGGCTGGAGAGTGGCTGATCTGGGACAAATCTACCCTTTACTTGCTTTGGTCACAAAAAAGCCAACTGAGAACAAACCTTAAGAAACCCACTGCTGACGGAGATGTGCCAGGTTCAGACATACATGCCAGTGCACATGTAACACACTTCTTGACTGCGTTCTGGGCCAGCAGTTTCCCAGTGACTAAACAAATCAGGCAGGAATGGCTTTTCCCTGATTTTCACTGCCTTGTTTTCTCACTCCTTTTGGGTGCACTTGCCTTGTTTAGTCAGGAACCGCCAAAAGTCAGCAAATGAGCTGAGAACTGCATCCCAAACAAACTCTTGTCTGTAGCAGAAGAACACATCAGGCCATTGACCAAGGTCTTTCCCTTCAACACATCTGCATTAACAGAGAGGAAAAAAAGGGTCTCTATGTAAAAATAAAACTATTGAACACTTAGGTGTTGCTATTTTCATCAGAGATTAATGAATGTTTTAAAGCTTCAGTTCACTTGGTGCTTCTCAAAGAAAACATAGCAGACTTGGACGAAGGGAAAGCAGTGGTATTACCTACTTAAATGCTTCTGAATGCCGAGAGGCTGTTTGTAGCCTCTGAGCACAGAGTGGCCCAGAAACAGCGGGAAGCAGAGGACAATGGCTGTGGTTACGAATGCATAAGTGAAGGTACGGAGGCAGAGAGGGAATGTAAATTGGAGCTGGTTTCTTGGTCAAACTTTGCCTGCAGTTTGTCATCTAATGAAGGAGTCCTAGCCTTAAATAGGTCCTGTAGTCCTTCTGGGAGAATCAAACTAAGTGACAGACTGGCTTTCTTACTAAAGGTAGTATGAAGACTAGACACAGGGGAGCCCACCTGTACTGCCCAGCCACAGGATCTGCCCAGGCTATGACCCTGCAAAGAAATGCAATGGGATAGCATCAGATTTCCAGGGTTTTAAATTTGGAGGTATTCTCTGCTACTTCAGAAAATGTACGAAAAGGCATGGAAATCTACTAAAAATCGATGGGGATGGAGGGACAACCTGAAATGAGATAGCAAGATGGGTGGGATAGATGTCAGGTGAGAAAGGGAAATGGTAAAAAGAGTGGCTGCTTGCTGCAGGGTGGGAACCATGCCAGAGGGCCAGGCAGAGAGATAGAGCAGCAAGAGGTTAGGTCAGGTCACACAGAGGTGGAGGAAAAGCAGCGTTGTTCAGGAGGTAATGGATGGAAGGAGCGATAACGAAGAGAGTGGGCACGGGCTCTTGGGACTACTCAGCCATGAGCACGCCGTGAGCAGAGTATGAAATGCTGGTGCACTGCACAGGGATGGGTGCTCCTTCCTTCCTACCCTTCAAGCTGGCCACAGGGAGCTTATGGGAGCCCAAGGATTACGGCTGCAGATCGGGAAGGATGTGGTCAAGAGAATGAGTTGTCCATCCTCCATGATGGAAGATGGAAACACAGATTCAAGGGAAAGGGAGTTGGGATCATGTGTAAGGTAGGGGAATGAAGGCAGCCACAGCTTCACCGCCTCCCACAATGAATCCACTTGGTGGCAGGACTGCATGCTGTCGTGGCCAGAGGCCCAGGATGCAATCAAACTCCACCTTTTCAAGTGCTTTGCTTCTCAGTTGTAACACACTGTTGGCTGAGGTGCATGGAAATGTGGTGGTAGCCCTGGCCTTGGCTGCAGGGTCGCGTGGAAGGAGTAGGTGACAGGGACATGTCCTGTGGCTGGCACCAGGAGAGCAGGCCTCCTAAGCCTGACCCGGCCACCTGAGGGCTACACTTTACAAAACCGATGGGTAACTCACAATGAACTCTGACATCTCATCTACACATCCCACCTGACATTATTTCATCCTATCTAGTGTCATTTGATCCACCTTCTAAATCCAAACTTCAATATGCAGTTATCTAAAAGAAACGGTCCTCACACATAAGAGCCTAGAAACTAGAGTTCGAAGCATAAAAAACAGTAGGTCAATATTAAGTCACACCCTGGCAATCAGAGGGAAAAATAAAGGCAGTTAACTCCGAGCCACATGAAGCTTTATGCATTCAAAAACACCAATAGTGTTTTATTCAGAAAAAATAAACAGTCTCCCTTCAAATGAGGTTAACATTCACGCGCGATGACACTATGTGAGCCAGAAACATATTTTGCCCCAGCAGTGTAGGAGGGTGTGTATAATCCTCATAGAGGCAACGAGACTCCCAGCTCCTCCCAAGTGCCTGCCCAGCCCTTCCCACTGACCTGTCTTAAGTTTCCGCTGGGGTTGATCTTTGGTTCTCCTTTCAATTAGTTTATTATTTTCTGGTTTAGCTTCTCTATCAGCCCATCTTATTTAAACTACAGCCTGTAAACTGGGTTTTATTTTTTGAGCTTTAAATTTTTTCCTAGGAGACTTTCTAGACTTCAGCCAGATGGGGCCTCTCTTCTTTCCCTTGGCTCTACTCACTGGGAGGAGAATAAACGCCTCCTCTGTTCTCTTTGGACAGGTTTCCAGCACTTGTAGCATGGTTTATTGAGAAGGAGCATTTCATATTCTTCCGTGCTGCAATACACACTGTAGACAGAGATGCAAGTATCTTCACTGCTGATGGAAAACTGATACTTAGAAAATGCTCTCTTCCATCCCTCTTTTAGACCCAGACAGAAGACAGAGCTCGGGCACTCTCTCTGCCCCACCACCCTTGACCCCTCAAGAAGCCTTTGATCTCCAAGTTCTTTCTTTCACAGGACCACAACAGCCAGAAGGGACCTCCAGCTGTTTCTGGTCCAGCACCTTGACAGCTTGGATCAGCTCATCAGCACCTTCTCCAGTCCAGAATGAACTGTCTCCAAGGGTGGAGATCCCACACCTCACTGGGGTCACTGGCCCCTGTTGAACTATTTGATCACCCTCTCAGGCCATTGCTGAGCAATCAGCTGGAGCTACACCAAAACCTTTATCACAGAAATTTTAGAGAAGCAGGCGCGGAGGGGACTGTGCCCACTCAGGTCATCCCATTGGGCCCTGCTCACCCGTGGCTCGCTCTGGACAGCTGGTTCTCCACAAAAGGTAGTGCTTGAGATTGCCCATAGTGAATGCACAGAGACAGGCACTTACAAATAAAATTTGCACTAATAATGGATCTTTTTTGAGCTTCTTCCTCCTCCATCTTGGTCTTTTCCATCTCCCATATGCAGGAAATTCTGCATCTCAGAGGAACTCAGGACTGCACAGGACTTCACACACTTTAATGCCCCTGTGTACCACGCTAGAAGGGGCCCGTGGAAGCGTACCTGCCCGGTGGCTACTACTGACAGAAAACCACCCTTCATTGTAAACACACACTTGACAGAACATCTGACCTTCCTTTTCGTGGCAAGCAATTGTCTTGCCTCAAGTATAAATACATTCTTTAGAAATACATAAATGCATAACTTAAAACCTGCCTTGACGCAGGCAGGAAAGAAAACCACATTGCGACCCCAGGGAAGAGCTTATACATTCACACAAGTTCGTCGGGGTCCCTTGTTCAAGCCTTGTGTCCCTTGCACAAGTGCAATGAGAGTCAGCAGTTGTAGTTTGGTTTTGAGGCCACGCCGCTGCTGCAGCAGGGGTCCGTAGTGTTTATGGGTTTCTTAACACCTTTAATGCTGTAATATTGCTTTCAGGCAAAGCCCAGTTGCAGAAAATATCAGCCGGTGCCCTTTAAGCAATGTTGAGTTTTGCCTGGAAATGTTATGACTTGTCGGGTGGCCCCGTCCTCCGCCAGACACCACAGCCCCTTGCTGATCCTGACTGTGGGACAGGGGGTATTTCCAGCGGACGTCAGGGCCCACACGCTGCAGATGGGAGAAACCTTTCTGAAAAAGCAGCCGTGGCCTCATTTGGACAGGGTGATCGCTGAGGCTGGAAAGCAGCTGACGTATCCTGATGTATTTAGTATTCAAAGAACTGTCACCTCTGTTACAAATAGCAGTTCCCAAGGCTGGGCACGCCAGCCTGCGAGGGTCAGGGGTAGTCCTGCCCTGGGCCCGCCTGGAGCAGTGCCAAGCAGAGCTCGCTCAGGTCACTCTCGTCATTCTCCTCCGGCTCGCTGCTGAAGTTGGAGGTGTTGCTGCTGGGCAAGCTGTGGCCAGAACCTGTCCTCAGAGATGCTTGCCCCTTTGGGTCCATGTTCAGCGCTGATGCATCCCGGAGGCACACACTGCCGGCACAGGCAGGAGTTCTCTGGTACTTTGGCTGGGAATAATTCCTCTGGCTGAAAAACTGCCCTAGCAGAGATTTCTGAAGAGTTGTTTTCAGGCTTTCACAAGTCCTCTGCTTTGTGATCAGCTGGGTGTAATGCAAATCCAGCTGCAGGATCACGTCTGTCTGGAAGGGGAGAGCAAAGGATAAAAAGTGAATCAGAGACTAAGACTTGAAGCAGAGCTTTTTGGCTGTTGCCGCTGTCAACAAAAATGACAGACTTGGCTGGCTGCTCCACAGACTTACAGCCCCATGCTGTGGCGTGATGGAGCAGTGCTACTGCCAGAGAAAATGAGCTGTTACATACGCTCATGATGTCTGTGGGCCTGAGCCATGGTTTCTGGATTTCAGGACTTCTCCTGACATCAGGCCACCTCAGTTGAGACCTCATCAGCCCAGTCAGGGCACTGTCACCAAGAGCAACATGCCCAGGAGGCTGGCACAAGGGAGCAGGAGGGCATACTGCACCCAAGCAAGGAACGGCACAACATCCGTCCTGGCCATGGCACAGGACTGCTGCACACAGGAGAGGAAAGTTCAAGGGGGGGGATATGAACCACTTAAACAAAACACACGTCACACAGTAAAAGCCAACAGTTTTGAGCAGCAGCACTCCACATGGATTCATTCACAGTCTAGCACTATTTTAGGATTTTATAAAAGATGGTGAAGAAATCAGAAAATAACCATATTCATGGCAGCTAAATCCCTGAACGTGAACCCCTAGCACAGGGCTGTGCCCGGGACGCCTGGCTGTATGAAGCAGGGAGGTGTATAATGGAGCAGGATTTTGGCAGGCAACACAGGGTCCAGATCTCACGTCTGCACGTAAAAGCAATGCCAAATTCTTGGGAAGGGTTCAAAAAAGAGCTCCAGGATCAAACAAGGACTCAAAGCGCTGCCATATGCCGAGGCACATCAGGCACTTGGCAAACGGAGCTCGTTGTAGGCAAATCCAGGCAGCAGCTCGAGAGCAACGTTTGGTGTAAGCCTGGATGGGGCAGAGCAGATAAGCAGCTGGCAAGATCCACTGGCTGGGTGTTAGACGGGAAAAACAAACAAACAGACAAATGAGAAACAAGGTGCATACTGCTATGTGGGGAGGGATGATCTGCTGGAAGAGACAAGCCAGGGGACTAGCAATTCTGCCTTTCTCATGGTCTTTAAATAGTTTGAAGGTCTTTTGAAGTGTGCCAAAGAGGCATAGCTTGGATCAGACTTGGTAGTGTCACCCTAATGGCAGTGGATAAACCCTCCTGCTGCTCGGTATCCTAGCCAGCCCGGGAGCCCATCTCTCAGGCAAGCACACAGCCTAGTGAGACATCCTTCATCTAAAGTATTTGGGCTAGTCTGATCTCCCCTAGGCTGATACAGGCAAAGACCAGCCTCCCCAGCCTGGCAGTGTGGAAGGACAGAGCGAGCCAAGAGAACGATGCTGGCTTTTGTGCCTTGGAGATCAACTAGCTCCTGTAACGTCGATCTGGATGTTACACTGACACAGGCACACCAGGCATCAACCCGCATGGAGCCACTAGACACACAGTCAGATGCGCATATCCAGCTCAAGCCAGCGGGGATGGGGAGTATCAGTTATGTGAGGCTGCAGCAGAACCACGGAGATCTGCATCTGGAAGCTCTCTACCTGAATTTTCTGTAGGCCGGAGAGCTGGAAGACGCAGTCTAGCTCCTCCCGCTTGTACACAGAGGTGAGCAGAGACTCCACTTGGTCCAGGCAGCTCTCTTTCAGGACAGCCACATTGCCCATCTCCTGGGTCAGGAAAACAAGAGGAAACACAAAGAAATTTCAGCATCAGCCTGGGGATGGACGTGCAACTGCCCACCAGACTTGCTGCTTCTCTGCACACAGCAGTGCCTGGGGCTGGCCTGTGCCCTTGACACTTCAGCCGGTGGAAATGCTGCGTACCCTAATGGAAGTACTACAGAATGCAAGCAACAGAAATACGGAGATTTTACACGCCTGCCTTGTGCATATCAATGAGAAGACCTAGCCAAACTTCCCCTGAGGTCATCTACCAGGAAAACTATGGTATAATAGGATTTCTGGCAAAGCAGATAGCAGCAACAGCGAGTATCACAATCACCTGTAGTGTAAGAGGTGTGTCAAGGAGGTAGCAAGTTTTCTAAGGGCGTAGCTGGAGGAAGCTCAGAGTTGCGCCAGGTGTCAAGTGAGCCTCCTGTCATCTACAAAACTGTCAATTCTTGATGAACTATTCAAACTTATCCAAAACAGTCCCATCTCTATGAGAGCCTCTTCAGTAACAATTGTATCTTGGAGTCACTAATAGCACAAGAAGGGACAAGGAAATAAGGGCCTTATGAAATAGCATCTTGCTTTGGATTTGAGCCCTCTAGGATGCGTGACAGCCCAAATCCAGCAGCCTCTTCCACTGGAAGGTGCTTCCCTCTGCCAGCTGGCTGCAGCACCTACCATGGCCCAATCCTGCTGACGTGCATTGGCCACGGCCAGGATGTGCCAGCTTGACTTTGGCCATGGGAGCAGAGCAGCCTGGGTGGGCTCACTGCAGGCACACGTAAAGCTGGTGACACATGAGGAGGGTCTGACCCTTGCAAAACTTTATCACCGTTGGCAGGAGAAGTTGCACTGGGCATGCTGATGGAGGACATTGCAGGGAGGCAGAGGTTAGAGAAGCCCTGAGAGCTCTTCCTAGCCTTTACAGACCTTCCCCAAACTGCAGCCTGCAACTGGCCAAAGCAATTTGTTTATGGCCAGGAGAACATTGTGGGTAGAAGCTAAAATGTTGGATCCCAAATGCTGGCTGGCATCTGCAGGCATCAGGGTCACCCCTGCTTGCAATGCTAGCAGAACAGGACTAAACACCGCTGCTCATCCAGTAGGTCCACTGGAGGCAGGCTGAAGAAATACCATTTATCTCTGTACAAAGCAAAGCCAAATCCCATCTCCACACTTGGCAACTTGTTACTGGAAGGATAAACTGGAGGGAGTTTGGGGAAGATCAGGGCAGTGAATGGAACCGGCAGAAAGGGAGATGGGTGTGCCAACAAAGGGAGGACACAGCTCACAGGGGGACGGAGCCGCTCTCCTGCTCAGGGAGTTTTGTCCTGGTCCCCTCCACCAGCCTGAACTGTGCTTGAAACAGGAGACGGGCTGCAACACAGAGCACTTTCTGCAGAGGAACACGGCCCTCTCCTGGTCTGCCCTTCCCTGGCTCACTGCATCAGGTCCCTGCTCCCACCTACCCTGTGCTATCACTGCTATGCCGAGCCCAGCAGCCAGGTTAAACTAAACCTGGAGACCAAAGACAGAGATACAAAGCAGATCAGCCTGGATGCCACTAACACAGGGCTTCAGCAGCAGGACTGCAAAAAGGAGCGGAGTGGCCCCACTGCATCCAGCCAGCTCCATCCTCTAGCACACTTTTAAGGAAGAACAGGACACGCATGCCGCCAGCCTTGCCCAGCGTGAGCCTACCCTGCCAGCCTCCTGTGATGTGAAAATCAGTGACTTTCCAAGTCAAAGGTTATGTCTGTGCTTTCAATAGCCCTTATGGACTCTGGTGAAGGTGTCCAAGTTATTTTTGAACCCTGCTGGACTAGTAATACCCATGACATCCTAATCACTAGGAGGAAAACAGACCATGGCCAGAAGCCCTCCTCACAGTTACCCCACCATTAGTTCCCTCTCTTCCCCATATTCGATGATGCCATTGTGCTCTCCCCAACCTCATCACTGTTTCCACACATCTTCTGACTTCAGCAGTCCCCCCTTCCTCTGGTGTATCCCCACTCCTGCGACCTCTCTGAGAGTGGCTCCTCTGTGGATCCATCAGCCTCTTGGAGCTGGGGTTGGGCCACATTCCCTTTTGTCTCCTTGCAGGCACGGATGTGCTCTGGATCAGATAACCTCTAAGTGCCTGCTTTTGCAATTGCGTTAGCAGCCTTTGCAGACACTGTGAATCTTCAGCAACTAACATCGCAGCTGGGTTTACGTTAGCAGAGCAGGGTTCTTCAGACCTGTGCTAATCCACTGGACTTTTCTCCCAAATGCCTGTTTATTGCTCTGTAATTTTGAGCCCCTTGAGGTTGGGCCATTTTTTTTTCAGCCTAAGAAATACCCGGTGTACTAGACTGACTATCACAAATATAACAATATTCCATCTCAAAATAAATTACAGCTCTCAAAAAGCCAAGCAGCATCAGGAAGTTTGGATGGGGTGAACCACACAGCCTCCCTGCATGGGATGAAGCCAGTTCCAAGCTTCGAACATCCAAAAACAGATGTGCCGTTCTTCTCTGGCACAGACCTGGGACCATCCTGAAGCAACGGAGTAAACGCTCAATACTGTGGGGAAATGCCCAAAGTCCCAAAGTCCCTTCAGCGTTCACAGAGAGTATCTCCCAGCAGCCTGAGAGATTAACTGATTAAATGGCTGCATTATTAAATGATTTTGGATTCAACAGCCAGCCATGTGCTGCCAATCTGCTTCTGCATGTGAGGTTGAGCCTGTGTCCTGTTCCTGGGGCTAGGACCCTCATCACTGGGATATGGACCAGAAGGGACCAAAGGCAGCATGTAGCCCAAACAGCACAGATTTGGTGACACATCATACCTGACAGATGCATGTCCAGACACTCTAAGGGATCCACATGGGTGCTGATTTTGCAATACCCTTAGGCAAAAACCCTCCCAGACATTCACTCTTTTTGCCATGAAAATGACATGTCCACTCTGGATCTTCCTCACTGCAGTTCAAACCATGACTTCCCTCCACATGGGAAATAACTTTTTACATATGAAGGCCCCCTATCCAGCAATTTTTGCTCTTCTTGCCTAAACCACAACTATCTTGCTCCTTCCTTTTATTACTTTGGATGCATTTTAGTCAGCACACTTTTTTCCATGAAGCATGGACCCAAAATTGGACCCAGAGCTCAGCAACAGTGAGGAGAGCCAGAGAGGATCTCACACAAATCTTGGAGCTCAAGTTTACAACCTTGGCAGTTTTCTGCCCTGCTTTTGTTGCACCAGCTGTTATGGACCTTGACCAGAACTGGTACCTCTGTCGTTTGCCATCCTGTGCTTATGCTACTGCTTGTTCCTGCCCACACGCAGGAACTTGCATCTGCTGAATAACAGCCTCGGCCCAGACTGCACCTCCAGTTTACCAAACCTTTCTAAAATCTAACCCTGCCTTTTAGCACCTTGCAGAAATGCCCAGTGTTATGGCATCTGTGCATTTAACAAGTGCATGCTATGACATACCCCTGAGGTCATTAGTCAAAATAGAAAACAATGCCACAGCCCTGTTTTTCCAAAAGAAACAACGTATTCAATTATTTTCCTCAGAGTAGGAAAGTTTTCTCTTCATTTTAAACGGAGCTTCCTGTGTTTCAGTTTGTGCCCATGGCCTCTGGTCCTGGCACTGGGCACCACTGAGAAGAACCTGGCAGCCCAGGATCCCATTCACCTTCTCTACCATGCAGGCACATTGCTGGCTCATGGGCAGCCTGGTGTCTACCAGTACCCCAGAGCCTTTTCTGCCAAGTTGATTTCCAGCCTGATGACCCCCAGCTGCACACGTGGTTATTCCTTCTCAGATGCAGGACTTTGCACTTCCCTTTGTTAAACTTTGTAAGATTCTTGTTGGCCCATTTCTCCAGCCTGTCCACGTCCCTCTGTATGTCAGCACAACCCTCTGGTGCGTTAGCTGCTCCTCCCAGTTTTGTGTGAGCAGCAAACTTGCTGAGGGTATGTTCTGCCCCATCATCCAGATCACTAATGAAGATGTAAACCAGTACTGGCCCAGGACTGATGCCTGGAGCTCCCCATTAGTGGCCTCTAGCTGGATTTCATGCCATTGATCATGACCTTTTGAGCCTGGCAGTTGAGTCAGTTTCCAACCCACTTCACCATCTGCTTATCTAGTCTGTTATCTGATCAGCTTGTCTATGATGATGTTATAGGAGAGTGTCAAAAGCCTTGCTAAATCCAGATAAACAATACCCACTGCTCTCCCCTCATCCACTGAGCTAGTCCTTTCGACACAGAAGGCTATCAGGTTATCAGGCATGGCTTCCCTTTTGTAATCTATGCTCCCAGTCATCCTCTTGTCCTTGCTGTGTTTGGAAATGGCTTCAGGGATTATTGGCTTTGTCATCTGACCAGGGATCAAGGTGAGGCTGACCAGCCTGTAGCTTCCCAGACCTTCACTCTTGCCCTTCCAGAAGGCAGGACTGACACTGGCTTCTTCCAGGCCTCAGGAAGACCATCGCGAGCTGATGGAGAGTGGCCTCAGAGTCTCATCACCAGGTCCCTCCGCTCTCACAGGTGCACCCTGTCAGGTCACACAGACTTGTGTACACCCAGTTTGTCTAAGTGCTCCTTGACTTGGTCCTCCTCCACCAGGTGTAAGCTTTCCTTGCTCCAGACCTTACCCCTGGTCTGAGAGGCCTGTGAGTCCTGAAGGCCAGTCTGACCAGTAAAGATTGAGGTGAAGAAGGCATCAAGTACATCGGCCTTTTCCATGCCTTGTGTCACCAGGGTCCGTGCCCCATTTAGCAGTGGGCCCACATTTTCTCTTGCCTTCCCTTTGCTGGTATGCTTGTAGAAGCCCTTCTTGTTCCCACCAGATTCAGTCCCAGATGGGCTTTGACTTTCCTAACACCCTGCCTACATGTTTGAACCACGTCTCTATAGTCCTCCTACATCACCTGCCTTCACTTCCACCTCTTGCACACCTCCTTTTCATGCGTGAGCTCAGTGAGGAGCCCCCAGCATGTCCATGCAGGCCTCTTGCCGCCTTTGCTTGACTCCCTGTTCATCAGGATCCTTGAAAATCCACCAGCTCTCCTGGACCTCTCGTATCTCCAGGGCTGTGTCCCACAGGAATACAGCTCTCCAGCCTGAATGACCATCAAGACATTCACCTGGGCAAGGAGCAACGTAATCTCAAGAGGTCAGTTAAAGCTCTGACGCCTGAGAATCAAAGCTCCACCGCTGACAGTAATTTGTTATCCACAAGTATCTGCACTCTGCTAAATTCCCAGCCTCCACAGCCTCCTGTGCCAATGACTTCCACAATCCAATTACAGTGCATGTAGCCAAGTATTCCCTTCCATTAGTCTTCTTTATAATTTCTGGCTGTGTAGAAGTCAGGAAACGGAGAAAAGGATATTCTAAACTAATTTTTATCCCATTCACGATTATTTATAAACATTTCCCCGTAGTGGAATGCATCTTTTAATGAAGATGATGCCGAAGAATTGGCAAGGGCAGAGTTGGCTGGCCCAGTTTCAGATATTCTAAACAAATTGGGGAAAGGGTGACTGGAGAGGCTGTTAGGTCAAACAGCTCCAGATCAAGTGACTTGAAAATAAGGAGATCTAACATCAAAGTTTAAAATAAGTAGGCATTTAAACAGTACAGAGCAAAAAATGGGAACATCTTAGCTCTCAGCATCATTCCTTTCTACATATGTCCTCTCTCTCTGAAGACAGTGCTTGTCAAGCAAAAATGCACGCCAGGCAAGACCCAGGATGGGAGAGAACACTACCACTGGACAACTACAGAAAATGAATCAATGCTAGAAAAATAATTAATTCTCACCATAATTATCTCTGGCAAGCCCTACAGCAAGCCCAGGCTCTCTGCTTAAGTCAGTTTTATAGGCGGACTATAGCACATGATGGGAAAACTACCATTTCCTCAACCAAATGGCTCCCTGGGTTCATTTCCTAGGGCTTACAACATGCACCTCACATCGAGCCTGGTTTTGTTGGGCTTCAGCCTCCAGCTCCTGCATCTCAGCAATGCAAGCGTGGCTCAGACGGTCCCCCAGCTCCCCTCAGCATCCCCAAGGAGGGGTGGCACGGTGAGGACACAGCCAGCTCACCCAGATGCTGAAAGGAGCCAGATGCCCTCCTGCAGACACCCGTGCATCTCTCTGTGGTCCCACGGGCAAGAGTGGGTGGCCTCGCTGTGGATGTCTAAGGTGGGCAGATGAATTGCAGTCTGATGTAAGGATGTGCTGCCATGTCAGCAGACACCACAGGAGGTCAGTGTGAGCTAGCACTGCTGTGGAGCAGGGCAGGAACGGGGATCCTACCGCCCTGGCTCTACTGGGGTCCCTTTTCAGTCTCCCCAATCCCTCCTGAGACAGCTCCGGGTGCAGGAGTAAGCAGCTGGGTCCCCCTGTCCCCATCATTGCTGATGTGGGGTGGATGCACACAAACACTTGCAGACAGACACACACACGCACGATTTTCATGCGTGGTTAGGGTGCTCACGAGGGGAAACGATGCTCCGGCTTGGTAATTGGCAGGTTCAGGCTCCAAACCTCTGGCTGGATGCACTACTCTGCATCAGTGACCACAACGTACTTAGGGGCAGCATCCCTCCACGAGCAACAAGGGCTAAAAAATCCACCAGTCATGCTACGACTCAGCAAAAGGACTACAGAAAATGAAGAAGGTGGTTAGCAAAAAGGAGCAGCAAGTTCAATCCTTAGAAGTGGCGTGGAGACCACCAGAAAAGACCACAGCTGAGCACATGGTCTGTTAGGAAAGGTCTGAGAAAGGGTGCAAGGAGGTTGGTATAGCTCAGCCCAGAACAAGTACAGGAGAATATATTGTTGCATCAAGATATATTAGCACAGCAGGCTATGAAGACATCATTCAAAAAGCCAAATCTGCTTCCAAACACAGAAAACAGAAAGGCTCTTCATCTCAGTCAGATTAAACGCAATAATTTAATCAAGCAGGCCAGAAATCAGGCCAAGGAGTAACTGGTTAAAGGCATCAAAACTGACACAAAATCTATTTTGCAATGCATTAGGAGCAAGGCAGGCAGTCTGCCGGGCACTGATACGCAGAAGGAACACTCAAAGAGGTGTTTGCAAAGACGATTAATTGTGTCAGAGGTAGCAGAGAAGGGGATCCTTTTCCACGTGGGTTCAGCCTCTAACAGCCCTCAGGACCCCTCAGGTTCACCATATCCCCCCTCTCAACTCTGCCCCAGGGGAAGGAGCCCGGTGGGAATCATGGGGACAGGGGCCAGCATCTCTGCCGGAAGACTCACAGGGGGCTGGCAGAGCAGGAGACGAGCGTCCGCGATGTGGGCTGGAGGGGGCCGCAGCTTGGCACACACGCGCATCACGTTGGAGAAGAGCCGGTGGAAGCAGAGCTCCACCTGCACCCCGCAGGGAAAGGTCACTGTTTTGCTCAGCGGCTCTGGAAGGGAAAGCCCAGCGGGGTCAGCACCTGGTGGCCCTTGGCTCCTCACGGCGTCCCACCAACATCTCCCTGCAGACCAGTGTCCTTGAGGGGTGCAGGGACCCCCAGCCCTCTCCTCCCTGCCACCTCGTAGCCCTCCCCGCGCCTTGCATGGATCACCGTGGCCATGTCCCCAGTGCTCAGCAGCTGCTCCTGAGGGGCAGATCGGGTCCGTCAGGGACCGGGCTTCCTTCAGCGTGTGCTTGATCTCCATCACCTGCTTCCCAGTGACCAACGGATCCCGGCCGATGTCTGGAGGAGAGAGTTTGGAGGCACAAGGTCTACTCCGGGTGCCTTATTTATCATCCTGCCTTCCAGACCCTACATGAACATCTCTATATCACTGCCAGCTTATTAAAAACTCATACGGGTCACGGCCTGCAATCTGGCTTTTAGGGAGGGAGATCAGAGGTGCTGATCCTCACTCGCACCTTTGCTGGAATGGCTGGGCTGGAGTGGCACGGACCCATTTGGTTTCTGCTGGTATCTCTTCTCACTCCTGCTACTGAAGTAAGTGGTTTCTAGCCTGGGTTAAAAGTGCTCCTTTACCTTCTAACACATCCTCCAGCATGTGTGTAACCTTCTTCTCCTGTAGAATATGTTTCTTCAGATATTTCATGAAGATCCCAGAGCTGAACTCCCCATCCTGCAACTCATAGGCTTCTGCATCTTCGCTCCTGCAAGAGTAAGGACTCTTCCTCACATTTCTGCAACGGGCATGAAGCCCTGTGAGTGAGTCAGGGCTTGCCAACTCCATCTAGACTCTGTTGGCTAAGGTCAAGTTAGCTCCTCACACAATGGTGCAAAGTGCTTGGTTTTGGCCCAGGGGAGGGTGGGAAGCGCACGGAATGGGAAAAAGCAGTGGAGGACGACAGCAGAGGAGAGCACAACCTCTTCTGCCAGCCTAGGTGGGTGACAGCAGTTGAAAATCCACTGGAACTGGCACTGGAGCGGTAATCAATGCTCATCCTCATCTCAGGAGGCTTCAGATAACATGCTCATGGCACATGTGCCTTGGGAATCAGGCTCAGGCACAGAAGGACAGATTACAGGAGCTGATGCCACCTTCACGCATAACCTGTAACTGATGCACAGGCTGCCACTAGCAATGTCAGGAGGAAGAAAAGAAGTGTCTAAACGGGATGTGCAAGAGACGGATGGTAAGAGCCAGAGGAAACATGAGCAAAGCTTTCTCAAGCCTCCAAAGCCACTATGCATGAAGGGATGCGAGGAGATATGGCTGTGCCACCATTTGGTCCTGTGTCACAGTGTGGGCACGGCAAAGTGCACTTACGTGGCGTAGCCGTAAACGGTATTGCCCCAGGGCTCCAGCGGCTGTACCTGGGAGAGGGCACACTGTGGGTTGTACCTGGAAAAGGAGATGAAGGCACGCGTCAGTGTTGAGGACACCCGCCAGTGTGTGCTTGGAGGGTACAGAGCCCCTGTGCTGCACCAAGTCCATCTCCTACGGATGGCAATAAGATCAACCCTCACATCAAATATAAACACCCATGTTACCTGGGTAGCAACAGAGGCTGAAGCTAAGGAGTCCTACAAAGAACTCAAACCATTGGAAAATGAGTAGATAGGGCCAGCTTCGACCTATCTGCACTGGTGAGCTGCTCCCTACCCTGCAAGCGAGCCTGGAGCTGTGGGTGTGACCATGCCTCCTCCCTCCTGGGGCTGGTTTGTCACAAATCCAGGCAGCAGCACAGTGCAGAGCTCATACGGGCTCACTGTGGCACAAGGGATGACTGTCCCTAAAGAACTCAAAGGTGTGCACTTCACAAGGCTATGGCTCAGCCGTCCATCCCAGGGGCCTGGGGTGCCCCACAGCTGCCTTTCAGCCCACGAACACACCTTCTGCCCCAGGACACCAAAGCATGCTATGGCTGATACACCTCCAGATCTCACCGAGAGATGGGATCAGGACACGTACCCAGGTCTCAAAGCCCAAAACCGGTCCCGGCACCGCGGGACCAGCTCAATCAGCACAGACCCTATTATTTTCAAGATCGGGTAGATCCAGGGTGACAGCCCTGGTTTCCACCGAAAAAGATATCATGGTTGCACTTAATGGCCAAGCCTTGCCCATCTGACTGCAGCCAGTCTGAATAGCGTGGGGACTGGCTGCCTCCAGTTTACACCAGTGACTTGGAGCTGTTCCAAATCGCACAGGGATAAGAGCCAGGCACAGAGGTGGCGTTACTCGGTGATATTCAATTCCAGAACAGTTTCCTGGGGCTGAAACTGGCATGCTCAGGAGAGCAGAAGGGATGGTTGTATCGCCAGCAGCCAGCACATTACCTACTGCTGGTGGTGCAGTCTGGAGATGGTTAATGGCAGTATCCCTCTGGCTTGTGTAAGTTTTCTAAAGATGATCAGAAGAGAAAATGTGGAAAAGGAGATACGCTTCTAAATATGAACAGTGAACAGAGAGATTTATCTGCCCCTCAGCTACTCCTAAATGGTGCAGAAATCTGGGATTCAGCGTCTGAGGAGAAACGAGACATGGGATCCCAAAATAAACTGGGGTCCTGTTGTCCCCCTGCTGCGGACATTCACCCGAGGCTGCACAGACGTGAGCTGATGCAAACCTTTCGTGAAGCCACCAGCAGGCATCCACAGTTCCGGCAAGGCTAGAGCTGCACACAGCGGAAACACTGGCTGTGGTCCCCTGCCCCAGCAGAAGACAAGCTTCAGGAGGGGGCTTGAATTTCCAGGGGCATTTCCAGATGGTGACCGAACAAACGGAGAGACCTGACAGCAGAGAAGGTGGCAGCACTTCCTCCTGCTTCAGGCCCCAAAACAGTCTCATTTCTACAGCACATCTCATGCAACCCAGTTCTGATCTGCATCCCAGATAGGAGATGTCTTCTGTCCTAAGTGGCACATGTCAGAAACCCTCATAAATTAGGGAATTCCTGGAAGAGGCAATCGCATCCACCCAAAATCAGCACATAAACGTACGAGGCTACACACAGGCTCCTAGTTCCTGGTTCCTCCTCTGCTGAAGCTGAACATCTGCTACCGCTTGACAAAGGAGGATGTGTTTCTCATCGCCTTGGCATTTCTGATGCTGACATACAGGGTGAAGAGATACTCTGGGTGAGATCCCTCTTAGCACAGACACAGCTCCTCCTGGTTCATGCATGGCTGAGTGAATTGTCAAAAGACTCGCAGCATCAGTTCAGCCAAAAGGGCGTTGGGAAAGGAGGCCCCAGGAGCCCTGTTTTAAGGAGCAATGTAAACACATGCAACTATGAAATCCAAACTCTTTGCTGAGCTGAACTGGTGATTTCTCAAGAAGAACGAGCTCATGAGAGAGCTTCTACAGCAATCCCCTGCAAGCCTGGGGATAACACTTACTGCACCAAGTGCTGTGCTTGCTGTGGGAAAGAGGACAAAAGAGGTGTGAGGTCTTGGCGTGGTAGAGAGAAAAAGAGCTGCACAACCATGCCTAAACATCACAGCAGATCTAACATCGCATCCTTTACCCAAAGCGCCGTTCTGACTCTGCTAAGCACAGAAACCGCTGGCGATGCCAAGAAAGCAGACATCAGCTCAAAACCTATTTCATAGATCATCGCCATTTGTGTCAGCAATCCCCATGTAGCCTCCACGTTGCCACACTGCCCTCGGACAGGCTACCAGCAGCCCAGAGGCATGCTAGCCCACCTCCACCCGTGCATCCGCAAAACCCACATGCTCCCGGTTGGCTGCAAGCCGTCCCCTGCCTGGTATTATGCTGGGGAGAGCAGCAAGGTGCTGCTGCGTGTGCTGGCGATGTTCTTCACCAGTGCAGGGAAACAACCTGCTCCACTTTCAGTGGCAGCAGTGACCGAGAGGGAGGAAGAGGATGCTATGCTACGGGGCCTTCAGGGCAGGTATCAAGGAACAGCAAGCTCCAGCGATGCTGGCAACTCAGAGCTGTGGCAGCAGGTTAAGTCCCAGCACAGGCAGCGTGCAAGCTATTTGAAATGAGCATTCCCACCTCTGCAGCTAAAAGGCATCAAAGATCTAACGTCTTTCCAGGGTCTGGCAGCTCCTTCAGGGCAGCGGTATCAAAATCCCTGTCATCCTTCTGGTTCTCAGTGCAGGAACCACAGAAGGAAGAGGGAGACTTTTCTGCATTTGCCCTCCAGTCCTTTTCTGACCTGTAAATCTGCCTCAGGAAACCAAAATAAATGAACTAATGACAGCTCCTACTGGAATAGTCTACCTACCTCTGCTGAAAATTGGCAAGTAGTAATTTTCTGCAGCCCACAAGCTGCAGGATGGAGATCTGCAGGTCAAGGGAGGATGATGGGCTTTTCACAGACAGAGGGAAAAAGATGATCCCTGACCTCAGCAGCAGGCTGGGTCCCACTTCATGACATAACCACTTCAGAAGCATTTCAGGCCAGTAAAAACCAAGCAGCACAGCTTAAAATATTTTTCCCATCATGATACACTCTTCTCACTGAGACGTTAACAAAAACGCAGCCAGGAGAAGAGAGGAGAGCTAAGCAGTCCCAGCCCGAGCATGTGGGGAAACACGTACCACGAAAGCCTGAGGTCAGTGAGATGCTGCTACAGCCTGCCAGGGCTGGGTGGTTCGGAGCAGGGGGTTGAAACACAGAAAGACAAACCTCACACTGAGTTTCAGGAAACAATCTATGCCAGGGCAGAGCCAGCCCTCTGCAGGCTTTAGGTGGCTTGCCTATATTTGTCAGGCTTCTTCACCCCAAAAAATCAAGGGAGGGTCTCCAGCCTCTTCTCTCCAGCAGATCTCAGGCAGCATCTGATGCTCTTTGCAACTAATAAGTGACTGACTGGGCTTCCCAGGAGTCTTGCTGATTTGATGACACAGCCTGATAAACTTTGACAGAGGCCTGGGCTCAGCAGCACAATGCGGGACGTGGCCCCAGGAATCCACAGGAACACACCACGGGGTTGTGTAGAAGCCCACTGCTGAAGCAGGGGCCGAGGCTGGCAGCTGTTTCCCCCAATCCCTTGAAATGCCGTGCGCTGCCCATCCCGGGAGAGGAAGGGGAAGAGCACTCTACCATTTCCTGCAGGTGTCCAGCAGGATGAGGTTCAGGGCCGTCTGCTGCTGCTGCATCTTCTGGAGGATCCTCTGCACGCTGATGCAGTTCTCAGCGGCATAGGGTTGTGGAGCATCAACAGGGACCATGTAGTTCCTCCCCGAATGTTCATATCCATGACCAGCATAGTAGAATATAGCTGGGAACAGGGAGAGGAGAGGATGAGTCACGATACGAACCTGCAGGTCTGTAACCAGCTCCCCACCTCCTGTCCTGAAGCGATACCGGTGCAGGGTAGACCTAGACCAGTAGCACCTATGAAACTGGACCTACACTGATCTCACAATTTCTACTCTTTTTCAGTCCATTCACTTCAGCACAATTGGAAGTAGCCCTGAGAGGATCTCCTGTACTTGTGGTTTCCAGCACTGCTTGTCAGGAGACCCAAAGTCACTGGGTTTACATGTTTCCATAAGCATCTGTGCTCCAACACCCAAGCCTGGCATCTGTCAGGCTGAGTACCACCTTTGTACAGCCCTTTGCAAGAATATGACAACAGATGAAGTATTTTACTATGATGAAAAATATATTAACGGCCTTTTAAATGAGAAGGTCCTCAGCTTCCTAGTTTTGGAGAGACTAGCAATGGATTAGGTGATGGGAAACACTCTCCAGCTTTCAAAGGTCTGCCTGTATTTACACATGTATAAGCTGGTAAAAAATGAGATGGAGACAGAGAGATGAGTTCTCCAGATGTCCAGAACACATGGACCTCATGCTTCAACAACCTCAGACCAGATACCAGCCCTGTCAGGCGGCAGAGGAGTCAGACTCATCCAGGTGCTGGTGGGAAGTCCAAGACCCAAGAAGAATTTTGGTTCCGAGTTATACTCTTCAGCACATGAAACTGAGTAATGGTTTCTGCCTTCACAAGAGATGGTAACACAGGGACACCCAGCTTGGAAAGCCAGCTCTGAGGAGCTTGGCATGGCCTAAGCTGGTGCTTCTCTCCAATCCCTGTGTTCGGTGAAGGGTTTTCCTTCTGCACAGTGATTCCCACATGGGCTGTAGCTTCCTGAAAGGAAGCTGCACAGCAGCTGGCTACCCCTTCCCAGCACCAACGCAACTGCTTGGGGGATGCTGGTGGAAGCCAACTCGGGGAACTGAAATGGGTTAAAAATAGCTCTGTGAGGCGACGCAAACAGTTGCACTACCGCAGTTGAGGGACAGTAAAGAACAGAGGTCAGAAGTGGGAACAAGTGGCTGAGAGGCAAAAGCAGGAGCAATTCTTCAGTCAGATGTGCTGCCAAAGCCCACACTGCAATGAGTAACCTCTCCTCTGTTTTCCCTCCACTGTTCCTGCCCCTGTAGTTTGCAGGACACTCGCTTTGATCTCTGACGCTGCAAGGGATGCAGTGAACGGGGCAGGAGCCGAAGGACTGAAAGCATGATCTCATTGTATGGAGGATGGAAAGCATGATCTCATAGTAAGAAACACCTCGAGTCACCTTTGGTTTTTACTCTCAGGGGACAATGGAAAGTTACTCAAATGGCTGTTTTCACAGGTGCCCATAAAGTTTGGGTTCCTCTTCTTGTGGATCGCCAGCCAGAGACAGTGGGCTCTGATTTGCAGAAGTTCTAAACTTTCAGAATTTGCAAATCCAACCCACAAAAACCTTCCCTGAGACTATAAAAGAGTATAAAACAGGAAGCCTTCTGTAAAAATCAGATGCAGGCACTTCAGGTTTGGCCCCTCAAGTCATCGAGCACTGATGGCTTTCGTCCCTCTGCCTTTCCTCCTGTACATAAAAGGGAGGTGATGACAACCATTACCAGGCAGCACCACTGACACTTGGAAAAAAATGAAATGTTACAGAAAAGCCCTCAAAGAATCCTTCAATCATTAAATCTTCTAACTTCTGAGGTCTTGTTGTGCACCCTGAATGCACCGCCAAGAGCTCCCCATGCTATATAAACCACAGACTCACATTCAAATCAAAAAAGACATGAGTTTCACATCAACTGAGCAACTTTGCAGACCTCTCCTGGACTTAATCTCTCCTCCTGAACAGAAAAGTCAACAATTTGCCTAGAAAAGGAAAGGGTTTTTTTTATTCTGAGCTAACATTTCAACACTCTTCCCACATCTCGTGAGTCAAAACTGCTGATCAGAGACAAGCTTCCGAGTACCAAATTAAAAAGGGGAAGCTCCAGGCACTGCTTATAACACAGGAAATGTCAGCATGCAACTTAATTAAGGCATGACGGCATATTCCTAGTATTTCACTTGCAACTTTCTGCTCTTGTTGCATTTCTGACGTTGTTTTTTTTGACTCAGGACTTTTCAGGACACTAGAAATAACATCCGGGGGGGATTCCTCGTTCGCCTGAGGGTTGCATAATTAGACCATTCAGGGGATGTTTGGGGCCTTCAAATATCCTCTGCAGCTTTTCTAAGAGGAGATCTGGAGGAAAAGCAGCCAGATGAGCCACCACCTCCATATGGTGAATTAGAGAAGCCTTTGGATCACCTCAAACGTGCAGCCATACAATATCCCTGTGCCCAAAAACAAAGCCAGTTTTTGCTCTGAGCTTGAGAAATCTCAGAGAAGCTTCAGTAATAAGAAGGACAACATCCTGCATAGGGGCAAGTAGACCCAGGCAGCATTTTGGCTGGGGCTGAGCACTGGTTGACCAGCAAGTCTAGGGTCACAGCAGACACCATGCTGAAGATGAGCTAGCATTGACTGGGGACAGAGCTATGCTAGGAGATGTAGGGTCACCAGGGAAGCTGTCACCACTCTCTTTGGGCCCAAACAGACCCCACTTAGATCCTGTGTCCAGTTTTAGGGACCTCAGTCCAAGAGAAAGGTGGAGACACTGGAAAAAACAGAGACTACCAAGATGCTAGCGCCCAGGGCCTGGGAAGAGAAGGGGAAGGAACTGGGCCATGATGATCTGGAGACATGGAGGTAAAGGGAGGTCTAACAACAGCCTGCAGTTCCTGGAGGGACAGTTACAGAGACAACAAAGCCCAGCTCTCCTTGTTGCTGTGGACCATAACAACATAGGACAATGAGCACCAACCCACAGAGCGTCATGCCTGACAGGAGGAAAGACTTCCCTGGAGGGTGGTGCAGCCCTGGGATGGGCAGGTGAAGAAGTGTGGGCTCCATGCCTGGAAGTCTTCAAGACCTGATAAGGAGAGCCACAACCAGCCCCGACCTTGCATTGATGACTCCAAAGTCCCTTCCCACCAACTCCTATAGGAGTGTAAATCACAGACAGGTAAGTAAGGACACACAAGGTAGGGCCAGCCATCCAGATAGCCCCACAATAAAAGAGGTCTAGGGAGGTCAGACATATCTTCTTCAGCTCTCATCAGCATCCTGAAGGCACATAAAACTCTAGAGGCAACAAGCACTGTGCTCCAACACCAACACACATGGCTATGTTCTCTCTTCTGATCTGCACCAGCAGAAAGATGCATGAATGCCCCAGCAGCTCTGCCACTGGAGCTAAACTTCAGAAGACAGCCAGCCTCACTTCTTGGGCGTGCTGACAGGTGTGCCTGTGTTACACCAGCCTCCCACTTCCGTCCAGTGACAGTCTTTCACCAGTCAGCCCTCTCCTCCCAGCTCCCTGTTTTGCTCGATACATCTACGCAAGGCTCTGACTTCAGCTGTGGTGGTTGCTACACAGGAGATGGCACCTCCAGGTTCCTAGAGCAAGAAAAACCAGGTGGAAGCACCAGGTTGCATGTGAAGGTGCATGTCTGAGACATTCATGTGAATGTACAAGACCAGCTATCACAGGCACCCCTGGGGTCTCTGTAGTTTTAATAGGCTGCCTAGGTTGTTCCTGGAGCTGCTGTCTCACCATTGTCTTCCCATGCACATGAATTGCGTGAATCCTAAACCTCTTAGACGGTTCTAGATGTTTATCCTGGAGCTAGTGCATTGAAAAATTGACACATAGGGTTTAGGAGGAGTTAGCTTCTTCTAAATGCGTGTTTTTATTAACAAGAGAAGATAATTTAAACGATTTGCACTTTACCTAGTTCTTCTAATTTTATGTAAGGAAAACAGCTAAAGAAATGCTGGAAGATGCACCACAGTGAGAGGCAGCACACTGCAGACAGAGAAACCCTGAAGCAATCAGCAGGCAGACTGACCCAATGCCCCAATTATGGCAAGAGTCCTCAACTCAATCATGCTGCTGGGACCAGCCTGTGCTGAGGTTCACTGCCTCCAAATAATAGTAGGCCATCAGCTTAGAAAGCTGTAAACAAAACCACCATCCGAAGCAGGCTATGCCTAGCAAACACCTGAGGCTTATCAAGGTTCAGTAACTCGGCTGTTAATGTTTTCCCTGCCAGTGCACAAAATCAATTTTGCCAGGAAGGCTCAGTGGCCACGAATGCAGAAAAGCACTAGAAGTTTAAATAAGGCATGAGAGCATGAAAGGTTTGCCGTTTCCAAAACTTTTTTCTCTCCAATGCTTGTGAAAACAAGGGAAGCGCCATGGACAAAATGCCATATGGTCCTCACGCGCTATGGATAGAGACTAGGAACTGCAGCACCACGGGCAAAGCATAGCAGTCCCCCAGGTATGACTCTGGCCTGGGAAAGGAGGTAAAGCCTGAGATGCAAGGGCATTTCAGAGAGCAACCACAAAAGGAAGCTGCAAGTGAAGTCATAGGCATATACTGTCAACAGATGACGAGCTCGGCCAGTGTGGCGACGACCATGTACCGCCCTTCCCCGGCAGCTCAGCCTCCCTGAGTGAGTCAGTGCTTCCCGGAATGAGCTGGCTTTGCAGCATTTCATTTGTGGCCATGTCCCCATCCGTTGCACAACCTCCAAACCTCACACTGAGTGCTGCCCTGAAATTGGCTTGTGTTGACTTTCACTGAGTGCCCAGGTATGCCATGCAGCTGGGAGGGCGGTGAAGATAAGCCTCATGCTAAGGTTCAGAAGCAAAATAAACATCTGCCAGGTGTTTTCCAGGTATCCATCAAGCTGGGAGAACCTCAGAAACCCCAAAGAAGCTACTTTCACCACAAAATTTGAACATCTGCTTTAAGACCCACAAGATCTGCCAGTTGGTTTTGTGTTTGAAGGATGCTTCCTGCTGAGGACAGCGTGCGATAAGCTCAAAGCCCAACCTCAAAGCCATCTGCAGCTGGGAATGCACTTCTGCAAAAAGGCTGTCAGAGGCTCAAATTAGACCATCAGGAAAGAGAAATAAGGAAATTGTGGCCAGCTGTAGCAGTCATAGCTCAAAAGGAGCACCTCACCTCACAAAGGAGCATGGTAGGGACAATTGATAGCCAATGTCCTCAATTTTTCATATAAGGAAAAATGGAATGACCTTCTCTCATTTGCCGTCAGAAGTGCTGGGTCCCCAAAACCTCAGCATGAGATCATGTTGTTGGAGTTGCAGATGAGCCATGTGATGGAGACACACCTACTTTGCCCGTCTGTACCCTCACCAAAACTGAACAGCATTTACCTGGAGGCTTCTGCCAAGCCTGGCACCACTGCAGACTGTGCCACAGGGCTTCTCTGACACACACCCCCCCCACCCCCGCCAAGGAAAGTTCAATTTCTTCCTTTTTAATTCAACAGCTGTTAGGAAAATTGCCAAATCCCTGCTCCACCCTGGCATCGACTGCTGCTACCCAAGCATCAGCTACTTTACCTTACTGGCTTTGTCTTACCATAGACTCCCTTCCCCAGGAGCTGCAGGAACCGACTGACAGCTGTCACCATCTCAGCCTTGTTCAGGTCCAGAAGGGAGACAACCTGGAAGCCCAGCTGCTCCAGAAGCAGACTCAGCTCAAACACATCCGTGACAGGAGCCATCAGGTTGGGATGATGCTGGTAGCGGTTGTTGCCTACCAAAAGCGCTATCTTGCCTGTAGCTAACAGAAACACCAAGTGACAAAGCTGTAAGTGCTCAGCAGGAGGCAAGGTCTCACCTCCTTCAGTAGAGCAAGGATACCGGGAATCTTTTCTTACATCCAGACAGGAAGGAGAGACTCTACACTGCTACAGCCCTGGAGTGCTCTCCAGAAAGAGTGTAGCTTTCTGCACACTTTGACAAAAAACACAAACCATCATTTTGAAAGAAAGACTTCGAAAGTTTTCACTTGACAACCAAAATCCCAGGAGTGCAGGAGGATCTGCACTACCGAGGTTATTCAGCACCTGCCCTACCGTGACCACAGGTCTCGTGTGCCAGCAGTGCCTGGGAGGGGAATGCACTGAGCCAGACTAAGAAGTCCTTTTCCCCACGGGGCTGAAGGAAAGAAATCCTGGACTCCTGCTTTCATTTTATCCCCACCTTCCATCGTAGGAAAACCAGATTTATGGCACTCGGCAGTGGTGGGAGTAAGGAGGTTTGCTATGTTCCAAGGAGGTATTTCAAGGAAGGGAAAAGGTGTCACGTGAACACCATTTTTAAACTCACTTGGTGGGCACAGAGGTCAAGACCGGGTTACTCATTAGGAATAATCTTACTCCACTTGCTGAGACTGATCAGGTCTTGGCAGGGGATGGGACTCATCCTGTGCCTTGCAGCTCTGATCCCAAAAGTGCAGAGCCTGTGACAATGTGGGCATAAAGGCTTGAAGCAGTCTCTGCAGGAATAGCACTCCTATGTCCTGTCCTCCCATTCACCCTGGAGCCTGGCTTTTAATTAAGGAAATGATTGCTCAGGAAGAAAAGATGACAACACTCACCAAAAAACTTTTCAGAGTGGCATGTACCTGGAAAAGAAAGAGGGAAATGATAAGCCTGTGCCCAACACCAGTGCCCTAGTGCCAGCTGAAACCTGCTCCAACATTCCCCAGCAACGCAAAGCTGGATCAAACACCATGGAGCACAAGCAACATTCCTCAGGCAAGTTCTTCATAGCCTGATTGCTAACCTTAAAGACACTGGTCTGGTGATTTGGGGAGGATTTATGAAACCCTCCCTGATTTATGAAATCCTGAGCGGCTGGGAAGCAAAGCCTGGAGAAGGGGCAGGCCTGGGGAAGGAGGGCCAGCACGGAGGAGCTCATACCCATCAGCAGGTCTGCGCTGCCTGGCTGCTGCATTTCCCGAAATGACTTGCCTGCGCCCTCGCTGCAGCGAAAGCAAAAGAAACACAACAACTCAAGGTCAACACAAGCTTCAAAACAGAGAGCTTCTCTCCATGAGCGGTCAGTGCAGAGGAAGCAAACTGCTTGCTTTTGATTGTGATAATATTCCCTGAGCCTTTCACCACCCTCCTTTGCCTTTCCCTGCCTTTTAGCAGTTCCGGCTCAGAAAAGTCTCCACAAATGTGTCTCACTTTCACGGGCTCCACAAGCTCCCTTGCCCGAGCGCTCCCTGCCTCTTAAGATCTTCATTACCCTAACAGCTCCAGTTGTTCCTATTTAAATTAATTTTAAAAAATCCAGCTCAGGAGAAAACCCTGAAGCCTTACAGCCTCTAACAGAAGAAATTAAGGGCATATTTTTAATTGCATAAATCTCACGGGTCTGGAAGACCTTTAGCACCTGAACCAGGGCTGCTAATGCTCCAGGGATGCCTGGAAAGCCATCAGAACAAGCCCATTCATCCTTTTCTGACTCTGACAGAGCTGCCTATTGCACGTTAAAGCTACTCAGTCATAACATTTTGAGCCCAGCCTAATCCTGTGCCCCTTTCTCACTGCCAGTCCCCGCCTGTGGATGCTGTTTTGCCAGCAGCAAGGAGGCAGGGAGAGTGCTCTCTCGCTATACAGGAACAATCTGCACTCTGGAACAATTTTAAAGCCACCTTAAAAGGAGAGACAAGAAGTTTATGGCATAGAAAAATCTCTAGATGGAGTAAAGAGACAGCAGAGCTAGCCTGTGCTACTCCTGTCTCACAGCAGGGCAAAGGCAGAGGGCCAAAAACGGCAGTAACACAGAAGGTGGAGCATGCCTGAGGCTCTGAGGACCCATCTTCTCCCTAGGATCTGTCAGCTCACGGACCATCAGGCCTGGGCTGCTAGCCCAAGGGGCCTGAACCTTCCCAAAATAAACACCATCCTCTCCAGCTCTATGTGTCTGAGCACATCGCTGCACCTCAGCAAGGCTGTAGAAGAATTTTACCAAAGGACTCCGCTGCGATTTGGCCAGGGAGCTATTAAACCAGCACCCTGGCAAGGCAAGAAAACCGCAGCAAGCAACTGAGAGCACTCAACCTGCCCTAACGTGGCAGGTTTCTGCCAGACTGCAGGATCCAGCAGCATCCCACACCGCAGCAGCGGATCACCAGGTTTGGGGTTTTTTCTTTTACAGACGCTGCTTCCCTTGCTACCTCTGAACTCCGTTATCAAAGGAATCCTGTTTGTCACGGGGCTGACGGGTGCCTGTGCCCACTGCTCAGCAGGGCTTGCGCAGCTCTGCTGAGATCACTGTATCCAGTATACCCAGGGTGTGAAGCTGCGCTCGGCAGGCCCTTCCGTGACAGCCGCCGCAGGACTGCCAGGACACCTCAGCTTCCCTGCAGAGCCCCATGCTGCTCTTCTACTCCGAAGCATCTTACCTTTGGCTCCCTGCAGAAGTAGTATGTAAAACCAGTGGCCTTTCTTTTTGTTAACAAAAGTGTGCAAGATCTGCCCAAGCTCGGGGAAGGTGCAAGCGTCAGAGCCACACATCCCACTTCTCCTAATCCATGCCCTGGAGCCCAGCTTCCCCCGCACCAACTGAGCCCCAAGGTAACCTGCCAGCACCGGGCTCCTTGTTCACCAGCCCGGCGCTTCCAGGAGACAGCACTAAATTCCTGTCTGCTCTGTAATTACTTTTCACACTAGAACGTGACTTGCAGCAAAGCAGACGTGGGTTGGCTCTGCTCACCTATGTGAATATCCACGGCGTTGGTCCAGTGCTCTCCATGGCTATTGGAGGCACAGCAGAGGTACGTGCCGGAGTCACTGGCCTTTGCGTGGCTGATCTAGACAGATCAAAAGTTAAATCATGTTATTAATGGTGAAAGTTTGTGGCTCCCTGCCGGTATCTACCAAAGGCACCCATGTTCCTGGAATAAAAAGTCTTTTCTCTTGCTGTTCGCTGAGATCTCATTTCTTGCCTCCCAAAGCCAAGATTTCCTATGACTTTTGTCCTTCTAAGAAGCTCAGTAACGCCATGCGCTAAGGTGTGCTGCTGACCCCAGCTTCTAGAGCGCAAAAATCCCCTGTCCAAATGCCTTCCCTTCTTTTTCTAGCAGCCCCCAAACCCTGTGTCACTGCCATACTCTGCCCCAGGAGCCACACTGGGAGGACTGCCTTACTGGCTCCAGTGCAGCACCACCCACCTCCAAACGAAGAACCGCTTCCTAAACCCCAGCCTGAACTTCCCTGTGAAAAGTGCACATCTAAGGCCACTGTCCCCTGTTATACCATCTACCACTACCAGGAAGAGATTGCAGCTCTTGTCTTCGATACCCTTCACGTGATGTCCCAGAAGGAAATCTGCCTTTCATGCATCAAGAAGACAGCGCTGATTTACGTTCTGCCAGTGACCTAAAATAAACTCAGGCCTTTTGCTGTCTCCCTGGCTCTTTTCTGTCAGGACTAACCACTTTTCCTTCTAGTTCTCCTGCAAGCAGACAGCACTCCCGCAGCTCCATCACTCCGCAGTCGCCTGCACAGACATACAATAGCTGTTCTTGTGCCACTGCTGCAAAAAAGCACAAGACGTGCTGAGAGCCCTTGACACATCTGTGAATCAGTTACTTCTTAGAGAAACATCCACAGCTTTGAAAAAAGCCCATAAAACTTACTCCCTCTTCACCCAGAGCTCTTCAGTCAGCTATCAAAGCAACAGGCGTGATACGTGGAGTGATTTCTCACAACCCTGTGACGTGGCAGGGAAAGACAGCTGAGCACGAGGCTGCTTCTCAAGGGCTGGAGAGACAGGGAGGACAGGCAAGGAGAGACTGCTTTCTGCTGGCATTCACCTGATCACACAGATCGAAGCATGCCTGAGCCCCGACATGCAGATATGAGCCAGGGTTAAGAACTGCCACCTCTCACGCCCAGGATGACAATAACACAATTTTCAGCGGTCTCTCCAAGGCTTCTGAGGCTCCATCCAGCAGCAAGCTTCTCCCATCACCCAACTCAGCAGCCCAAGTTTCTGAACTATCCCAAGGCAACTTTACCCAGAGTTTTTTTTTGCTCTGGTGTTCCAGCAGGTTCCCATTCCGGTACCACTGGTAGCTGGGGGCTGGGACTCCCATGGCAGCACACTGCAGCTGTAGTGGCTTCCCCACCTCCACCCTCTGCTCGGTGGGGTTGACGACGATGACCGGTTCTCCTCTCCAGCGCTGAGGGGGCAGTCCTGCAAAGGACAGACACAGAATCAGTCCTTCCTCCGCAACAGTCATTTTTGCCCCTGTATAAGACCTTGTGCATACTGCCAGAGAACCGAGCTTTTTCCACCCGCACCAACAAATGCTGTCCCACAGGATGGCTGCGGTTGTGGCGTCACTGTTGCACCTTTCTGCTTTGGGAGCAGGGAATCCTTGAGAGCGACACCCGCAATAGTAAATGGCACACCAAAACCCTGCCTCTGGCTTCCCAAACCTGACAGTCGCCCTTTCCTGCCCAGGGCGTAGTCATCACGCTGAGGTCAACCACACCCAGAGTTATTTTTGCTCAGCTTTGAGAGAGCCAGATTGCCTCTTCCAGCCCCTCTGCCCAACACAAACAGGTAAACACCCAGTATATCTCTGGGAAACCCACGGCGAGTGATCAGCAGGAGGAGCAGGTACATACAGACGGAGTTATTGGGACCATGACAGGGACCTGAACCATCCAGAGGCTGGACGCAGAGGCTGGCTTAGACACGTAGGCTCATGTTGGTGAAGCAATCCTTCTGTATTGTGATTTTCAAGCTGAGATGACATGCTGCCCCGGGAACTGCGCAGGATCACTGTTGCAAGCATGGGCAAAGCACAAATTATAGAAAGGGTACAAGACACATTCATACCTCTAGCGACACACTGATGGACCTCTACCTTCACCCAGTCGGAGAAGATGGCATTTTTGTAGAGGTCATTGATTCTGCAGATGTAGAGTTGGGTCTGCTGTGCAGTGACAGGCAAGTCTTGCTTGGTGGCACCAGGAATTTGGCGGCAGACGGACTACAGGGAAAACACAGGTGCTGAGCAGTGAGTCCCCCCTCATTGCTGGTAGCAGAAGGTACCAGCAGGCCCCCACAAGAGCAGGAAAAGTGGAAATCCCTCGTTTCCTCCCCTCCTCCAGCCACAGGGATGCAGAAGGAAGTTTTCCACTGCACGCCCCCTCCCAGCATCCGCAGAGGCCCTCAGCATGCACACACACCCTATCCCCCTCTCCCAGCCTCCTGGTTCTCACCAGCTCTGCCCACACAGGGCCGGCCCCGTCGCTGCGGGCAGGGACCCAGCCTGGCGCCGTACCCAAGGCCACCTCTGCTCCCACCGTTACCTGGTGCTGACAAAACCACTGGTACTGCAACGAAGTGCGTCCCTTGGCTCTGCACCGCAGGGTGAAGGAGTATCCCACTGGGACGGAGATGGAGACCGGCTGCTCGGTGATCGCAATGGCTGTGGAGAACCAGGACGCGGAGGTGGAAACACCCGGGCAGGCACAGCCCAGGGGTTTGCTCCCAGCCGGCGGCCGGGCGCCGGGCTGCGAGAGGAGGGCCCCGGCACCCGCCCCGCGAGGGAGGGAGGTTTGGAAGAGCGGGGATGCTCGGCCTCCCGCGGCCGGGGGCTGCGGCGCTGGCCGGGGTGCTCTCTCGGGGCCCGCACGCACGGGCGGAGGCGCCTTCCGCGCTGCGGGG
>Ga0065711_1027688_pt1 | contig 46736 bp, 21 predicted proteins | sample Hoacrofraction12_FD_59098 | JGI IMG/M metagenome (GOLD analysis project Ga0065711, IMG submission 59098) | Hoatzin crop microbial communities from Cojedes, Venezuela - Epithelial fraction 12 v2 (version 2) | ecosystem: Host-associated > Birds > Digestive system > Esophagus > Crop | place...
CAGGTCCGCCCCAAGCCTGTACTGGTGCATGAGGTTGTTCCTCCCCAGGTGCAGGACCCTGCACTTGCCCTTGTTGAACCTCATCAGGTTCCTCTTTGCACAACTCTCCAGCCTGTCCAGGTCACGCTGAATGGCAGCACAGCCTTCTGGTGTATCTACCACTCCTTCCAGTTTTGTGTTGTCAGCAAACTTGCTGAGGGTACATTCTAACTCTTCACCCAGGGCATTGATGAAGAAGTTAAATAAGATTGGGCCCAGTACTGACCCCTGGGGGACACCACTAGTTACAGGCCTCCAACTAGACTCAGCGCTGCTGATGACAACCCTGCACACCACGAGCAGACATTATAACAAATATTAGAATGCATGCAAGATTCCTGCAAGGCTAGGTCTGTCATGTCTCAGTGCTCATGTTCCCTTCCAGGACAAACAGAGGGAGATTTGCTGCTTTCAGCTGTGATTGTTTTGGTTTTTTTGGTGGTGGTTTTTTTTTTTTTCACCTTTTAACATCACTAGTGCAGTAGAAAGCAAGTGACCCGGTTATAAATTAAGGTCAGGATAGCTGTGTGTGTACATATGGTTTCTACCATCAGATAAATACACAGATAAACATGTGGTAGCTATTTTAATTAATCATACCCTGGGAGCTTTGCTCATTGTGTTTCCAAGAACAGCACGCAAGATGCAACACTCTAAAGAAATTCCACACATTGCATCAAGTGACTCCTTACCAAACACATGGCTGAGAAAAACTCTGATTTCCTTATTAGAATCGCATGTCAGCACCTTGCCAGCTACATTCTTGAATGCTTTTCAGCTCTTTTTTGCACTTGTTGCCCACAAACGCTGCACATAAACCGGTCTACAGGGTGACTCACAGCATTACTCCGTGTCAAACCTCTTTCTCCGAAAAGGCTGTGCTGGAGTCATTTGATGCCATGTTTGCTAGTGCCCTGGAGGCCTCCGGGCGATCCCCAAGTCAGTTGAGTTTGTGTTACCCCAGGGGTAAGTGAGCCGGCACTCAGACTGCATGCCTGCACAACTGTGACTTCAGCCATAAAGTAATTTCCCAATTTATGTGGGAATTATACATTGCTCACCAAATGTAGGAAACGGGTCATGTTGCAGTCAATATTTTGTAGGTAGTCTGTGGCCAATTCTGGTTGTGACTCATTCTGAAGTTTCCTTTGGATTTGGTTCTTCCTAGCTGGACTATTCACAGAAGGTGGTGTTTGTAGTGGCAGATAACCTTGTCATGAGTGGGAGTAAACACTAATTATTTACAGGTGTGATAACTGCCCAAGGGAGCAATGCTCCCCTGCTTTACTCTTTTTCCCCTTTTCTGTATGTAGAGAGCCATGTTTTGCATCCTGTGGTTTCCTGGTTTTGTAAAAAAACAACAAGAAAACCCAAACAAACAAAAAATTCCCCCCAAAAAACCCAAAACCCCCTCCAAAAAACCCCAAACCAACAACAAACAAATGAAAAAAACTAACAAAAAAAACCCAACAAAAAAGCCCGAACCACATGGAAACCATCAGTGGAGCACAAAGAAGCTCTGCTGTGCCAGCCAGCCGGCTGGCTTGGTGTAGCGTAAGGTGCAGGAAAGAAATGACTGTGGCTTGTTGTGACTGATTGAAAGGGGCAAGGCAGGAGCGTGGGGAGCAATGAGTGCATGCTGTGTGGAGCGTGCGGAGTCCTGGAAAGTGAGAGAGTGAAATGCTGCTGACATATTGATAGGGCGGATAGGATCTGGAGTGATTGACGGCATGTGTGTGTGTCTTGGCAAGTTTAATTGGATTTGCTGGGGTAGAGGGTGGAAGAATGCGGTGCGTTTCCTTTTATGGGTTTCTTCCTTTCAGTCTCCTCTTTTCTCTCCTATAGAAATGACGTTCAATGCATATCCTTTTCATTGTCTGCACAGAAAACCTGGCCTTTATTCCTCTAAATTTTAAGGTTGAGGGAGCTGCATAGAGGAGGTGAAGAGAGATGTAAAACAACTTTTATTGCATTTTATTTACTGCTTGTCTTTATTCTTCAGTTAAGTACTCATGCCTACTGAAAGTGGTAACTTGGAGGGGATAAGAAGACAAAAAAGAACATGTAATTGAATAGTGGCTAAACGAATCCCAGTGTTCTGAGGCCAGTCATACCAGGAATTCTGCCTCGAGGACTTGTTGTGTATATGCTCTGCTTGAGCATTACTGTGCTTTTGTTTTTGGCTTATCATCAGTAACCAGATTAATTTCATCTTGCCACAAGGTTTGAACGTGGGACTTCGGGCACAAAGGCGTGAGATTATACCAAAGTGATAAAGTCCAGATCCTCCAAAAAGCTGATGAGCCCAATGCATGTTTAGCCTCCGAAGTTCCACTGAAACGGGTAGATGTCTGCGGGGAGCCCCCTCAGCTGCTTTGATGGTCAAAGCTGTATTCCCAAGAAGCTGCCAGCCACCGCGTATGTGGGCTTTCTTCTGCAAGGCTGTTTTCAGCCTTCCCCTCTCGCTCCTGCCTTTCTCCAGTGTGACTATCCTGTTCTTTTAAGCAGAAGTGTTGCACTATCTGTTCTCTCCCTAAGTCTGATTTCTACTCACTGTGGTGTGAATCAAGAGTTCCCGATGTCAAAGCTAGCAAGCACAAAACCACCCTGGATTTCTGATTCCTGTAAAAAGTTTTTTGTTTTTCTTCAATAAAACAAACTACTTTTATCAGTTGTTTGTTTGATAGTTGCATTGAACTTGCTGCATGGGGACTGCATGGATGGCAGCTGTAAAAGTTTTACTTGTGCTGCTGGGCTTGCATGGTGGGCTCCTGACCTGGAGACACATGTCCATAGCAAGTAGGAACAAGGTATCTTGGCCTCCTAGTTCTTAGCCTTTCACTGTTAGAGGTCAACAAGCAATCTAGTTATTTCATTCAGTAATGTGGATCTGGGACGGACATCGTGTCTGCTGTCACAGGTGAACTTCTCCAGCTTCATCTTCACGTTAGACAAGTTTGTCATTGCGACTCTGGTTACAAATGTGTGAGGATGCTGAGGATGACAGCTTCCAAGGTGTTTCAAAGAGAGAACTCCAGTTGCTGCTCCTGGGCTCAGCGGGAGAGAAGCCTGCCTTCTGCAGAGGTGTGAGTGAAGGAGCAGAGAATTGAGGACAGCTTGCTTCGCACAGGGAACATTGAGGACTACAGAGGACACTGCGTTTCACCAAAGGGTAAAAATTTTCACTTGCTTCTGCTCTGACTTCAGCTTGACTCACTAGCCAAAGGCTTGGTAATCCCTTTTCAAATTTGTGAGCTTTTCTAGGCCCTCGGGCACATCCTTCAGAGCTGTTGGTGTTCCGCTTCTTGACTCTTCCCTGCTTTTTGCTTCACCATGCCTTGAAAGCGAACTTAATGGTCTGTGAAAACTGGTGGGTAGGTAGGTAGAGGGAGGGGGGACTCAATGATGTATTCAGTCATCTCGGAAGAGCTGAAGCCAAACATGTGTCTAGTACCAGAATATTTTTGGAGTAGTTTGTCTGTTTTCAAATAACAAGCTTAATGTAATAATGTCATTGCACAGCTCTAAATTCAAGGATGTGTTTTCACTGAAACACAATAGAAGTGACGCTATCAGTCAGATACCTCATTTTCACTGAACAGACAGTTTCACTGGCAGAAGTATTTCTGAATTTTCCGCTCTTCCTTACTTAAGGCTGCTTTTGGTGTGAGATAAATGTGTCTTCTTGAGACTGATTAAAAGGCTTCTGGGGGGGGAAGAGGCAAAGTATAAGAGGATGTTCACCACTTGCTTGTTTGTTTTTGTTAGTATGTGTGTTAAATTCAAGTTCTGAGAAAAATTGTTTATGCAAGAAACCATGCGTCATTTTTCTGCTCTGGATGTTGTATCTCCTCTCTCATGAAAAGCCTGAGTTTCAGAAGAAATCAACAGAGGTAGCATTCATGAAGAGTCAACCAATGTCTCTATCACTCCACTAACTGATGAACCTCCATCTCCTGCTTGCTGTAAATCTGCTCCCATTGCCCTAGATGCTGACTCTATGGTCAGTTCTCCTTAATCTTAGCACCCTCTGCTGTGGACAGCTATAATAACATCGTATTAATTATTCTTGGTTTGTGACTTATGTATCACTTGTACCAAAGCATGTACAAATGCAACAAAGCTTATGTTGATGGAGCTGCATGTATCTGGTATGAAAAATGTATTCTCTTTCTTGTATTTATCTGGAAGGTAGCTTTTTTCAAATGTTTACTGACAAAAAGACGTGTAGAATACAGACAAAAGGTTGTAAAATATTCTAGATTAGAGAGAATCCAGAACCAAAATGTTACTCTTTGCAGAAGAGAGATGTAGGCATGCAACTGTGCTCGAGTCTGGAGATCACCTCCAGGTTTCACAGGCTTTAAGAAAAAGTTTGTTTGCTGTGTTGTATTCCTGTGCAATGTGCATTGATGATACCACTTCTACCTCTGGTGTCAGATTTGCTGCATGAACAGGGGCACATGGATTAAAATTGGCTTTGCTGGCTCTCGCTTCTCCAGACATTCTCTCCTGCCAGCACAGTCCCTTTCTTGAGGTCAGGGCATCACTTGTACTGGCAGGGCTGGACCAGGATGTGGCCCATTGTTCTTTCTTATTTTTTGGAGAAAGATACCACTCAAGTGTCAAAATAGACAAGAAGCGAAGAGCGAGTATACATATCTGCCTAATATATAAAGAGAATTTTGAAAAGATTATACTTCAAAAATCAAACTTTGTTATTGTATCTTTCCAGTGACCAGTTCCATTTTTTTAATGTCTCACTGACTAGAGAGCAGTAGATTTATTTCAGTAGAGATACAGCCTGAAAACTGAAGGAAGAAACTATTCCTAGTAGGTAAGCTATGGTCAATTCTTCCACGTTTGTTTACGGATGACCTCCTTTTCCTCCTTGATGAAGCTTCTTGCCATAGATCCTCAGATGGGAACGCTGTTTCCAGTGACCCTTTCTTCTCCCTCGTCTCACATTTAGAACCTTCTTCTAACTCTTGTCAGACTTGAAGGGCTAACAAGATGGCTATACTGAAAGGATACTTTTGAAAAATGCAGTGATTTTAGATAACACATTAAGCAGTTGTGTGTACTTCTAGTGTCTTCCTTTAAATGCTTAAGTATTTGTTATCAACTGTCCCTTCATATTTTCTATTTTGTCTTCTAGAAAGCAGCATGTGTAACGGCAATAACGGCATGAATCCGTCATTTCCCTTCTCACTCCTCCAACTCCATCTGCTGATCCCTCACATGAGAGCTCTAACAGCAGAGCTGTTTCTGAGGATTGTCGCAAACATGGAACAGCGAAAGCCTTCTTGTCAAGCCTCCAAGAGCAAATGGCAGCAGAGAGGAGATTTTGCATACATTAGTAATAATACCATATTGATCTCAAAACACTTTACAAATATTAACTAATTAAGCTTCAAAACAATGAGGTAAGTTAGCATTAACAAAGCCCATTTAGCAGATGAAGAAGGGGAGGTAAACAAAGGGTAAGTGGGGTGACCAGAGTCAAGTGGCGAGTGGAGATCGGAGAAAGGTGTCCTGATTTCTAGTTGTCTGCCTTGTGTGTGATCTCATTGAGAAAATTTTTGCGGTGAAGCTTGCAGCCATTTCAAATTGAATCATTTGGGACGTTTTATTACAAGTCTGAGCATTTCTTACAAGAATCAAGATGATATAAAAGCTGACAAAATGACCTTTTTAGCTTCCCAGGTCTAGCCGTGATGGACACGAGGCCATTTCTGAAAGCAGAGGGGGGGCAGCAGTGCCGTGGAGTTTTCTGTGTTGTGAGCCTTTCTTTTCTCATTTGTGTTGCTCTGGGGGTGCTAGCTGGAGAGAAAACTGCCTTAACCTGCAAAATGGGAATTGACGTGGGCTTGACACTGATGTCATGCATCTCTCCCACCCTTCCTACGGGAAGACTAAATGCTCCTCAAGGAATTGCTCTGCTCCGGTGATCCCAGCCAGTCCGTGCAGCCTCAGGGACTGTTATAGAGCGGAATGGCTTGGAGTCAGTAGAGCGACCCTGGCTTAAAACCAACGCACCGAAATGGAGGATCAGCCACACAATGAGCAAATCTTGCAGAGCAGCATTGACCCAAACAGAGGATGATGGCTTAGAACAGGTTCCTCGGAGACTTGAAGCTATCCTTGGAAAGGCAGGTCTCAAAGCCAAGGCTTATTCTTTCTTAATGGGTTTCATTAGGAAGAGAGGAGAGGAACTGGAAAAAAAGCCGCATAGCTTTAAAGGGAACAGCTTCAGCACAGTCTAAAATTTGTTCCATTTTTCAGTAAAAGAACAATCCTGCCTTGAAATTCACGTCCCTTCAAAGTTCAAGGAGGCCTGTATTGTTGGCCTGCCCAGTCAGAACGCTCCAGCCACTTATTGTACATGGATTGCACTCCAGGGACCGACTGAAAAAATATGATTTAGTGAAAGCTTGTACCCAAAACACATCGTTGGCCTCTGATCTCTGAACATTTAAATATTTCAAGCTTACAAGCGGACGCTGTCACGAGGACAGACCCTGATCCCTAGCTGATTCTAGAACATCTGCTGAGGCATTTACCAAGTTAATAGATTAGCTATGAGAATCAGGCAGGTGTTTTTCACCAAAGCCAGAAAACATCAAAATCAGATTGCCCTCCAAGTCTTTCAGCACAGGCAATCGAGTTAGAATGACTCATAGAGTCTAACAGATAATAAAACACACGTAACATTTGCTTTAAGGTACAGGTGGGGATATTTTGTACTGTGCTTAGGAGAAAGAAAAACTAACTCTATTTGGGAATAGAGTAATTGAATACAGATGGGAGGAGGCAAATGAAAGAATTTAGCAAATATCTCAGTGGAATAGCTAATGGGAACGAGACAGAATAGGAAATTAAAAATTATTCGAAGCAGATGGACCATTCTTTGAGTTTTTTAAAATTTATTAGGGCTGCGAAAAAAATGTGTCTGTTTATTTTCCACGGCCATGAAATTAATGACTTGGTGAGTTGTGCTTGTGCAATTTTATGACTGCCATGTCATTTGTCATAATTTGGGTGCTGTTTGATATGGATTTATGAATATTTCCTCCCCCCAACATGATTTATGGGTGTTGGTCATATGTGAATTAGACTGTCACCTTTAGTATGAAAAAGTACAAATGACAGATTACCAAAAAAAAAAAAAAGTGTGCTCAAGTCCTTAGTGCTGGAAAGCAGAGTTCACAATCCCCTCCTCTGCTTCATCACTGGAAGTTTTAGTTTGGAGCTGACAATTAAATGTTTGGACTGGAGTCAAGCATATGGGAACATTGAGAGAGCTTGAATAGATCTGAACTCATCTGAACTTCACCTGTGAAACTCAGCTTGAGTCATCCTTTCCTTGTACTGTGCACTGAAAAAAAAAGAAAAAGAAAAATGCACTACTTGTCGTAGGAACAACTGGTTTACTGTGGTGGAGCAGCAAGTTGGCCTGGTAAATTTGCTGTTTGGGTTCCTGTAGTGGCTAGTTCTGGGTGAAGCTTCAATGAAGAGTGAAAATAATCTTGCCCAATATGTCCAGTTACACAGCGCTGCATAGCTCAAGGAGTGGAGTTAAAGGACATTCAAAACAGTCTGGTTTTCTGCAATAATACTACTATCCTAGGTGTAGATCTAAAGCGCTGATTTTTATACTAAGTGGTTTCGCTTCCACCAAAACTGTTAGTACTTACTATTTGTTTTGCAACATGTGCCAGTTTAGGAGAGGAGAAGCAGCACAGTTGCTCCTGGGTTTGAGCCACCCGACTTCAAGCACATAACCAAGGCACCGAAGTCAGTACCTAATCACTGCAGCTCCCTCCTTGATGCTGGGAGGTGATGGGCGCCTCCAGGGGGCAACTCAACCTGTGTGCCTCTGTCTGTTGGCTATGCAGGCAGGCTAAAACGGTACCCCTTCCTCATTTAGCTCCCTGGTTTTGTCTAGAAAGTCACGTGGGATGCACTGGAGCACAGCATGGGATATGGGTTTAAAAAGAAGAAACAATACACCTTGCATGACAACAAAACCTTGCTGATCATCTTTCATGCTGAGCCACCAAATGTTTCCTTTATGAGGGAACACGACTGGTTCGTTCTACGGTGCCTAGACAACATTGCTTCTCTAGTCAGAGGCTGATCATTCTTAGTAGTAAATACCTCTGCGCTTGTGGGGAAAGGATGGATGACTTAGCAGGGAGCCACCAGGGCAGTCTTTGCATGTCTGGATATCACCTACTGCCTCTAAGGGTATTTGATCTCCTCTTTTTTTGTAGATAGTCAAGCAAGAACCTGTGTTAGAAAACCGGTCTGCTGTTGTGATCGTAGCTGAGATGATTTGAAGGGGTGTTACACAGCTTCACAAAAGTGGAGTTTCTTGCAAAAATAAACCGGGATCACCTGTATTAAATTCGGGAGGGAGGTCCAGTGATCTTAGCTGAGTCATCAGGAAACCTTCACAGCTACTGGAGAAAGCTCTGCTCATCTACCATGGTACGTTGGCATGTATCAGAAATATCCCATTGCTTGAGCAAATGAAACTTGTTTCTGTCTAGCACATCTGAATCAATCCATTCTCAGGCTCCTAAATTACTTTTCTCATGTGAAAGTAGGTGATTGTTACATTGTCTGGTGGTTCTAAGGTGAAAATTTTTCAGAATTCAGAAAACTGAAAAAATTTCAGTTTTGGTCAAATAAAATACTTAAATAAAAACAAGGTGCTCTGCTTGGGATTTACCCATCTTTAAGAAGGTTTTTTTCTTACTTGAAAAATGTTTCCAAGCAAGGTCCTTTTGAATTTTTTTAGAAATCCTTTTTTTTGAATTACCAAGTGTGAATCATCTTAGTCCTTTTCAAACATTTTGAGTTCTGTTCCTTTATGGAAATAAGTGAGTGAAAATTAAGCAAATTTACAGAACCTTTTGTTTCACCAAGCCTGCATTCATCCCCCAAAATATTTTGGTTAAAGCATTGAGCCTAGATTAATTCTCCTAGTTACTTTTCTATTTTTTCTCTTACTGGATGGGTTGCCTTCTAAGTTTTGCGTTATGTTTTGCCGTGTTTTCAAATTGGTGAATTGAATATGAAATCCTTTTCTGTAAAAACAATTATGCTGGGTTTGGGGTGGAGAGAGAGGAGAATGTCGGCTGTTGGATAAGATTAGCGTTCTCACTGATCTTAGATCAAAGCGGTTTTGACCGTATTTGGCGTTTAAATGGCCAACCTGCTCGTACCCTGTTACCATAAAGAAATTTGCCAGGAAGGCAGGTGTCTAACTGTACAGGCAATCAGATTGCAGAGCAAAGTAATAATGATTTCCAATTTTGAGCGTAGCTTGCCACATTAGCACGTGTACTTTGGAAGAGAAGGACAAGTAATCAGAGGAAGATAAGGAGAAGGGTGGAGATCATTTGGGCCAGTACAGTTCTAATAGGGTAGTAAATTTCATCTAGCCTTTATTAAAGTATTTTTCTTCTTTTATATGAAAAAGGTCAAAGCTATCTGAAAATGAGAAAATCCCCGAGTTTGCTTTCATTTGTTTTTAAGAGTTACTGAAATGTAGCAATGTGTTTCTTGGGAGGCACCGTTTGCACACACATGTCTGCAACTCTGAGCAAGCCACAGCTGCAGAGTTTCTTTAAGGCACGCGTGCTTGGGTTTGACGTACTGAGATTTGTGGTGAGATTTAAGTTCTTGTACCAACGGTGATGTTTCCTGAATGGTTTTCATACAGATGGTCTCCGAGAGGATAAGGTTTAACAAGATTTATTCACTGAAAGAGGGCAATGTGAATTAAAATTACAAGGGGTACTGTATGTACATAACTTTTCCCATTCACTGCCTCACGAAATGTAGAAAATCCTCTCTCTCCGTTACCCCTCCCAAAACAAAGTTACATGGAGTTGCTTCTTTCAACGTATCGTTCCACTCTGAGCAGATGAGGGCTCTGGCAAACAAGTGCTATTAATTTTGTCGAGGTGGAGGAAGGGGTTACTGCCCTTCATGTCTACCCTGCCGCTTTGCCATGGTCTTCCACCCTGCTAGCGGAGGCAGCAGGTGCAAGCAAGTGCCAGTTTATCAACTGTCATAGTTTGCAGGCCATTGGCAGTTAAAATTAATGTGCTGGTTCCAAGCTGGATGGATGAGGGCTGGACCATGTTGCTTTCTGATGGCTCTGTTTCAGCTTCTGGTGGGGGGACCGCTGCAGACAGCTGGGAGAGGTAACCTCTGAAGCCATTAGCACTAAATCCAGCACAGTCTCTCTGACTGAGCTCCAGGTCTTCAGCCTGGGAGAACTGTTAGGGCTAACGGCACTGTTTGGGGTCCTGCGGCCGTAGCTTCGGTGGGATGGAGGCTCCGTGAAAGTCAGTGGAGCGTCAGTGATTTGTGCAGGCTGAGCATCTAAGCACAGTAATTCAGACTGTGATTGCTGAACCTAGATTCTCTGGATATTGCGTGTATTTTGCAAACAGAAGAACTGATGTTAGTTCATATAAAAACCTTGTAGGTTTTTATAAGGTTGTTGACGCTCAGTGAAACAATTAAGCACATGCTTAACTGCTGCAAGATAAGTATCTTCACCAAAGAAAACCAAAAGGTATTGTTCCCGTGCTTAAAGTTAAACACTTTGCAAGCATTGTCTTGGACAGAGTCAGAAGATCTATTGTTTTTTGGGTGTTTTTTTGTCAAATACTATTAAGTCACTATGGAAGTTCTAGTACTATAGGCTTATTCAAGTTCTGCTTAAAATGAAGCTGGTTGGTATCTTTTATCCATTTATTGTCTTCCTCACTTGCAAGCTGATTCCCCTCCCTCCCAATATCTTGAAGTATTGAAAGTACCTTAACTTAATTTGGTTTCTTTAGTAGGATCAACACATTTCCGTTTGAATGTCTTTGAATCAAGTCAAAACTCCAGTGACAGAAGGCAACAAATTCATCCTAGATGAGCATTTATAGAAAAATACACTGTCCTGTTTGATAACCAGAGGCAAAAACACTTTTGCCCACATATTGCATTTAGGACTTTGAGCACTTTCAAAGGTGGGTTTTTTTTTTATTATTTTGCTTATCTCATATTATTTGGAGAAATACATTTCATGCGTTGTTTGCTGCCAGTTGAGCTCTAATGGATGAGATCTTCACGATCAATGACTATTCTTGAGTCCTTCAGTTTCTGAGTAGTCAACATATGATTCTTTTATTTTTGAAAGATGTCTACTCTGCATTTCATAAAATCATCTGCACTTTACATGGTCTCAGTTTCATCAGCCTCAGGTACATATACTGAAAATCACCAGTTGCTGTCGAAATCTTGGGCTGGGTGAACAACATCTTTTTAAAACAATGGAAAACAAGTGAGAAGACTTGGTGGTTCTTTATGACTAAGAGTGGACAGTCTGAGTAAAATGTAAAAGGGTTAATTGTAACGAAACAGGCCTGGTTGTATTGTGGCAAGTTAAAAATACACCTCTTGCCGCAGGGCTTGCATTAATATTGTGTGAGAGGAGTAACATCAGTGTACTGTAATAGACTTTTATTAATAGGCTAGCACAGTCATCAGTCTCTGGGTTGGTGTGAAGGCTGAATACAGCAAACATGAGCATCTTGACAAGCAAGTAACAAAATCTATCAATCACTTTCAGCATGAAGATGCTGCAATAATTATGTTTACAGTGGTAATAAAATATGGATAAATAAAGCATTCAAACCCATGGAAATTTTAAGGTCCATGGTGAGTATCCTATGAAATATAAAAGATGGTATCACCATAAATTCGCCTAGCTGCGTAGACTGAGATCATTATTCTCTTGACCCATCTTGCTATTTTTAGAATAAATTTCATGCATTTTTCATTCAGCACTGTTTGGTAGAATCACTCCCAGGCCTAGGGTGCATCCTTTTCTTGCTGTAATCACGCGCAAGAATATTCGATGCCCTTCCTGGTGGTGGTGCTGATGCCCTCAGAACAGCAGCATGGTGGCATTTTTTAACTTGTCTTAGTCACTTTTTTCTTTTTAGTATTGGCCAGATAAAGTATGGGGCATGTTCTGCTCTCTTTTATGCTGCTCTGTGTGGGCAGTTGACTCCATTTATTTCAGGGGAATTACTCTAAGTTTATGGTATAAGGAAAAACAAACTTCCTGGTCTAGTGGCTTCTGGTGTCAATGAGTCAAAGTCTCCTAGCCTGAGGAATGGTCTGTCATGTGATTGCTGGGAAGAAAAAGGTCCTGATTTTTTTTTCCAGTCCTAGGGCCATGTCCCTGGCAGGACAAAGAAGCCTTAAGTAGTAGGAATCTGTTTCATTTACATCAAGTTTCAATCTCTTTATAATGGCAGGTTAATCTGTACTTTAGCATAAGGAAGAACACTGCCTAGTCAGAGTCACCAGTCTGCCCTGTGCTAAACAGTATCTGATTTATTTTTTACTATTTTTTGTAATTTTTGAGAAAATTAGTGAATTCAGTTCCTGGAAAGGTGCTAGTTTGACAGTCCGTGATACTGATGTCTTTGTGTTCGCCTGTGGCACAGCCCTGCTCAGGCAACAGCAGAGAAGGCTTCTCCTGCCAACGTGCCTCCACCCTGGCCCGTAGTGAGGGAGAGGTAACTTTGCTTCCCATGCTTCATTTAATTCTTGGCTCTGTCTGCTGAGAATGGCAACGGAGTTGCCAGTTGTGGCATGCACATTTATTGCTAGGAAGTGAGCCAGAACCACCAATCCATTTTGCATGGACACTGAGCGGCAATGGCAAATACTTCTTGTTCATTACTAACCCGAAGCGAATTTGAAATGAAGGCTTGAAGGTGAAAGACTGTCTACCGTTCCTTAATCCCCTTAACATTTCAGTCTGCCTCATAAAATTTTCTAAAAACAAATGTAAACTTTGTGTATAAAATGAAATCCCGGAGAGAAGAGAAAATCCAGAGTGAAGACTCAGTCTGTTTTCTTCTTCAGCAAGCTTCTTTGCTAGTAGTGACCCTGGAAAATTGTTCTCTGATTATTCTCTTGAGAGATTACTCTAATTTCTTGCTGCTGTAGATGGCCATATGATCAATTGTCATCAGTCACTGCCTGATGATGGGTCATTACTTACCAGTGCATACTTGGGGGAAAAACACATGTGACTTCCATTAGGAGGCAGAGTGCACCTACATCAAATATGAAGTATACAGTAAGTTCTCATTAATAACATTTCATACTGTCGTCCGAAAGTTCCTAGCACAGAAGCTGCCTTCACAGTGGAAGAACTGAAACTAAGAAAGATTTGCAGCTTAGAGTCAGGAAAATGAGTATTCCCACAAGCAAAAAATCTGATTCTTAGTTGGGCATTTCAATAACAGAGATTGTCGAGGAAGAAAGGTAAAGCTCATTCTTTTCTGTTCTTTGCTTCAGGACCTTTTAGCTTGAGAGCGCTTTTGTATTTTAATTAATTCATTTAATTAAGATACAGTCAGTGTAAATATTCCCCTCTTGTTCCATTTCAAAGTTAAGAATGCCTGTATGGCACTATGGAAAATGCTGCATTTCATGGGTACTGTACTGGTCAGGAAGTCTGGATGTCTTCAAGTACATAGAGAATAATTTTAATGAAATTTTAAAATATATTTCTTTCATATTTTCTAAACATCCTAGCAGCAATTCAAATTGAACAGACCTTCAACTGAGTAAACTACTGAGAATTAAACAACGTAAAGCAAGCACAGCTCTGCTATGCCATGTGGCCTTTTGAATGGATTCTGCGAGGACAACCCCTTTGCTATGAAGGTAAGATAGTTTCTGTCTAAATCACAAGGTTTTTCTTTAGGCTTTCAAAGTGAAGTCTGGTAGACCAAGAGGAAGAACCTTAGATAGAGGTGAAATTGGAAGAAGCAGTTGGTTATTTGGTCCCAGCAAACGAAGGGCACTGAAATATGTAGAGATAGGATTGGATGAGATTCAGTGTTATCTAGTCACGAAATAGTTTAGATTGGAAGGGACCTTTAAAGGCCGTCTAGTCCAACCCCCCCTGCCATATGCAGGGACATCTTCAACTGGATCAGGTTGCTCAGAGCCCCATCCACACTGACCTTGAATGTTTCCAGGGATGGGACATCAACCACCTCTCTGGGCAACCTGTGCTGGGGTTTAACCACCCTCATTCTGAAAAATTTCTTCCTTGTATCCAATCTAAATCTCCCCTTTTTTTAGTTTAAAACCATTACCCCTTGTCCTATCGCAACAGGCCCTGCTAAAAGTTTGTCCCCGTCTTTCTTATAAGCCCCCCTTAAGTACTAGAAGGTTGCGATGAGGTCTCCTCCGAGCCCGAGCCCTCTCTTCTTCAGGCTGAACCACCCCAGCTCAGCCTTTCCTCACAGCAGAGGGGTTCTGTCAAGTCTGGCACTGACTGACCCTGGGTCTGGTGCACAGTGTTGTAAATTAACGAATGTACTGATAGGTGTTCTGTGAGTAGGATTAGTTTCCATGCTTCCTCCCCTGCTTCCCCAAAGTCCCATGTCTGTGTGGAAAACCTCTGAAGAGAAGCGGAGAAAAAGGAAAGTTCATCCTCCGACTGGTGCTTGTTTGTGTCTAGTGCAAATTGCTGGGAAGGGCGTTGGTGTGTAATCACAGGCATAGATTCTTGTACATTAAGAAACTGAGGGTCGACCTCTTTTTTTGTGTGTGACACACCATGTAGAACTGTACACATTACTGGATTAACCCCATCTGAAATGACTATCGGACCACTTGTTTTTAATCACCTCAAAGTCAGTGTGGAAATTCTGTAGGCAGGGGAGTGGTCAGCTCAGCCCTCACATTGCCCTCATGTATGCAGGCAGGACCGTGCTTCAGTGCAGACAGAAGGCTGCAGTTCAGAAGCTTTAAATTAACTATTTTGGTTGGCTTAAGTTGCTCAGCTGTGACAGTCTGAGTCCTTTACCCAAGACCCCGCTGAAGCCTGCCCTGCTCTCAGTATTTGAGCTAGCTTAAGCTACTTGGAGCATGTCCCTACCTCTGGATTACAATGGAAGTTATTGTCATGAATCACAACTGCAAACATTTTGCTTGAAGCATTTATCAGCTGAGCTTTGGCCTGCTTCCTGGTCACAGATTGGCCCTGGATGGTTACTTGTAATGTGCTGTTTAACACTGGAATGTACGTTTTGGACACATTTTGGGAAAGGATCTCTTTGGGAAATATCATGGTCTCTACACCTTCCAGCTTAATGCGCTGTGCTCGGTCATCTGTATTTATTAAGTTGTACGGGTTTAGATGGGTAATTTTATAGAGGGAGTTTGAGCCACAGTCCCACTGAAACACAGGGAAAGCTCAGTAGCTCCTTATGTGATAAAACTGTAGGTAAAAGCCCTTTGCAGATTGTTCCATTTGAAGTCACTTAGGGCTACACAGATGCCAGGTACAGTTACCAAGGGTTCCAAAGGTGGTTAGAGGCTTGCTGTCCGCTGAAAGTCAATAATAGGATTCAGGCTCTTTTCTGTATCCTTCAGACACTGCAATGTGTTTGTAAACCTTGAAAATCCTACCCTTTACAGCAGCAGCATACCACCTAGACTAACATAACCACCCCGTTGGCTAGCTATAACTAAAGAAAGGCTGCAGTGTTACCTCTGTGTGTTCCTCACTGGTACCCTCTAGTGACTCCAGAACCAGGCTTCCAACCAATGCTCTCTTCCCATTGGAAAACAAGATGTGTTTTTGTTTGAAAATAGCTTAAAAATCAGTTCAGTATAGATGCTGCTCCTGTGAAATGAACTCACCTTGGAGCAACAGTTGCAAAGCCTTTTGGGAGAGAGCTTTGTGGTATGGCTCTTGTACTAACAGTTTAGATTCGTAATTCAAGGTGCAAAACTGCCAAAGCACATAAAAAATAATGTGAAGATCTTGTTATAGATATTTTGTTGCTGTAAGAATCAAGAATTGGGGGTGTGTGTGTGTATCTGTTTAAAGACTGTCATAGTCTTTGAGCATCTTTTCTAGTTCTAATAAAATAGCTGAGAATGAAATGAGCATACTGAAATTATAGAATGATTCAGGGCATCGTGTTGTTAATAATGTAGAGAAATGAGATATAAAAGCTTTTACTCAAGCATACCCTGAAGCAAATTTAAGTCGAGCACACAACTATGATGCTGATTGTTTTCACAGGTGTTGGCACCATATGAATTAAATGAAGAAAAAAATGGTGAAACATTTATGACTCATTAGAATTATGTGGTTTTCTGTCCTGTCCTAACAACTGAAAAAAGGTGTAATTTACATTTGCAGCCAAATGGCGTGAAGTAACATTATACTTCACAGACATGAAAAGAGGAGACTTCCAGATGACTACTATGCTGAACTTCTCTAGTTCTCAAATCCTGGATTTTCAGTTTTTCATGTGAACGTTTGAGAGCTAAAATTATTGCCCCATAAAAAAAAACCCGAAAAGGAACATGGTAACTTTGAATCTACAGAACATATGGTTTCAAGGAGCTAAGTGCTGTTCACTACATGTTAACACCTTTACAATCAGAATATTTCTCCTTTTCATCAAAAAACACACTTGGTAGATCCAAGGAGCGCCACATCTGTGGTTTTTTAAATAAGTAAAACGCTGCATCCTCCTTTTCCTGTCTGCTTTTCAGAGTTTAATTTTTTTTCTATCAGAATTGTTTTGTTGTAGATCTTAAATATTTACATGAAGGAGGTGTCCTGACAGGCTGATCTATTGCAGGAAAGCAACAAATAAACAAATCCATGTCTACAGTATTTTAGATTCTGGTTTCCTGAGCTGCTAAGTGTTTATTTTTCCTATTGTAAAAACCTGCGTTGAAATACATTCAAAATGGAGTTCACATGGCAGCTTTCATGCAACATCTAATGTTTTAACAAAGCCGTAATACAAACCTCAGCTTCCCATACGCTGCATAGTTGGCTAAAAAGGAAAGCAGCTGATTTATCAGAGCCTCTGCGCTGTAGATGAGTCTTCAGAAAGAGAACATGTCGTACTTTGCAACTGAGACTTTTTTGCAAACACCTAATAAACCAGAAAAAGAAAGTTTTGCTGGACTTCATAAGCACATTTTTCTCCTCTCGCCAGAGCGCCAAACCCAGTTTGTAATCCTACTTTCATTTATTTCATCCTCCCCTGAAATTTCTTGTAACACAAACTCGCTCAATTTTGGCTGACTAATTTGCATCTTATGGCCTGCACTATCTCTTTAGGGGGCAAACTATTAAAAATACATTAGCTTGGTGTGGATGGTAACGGGCCAAATGCTGCTGGTTTTGAAGGCAATCTGGGAAGCCTCATGCTCTCTCTGACGCTCGATAGATGTGCGAGTACGTTGTTTGCTTTTGCCGTCCTTGGACTTTCAAAGTTCTAGCCGCATATGCAGGCGAGATGATCGCTCTTCTGGAATTCTGGATGGAGAAAAACTCTTTTCTTCCTTTCCAAGCTTGCTGTAATCTTTAACATTACCCTTGTTTCTGTTCTGCCAGAACTGTGTCCTATTAGCATCCAAAAATGTTACACATAACTTTGGCTTGCTTACAGAAGATGATCCAACCACGAACATTTGCCTTCTGTAGCCGAATGCTGAAAGAAAAAATAATCCACATTTGAAATGAGAGACTTTGCTGCTGTCAGTTTCTGGAGCTGATTATTAGGCCTGTGATTTTTATCTACTCACTTGTACAGTAATTAAAAGTAATTCCCTCATCAGTTATCATCCTGCAAAGCCAGCTTTTAAGCAGTGCTTGATGTACAGTTTATTAACCTAAGCCCACGTTGAAGGAAATGTGACATAGTTTAAAAAGTAAGAAAGAACACATCTGCTCTGAAACAAAGAGCTGAATGTAAAATAGGTAGTTATTGTGAAACTAGCAGGAACGGCAATGGGATTTTAATTGGCAGAGTAGGAGCAATCACCTGGCTTGGGCTGGGTGTACACCTTCATTCTGTCCACTCCCATCTGTGTCCCTCTTACATGGAGTATTTTCTGTGGGGATGTATCCTGTCATGAGGGAGTAGGCGGTTAAAGACTTAAGCTGGAAATCAGGGGATCAGTTCCTGCGGCGCTCTGAAGAAGAGCTATTCCACTGCCTGACAACCTTTGCCGCGCCTGCTAGCAGGTACTGATGAGCACAAATGCCTGTCGGTGTCAGCTCCAAACCCAAGATGTTTGGTGTTAACTGGATGCTGTGCCTCTAGCCCCCAACATTGTCGCTGAGGACATCTTTACTGCAGGAAAGAAAAGTCAAAGAATAGGCAGTGAAGATCATGATATTTACCAGTGGTAGCTTTTCTAGATGGGCGCTGGAGACAAAGCGTTAGGCTGAATGAAGGCAAACCGAAAGTGAGCCCAGCTATTGATCTATCACACTGGACTTTTCTTGACCAGTGAAAATGATGTGGAATCTTCTCAGAATGCTCAGAGATGAGAAAAACCAGGCATTTAGAGGAGAAAGTGGAAAGTAGATCCCAGGTCCCTAAGGCATGACACACTTGCAGAGCACCTAAAACACTGGTGTGGGGGTGCCTGAGGAAGAGGAGTAGAAACAGCTCTGGGGTAAAGACGCAGCCTGCAGCAGTTACCGAAGGAGCCCTGGTGTGCGCAGAAAGGGGAAACGATGAGGTGAGAAGTGCCTCCTGACTCTGCTCCTTCAGATGATGGAGCCGCTCAACGTAGCCTGACGGGCAGTAAAGCAATTTGCAGCCCACGGTTAGCCAGAGAGACAGGAGGGAGTGCCACAGGCGGCTGTGCCCACCCTGGCCACGCTAGGAAGTGAGCGAAGAACTGCATGGGTTTGGTTTTAAATGGAACTGAACAGTAATCCCAGGAGATTGGAGAGCTGAGATCATGCAGTGGATGCATATTTCACACCTGGGGATAGAGACATGCCTGAGATGAGCCAGGAAATGTATCCGCAGGCCAGGCATGAATACCCGCCTGAAAGCATGCACGGAACAGTGCGGGCTGTGCACAGAATATAGTGATTGACAAGAAATGCCGTGTGAAATCCCAGCCCAGCCCTGGGAAAAGGTCAGAACAGACTTGTTCATTTCTAATGAAAGCAACTTCATGGCCACAGCAGATTACTCATGCAGTTTTTGGAAGGTGCACAGACTAAGAACAACGATCAGAAAACTAAAGGCACGGATTTTGAGGTGTGCTGTACCTCACTCGCTGGGACCAAATGAGAGGCTCCTGATGCTCCTCCTTAAGCATCTGAACATTTGGGTGCCTTTAAAAACTTCTGCGTAAGAAGTAGATCCCTGAAAATACACAACAGAATAGGAAGATGGCATCAGCCTTGATGGCAGCCAAAAAACTGGTGGCAGTGTTAGAGAGATAAGGGTATTCGGCCTGGTTACTTTGAACTGTGTAAATGCTAAATGCACCCAAGGTTTAGAGACGTGCACTCATACACTGGCCTTGCAGTCTAGGTAAGCATTTCTACTAAAGCCTGGGGCAAAAACAACTGATATTTTTTTCTTTACAATTCTTAGGAAAGTAAGCAAGCACAAAGGAGCTAAACCCCAGAGGTTACCGTATGTGGGAAGATACGTATGAAATTAGCCATGGAGTTATTGCAAAAAGTAGCAGCGAAAAAAGTTGTCATTGGATGCAGGACGCGAAATGAGTAGAAGCAGGAAAAATGAAACTCGAGACTGGAATCAAAGATAGCACCAGGGGATCACAGCCTGTTAAGCTGATATAAGTAAGGCAAAAAGGACACCAAACGTGTGATCAACACTGAGGATCAGCGTGATGGATCCTTTCGAGTGCCCTCAATAATAACAGAAAACAGGGAGGTTGAACAGTACAGAGAGAGCTTGGTGGCTTCGTCTTTGGTGTCTGGTGGCATTTTAGCTATTACAGAGTAGCCTGCCTGGCATCCGTGCGCTGCCCTGGTGCAGTGTCCGTCTGCTTTAGGTCCTGCGTCATATCTGCTATTCCCGTGCAGATGTCCCACATGCCTTAGGGCCTTTCAGATGGCACCAGGCACCTGTGCCTTGGGCAGAGGAATCCTGGCCTTCGATTAACGAAGCAGCGTGCTTGTGAAGGACCATGGCAGTGGGATAATGGCCAAGTACAGCAGTGCTAAGCAGCGTGGAGAAATTTTTAAACAGGTAAGTCTGTGCAGTGATTGTCTTCAGCTTGGGCCTTGTAAGGCTGGCTGCGGGCTTAGCCCTGCGGCTTCCTGCCGTGGCCAAGAATGAATCTCCTGCGGGGAGCTGCAGTTCCCAGAGCAGATGGGAGCTGCTGGGCTCACAGTCGGAAGTGATGGAAAGGGATACAATGTGTAACAGCTCCCTTTGGACAGGAGACATTGGGGGGGACAGGTGGATCTCTCCAGCCAAAGAGAGGAGATCACAGATGAAGATGCTTTAACAGACAGTTAGGTGTCTTAAGGAAAATACCCAGAGGAGAAAGCAATTAAAAGAGCACTAGTTGATTAAAAAAAAAATAAAAATTGAAGAAAATGGAGCTAGTCTGAGAATGAACTTAATCACCAAGGTGCCCTTGAAGTTTATCAGACCACCTAGGGGTGCAATATCCTAGACAGGCAATGCATTCTCAGAAATACCCTTCATCTAATTTTTTTTTTATTATTATTATTTTTTCCCTACCCTAGAAAGATTGAAGTGGTTTGGTTTGGTTTGGTTGGAAGACTGAGCTAGCTTGCCAGGGGGAATTCGGAGGAAACCAGAACATTTTCCCAAAGAGAAGGTAAGACCCAGCCACACCTTGCAACTTCAAATCTTTAATCATGTACCTGCCTGTATAGCAGCAGCAATATTCAGTGTTTCTGTAACATCATTCATGCAAGAATTTCAAAGCACTTCATAAGCACTAATTAATCAAACCTCACAAACATTCAGCAAGCAGCAACTTTGCCCACCAATGGAGCGTAATCACTTCTAAAATGGAACGCGATGGTAGTTTGATATCGCATAACGTGGTGCAACAGGTCAAGGCAAGTAGAACAGGAGCAGTTGAGGGCACTTGGGAAGTACCCATCCTCAAACAGCTCTGCAGGTACAGTGCTTCTGTTACACTGGATGTGCTTAGTGGGAGTATTTGGTAAAAATAGTCTTGTGAAAAAGCAGTTTTCTGTTGTACCCGAATCAAAAATTTAAAATACATTTTTTAATTCCTAATAGAGCTCCTGACGCTAAAGGCAAATATCTACACTTGGCCGGGGCAATCAATTAGAATGCTTTCCTCTCATCATGGGACTTGTTGTTGCTATCTCTCTAGCCAGTGGCACCTGCAGTCCTAGAGATCATGAAATAAACCATTCCTGCGTGGTTCTTGACCCCGAGGTGCTGCCGGTTGAGGTTCCTAAAGGGGAGAAGGAAGCTGTGCCAGACACTGCAGGCTCTGCCTTCAGTTCTTCTATGTTTTGAGGTACCACCTGACACATTTTGTATTTTATCCTCCAGATGGGTGTCTCAAAGCCGTGATCCTCAGCCACAAAACCTGCTCCAGTGCAGAAGCCACAGGGCCTAAAGTAGGGCCTTCTCTTGGCCAGGTTAAAGCTGTCAGCATTCTAGTTGACTACAATGGGAGAAAGATTGGGCTGGCCCAAGTCCTTTATATTTCTGCCAATCTGATCTTGAGGGGTGGACTAATTCAGATGTTTTGTGTATGAGTTGCTAATACTCTGAGTATCTTCCCAATTAAGCATCTGTTGCACGACCTTGAGCTTTTCCTGTCTATACGTAAAACATAACATCCCTGTAGTTTAGGTCTCCTATCCCATCACTTCTCATCTGTTTTGGAAGCAAATGGGATGTGGATTTTTTTTGACATCATACAATAAAATTATATTGTACTTGTGTAAAACAATGTGCAAGCCATTAAGTAGAATAATGAAATGCTGGAAGTTAAAACAATAAGCTTGGATGATTTAAACCTTGCTACATTTTAAACGTGCAATATGTTTGCAAGAATGAATTGGTCTTTGGGGCTGAATAAATAGTGCAGATATCCAGCCCATTTTGGAAAGAACAAGTAATACCTAGGAACATAATTTAAACCAGTGTTGTAATTAGCTGGTCATTTCACATTACTAGAGTTCTGGTCTTGTTGTTTGGCTTTATAAATGACCCGTATAGTGGTCTTCTAATTATATACGATATGTTTGAAAAAAACAAACAACAGAAACCACCAAACTGTTGGGATGAGAATCTTTCCTTTGGCAGAATAATGAAGAGTAAATTATTTAGATGGATTATGTGGTACACTCCCCATTAATATGCCTTTGCAAACTTATTTAAAAAAACAGGATCTGGAGGATTCTTTAACCATACCTTCAGGATATCGTAATTCTCCTTGACTGCACTTCCTAAACACAGTATTTTTGGTCAAAACCCATCTCTCTGTATATCTGACTGATAAATAATGGATATTACTGTGAATGCAAAAAGGCAGCTTTGTTCCTGATCGTGGTAGAAATTGTAGAAGCAGAAGCTCTATTATAGAATTTCAGTCAAACTCTTGCAGGACTAAACGGAGAAGCTAGGAGAACTGGGCTTTTCCTTGGGACTTGTCTTCTGTCTGCAGCATAGAGTACGAACAGCTTTCTGACTTTCACACTGGGTCAACCATATACCTTGCCAATATTGAGATGGAAAACAGAACTGTTTCAAGGCTGCTCTCGGTTACCATCACCTTCTGAACACCCTCAAGAAATCGTGTTGATTCCCTGGGATCAGGGATAGAGAGATGTTCCTAGTCACAGTTCCCTTGTAACTTCGCCTGTAGCAGGAAGGCATTGTAAAGCTGCCGCCTGGGGGGGGGTTGTGCTTGTTTTCCAAATCCAGCGTTCTCCCAACAGAGCAAGAAGGTGCAGGTACTTGATTAAACTGACTTTTTTGTTGATTTTGTTGTTGCTGATTGCTGGGAAACAGCTACTGCAGGACGTCAGCATCTGGCTCCAAATTTTAATTCTGTGCAATAAAGTGAGGATTCTTTAGCAGATTGAATTATGTCAGCAATATCAGCACGTCTGCAAATGCAGAGATTCTGGATTGTGAATCATGTTGCTATATTGTGAAATTTTGGCTGAAAGAGCTGTTGTATAAAAGACTTCCTGAATGTGTGGATTTTAGCCCTCTAACTAGCCCTTTTTACCAAACTAAAACTTAAAGAAGCAGTCTTTCATGTATTTACCTCCTTTTTCATTCTCTTGGCTTTACAACTTAATTGAAAATGTACACTAATTATAGATTTGCTGCAATAAAAAAATACATCGTATCTATTCATATACATACGCTAGAAATTTAAAGTTGGGGGTGAGAAATGAAAAATTCATAGCCTTGGATGTTGAGAAAGTCAGACCTGCTGTCTCCCCTTGAAGTCACCTAAGTGAGGCTTTTTGACATAATGGAAACATCAATGAACCGCTCTTGATTAGAAGTTTGACAGGTTGACACTATCCCCCTGAACAGGAAGACCGGGGTTGAAAGAAAATTTTAATACAAACAGAATTTCATTAATACCACAATTTGCTGTAATGGGGGTCTTTTTCTTTTCCCCACTGTTATTTTTGCTTAGATGGTGTCATTACCTTTTAAAGGGGAAAGACACTGTGCTTAAGCTTTGTCTCAGAAACAATGTCACACTAATGGAATGGGAGCTTTCAAGTAAAATCTGAAACAAACTGCCTGGAACAGTTCTGATTTTCCAGGCACAAAACCCCCCAGTTTTAATAGGGTGGTTCCTTTAAATGCAGGCTCTGTTTATTGGGCCAACATTCATTTTGTAGAAAAAGTACAGAAATTCATTAAACAATATAAAATAATCAATATAAACAGAGTATCAGAACAGCCTTACATCTCCCAAGATCCAAAAATATAGCCTCACTTCACTTTATTTACCTTCTGAGAGCTTTTTTTCTAATGTGGTAACTGTTAGGCTCTATCTGCTCTGCTCAGTGTTAGGGCTGTCATGATGAAAGTACATAAACAATATAAATAATAGTTGTTGGCACATGAAAGGAACTCTGAGTGGATTGTTCTTTTGGAATCTAACTGTCAGGGTTTTTGTTTGACTCTGAGGGTTTGGTTTTTTTTTTTATGTTTAATCTAAAAATTCGTATAATCTTAAATTGATTATTTGAAAAACCATCATTCTTTTAATATTTACATTGCAATTTAATATTTATAGCTTGATGCCAGGCAATTCTTATAAATTTAATAAATATTTATTAAATCAGACTTGTTTTTAAAGACTTCTAGTTTTGTAACCACTCTCCAGCACTAATACCCTTTGAAGCGGAATGTCAGCCTGCGCAAGTCAGCTTCTATATTGCCTTTCCATTCCTTGTCTGCAGTGATCCTCCTTGACTTCTTTTCACTGCTGAATAGTTAAATAGTTAATCTTTTTCAGAGTCTTGATATTATCAGGTTATGTAACCTCCCACTCCATTCTCACTTATCATCTCTGAAATGTAATATTTGCACGTGGATTTTCGACTTCTCATTTGAGATTTGCAGGGGCCTTCAAAGCATCGTTTGAACCAATCAACATCTCTCCTCGTGATGCATTTTTAATTTCTCATTTACAGGCAAGTAAATTGACTTACTGTGAGCTTACAGTCGATATCTTCCTGATACCATTTAATTGCAAGTATTAGTTTCTGGATGCAGAGCTGGAGACATTTACCACCCTATTTGCAGACTTATTCTAACTCTTTTTTTGAAGATGATGAGTGTTGAAGTACTGACTCACAGTGGAAAGCAGACCATGTACATCTTCTCAGTTTGGAAACCTAAAACCGAGCCATCTAAATCGATGAACTTGATACAATGCTATAAACAGCTTACCCAGTCACCAGCAGAGTCAGTTATAGAACTTGGGCATCTGCTTCACATTTTCGTGTTCTCCTGCTATGCCATTCCTTTCTCCTGAAAGCATCAGTGACAAATTAAGTAAAAGCGGACATGCGAGGAGTAGGGAGAAGGGAATGTTGAAAACAAAGCAATTCAGAGCGTTTTATCCTTTCTATCAAAGTCAATGGCAGGTGTTCTATGTCCTATTACAGCCCTGATAGCGTGTTATGTTGCATCGTTTCAGCATGCTGGCTTTCAGACCGGATGGCTAAACGTCAGTTCAGATAGCAGTTCCCAAATCCAAACGATCCGCAGCTGGGTGGCAGCAGGTGAGCAGAGGAGTGTCCAGTTCAGGAGCCTGCCCTACTGCTCCTGCAGGTATTCCAGGTTTTGTTAGCGGGAAGAAGCAGAAGTTAACTAGGCAATGTTTTCCTGTGATTTTACAGTTCACGCGTGATTGATTATGGGTCTGCATGTGATGGAGAAGAGAGCTTTTCAGAATAAGTGTGACCAGTTCTGAGTATCCGTCTTCCTGTTTATTGACACAAAATGGGCAATAGGCAACACGTTATAAACAAAAAATGTTTCACCACATTAGGAACCGTTTCTTTGCTAAAACACCCATGAAATCAGCCTCTTGACATATTCCCCGGCAAGTTAATCTGATCATGATTGGCTCTGAGTGAAATGGAAATGAAAAAATTCCAATAAGCGTGTGAACATACAAACTGATTTTCCAACCCATTTTAAACACAGGTTGGCTGAAGACATTACTTGTGTAGGCGAGTAAGTGAAAAGCTGAAGTGCATCTGAATGTAAAAGCCAAAATCAATTTGATTTTAAATGATTTTCAACTGATTTTAAAAAGCAATGGTGTGGAACTTATGTGTGAGGTTAAAAGGCTTCAATTTTGTTCCCTTCAGACTAAAGCAAGCTTATTTTTTCTCCTTTATTCAATTTGTTATTTTTTTTATCCAGCTACTGTTTTCAAGGGCCTCTGTATCACTTTACCAGTTTGAGTCAGAATTATTGGACCAACAATGCAAAGTATTTTTATACACAGAACTGAACACCAGATGGGACTCTGTGAATATTATATTATTCATGACAATTGAATTAGAGATGCCTTGAAAAAAAACAACCAACTAGTCTGCGGTGGAATAGCCTCAGCTTTATTCTAGCTGCAGGTTTCTTTTATCTGCATGCGCTGAATAACCCAATGGACTCTGATCAAAATACCCTTTGCAAATAGCGCAAGCTCTTCCTGTTGAAATCAACGGGCTGCCGGTCAGACTGTGATTGCCGTTCATTCGCTGACCAAAATGATTTTGCGATACAGAACCCATAAGGAGTCTGAAGAAATCTGGATTTAATTTTTGTCCTTGTTTTGCCCTGCCCTGACAATCTTGGGCAAAATATTTTTTTCTCTCTCAGCTTTGGTTTCCTAAACTATAAAGTGAAAGTAATATTTTTTCCTTTTTTTTTTTTTTTTTTTCATATTTTGTTTTCTGTTAATTTAGACCTTGCTGTTATCGGCTAGGGCATGGATTTTTATTGCATGTGGAGCAGCAGCAAACCCCTGCTTATCCCATTTGAAAAGCAGGTTGTAGGTTCTTAAGTACTTGGAACATTGTGATGCTAATTAACCTGGAATTCCAGAAATACTTTGATCAGTGACAAGGAAACATAAGGTACTACAGCTCCTCAGGTTGGATGGACAGACACTGGCCAGGGAATTCAAATTGTTCTAAGCGATTGCTGCTTGTGCTTTGGAAGATGCTTCTCAGGTATGAGAAGGACCAAGAACTGTGGTCAAACGCGGGTTTAAATTATGCAGAGGGCTATTCCACAACAGAGTGGAGCAGGAATTAAAAGAGTTTAAACTGGAGCAGACTAAAGCTTACTGAAATCTTTACACAAAAATCCATGATTAAGGGTGGTGACAAAAGTGTCTGTGCTATGAATTGTAGAATCCCATATCATAAAGAATTCAAAAAACATAATCCATTTGTCTGGCAGTATTTTGAGTGAGGAGTAAACAAGCTAATTTCTGAGCCTCCTTTACATCACTGTAAATTGAAGTAGAAATTTCTCCAGAAATTAGGCTGTGTAAGCGTCATGAGATGGTTTGTATTCCCCTTCTCTCTTTCAATCTCTCTCTGCTTTCCAGCCCGTATGGCTTCCTACCCTATGATTTAGTTTTCTGTTTGAATTTATAAGGGAGTTTTATCGCTAATGTTTTTGCACAGTATAATTAAAAAGCAACTTCCTTACTGAATGCAAGGACTCTGAGTCCGTTCCCTGCATTTGATACATCGCTCGCAAAGCAATATGACAAATCTTGTATATGAAAAGAGATTAAGGAGAAGGCCTGCAGAAAGGATAAATTTCAAGTTAGACTCTTATTTCCATATTTATCTATTTTCAGTGAAAGTGCTTAAGTTCTCGGCTCTTGGAACGAACTTAAGTATCTAAGGGTCTGAAATCTTAGTCAATGTATTTAGCCCTTCACTTCCATTCTTGGTGGTACGAAACGTCAGTTTTCTGATCTGCGTATTTACTCACTGTGTACTTTTTACTACCATCTTCAACTATTCATTATTTTTAAAGCTTCTGCTCTGCAACAGTAAAAACTTACTGATATAAATAGGCTACTAAAATGGCTGTTTAGCTAATCCAGCTTCCTTAGAGTAACACAGTCACATTAGTACTTTCATAATTTCCATCTGAAAACATTCAAACTACTCTTGAAAAATATTCGCCAAGCTGAATTTTCTCAAGAATTTGGTGCAAAATATTTAATCAGTGCAAATGCTCTGAAGATTTTGTGCACGTGTATTTTTGTATGCCAAAATGCTGCTATTGAGCTGGTGAGCAGTTATAGGGTTTTTATGCTGCTGTGTATACCTACATAGATTCACAGTTGCAAAAACATCTGGGATGGTACTGAGAATGAAGTGTAAGATAGGAGTCTATAACAGGGTCACCTTTTGAAAATTATATGCATTTCTTGTTTGTGACTCAAAAAGACCCTACATACCAGATTTAGAAAAGGTAAGAGCAGTGAGACAATTTCTAGAAAGGTTTCCATCTGAGAAGAGGCCAAGTAAAATGAGCTTAGAAAAGAGGTCCGAGGGCAGCATAATTCCACTTGGTGGAAACTTAAATTGTATGAAGTAATAGGGAATGGTGATTCTCTATTTCTTCAAATTGTAATCATGCTTGAACAAATGGAAGTATTTTCCACCTTAAAAAAGTTAATAAACTGTGGGACTCTTTGCCACAGGATGCCGTAAAAGCCAAAGTAGAATTAGATGAAGAAGTTGGTTATCTAGACTTGTGAAGAGTGTGCTTGTCCTTGCAAATAAAAAAACAGAATCCTTACTGCTGAAAACAAAGGTCTTGATACAGTCTCAGCGCAGGATGTCTGGAGGAGCTGAGTTATAGGTTATATACCAAAGAAAGGAGCCCTCCCTTGTATATAATCCCGAAGCACTGCTTTTCCAGAAGTTTTTGGTTTTGTGTTTTTATATTCTACAATGAAATTTGATAGAATGTGGGAAAGGCTTACAGCAGTGTTACACCATCGTGATTGTTTCGCTAGTTTAAACCTGTCACATAGGACTGCTACTGCATCGACATCAGATACAGCTTCTTCCATTTCCAAGTATGCTGGTAATGTACACTCTCACTCTGGCACACAGCAGCTCCAATTCTTGTCCACGTTTTGTACCCCAGGTAGTACCTTCTGTATTCCATAAGATAAATTTGGAGCATATAGCAAGTACTGAAACAAACGGATCCTTTCAGATGGGCAAATGGGCAAGATTTTGAACTTGATTCCCAGTAGCATATCCACCCACCTACATGCAAATGTGAAAATGTAAAGCAAGGATGCCTAACCTGAGGCCTACAGACCCACTCCAAAAATACCAGAGTTCAGCCCTGGTCCGCATTCATCTTAATGACGGGTTGAAATCCACAGTAAGACCTAACGTCCCAGAATCCGAGTCATCCATCTTATGTTGAGAAGCATGTCGCGACCAGTGATGATTTTTTTTCCCCCCCCCCAAGAGCTAATCTGGCACATAAAGGATGAGAACGTTAGACATTTGCTTCTTTTTATTGCAAACTAGTAGCTGGTTTTTGACAGGACAAAAGTCGAGTCACTCTCAGGAGGATTGCTCTACCAATGTACTTTGCTTGTTGCTATACGGCATTGTCTCGACAAAGTAGAGCTTACTGTTATCCATCACTTTCTTTTCTTGTAGAGCTGCTCCGGATTAGCCAGGCAAGTCGCTGGCTGCTTAGCATTTTGCACGCTACCAGCAGAAACAGTCCCTACAAGCAACTTGCCTTGATAGAGATGGCCGCACGTTGCTTCCAAGTAGTGTTTTTATTAGAGTTTGACTGTTCATCCGCTGGAAGTGCTGACTGAGCCCATGGCTAGAACTCCCTGTGGTCTGGCAGTGCGCTGCACGCTTGAAGAAAGAAGGAGAACTCGGTCTTTTTATTATTATCTGTGCATGAAGTCATATTGTCGAATTCTGGACATGCTTCACAAACCAACAGGCTTCCATTGTGCCAGGTGGCCGTGAACGGAGTTACTGCATGGCAGAGAGTGGTGAATGAAGCCATTAAACTGTTTTTGTTGGGATTTTTCTGTGTTGGGTCTTCTAAAAGGAAAAAAACTCAGCCTTTTCAGGCCGACTCCCCTTTCTGCAGCCCACACACAATCATTCCAGTGAGCCCAGCCATGCTATTGAAATATTTCTTCCTACCAGCTACAGCGGCAATAATACATGAAATGTCTTTGAGTTTATGTGTCGTCAGGGAGAGGAGAGCTGGCCCACCAAAAGGCGAGCAGCCGTCAGCTTCCTTGCTTCACCTTCAAGTGCCCCGTTACTGTATCCAAGCACGTGTAGAGGCTAAAATCACCCGAAAGCGATTGCCTGGATACCCAGCGCTGGTGAGTTTGGGGCTTTGAAAGGCGGAGGAGGGGGAAAGTTTGGGTGCTTAAATAAGGTGAGAAAAATCCTCACTGTCAAATGAAATGTTCCTATGCTTTATCACCATTATTTTTAGTGAGATTTTGCATTATGGTACCTTGAGTTTTAAATTAAATGTCAAATATAATTTGGCACTACAAAGAATGAATTATGTGACTGCCCTTAGAGAAAATCAGAAGGCTTAGCTCTGTGAGTTAAATTGGTATCTGCCTTATACTGAGCTGATGGGGGCTAATTGATTAGGATCTGACAGGATACCATATTGCAAATTCAGCACAATCTCTTCCATTAAAAAAAAAAGTAGACCTAAGGTACCTTTAGGGAAAAGCAAAAAATCTTCTGTAAAGCAGAATGGGCAGAGGAAAAGAGTATCTTCAAGGACTCTCTTTTGCATTGATGGTTTAGATTCCCCGGAAGCCCACACTTTTAAGGGTGCAATATGGATGTTAATGTGCCCCAGGTCACTTTGGAAGCAAATTTGCCATCAGATTTCAGGTTCTTCTGGCCTAATTTTAAAGAGCAGCAAAATATTTCCTCAGATAGCTGACTAGATCTATCTCCATAAAAACTAAGATGACAAAGTGCCACTTTAGATCATTAAAAGAGGGTAATACATTTTAATCAGCGATTATATGAGGAAGGACAAACCAAATGCTGTAGCAGTGGGTCATTTTACAAATTCAGTGCTTGTGGCCCTCTCCCTTTCAAAATGCACGATGCTGTTTCCTGGAAACATCAGTCTTAAAAAACTATTGTCAAGTAAACAAGCCTTGTGTTTCTCACAGCCTTCATGTCTGTGTAGTCTGGGTTTAATTTTCTGTTAAGTACGGGTAGTGTTGGGGGGGGAGGACGAAGTTTGAAGTTCTAATGTAGTCAGGCTGGAATCTGTCACTCAGCTTATTGCATGTTGATGACTCAGTGCAGTTTCAGCTGTAAGCAGACCATGATTTATGGACACCAAGTGAACTCCTGCGGCAAAAACCAGCCATGAGATCAGAGCAGCAATAGGGCCCTTTTTTGGCAGGAGACAGCGCCTGCATTTTTCTCATTCATGCCAAACTGCTTTGCACGGCAATTAGCTCTGTCCTCATTTAGTCTCCAGTCCCAAAGGGTAATGAAAGTCATATATCATCTTCAAGGCTGCTAATTATCCAGCTCAGTTACAGGTAGGCTTTGTAACTGTGAGAAGGGCCTGTCTGCTTGATATTTATTGCTCTTCCAATAAGCAAGCAAAGGAGAAGGGGGGGGAAAACTTTCTTGAAAGCTTGCCCATACCCCTTGCCTCAGATCCTTGACATACCTTCTGCAAATGTGCTAGTCAAAGGGGAAATGTCTTCATTCCACGTATCCATTTTTCATGCTGTAACTAAACATTCAGCAAGAACAGAGAGCAAGTGCTTGAAACATGAGAGAGCATACATTTGGGCTGAGCTTGTCTCTCGTCGTTTGCTTGTGGAAAGACAGTCCTCTGAATACGCAGCCATGAAAACAGGGAGAAGGGCAACAGGGGAGAACAAGGAACTTCTTTCTCCTCCTCCCAGCCCTTCAGCACACACCACAGCAGCATCTCGGGAAAGCCATGGCTTAGAGAACCACGGTAGTTTCACTGGAGATAGGCCAGAGGAAGCCTAGAACTCCATATCTGAACCCTCTCACCATCAGCCCTGGAATACAGTAAAATTCAAATCTCTATCCAAAGTTTGGGTCCTGCCTGACTTACTGTACCAGGCTGAACCAGATGCTTGACGATGTCAGCTGTTTTGGAGGCGAGTATTAATAGAGCCAGGCCTTGCAACTAGGAGCCATCTTTTGCTGTTGCCAATATATTCGCTAAATCAACAGTCTGGATATCGGAGTCCTTACTCAGCTAAGGAATAAGCTTCTTCCTAAACTTGGATAGAATCCTGCGATGTCTTGAAAAGGTGTGGTTTGCTTTTGACCTCTGTGCTTCATCGGTATTTTACATCTTGATTTCATACTTATTTTGATCAGTAGACCTGAAGACTGTGAGGTCCAAGACTAAGCAGCCAATGTGGAGACATCTCCAAATCCCACCAGCCCGTGAAGCAGTTGCCAGATGTCCTCTGTAACTGCCCAGTAAAATCTCATGCTTCACATGAAAAGCTCACAGGAAAGCTTTCTCTGTTCTTTCACATCGGCTGGGTGCTTTTTTAATGCAGGTGGCAGCAGATGCTATGCAAACAGCTACCCTACCTATGCAGGAAAGTAAATTTTTCTACCTCCGGCACAGGGCACATCAGTGCAGACATCATGCAGCTGACCTGCGCGCGCACAGCACGCGTGCAGTGACCTCGCACCTCAAGGCATGACGTCTGGTCTCCCTGCCGTTATCAAGGCTCCCGTTTACTACAGGGTCCATTGTCTCGAAAATCCTCAAGACAACCTTGCTGTGTAGAAAGGCGGCTGTCAAAGTCAGCGCGTGGAAAGGGGAAGTCGGGGCAGAAGCAGCCAGTAGAGCTCAGCAAAGAAAGCGCTTTGGCTGGAGGTACAATGGGCAGGAGGAGCAGAGATGCTCTTCATTAGTGTGCAGTGAGAGCACTACATGGCTGTAGTGGTAGAAGGCTGAGAAGAGAGGAAGCTGCCAGGTACACGGCTCTTCGTGTGGGGAGCCGAACTGCAGCAGGTGGGAGTTCTGCAGCCTTTCAAGGCTTTGAACTGCAGTGTGGCACTGGGAGGGGCCCCGCACTGCTCTGGTGCCTCTGGATATCTCCACTCGGTTCATCCAGGCCTGACTTTCATTTCTGTCAGCAGCAGGAAAGTGCTTAGAGGGCGGGGATGTGAAAGGAGGGGAGTAAGTTCCGTATTCCTTTTTACAGCTCCTCTTCCTGCCTTCACTGCTGTGCAAAAATGGAGGATCAACCTTCATGATCAAATGTGATTTTATTTTAATTTTGCACTGAGAATGACACAATGTCTTGCACTGTTTTCAACTTCTCCCTGGCCTGGAGGAAGCACTAGCAAGCTGGATGAGATCCAAGAGGTTCAGAGGAGCATTGCAAAGGAGCGGGTGCTCATCTGTCGTGTATTGGCAGGTTCCCTTGGGCTGAGTGGTACTCATCTGATTTATACTAGTCGCAGCGGTGCCCTGCAAACCTCGAGTTATCTGTCTGTGTTCTCTCTGCCAAGTTTCCAAACCTGTTGACTTGAACTTTCAGCAGTAGCATTCCAGGTGCTCTCACCCCACCCTTCCTGGAAACAGGCATCCACGCAGCTCTCCTGACGGCTGTGGGAGCTGTTGGGGTGTATGTCCTACTGCAGAACGGAGCGCCGGTGTCTGCATCCTGCTGCCTTGCAGCGTCGCAGCTTGAGGCACCGTGCCACTGGTAGAGATGTGAAGGGCAGCGAGTTGGACAGAAGCCGTCGTTCAGGATTGGGGTGGTGATCTGTCTAATCTGATATCTTGGCGCTGATAATGGATAGCGCTAACTGCTATAGAGAAAGCTGTCCCTTTTTCTCCTATTATTTAATTCTTCCTCCGATTGGGGTTTAAATTGCTCTTTTTCCTCAATAATAAGAATTTCTGTTTCTAAAAATATAGAAGTTGATTTTGCGCTATTCATCCGGTCGTCCCCTAGACTTTTCTTTTTACACCTCTTGAAAGTTTTTCTGCAGTCTTCCTTGTGAATTTAGCAGAGAGTGGGGGCTGGATAGTAGGAAGAAACAAATGCTAAAGGCTTCAGCCTCAGTGTTGAAGCCACTACTGTAATGCTTTTTCCACCATTTGGTTTAGATCTGCCTCCTAAGCCAGCTTTTCGTGTAGTGCTAATTAGCATGACACCAATATTAAATACAGTTTTGGAAGCAGTATTCTCTGACATGAAGATGAGAAAGTAATGAAAAATGGATGTTCAAACCTTACAGTTCTCTGTCCACAAAAACTTCTCTTAGAATTTCATTTCACTTGGTTTATTTTTTCCATTTACTGTCTCATCTCTTGAAACAAAAGTTTGTCTAACTTCTACCTGTTTCCATTTGTATTAGCAATGACCATGGTATCATAAAGGCAGGCATCCCAAATGCTTGTTCTTGATCAGTAGTGTGATTTATTGTTGTGCAGCAAATAACGTGGGAATCCGTTGTTTCCTTCCGTCACCAAAAAGAGGTGATACTTGGGTGTAGTTTTGTATCAGCCATGACTAATCTGTTTCTAAACTGCCGGAAAGGAGTTGGCGGGGTGAGTGCCTGTCCCCTGTCCTTGCTGTCGTGGCAGCAGCAGCACTTGTCCAGCTGTGCGGGCAGCTGGCAGGGGAGCGGACCTGGCTGACTGCTAAGGCCCGCAACCGCGCGTGCTGATGCGAAGCCTGGGGAGAGACAGGCGAGGTGGTGGCAAGGAGGGTCTGTCCCTTTCAGTAGCACTTTAAAGTTCAGCTCGATGAAGCTGACCAGGAAATCACATCCTTACTCTAGCTGCATCTATACTCTTTCTGCTTAGGCCTCAGTTTGTTTGATGACTTCTTCAGTAGGTGATAAAAAAAAAGCAGCAACATATAGAGATGCTTAATATGTATAGAAACATACAACACACACAGACACCTCTTTTTACCCCATCCATCGAAACAGTTAAAGCCTTCCCTGGAAATACTGGCATCATTTTACATTCGCAATGTACCAGATTGGTGCTGCTGCAAATGGAAGCTGAAGGACTGCTGTTGGCGTTGTGTGCTTTGGATCCATCACATACAGGGTCATTCTGAAAAGATGCGCTGACGGAGTGTTTCAAAGCAGGAGTGTAATTTGAAAATAGGTGTGCTTGAAAGGCCCCATCAGAGGAGCCTGAGAAAGATCTAAAAATCAAAAGTCTTTGTTCAAGTCCTACCTCAAACCTCTTGCCCTTGTTGCATGGACCCTACACAAGATTCGACTGTTATCCAAGTATCTAACCACAGCCTAAAAAGACAGCTACTGTGAGATAATGTTACTCTTCCATTTCGGATGAAGCTGAAAAGGAAAGAGAATATGGGGAAAACTCCATTAGTGGCAATTAAACTGTGGATTTTCAAAACTTCTTGAGCGTGAGTTGAATAAACTGCCACAAGAACCTTGCTCTACCTGTTCCTGGCGGCAAGGCTTTGCCATAAGCCTCTGTGCTGAATGGTTTGAACTGCACAAGAACTCCAGAAAGCTCCTGGTGAATGCGTGATTCAGCATTGTGTAAAAATTCACTCCGAGAATTCAGGTCTTTAAAGTTTTTTTGACTCAAATTTCTCTATGTCTAAAATGGACAGGAAGGAATAGGCCTGGTGCGTATTTTGTCATCCTTTAAATATTATTTTCTTGGATAAATGACTAAAGATTAAAGAATGGGCTGTACAAAGCACCAATGAATACGTGTGGTAAGGGAGTATCATGCAAAAGAGCTCTGAAGGGTGAGGTACAGGACACAAGAGTATTACTTCCTTCTTATGATGGAGAGGTTTTTTTCTTATCTAACTTAACGTTTCTGTGCTCAGCAGTAAATGTATTGCTTCGCTTCCTTTTGTAACAGGCAATCATTACAAATTTGACCAGCTCCAACAGGGAAGGTATCAATCAGGTCTCATCTGGTAAACGTTAAGCTCATTGTCAGGACTACCTAATCTTTGGCACGTGTAGGTGGGGGAGGGTTGGGGAGGAATGTTTTATCCAACCTCTTATATATTCTGCTCTGGATATGTTCTTATACTGTGGTCATCTCTCTAATATCATCTACATGTTGTGTTTTGTGGCAGAGCAAGCAAGGTCAAAGAGATGCACTACGTGCAGAGAGCAAAAGATGCTAAGGTCTCTGGCATTACCTCATTTGGATATTTGTTCTTCGTTTCATGAAGGAGTCTTGAAGAACCTACAAGAGATGCCATCTCTTGTGCAGATGTCCTGTCGGGACAGAGGGCTGTAGTTGATGATTATGGTCTTCATCCCAGACGTATATGTAAGTACATTGGAAAAAGAAAAAAAGATTTTGATCTTTGTTTGAATTTTTATGAGAAGTCATAGTAAGTAGCAGAGAGCAAAGGTGGCATGCTGGCAGTGCTGCTGCTGAAACGTGCAGATGGGCCCTTCCGTGGGAACCAGCCAGCCTCTTGTGAACTCCTGTGAGAACCCGATAAGCAATACACAGTAGCTGGCTAGAATCAGCAAATTAAACATGGGTTTATTCTACACTGATTTTTTACTACTGTGTTTTTAAGGAAATAACAGAAGGCTCTTTTTCAAATTAAATATCATGTGTCTCAGCCAGATAGGGTATCTGTTGTGCATGGTTCTCTTTCTTAGTCCGAGAAGACCGCCATCCCTGGGCTTCTCCACTGCAACACAAAGAGAATCCTGGCACCTCTGCACCTTTCCTGCTTTGCGAACACTAGCAGGATAAAGGCGGTGAATAAAGGCCAAACGTGTTCCTGCTGTTTGAGAAAGCTTCCTGAATATGCAAGGTTTTTTCCAAGTAAATAGGGTGTTATTTCACAATTGCAGTTCTCTGCTCAGACTGTTCGAGGCTATTCCTATCAAGCGTCATAGCGATTCTGTACCTGGTAACACCACAAAAGTGACTGTGGCCATGCATAATTCTTACCTAATTGTGTTTCTAGGCTATATTTCTATATGATTAATTAATGTGCTTAGTAAGCAAGAGGGAACAAGTTTTATGTACTGATTCAGTAAACAAACTACCATCCTACCTATGTCTAGTGAACCATCAGCGATAGTGGCTGTTTTCAGATTCACAAATTAGTTATCACATTGAGTAAGTATATTCAGAAGCAATCCTTTTATTCCTATCTTGCTTCATGTAGCTGGAATCATGTTTACGTGGTTTTCAGTCTCCAAGCCAAGGCAACCATCCAGTTGTCCTCATTCAAACCAGAACAGAATTTTGTTTTAACAAGTCCATCGGAGTATTTATTTAATCTAGGCTATTTCAATATCATTGTTAAGAAACAACAAGCAAGGGAACAGCTCTTCCTCTAGCTGGTCATGCAAGTAGTGCCGTAGTATCGTATCATAGCTTTGGCCTGCCTGCTAAGAACAGAGATTGGAGCATCCACTAGTCCCAGTGTCTCTGCAGTACAGTAATTAACACCTGATCTGGGGCAGGGCTCAGTTACGACTTGTGGTAGGTAGCTGCCCAAGGCAAGAATGAGAATTGTAGGGGCTCTTTCACGACTTCCTGGGTGCACTCCCACCACTCTGGTTTCTGCTTTCTCAGCTCCCGACACCTCATACGTATCTGTGTCCTAGTTGAGACTCATTGGCCAAGGAATGCAATCAGAGCTTGCCTTTAAGCCTTCCGCATGGTTCCCAGAGGCCTACATGCCTTGCAGGCAAAATACCTTTTGTGCTTATTACTGATACAGATGTTTTCGTCCCATTTATGGATACATCAGTGCTGAAAGTGCTGAGGCACACAAGCTGGCTCAGCATGAAGGAAGTCTGTGGAACCAGGAATGGCAGGGAAGGACAAGGGATGTATCCACACTCGCTTTGTACAACATTGCTTGATCTAAGAAATATCATGGGTGTGCAAACACAGCCAAATGACCTCTAGATCTGAGTTCTTGTCTCTGCACGTAATCACACGGACTAACCATTCAGTCTGCATCCTGGAGTCAGATCCTGAAGTGCTCGGTGAGGGAAGATTCTCATTGGAGTCTGGCAGGAGGAGCAGATCGTTTTGTCCAAAAGCACTGAATATGCAGTAGCAGCTGTGGGTTGTCAAATCCAGCATAGGATTATACCCCATATCGTATGCTTCAGCACTTTATACAGACTATGTTTAAATTAATTTTTAATTAGCTCATTATACAGATAGAAGATCTGCTCATCTCAAGTTTCATAACCACAACTTCGCCTGCAGGTCTCTCTATCAGACAGTTGGATGATGCCAGCATCCAACTTGAGCTGGAAGCGCTTAGACCCTGCAGCAATGAGACTAATATTAAAAGTCCTGATAGCATCAGGCACCACCCTCCATTATATCACGACTGCATTTCCATCTTCGTGCCCAACCTTCTTACATGCTATAAAGAGCTTGTGGAGGGTGGAGGTTTGTGACTACTGGAAAAACTACATGCCGTGGAGAGCCAAAGCTATTTGACTATGCATAATGGTGCTACCCATAGGTTTTGATGATTAAATGCAAGTTCAGCCCACCCAAAGTGATTCATAACGAATTGTTGGTCCAGTGATGGTAAACCATGTAATCTTCTCCCTGTTTTGGCTGGAGAAGGTGTTGTAGACGTACATGCCAAAAGAAGCGTGACAGTGCCAGTTGCCTGTAATAGCATTACCTGCTTTGGAAATACCTGCTCTCTTCTGCTCAAAACCTGTCCCCTGATGTGAGGTGCACTGTACGTGTACGTAGCTTGCAGCATAAATAGGAACAGCTGAGAAAGTACTAGCTTTGCAGACCTGGAATTAAGGTACGTAGGAAGCCATTTGTTTGGCTTTGTACAGGAAACACGTGGCACAACAAGGAACAGACCACAGATCACTTAAGGTCTATGTATTGTCCTTAACCAGAAATGGTCCTTCTCTCACTCGTACATATATGTTAACAGCCTCTTCATTAGATCTTTTTAGACTCATTAACATATTCTGCTTGGAGCTTCCAACCCACTCCAGTGTGACAAGCTGACAACAGCTATAATGAGATTATTCAGAAAAACTGTTTTTTCTTTTTTATTTCCTTCCATTTGCTACCAGAAATACCCTCAGAAAATTAATTTCCATGAGACCAGGAGGAGAGTGGACATTTCACATGTTTCAGTGTGACTTTTCAAGGATAGCTGCACTGCGGGAGGCGGCTTGCTTCAGACTGATCAGATGGGAGTAAAGGCTGTCAATGTGACACAAACCATAAACTTGACCCAAAAATTCTTGTGCAGAAGTGTATGATTTGTTCTTTACGGTACAGCAAATCTTTTTGAAAAGATATTCAATCTCAATTTCATTTCTATGAAATCCTGTTCTTGGCCTGTGTGGAATCATACCACACTTCAGTGATGGGAGGTAATCCAGCTGCAAAGACTCCTCAAGCTGTTGTCCAGCCGTTTGCACCTCTGGAATTTCATAATAAATTGAATCAACTGAACACATGGGGAGGGTTAGACAATGAACAGATCTGAATGAGTGGTGAAACCAATGACTCATCTCAGCCTCTGATTTCATTCCTGTTCAGATTGTTTATCTGGGAAGAACAGGGCAGGGAATGTGTAAGGATATATGTGCTGTTTATTTGGATCTGTAGTAGGAAGCTAATTCCTAAGCAGAAGCTCTGCTACGAAACAGAGAGACTAATTTGCTATAGGGTTATCATACATTTATTTGTTTTAATGACATTTCTTGACTTTTGTTTTGTGTGTGACAAAAGAAGATAGTGCTTTCTTCAAAGTCCATCTGTCTGAGATCCTTCGTTGTTATTGATTTCCATTCAACTCCTTCCAGCTTCTCCGAGTTGATGGCTTTCAAGGGCCAAAGCTTTGTGATGTATTTACTGTGGTTTTATCAATGCCGTGCAAAGCCTCATCTCTTCTCTAGCTCCTGACTGTGGCGAGCCGGAGGATGGAAAACTAAGCTGCACTGAAGCATTTCAATATCCTATTTCACTGCAAACTCACATTAAATTTGCTATTCTGTTTGAAGTCGGCAGAAAAACCCTGACTGACATCAACTGAGTATCTGGTTCTGTGTTTCTGACAACATTGTAGCTGAGGCAGTTTCTCGAAGGTCGGGAACACGAAAAGCCCAGCTAATTCACCCTCTGACTAGCCTGGCATCCCCTTCCCCTGTGCTTTTCAACCTGTTCTATCTCGGTAGGACCACTGTCCCTGTGTCACAGGTCTGCGCTGAGTTGTCAGCAGGCAAACGAACCGGGAGATGGAGGCAGCTGTTGGCCATGAAAGGGGGGAGGAAAGCAAATATTTTGCCTGTCCAGGAGTGGGAATGTGCTCTCGATGAACCTGGCTGTTTCTCTGAATATAGATGTCGAAGAGGATTTTCTGTTAAGAGACAGGCATCCTGCCTCCAAAAATAACTTGTGCCTGATCTTTCAAAACCCTTTGTCGTACCTTGCCAGTTGTGTGCTGCTGAGCAGGAGGGTCGAGAGGATTATTTCAGCTGTGGCAATCAGTTTACACCTTCAATCACAAGATCGGATTACTTTTGGTATTTAATTTTGAAATATTTCCCCCAGATGTACTGTACCTTTGCGTGTTTCCCAGATGAATTTAATTTTGTTATTTCCTGCTCTTATTTCTAAGCTTTCTCAGGTCCTCTGTGTTATTCCTCTGTCTTCACTTACATTTGCAACACTTCCTAATTTAATATCATCTGCAAATTTAATTAATATATCAGCTCGTTATGTCACCTGATCAGTGGTTTTAAAATATTACTGAAATATTGAAAACTCGAGTTTAACACAGTCTCTGCAAATTTCCCAAGGGGAAATTCCCTCAAACCATTTACTCTTGGGGGGTGGGGGGGTGTGGTTAGCATATGTGACACCATAGAGGCGCATAAGACTACTCCCTAGAAATTGCTGACATCAGTTAATGCTTTCTTTGCTCTGAAAGACTCAGTCTGCAGGCATCTCAAAGGCCTGAAATAGCACAAATAGGGAGCGGGGGCGTGGCTGTAGAACTGAAAGTGTGAGTTTTCTATGGGAATCCTCTAGCAAAGGTGAATTCAAAGCTGTCACAAACACACTTCATGTCATAGGTGAAAAAATAAAGGCTACGGTAGAAAAAGAAGACTCAGTCCGAAGGAGCCTGATGGTTCTTTTAAGGAGTGGGAACAGTGAAAGAAGTAGTAAAGCAGGAGATCCAAGGGCAGTGTTTTGCGGTGCTCAAAAATGGTGTTCAGAACTTGATTTATAGTGAGTGCAAAACAAGGAGCTGAGGAGGAAGAGCACAAAAAGAGAAAAATACTTGAAATGGCCATTGAAACAAAGGGAGTAAGAAAGCTGTGAGATAAAACCCCAGATATATTGATGTAGCTGAGGCAGCAGATGACTAATGTATGAAATCTGAGCAGCAGAATAAAGAAAAGGCTGAATTTTAAAAGTTTTTACACCCAGTTTTATGCTAGCAGCCAAACAAACATAGCTAAATATTTCAGCTGACTTTCCATTAAATGATTTACTAACATGTGATGTATCATATGTGGATTCATTTTTTTTTTTTAATGTAGCCATTCGGCAGTTTTGTAAGAATATGGCCAGTTCCTTGTGCAACGTCTTTGTTGCTGCTTCACGCAGCCTCACGGTTCTTGCAGGTTATTTTTGCCTGTACTTGTTTGACTTCAGTGGAGATTCCTCACCGGGCTGACACTGGTTTATGAATCGCTTGCTCTTCCTTACCTTTTCTGACTGCCTACGTTCTTACTGAAGAAGAAGAGTGTAATGAGATATTTTGTTTACTGTTTTTACACAACACCAGTTGTCTCTTGCATTCTGAGAGGAATTTTTATTTAGTGGCTTTTAGATTATTATTTAATAGCTATATCCCTAGTATAGTGGATCATATTTCTCAATTATTGCCACTTATTATTTTAGATACTTTGTTAAGCCCAGTCGTGAGCCAGGTGCTAGGTGCTGAGCAAACACAAAGTGAAAGCGTGGGCTTTGTCCCGGTGAATTTGCAGCTTATTGCGTGTCGTCGCACGTTCGGCTCTTCTGGTGTTTGGAACTAAAAACGTTATATTTTAAGCACCGTTAGTATTCTAAAACATAGTCTTCACCATACTGGAGGTTTTAGTGAATACGCTTTGGCAGAAGGAAACTGGATAAGTGAGTTAGGTTCCCTGATTTTGTTTCTAAACCAAAGTCTAATTTCCAAGACTGCAGGAAAGTGATGGCCAGATAGCGTTTAAACCCAAATGGTGCTGTTTGTGCAAGAGCTTGTCGTGATGCGCAAAGGTTTTTGTGCAGGGTATTCAGCATGCACACAGTCAAACTTCAGGCATCCAGCCTGCGTGTGTTGGCTAGGTGTCTAGGCTCTTCGCATACCTGAGAAAGAGATAGGTACCTTCACCTTCATCATCCTCTGAAAGTTCTGCTTTCACATGAACCTCCTAGCCTAGGGACCGACGGGAAGGCTGTATCGCAGCCACACTGCCGGCTCCAAGCAGGGCTCTGAACAGGCAGGCTCTCAGTAACGAACAATTATGTTGGGTTTTGGTTTTTTTAGGAGGTGTATCACTGAACCTCGAGCAATCGTCCGCAGCTGTAATCACAGCCACGCTCGGGGATCAGTTTTATTGGGAGGGGGGCAGTGGGGAAAGGAGCTCAGCTTTTTGTTTACACAGAAGAAAAGTCTGCCTTGGAGAGGGTCAGATCAGGACCTCGTCTGTAAATGAAAGCCCTGCCCTCACTAGGCTATAGTCGGGGCAGGCGGGAACCTCACTTATGAGGCCATTTAATATAGCTGTAACAAGCTCCCTGTAAGGCAGACCTTGGGTAAGGCCTTAGAAATGCTCAGCTGTGCCACGTGGCTTGTAGCAAATATCACAAAGTATTGATTTATTCCATAACCACTCCCTGCCCTGCGTTATGTAAATAACAATATTTGATCGAGTGTGTGGTTCTTCATGTCACGACGCAGAGGTCTCGGGGAGGTCCTGAGCTGCAAGATGAAAGGCCAAGTGCCTCCAGTTGTCCTGGGGATGTGTGCGTGACCCCGCAGCTGCACACACGTGCACCAAGCCCTTCCCTTTTGAGAGCATTCTATGATGATAATTTTAATACTTTGTCTGATTCTGGGCTGGGTGGGTATCAGCTCCTGATGACATAACTTAGAAATTCCTCAGGTTGTCTCCGTCTTGAACACTGTTAGCAATTCTCTGCTGGAAAAACTAAATTCATGGTGCTTTCACTGCATATGCTCATATCTACATGGATCTAACCTAGAAAAATACACGCAGTCTGAAAACACCACTAATTGTGCTGCAGTGGGTAGGCTGCAAAGCAGCCTCGCTCTGTTTTCCCACAGCCAAGAGAAGGCCTCAAGGCCAAAATGTCACCTCAGATTTCTTTTGATCTCAACTTATATTTTATTAACCCTTTTAACTTCACTGAGGGTGTGCAAGGAAACACGTATATTCCCTTTCATATAAAACCAGCACTGTCGTTACATCTTGTGTGCAAATGTGTGGACAGTTTTTCATACAAAGGATTATTTAGATGTAATCTATGTGCCTTGTGAGTTACAGATAAGAAGGGGTGGGCAGCATTTATTCTGCAATGTTTATGATTTATTCCCCTTTTATTTTCTTTCTTTAACTCCATCCAAAATATTTCTGAGAATCTTAGTGAAATATAATACTAGAAGCTTTTAATGGCACCTTTTCATCTCAAGATTGCTGAGTGCTTTTCGGGGCTTAATTAAATTTTACAGTGTGCCTTTCAGGTGAGTGTAATTTGAATGCATCCACTCCTGCTTGTTAGGAAACTGAGGCAGGGAGTGGTGATTAACTCAAGGCTGTGAGCCAAATGAAATCTCAGAGTGAGAATTATGGCCCGGGAGATTTGATTTGTATCGTGTAATTCCAGCACAATTTGGTTCTTAAAGATTTCATCAAACGGACAACAGAAGTGATGGCTGCCTGATCTGGCAGAGGAGCCAAAGAGCTTCTCCAGACTCTTCCCTTCCTCAGCCTTTGTGATGACTAGTGGTTTATGCCTCAGCCCAGTTTTGGGGCCTTTCAAATCTTTGGGCCCGCCAGATGTTTGCTCAGCCCTCCAACACCGTCAGAAGAAAACATATGGATGGTTACATTCTACCTCCATCGTCTTCTCAGCATATGGCGCAGGCCTTTCATCCCTTTGCACTGCCAGTCCTCTTAGGGAGGGATCTGAATGCATCCATCAACTTCTAAAGCCCTGGTCTTCTACAAGATCAACTCTGTGATGTTAGTTGCAAAAGACATGGAATCACAGAATGGGTTGGGTTGGAAGGGACCTTATCGATCATCTTGTTCCAAACACCCTGCTGTGGGCAGGGGCCTCTTCCACCAGACCAGGGTGCTCAAAGCCCTGTCCAGCCTGGCCTTGAACACTTCCAGGGGCTTCTTGACTGGTCCTTGCCAGTGGTGAAGGGGAAGTTTCTCATCCGTCTCCTCACTGGGAGGTGTTGAAAGCAGCCTGTCCTCTTCTGCAGGTAGGCAGGTGGAAGGGGAGGAAGCTGCTGGGAGGAAAGTGTTCATTTACTCTGCACATTTATCTTAAAAAGATCCTTTATAGATTCAGTCAGAGGCAGGTAGCACCCAAACGCAGTTACCGATGACGCTGTAGGGTAGGCCATAAAGCATCGTACGGGCGTGGGCTAGGAAAGTCGGAAGATATGCTTTCTGAGTCCTCCGTGGTCATGGGTTGAAAGTCACACCTGCTTTGACCAGCGCCTGGCTGTGAGGGGAACGGAGCTCTGCGAGTGTCTCCTGCACACCTGGCTCCCCGCTCTGTGCTTCTGTCTGCATAGGGGATGGTGTTATCTAGCCTGTCTGGCAGACCTGGAACCGCTGTACGCTGGAAATTAAAAAGTGGGGTATGGCCACTTCTTTGAAGGTGTGTGAAACAAGACTGAAATCGAGCACGTGAGCGATCACACAGATAGAGCGTGCAGGCGGAGGGCGTGCTTCCCTTTGTACCAGCTGTGGTGGTGAGAAAAGGTCTTCTGGCTGTGAGACAAACTCCTAACAAGGAGAGCAGAAGTTTTAATGAGTTAAGGAATCTATCTTTGGGAAATCAGTGGTGTGAATTAACTTTTCATTCTCTCAGCAGAGAAGCCAGCAACTGAATGCTGCCCCTTTGTCGCGAGAAACTGGTCTCAGACCTAGAGGAAAGAGAGAGGAGACTGTTGGGGGTTGGAGTAGATGACCCACAGAGGTTCCTTCCAACCCCGAACATTCTGTGATTCTGTTGCTGTTGAACACGCGGTCCTTCGCTGCTTGGCTCTGCTGGAGCCTCAGCCCGCACCGGGCAAGCGCTACCGCATAGGGGCTTTCCAAAGCCAGAGCAGGACTCAGTGGCCGCGGTGTCGGCCTCCATGGTCCCTCCCGGCAGGGAGTGCGACGTGGTGCGTGGTGTCGTCAGCGTGCCAGAAGGCAGCCGGTCAGTAGCTGCGGGGCAGGTGTGACAGAGGCAAACAGAAGTTTTCTGTTTCCAGCGTGGTCAGCCTGGTCTCCTGAAAGTGTTTGAGGGCGAAACGGCTCCTCGCAGCCCGGCAGAGGCCAATCTTCCGTCGCTGTTTTACACAATGGGCACCACGTGGCTTGTCTTTTTATCAGAATAATGCAGTCGGAGTACAAATGAAGCCACGCAATTGCTGAACGGTTTTTGCCGCTTACCGTTGATGATCTTTCCAATACCTTTCTTTTCTCCTTCACGCTGACCTCTGCTAATGGTGAAGTCAACAGCTGTGGCCACGTGCACGGGACATACTTTGACAGCGGCAGGACTCAGCTGACAGACTCTGGAATATATTATTTCAGCAGCGTCATCTGCGTCTGTAGCTGGCTCTTCTATAACTGTTCTGAAGGTTGAAGGCCTTGGGTGGTTTTTTTTTCTCCTTTTCATCTTCTTTCCACTATACCAGTATTGCAGAGGGACCTTAAAGTACGCGTAGGAAAACGGGCCTTGGGGACAGGCTTTACTTCAGGCCTAGAAACCCAGCTTTTTTTAATTTAGAAGTGCTTGGTTGTGTGTAAATCTGTTTCACTGCCCTAACTTCACATCAAAGTGCTCGAGCCGTGCTGCACTCGATGAGAGCAAGAGTGCACGTCTGTCATTGCAGAAGCAAAGCAGAAATCCCTTCAGGAGCATGGAGACGGAGACCTGAGCACAGGACACCTTAGAGGATTTGCCGCCAATTTCAATGACAGAAAGGGGTTTTTTTAAATTATTATAATTCCTCCAGATTAAAACCTCTGCACCAAACACTATTTTGAACCTCGCTTAGGATGGAGGCTGTCCCACAAGGGTGCTTGGGCTCCTTTGCAACCTCCGTATGGGGTTGAACCAGCGACTTGGGAGACTCGAGGCCGCCAGGAAGGAATGTGCCTGGGAGCCCAACTCGCCCCTCAGAGCACGGATGGCTACCGCTGACCGCGCTGCCCGGACCCCGCGGTGATCAGGAGAGCCGTGGCAAGACGTCAGGTGTGCGTACCGGCAGGAGTTTCTGCCAGTCCCGTGCTGGGTAAAGCAAGAGGATTTCCCTGCGAGCGGAGAGAGCATCGTCAAGATCAGGTTGGAGCCCAGCTCTTTGGTGAGAACGATTCCGGAGGGGTGTTTAAGCGGTGAGTTTTCAGGATCAGCTGCACCTTTCATTTGTCCTTTGAAGATTATTTTTGCTCTGCAAAAGGACTGAAAAAATGGCAAACCACTGCACAAGCACGTATAAAAAAAAACAAACCACAAGGTTATGGGAAGAAGCTGAGATTCTATCTGTGTTATTGAATGATCCCGGAATACAGTAACGAGGGGACAGTCGCGTGCTTAATCATCTCACTCTTACAAGTGGAAACGATGCCTGACAGCAGAGTGCACCGATACGAATGCAAGAGTTGGAAAAAAGACCTAAGGAACAAAATAAGTATAAAATGTAAACAAAATCCTGCTAGGAGTATTTGTGGTGACAGATGCTTTGGTAGATAGGGCAAAAAATATATTCCTTTCTCCTAAAGGGAAATAGGTGGAAGTTCATCAAATAAACTTTGTCCTGGCATATTTTATTTTTGCAAGGAGGAAAAGGAAAAGATCTTTTTTGATGTGGGCTTTTTGCCCCCGCCCCCCGCTTATGCTGTTTTTTCCCTTTCTGCCGTACCAGAAAAAAAGATCATGGAAGATAAGCCAGGCAAAAGGAAAAAAAAAAAAAAG
>Ga0065711_1027689_pt1 | contig 46733 bp, 22 predicted proteins | sample Hoacrofraction12_FD_59098 | JGI IMG/M metagenome (GOLD analysis project Ga0065711, IMG submission 59098) | Hoatzin crop microbial communities from Cojedes, Venezuela - Epithelial fraction 12 v2 (version 2) | ecosystem: Host-associated > Birds > Digestive system > Esophagus > Crop | place...
TTTTTTTTTTTTTTTTTTTTCCTTCCTGCGAGCAACAGTTAAAGTTGAACTTAGGGATTTGGTGAATATTCTACAATTTCCTCCAGGCCACTTGAGGAATCAATCTCGAGTTATAAAAGGCCAGTTTGTCTATTAGTTGGCAGTTCCTTTTTTTGAAGCAGTGAGCTAGCATGCATAGTTCTGAGGGCACCTTTTACTGTATAGACTGTCAGTTTCATCATGGTACTGAAAGTTATGCAGGAAGTGTATCAGATTTGAGAAGAGCATTCATTCTTGGGGGATTCAGAGGGATTCTTCAGAAAACGTACAAAAGCTGTCTTTAGTTGTGTCTTGAGAGATGGTTGTTTTTAATTAAGCAACTCAAATTCTGGCACTGGACTGTAAGGAAGCTCATGGCACTTCTTCTGTACAGGTGATTCGCCCCCATTTTCATTAGATCATCTGTCAAAGAGAATCTAAAAAAAGTGGATCAAAGATTTGGGTGGAAACTTAAATTCTTTTGCAAAGGAAACTTAAATTCTTAAAAATACTGTCTCCCAGGGCATGCAACATTCAGTAAGGTCACTAAGAAGTCATAGTTTAAATAAGAAAAGTGTTCCTTCACTCAAGGATCTTCCTAGACCTCATTTACTGTGTGTCATGTGCCACATAGCTGTGCTGTCACAGAAACTGAACACCTGTGCATCAAATAACATAGTGAAAGTAATAAGTATAGGAAATCCATGCAAGTGACAACATTCAATTAAATGATTTGTAGGTGGAAGTTTTTTGGCTTTATTATTAATTGCTGACAAATAGGTTTTTACATTCTCCATGGCATGGCTTTAGGTTCTGTGTTTGAAACCGGTGGCCCCTCTTCTTGGCTCGTGTTTGTGACTCCAGACTTTGAAGATTAAATGAAACGTGCAAAGAGATCTCGTCAGGCTGTGCAACAATGTTGTTTTCTAGCCCCTTTTTATGCACCTGAACTTGGTTTCTGCCTTCTTTTTCTTTCCCTGATCTATTCTTTATTTCCTCCCTCTTTTTCAGTTGATAGGAACATTCTTTCCAGAAAATCTGTGCTTTTGTCACCTTGGAGACATGGGTGTAGTCTCAAACCACTGCATAAATGTTATTTGTCCTGTTCCCTCTCAATGAGTGCTACTCCATGCCATACAGCGTTCTTCAGATACATGGTTTGAAGGCATGGATCTTGTGTATTGTCTTGCTAATTATAACAGGCATTGCTGTAGTCCTGGTTGAATATACCTCTTGAAAATAGTCCATAGGCAGATGTAGAAGTGTCTGTACTGGAGCTTGTCCAGTCCCAAAGAGCCTCTAGCAGCCATTTCGGGTTTCTCAGACACAATTCCACAGGTACAAACTGTGTTTGATACCTGCAGCTGCTCTGTGTGTCTGTGAAAGCCTAAACTGTAAGCCATGCTAATCAAGACAGTGAAGACCAGAGAAATCTGTCTGAGTAACTCTGTTCTAAGAATAAATATTTGTTGTGGGGCTCCTGTTGCAGGATCCTACCTTCTAGAAGGCAAGTTATATCCAGAGATATTTTGTAAAGGAATTCCTGTGACAGAAAAGCAGCTGGTTTAGGTCAGGTTCCTATTCTTCATAATCCACTTTTTCAAGACGTTAGTCGGTTCATCAGTCTTATTTCCCTTTACTGATCAAGTAGTGTCCTTTGCCTCTCTTACCAATTTTTTTTCTGCCTTCTTTGCATCCGGCAGTCAAAATGCCCTTTGTTCAAACTAGATGTAGAATAAGGAATCTTTGATGGCAGTCTCCTTCACCACCCACCCTGTGTTTCAACATGCTGGACTCTTTGCCAGCAGACAGTACTCTGCTGATGCATCAATGAGTAAGGTTTTAGAAAAATGAATTCTTTCATCTGTGCTAGGGAATCCTTGCCAGTCATACTCAATCCCACAGGAGTGGCAGTAAGGATAGGTATGAAAAGTAGAATGAGAAGGAGATGGAAGGCAAAATAATTCATTAAGATTTCTTGCATCTGGATTGTTGAAAAGTAGCAGGAGATTTTTAGACCCCAGTACAGTAAATCTAGTTCTAAATTATCTTGTAACAGATTAGAAATGCTGCAACTACCTGATTCAAAGCTCTGATCCACGATAAATTCAACTTATACCTTCAAATTTCAGGACAAAACTTAGATGAACTTTAGCTCAGTGAAATTCATCCCAGTTAGGATACTGCCTCTCTTCAGAGCTGCTGTAGATACTATGTTCAGTTGTGTGTTAAATCTCACTAACAGAGTTGGATCTGTGTCAAGCATGGGCACAAACTTTGTCTTGGCCGTGATTGTAGAGCTGCCACCTCAGTGCATATTCTTTAACATTCCAAAATCTGATGTTTTGGAATCCAGCACCAACACTTCATGTGTTCCTGCGCTACTGACAATCGTGTTCATGACTTCTCTCCTCCCATATGAAACAGCCTCAGGAGAACCCTGTTTTACTAAGGTTGCTGTCAGCCTGTTGTTCTAACATGCTTCTATCTGATTGGAAGACTTCTGTGATTAGCTTTTGTCTGTGGTCTGGGTGATACAGGACACAAGTCTGAGTAGGGAGTGATTGTTTCGGTGCACTCCAGAACATGAGCTGATACCTCCAGCGGTCAGACAGAACGTGGGTTTCCAGACCAGTGAGGCACTGGAGGTTACACCACTGTCCTCCTTTGACCAGCATACTAAAAGTTACTTGGACAAAGAGCTAGAAGAAGGTTTTATTTCGAAGTGCATTTTTACAGAGCCATTTCACATCATTTCAGAAAGCAGCAAGAACTTTAGAAGAAAGCACTGCCTTGGAATAGGTATGTGTTTCTTTAAAGCTGAGGCTTGCCTGAAGATGGGCATTGTCAGGTCTTAAACAATCAGAATGCCATAAGCACTGTTTTAAGGCTTTTCTTAGTTTTGCATCAGCGTCTTGGGTTTCGCTGTTTGCTTTTCCGTACAACTAATGGTCAGCAAACATTAATTTGAAAGTCTTTACCCTGTTTGTCATTTAATGTTGACAGATGAGGAACCCTTCCAACTGACTTTTATTCATTGCACTGTGTTCCTGGCATTGACTCAGTTAAACTTTGACAATTTACACTTGTAAAACATGGGTACTAGAGAACCTGTTTTGTTTCAGAGGTTTTCAGTAGCCTGCTTCTTTTTTGCTTATGTCAACTGCATTTGTGTTTAGATGAGAAGACTCAGGTATTACTGATGTTAAAATAATTAAATGTCACTTTTTGTATCTCAAGCAACACACCCGATAAAACTAATAAGCATTATTTTGAAAGTAATACAGATTTTGTTCTGTTGCAGAGTTTGTAGCAGAATGGTAAATTGTAGTAGAATGGCAAAAGTGAGCATCTTTTTTGACAAACTTCAGAAAGTCATTGGTCTTGCTTACTGATCAGTGATTGCTCATCAAACCTAAGACCTCACTGAAGGACTTGTGTAATAGGTTGGAGTGAAACACAAGAACTTTCTTTACTGAGACATTTAAAGCTGTCTGTGCTGTTTTAGTATTTGCACCAGATCATGGTGACTGCGGATGTGCCCTCAATAGCTCTCTAGCCTTTGTGCACCTTGCTTCTGTATGAGGCTTCTGCTGCATGGCAGCCTACAAATGTGGGCTTTCATCTGGGTTAGAGCCACAGGAATAAACTGCTCAGATACTGTACAGAGGTCTGTCTTCATAGCTACTGGCTGTTTAGAGAAAGTAAGATAACTTCTTATTTACTACATACAGTAATAACATTTCAATTTTAATCACAACTTTATATTAACAAAAAGTGTATAATACTATTTGTGATCTGAATCTCCATCAGAGGCCTTTTTTCTTTACAGTCTTTGTGCAGTGCACCTGGGAGCTTGGGTGGGAGAGTGAGTGGGGTGAATTGAGTGTTAAGGTTTATGTTTGGAAATATTTTATCAGTTGACTTTAGTTCAGAGTAGATAATAGCAATAGGTAAGAGACTAACTGGTTCCTTTTCAGCCATGGAAGTAATCAGCTGGGGTGGTCCCAGGGCGCTCTGGGCTCGAGTATTGCTGAGTGATCATTGGCTGCCACCTGCGTGACAAAGTAAAGGACCAACCCTTCAATTTGTACCGGTGGAGCCAGATCACGGGAAACAATTGACAGGTAAAATACACTTTTGAAAATTTAAGGGAGAGGAGAGAGTACATGTGGTGTAAACGGAGCAAATAACCTAAAAGATAGGCCACAGATAGCAAAGGTTGCTCCTCTGAAACTTACGTAGCTTCAGCTTGCTTTGTTTTGGGGAGAGGCACACAGCAAAGTGCAAGTTACATGTTGCTCCTCTAGAAATACAGAGCCTTGTTAGGAACCGCTATTGAGTTGCAGCAGGGAAACAAGTAATGGAATTTTATTTTAGTTAGAAATTATAATTCGTATTTACACACATGCTTCCAAATCTTTGAATGCTTGTTGTCTTGATGTTGGGTGCTTTCCACTGGTTTTGTTGTTTTTTAGAGAGGTTAAAAATAAGTTGAATATTGAAGCTCACCAGTGGAGTGTACTATAGTGAGTTACTCTAGAAGTCTTAGAATGCCATTCAAAAATGAACTAATTTTTGTGCAGTAGGTCTTTCTTCTGTTTTAAGTTTTTTTAGTGGCCTGGCTGTAATTCGTCAGGACTTTTAACTAAAGTATTTTTACTTATTTAGAGTTGTTAAGCTTATGCTTAGCCCAGCGTGATACAGGACTGGTGTGACAACTCATTTTTAATCAGTGACTCAAAATTGTGATCACCCTGATGTCACCGAATGGCCACAGCTTGTAAAAGGTAAGTATAAAGTGTATCGTGTTGCTTCTCAGGATCAATTTTAGAATAATGTTTATTTTAAAAGCATTTCATTTGTATGGCTTGAAGTTCATTTTGTAAATAGTATTAAGGTATGTTGCTTGTTTAAGATAATTCAGCTGGCAAAGTTGACTTACCTTTTTGCTTAAAGTGATTTCAAAGCTCACTGAGCTTGTCCTTGCTTGCTGTTTCAAATATGAGCACTGTGGTACTCCGTGGCATCGCTCTTAAGAGTAATACTGTCACTTAAAAGTCTCTTGTGGTTTTTACTGTCATACTGAAATTGTGTATAAATTGTTTAGTATATGTATTTAAGCAATTTGTTCATTTTTTTTGAAGTATTTGTCCAAGAGGCTTGATGATGTTAAAATCTGAAGGCTTGCATACCTTCACTTTTCTATCCTAGAGAGATATAGTGGAGGTAAAAGAAGTGGCTTGCAGAATGGAGAAGTTGCTCCTTGTGGTTTTGGAAGCGAGCCACCATTTGAATTTGCTAGCTCATACTGCAGCATTCAGATTAGTTGGTGTCTTGTGATCAGTATCTACGATCTAATTCAAAGCTGAAATTTGTAAGAGCATTTGCTCTGAGACTTGCTCTGAACAGAACTCTTGTTTCAGATTTTAAGCATGATGAAGGGACGTCTTGCCGTACTATATAGTTGTTTTTCAGTACTGTTGCCTGCTCAGAAGAGTAACAAGGTATCTTGTTTGTAAACAATTGTGTATTGCAGAATAAACAGCTTCTCAACAAACAAGTACAATTTCTGTAATTGGGTTGATTTTCCATGTTGTTTTAATGAGTACTGAAAGCTCATTTGGTGCTTACATTGTCATTTGAAACCTTTTAAAATCCAGTTAAGTGCATTAATAGTTTTGTAAATCATGGTTATGGTAGGTCTGCTCATGTTGTAGGAAACAGTAAGCTGAAGGAATCTGAGATCTGTTTTCTGTAGAGCCACTTACTTAGAGGACCAAAGCTTTTTGACTCAGCTAGGTTTTATTTTTTCTGAACTTTCCTGAAACTTGGTCTTCTCTTACATTACTTGTTTGTCTTACAGAAGAAACATTTTTTGCAGAGTAGCATGTACTAAACTGCACTGTCTGTTCAAAGCCCAGATAAAACTCACATAAATTGTAAGGATAGAAGATTTTGGTTTTACTGATAGCTGTGTTTACATGTCTGTACTGCAAATCACCAGGCTGCCTGTTCACATTCTAAGTTTAAGTGCAGTCTGCTCTTTTTCTGCATTTTTTCCATATTGCTGTGTATTTTAAAGGCTCTAAGTGATTAATACTCTTGGTTTTTTTGTTTTGGCACCACTATTTCACTTGAGTATTCGTATCAACTTAAAGCACTACTCTTACCCAAAGCTTCATTCTATTTCCTATGACTAAAAGATAGCAACTGCCTCAAACTTCCGAGCTCTGTGCTATCAGTTTCTGAAGTCCTGGATGTGATAGAGGAGCTAGCCAGTATGAGTATAATAAACGCTATTCTTTCCACTGCTCCTCAGGTTGTATGGCTTCTAGCACCTACGTGAATAATTAGAAAAAAAAGTAATTGAGGTTCTTCTCTCTGCTACGTATTTCTTTTGGTCACTGGAGTTGAAGGGAAGTGAAATTTTGGCTTGTTTTGTTGTTGAGCGCTATTGTTGTCAGCAACTACCTCATCAGTCCTGAACTTTAATGAGTAAAGGGAACATCATTTGGAGGGAATAAATAGAGACCAAATTTTGGGATTGGGCAGTTTTTGTGTTATTTTCCAGTTAGAGTCTATTTGTATGAGCATGAATAAAAGGTTAGTTGGATAGTAAGTTCAGAATTCTGTCCCTAGTGTCAGTTTAATTTTGTAACAGTGAAATATAAACAAATAACTTCCTGTGTTCTGCATCATCTGTCACTGCATAGTATCCAGCGAGCCTAGGAATTTTAAGTTGTCTGCCAGAAGTGCTTTCTAGGCACTGCGACTGTTAATATAGTACAGTTTGGTAAAATCCAGAAAGTTGCTAAATCTGGTATGTCAGTAAAATAACTAAGATTTTAGTGGAGAATTAGGAGAATAGTCCAGGCTTCAATAGGAGGGACCATCCAGTAAGGTAGCACAATGAAACATAGGAAAAAAGGAGATGTTTCAGGCTACAGATGGAGATTTCCAACAGCATTTAGAATAGTGTAAGTAGTCTTATAATAAATCTAGAGAAACTTAAAAATTCCATTCCTATAAACAAAGATTTTCCTGGTAAAGCTATGGCAAAGCCTGCTTAGCTGTGCTAAGTCCCCTAGCCAACTCTGTTGAAGCCCACAAAGCGAGTTCTATTTGCAGATTTTAGCTCACTTCTGTTTTGAGAAAGCTCTCTCATGAAAGACACTTTTGTTCATATAAGCTACAGAGTTTTACTGTAATGGCTGTGCTGTGTTTCCACTCCTCATACAATATATCCAGCAGGGCAGTTCTGGTCCACTGTACCAAAATCTATACTCAAGTGAAGGTTGTATAATGTTCTTCAGGTTATCATTTCAAGGCAGTTTAAGGTGATAGAAGTCAAAACTGCTGTGTTTGTAGTGCCTTGTCTCCTGGGTTATCTGGCTACAAAGTCACTGGGTAGAGGGAAGTCCCAAAAGGAAGAAAAAAATAAGCTGTCTAAAAAAAAAAAAAAAAAAATTAAATGTTAACTTCTTGAGTTAGTGCTGGCATAAGGGACAATATGGGAATAAGGAGGAACTGAACAGCTGTAATTTAGCCTACTTAATATGGAACTATACCCCTTAAATTACTCTGTAAATGAAGTCAAAGAGTTTGGCAAGCTGAACACAGATGTTGATTGTGTGTTCGAAAATGCCAGGCCATAATGCCTAATTCTGAATGTCTGACCTGTTGGCTGGAAGGAGGAAACAGGATGCTCCCTGTAACGCTTCTGCTTTGTGAGGTTATGTCCACAAACTCAAGTAGAGAGAGACATGAAGTTTGAAATTCTGTTGAGACCTGCTTCTGAGCTGCTGCTTCTTAGAGTCCAGCTGTGCAGAGAATCTGTTTGTAGCAGTTGATCACAAATAAATTTTGAGTATGTCTTTTGGTTACACAAGTGGTTATGAGGTGCCCTGTGCAACCTGGATATGGAAGTACTGCCAGCAGAGCTCTCCTCTAATGGCTGCAGTTGCGTAAGCTGTGGGAAAAAAATGTGCTGTCCTCCTTGGAGAAATTTGGCTTAACTATATTGTCAGGTTTTATGTTATAACCCGTATTCTAGAGTTTGGTAAAACAAATTAAATGTGCAAGTGCATAATAGTTGATGGTTTTAGTGGCAATAATACATTATCATCACTTCCACCTTTCCAAACTCTTGATATTGTAATGGCTTAAAATAACAAACAATGCTTAAGGTTTTGTATCTGTATTTGCAGATCACCAGGAGAACCTCACTCTGAAAACATTGAAACTAGCCGAATGTAAGTAAATGAGTGGATGAGTTTGGTGCATCATGTTTACAAGTATTTTGAATGTATGTAACAGTTACTCTTGCACCTGCTTAAAAAAAAAGACGACAAAATCTGAGTAGAACTGTGAAATCGCCTTCTAAAATTTCAAGTTAATATTTTGCTATGGAAGAATAATTTTAAGCATCTGTAGAAACTGTGATGATTCTTTTTTGGGTTTTTTTGACGGGTGAATGGGTTTAAGGGAAAATTCAGAGGTTTAATTTAATGTGAACCAGTAGATGGTAGCATAGTACAGTGTCAGAAATCTTCAGGCCTATCTTCAGACTTGACAGCAGGGGTGTAATTTCTAACTGCTGTTCACTAACATCTTGCATGGGCTTGAAGACACTTCAGTACTAAGCCACAATACCTGCTAATATCTGTTGTGACAAATGGATTGCTGAACTAAGAAAAAAAAGTCTGACTTAATTGAGCAAATTCATCTACTAGTTACTTCTGGAAACAGAAAACTATCTTTCTTTCACAAAACAGTATTCACATAGCATCCTGCTCACAGTTCTGCACCTTGTTTTGATCTGCCTTCATTAGCCAGAAGCCAAGCTTTGCTAGAAGCAGGATTGTGGTAGGTTGACATGTTCATTTCGGCTTCAAATTCAAAACCCTTTTAAAAAAAGAAAAAAGTTGAGACTTCATCTTCTGTGAGTTAGCAAACAAAGATTCTTTGCTAGCTATTCAAACTGTTTTGTATACGACTCAAATAGGGAAACCACAAATGCTGCTTTTCTGGCTCACAGCACACGTTCCAAAATAATAGAGGGAGTTGTGGCCCAGTGGTTTGGGTACTGTCTGAGGCTTCAGAAGATCTGGGTTAATTTATTTGCTGCCACAGACTTCTTCCCTGACCTTAAACTGTCTCCTCCACACCCTCCCCCCAAGTGGTCTAGCATTTCACGCACTGTGGGCTGAATGCCAGTGTCAGGATGTTTTGCATGCTAGGGAATAGTGTGAATTGCCCAAGGACTTCTCTGCTGTAGCTGCCCAACCTGGGGAAGAACAAAGCTGGGGTGAGCCCCTTCACGTTGGACTGCATACCTAACCTCAAAAGTGATGAGAAGGAAACAAGGAACGCTTTTCTCATGTGTTTTTGGCAATTCACTGCAGTCAAGTCTTCTTTTCCACTAGGAGCATTTCTCCTGGGGTGACAAATTTGCCTTTCCCTTCTCATGCCATCTGTTACAGAAGTGCTGTCCAGCTGCTTTCTTGGGAGTACAGGTTGCAGGGATCCAGATCTGAGAGATGACTGTCTGTCCCTATGTGGACATGTGTTTGAGACAGAGGTTGCAGGGCAAAAACCGTGCTATAGTCTCGTTGCTACAGTGGCAGCCCCTGCTGCATTGTGTTTTATTGTTCCTGCAGAAGTTGAGTTGTGTTCTTTTGTTTCCTTGGCCTAGCAAAACAAGAGGCATCAGGCTGTAGACAACTGTGGATATTGTCAGTTGGACTACTGCTTTTTACACATTGTACGGAAAGATGTGTCAGAGGCAAGGATCTTGGCTAGTGTGAAGCAAAGACTCTGTAAGGACCTGTGGTAAATCAGGAGGAAAAAGCAGTACAACTATTTTTCCTTCCAGCAGTTTGAAAGGTTTTTTTTGTGTGTGCGTTTTATCTTCCTGAAAACTCAACCCGAAAAAAAATAATCTGCAGTAGCAAGCTTTTCTGTGTGAAAGCTGAATATATATTTGTTTTTTTTTTTTTGTGCTGAACGATGTCAGAGTTGCCTTAACTATGTAGATTTCAGGTATCTGTCTAAAATAGATGCAAGTCAGTCAAGCTCTAGGGATTCACGTATTTGAGTAGTAATTATACAGTATTAATGCATGGTATACTTGCAAAACTAAATTTTTTAAAACTGTGTCACAGTGTGTTGTGTACATCACCTATTACAGAGAATTTCTGTAATCCTGCTGCATCGTTGCTCTTGCCATGTAAGATGGAATGGTAGGCTGAGTAATACAGTATGACCTGCAAGCCTACTGTGTAGCTAAAATAGTTACTATGTTATTTACATGCCTATAATTCATTAGTAAATGCAGGGACTTACACAAGTGTTTTGCTATTTGCACAATGAAAGGTTAAGTTGTTTTTGCTCTGGTTGGCAGATGTAATTGCTTTATTTGTTTCTGTGTTTTGCATTGCAAGGCTCTATACCAGGAGCATAGTCACATATTTTTCATATGTGTGAATTAAAATAAATTTTTAAAAAAATCTGCTGACTCTTTCAGACTCTTAGCAGCAAATGCTTCCATGGATAAGTTTTGCTTACCCAAGCTTTTCAAATTCTGGCTCTATGTGCAATGAACATCTTGATGCTAGCTCAGAGTTTGGAGTCTATTTCCCTTAGCATTCATTTAAGTCTTTGAATTTTTAAGATCAGCATCTTCTCCCGTCTGCTCCTGTCATAGGTCTGCATTAATTTTCAGCTTCGATGAGTATAACTTTCTTAAAACCTCTTTAGCACTAAATTACATAATTTTTAATTGTTTACTTTAACACTAAATTGACTTCTTATCAGTTCATGTATTTTCACTCTGTGTATTGTATGTTGTCACATATCAAGGCACAGGTTTGGATATTCTGATGCGGTGGCTTTCTGTGCATTCATTCATCTTTGCTTCTTTCTGTTTTTGAGAATGGGATGCTTTGCAATTTTGAAACTTCTCTCTTTCTAAAGTCGTTGAACACACACCACACACACACACACACCCCCTCCCTGATTTAACATGGTGTTACAGTTGCATTTGATGTATAGTTATCTTACATTGGAGTAGATTTGATAACTGATTTGTTTCCCTTGAAAAAATGGCAGAATGAAAATTCTGCAGTAGCCTCAAAACATGACTGAAAAACAAATTACAACCATTGCAAATATATACAGTAGCTGTATAAGTATGTTTCATGATGCATATTTTCAGGTTGCATCCTAGTGCTCTCTCTTCATGGAATGCCTTAAATTACTTTCCTCATAGTTGAAAACACAGGTGGATTTGCATAACATAACCACAGGACATGCTGATCATGGCCTCTATATCAAACCTTGCCACATACTGGTATTTTTTCTGGCATTTGCTGCTTGTTTTATTGCCATTCTTGGAAGGAAAAGATGTAAGAAGTATGTTTACATATACCTGCAGCCTTATACTGTGTTGTACTGTGATCTGGCTAGGGTGAATTAAAAAATGTCTTCAGAGTCTCTTGCAATGCATCGTTTAGCCAGGCAGTGATTTACCTGAGGAAACTTCATCAGTTAGTAAGACTGCATTGCCTCTATTCAAGAATTACTACTTTCTTAAATTTAGCAACTAAAGTTACAATGAAGTGTCTGTTTTACCTTTGCTTTGAAGAGCAAAAGGGCAGTAAGATAAACTGATTGAATTTTGTAATGATTTGAAAGAACGGGAATTCTAGATTTTGCACTAGAAAATATAACTGAAGCAAATGCATTATGGACCTTGGTTCCCATGGAGCTTGGAGGATGCTCTGAATTTACCAGTTAAAATAAACAGAAAGGAAGCTTAAAGAGGAGATCTTTCTCTATGGAGCTTCCTAATCCACAAATGCTACGCTGTTCTTAAACTGGAAACTCAGATGTTTAAGTCTTATGATCCATGTTATTTGCACTTAGTTTCTACATGATCATGTTCATCCCTCTAGGACAGTGTCATGCAGAATGAACTTGTAGTAAAAGAACGCTGTCATGGAAACCTAATTTAAAAATAGTGTTCTGGAGATTTTAATAACCTGGAAACAGAGTTGTGTGAGTGTCCCTTTCATGCACTTGGCCTCTTTTCTTCAAGTTGTAGAAGGAGTGTACAGGGTTGATCAGCATTTAGGTCTCTTCAGGTCAGTCTTACATATTGCAATGGTCAGTCGTCGTCTTATATCAGTATTTTTATCTGAAATAGTTTGTCTCTTATATCACACTTTCTACTGAAACACTCCGGTTGTCCGCAAGTAGACTATTGGGATCAGTGTCTCCAAGTTAGTGTCTATATCTTTTGATCTCTCACTGCAGTGCTAATGTTAATCTCCTTTTTTTGGTTGGGGTGCTGATCAGAATACGGTGTATAAATTTCACACTTGACAAATTTAAGCTTGTTCAGTAGAGTACAACATGAAGTTTAATTGTACTTGCTGGAGTGCCAGGACTTCTTTAACCAAGGGGAAACAACGTGGAAGGTACTAAAGAATACATATTTTGCTTAGTATTTGATTAAAATATTCATTATTTGTTTTGTCCTGAATATAAAAGACAGGCTGAAAGATTCCTGCAAGTATGTGAAGTTACTGTCGTTTTTGTTTCTTACCAGTAAAGGCAAAGTTGGTTTTATTGTGACCTCATAGCCAGTACAGAGTATTAGAGTTTAGGACTCCTTATCTGATAGTTTAAATTTGGAGAACTGTTGAAATGTTTTGTGTGGTTTGATATGATTATTCTTTGGAAGTTTAACAGCTGGTAACAGTTGTGTACTTTTTTCAAAATTACAAAAAATAAATTTGTTCAAATAGTAAGATCTTGCAAATCTATAGTCAGTCCTAAACTTATTAGTAAGTTCATTCCAGCGGTAATTCAAATTACTTTTTCTTTGTGGTGAAATAGATTTATGGGCTTTTTTTATGAAGGCTATATTTCTCCCTGCCTTTTCAAAAGGCACTGATTCTATAAACATGAATATAATATCTAAAATAGTCAAGTATGTTTAGTCATTACCATTCACATGTGTGGATTGCTTACAATAATTCCCTCAATAATTGTGTCCCAATAATCAGTTATTTAATGGCTTCAGGCCGGGGGGGTGGTGGGGTGAGTCGTGGAAACTGGGGATTTTTCCTGAAATTGCTTAGCTTGAGAAGCCAGGGTACAATTGATGCATTATTCATCTCTCAATTTTTTGGCTAATTGAATGTTGGAGGGAGCACGTAGGTGACAGGGCACTGCATGCCTTCTTAAGAAGGACTGATAGGAACCAGGGTATGAAACCAGTTGGTCTGTGGAATGACGTTATCTATATACAGTCCTGGAGCTAAGAACCTGCAGAGGAAAGGGTGGTAATGAAGGGTGCATTTCCAATAGGATTGTAGCGAGGTAATTTGTCTGAGAGACATGATTGAGACGTGCTGACCATGTTCTTGACCCCCTCTCTCTAGCTGTTTTTCTGTATTGCTCCATAAAGCCAGGGCAATTTTTCTGTTCTCAGGTTTGCACTTCTGAGGAAGTGCCGTGTCTGACTTTGGCAGCACATGGTGTTCCTGGAGGCACAGTGTATCTATAATAAGTGGAGGGGGAGGGAGGTCCCATGAGTGAAGCTGGTATGGTCCAAGGGGGTTCACAGTCTGTACCCCAGCTGTTGGAGCCCACCACACTGGAAAGAGCGAGGTTTGGAAAACGCGAGCTCTGTGCGCATGTGCACTTGCGCATGTACATTTGCTGGGGTGCCAGTGGATGAGGCAGGCAAAAGTTGGTTTGCTATTAGTACTGAAAAAACCTCTTCCCTGCTTTTTTTCCTAACCAAAAAGACAAACATAAATTTTCCTCTAGCTTCCATGCACGTTAATACTTTTGTTGGGTTTTTTTTGTGTTAAGAAAACAGTTTATGAACATTTTGGCACTTCTGAATTCCTAATAGTTTTATTAAAACAGGGTGTTGTGAATTTCCACTTATTAAAATTGGCCAGCTTGAAGCAATGTGAGACTTCTGTGTAGAAAGAACATAAAAGGTGATGTATCCCAAGCAGAAACCATTCAGAAATATCTCATTTCATACTGATATTTCCAGAGAAATATGAAACCTTTATACATATTTCTAAACTTAAGGTAAACTTAAAGCAAAAAATGATGCATTTATGCGGATATTTTTAACTTCAGGCAGGTTTTGAAACGTGGATGAAAATTCTTTGCTTTGTAGGTGAACTTTAGAAAAGTCTGAAGCATCTAATTCTTTAAAATTCCTCAGATGTTTAAACTTCTGATTGTCACAAAAGATTCCTTTCTGTAGCATTTCTCTGTATTTAGTTTAAGATACTTGAGAAAAGCGAATTAGATGCTGTTACATAGGAACTTTAGAACCAGTGCACTCAAATCTCTCGTTTTGTATATGTTTTAGACATTCAAATATTACTTTACGACCCAAAATGCAGCCCACTGCACCTTTGCCTAAGTATCTAGAAGGGCAGAGGCTCAGTGGTGTGTGTTTCTAGTGATACTCGACAGTTTTGGCAGCATCTAAATTACAAATGCGAGGTACTTGTTATCTGGCCTTTTATTAAAGAACAACTTAAAAGCCTAAAGGCACACATTTTTTCTTTAAGTACTGCAAAAGTAAGTCAGTGAATATGAAATTCTTTTTAAACAGAGAACTGTGGTTGTGAAATTGTTGGACTTTGGGGAAGGAAGATGATGTATTTTAGGTGCCTCTCTTCCTCCCTGAAGTAGTGCGTCTTGCTTGAGGCGGTTATATACGGTGCACTGTGTGGGAGGTTACCCTTACAGCATAAGGATATGCCTGTGATATGTCTGCAAAATGTTTGCAGCTGCAGCCACACCAGTGCAGTTTCATATTCAGATGTGCAACAGCAGTGTGAGTCTTTGCAAACATATATGCAAGTCAGTCACTGAAGCCTTAGCTACCCTAGAAGGTGTCTGTGTGCTGATGTACAGTAAACTAGTCACTAAGTTAATAAGGGACTAGTTATTCTCCATTAGATCCCTGTACAGGAACTTAAAGGGAACTGCAGTCTTCACTTTATAGCGTGAGCTAAGAATAGAGAGTGTTACCTCGCTTGATGAACCAGTTTTAATACCTCAGGCTGAGAACTTAAGTTTTCTGAATACTAAATGAGCAAGGGAATGGAGAAAGAGATCAAATTTTCACGTCTGGAGAATGTAGAATGTATGCTACTTTTTTTTTTCCTGAAGAATATAGGAAATGTGGGCTGTTGGCACTGGACAGTAGTGATAATCCCTCAAATAACCTGACAGGAGTGTGGTATGGAATATCTTGCTGTTCTGTAAAATCACACATTGGCTTACTCAGAACTGCATTCTTTCGAAGTGCTTTTGTGGATGAACTTCAGTAAAGATAGCTCTCGTGGAAGGCTCCGTAAATTCTGTTCTACCTTCTTAGGTCTGTATCCTCACTTTGTCTCCAGCTCTTTTATTTACTTAAATAATTTATCTGAGGCCAAGTCAAAAGTCTGCAGAACAGCTGCTGGGGAGAGGTGGGGGGAAATGCTAGAACTGTTGTATTCTAGTACTGTCGTACTTGTATTGTTTGCTTCAATAGTTGATTTAAAAAAAATAATCTAGCTTTCAGTCGGACCTTCTGCCTCTAACAGAATTTTTCAGAACTTCAGTCAGTGACTCTGACCATGTGTCAAAATGAAAATGATTGTACAAACAGCATTATCATAGGCATGGCACAGTTTAAGAAGTAATTGGTAGTTAAATATTGGAAACAAAAAATCTTGAGTCCTTCAAGTTACATCTTAGAGACAAGTCAGCTTAGCTTTGTCTCAGATATGACCTGATTAAGGTGGAGTGTTGTTTAATGTGATAAAATGTGTTGTTAATATATCAGTGTTTATACATTGAAATAACTTTATTCAAACTAGGTGTTATGTAAGCTAGAAAGGTGTGCATGCCTTTTTAAGACTAACAAATTTTCCCGTTGGAAAACATAAGTTCTCTCTTCATAGGGAATTGGTCATCTTTTCACAATATCAGCTTTTCTCAAAATACCTAATCTAACAACTCTAGCTGCTTGAGGTAAATAAATAAATACACACACACTCTCCTAAATATATACTTAGCACAACTCCAAGAAATAAACCATATAACATTCATAGGTGTATTACACAGGTCAGAAAACACCAAAATTATGGCAAGAAACTTGTGATCTACGTGTAGACTGCAATGGAGAATTGAGATGGAAGGAAAATGTGATGAGGAAGGATTAAGTTAAAATGGTAATGTGTATATGAAATAACTACTGTTTTGCATGCACTGTGGAAAACCTGGTCAGTGAGAGGGAGGAAAATTAAAGGAACACTAAGATGCAACTTGAGTTGGAGCTTTCATGACAACATTAAGGCAATGCATAGGAGAGGCTGCAAGAAGAGTCAATAAGGAGCATGTTGGTGAGACAGGTGGCTGTAGCTCAGGTGTAAAAATTCAATACTAATAAAGAAAGGCTTTCACATTATAGAATCATAGAATGGTAAGGGGTTGGAAGGGACATTAAAGATCACTTGGTTTCAACCCCACTGCCATGATCAGAGACATCTTCCACTAGACCAGGTTGCTCAGAGCTCCATCCAACCTGGCGTTGAACACTGCCAGGGAGAGGGCATCCACAGCTTCTCTGGCAACCTGTTCCAGTGTTTTACTAACCTCATGGTGAAGAGTTTCTTCCTAATATCTAATCTAAATCTGCCCTCGTTTAGTTTACAGCCATTCCCCCTTGTCCTATCACTGCACACCCTTGTGAAAAAGTCCCTCTCCATCCTTCCTGTAGGCCCCTTTCAGGTGCTGGAAGGCTGCTCTAAGGTCACCCTGCAGCCTTCTCTTCTCCAGGCTGAACAGCCCCAACTCTCTTAGTCTGTCGTTGTAGGAGAGGTACTCCAGCCCTCTGATATCTTTGTGGCCCTCCTCTGAACCCGCTCCAACACATCCATGTCCTTCTTGTGTTGGGGGCTCCAGAGCTGGACGCAGGCGAGAGCGGAGTAAAGGGGCAGAATCCCCTTCCTCGCCCTGCTGGCCACGCTTCTCTTGATGCAGCCCAGGCTACGGTTGGCTTTCTGGGCTGCAAGCGCACATTCGTGGTTCATGTTGAGCTTCTCATCCAGCAGTACCCCCAAGTCCTTCTCCTCAGTGCTGCTCTCGAGCCACTCTCTGCCCAGCCTGTACTTGTGTATTGGATTACCCCGACCCATGTGCAGGACCTTGCACTTGGGCTTGTTGAACTTCATGAGGTTCATGCAGGCCCACCTCTCCAGCCTGTCAAGGTCCCTCTGAATGGCATCCCTTCCCTCCAGCATGTCAGCCACACCACTGAGCTTGGTGTCGTCAGCAAACTTGCTGAGGGTGCACTCAGTCCCACTGTCCATGTTGCCGACAAAGATACTGAACAGCACCGGCCCCAGTACTGACCCCTGAGGCACACCACTCGTCACTGGTCTCCACCTGAACATCGAGCCATTGACTGTAACTCTTCGAGTGCGTCCATTGAGCCAGTTCCTTATCCCGCAAGTGGTCCATCTGTCAAATCCATGTCTTTCCAATTTAGAGACAAGGACATCATGCAGGACAGTGTCGAATGCCTTGCACAAGTCCAGGTAGATGATGTCAGTTGCCCGCCGTTTGTCCACCAATGCTATAACCCCATCATAGAAGGATACTAAGTTGGTCAGGCACGATTTGCCCTTTGTGAAGCCATGTTGGCTGTCCCCAGTCACCTCCTTGTTATCTATGCGTACCTGCTTACAAATGATGGTATTTCATATTCTAAATCTGAATGTCTGGAATGATTGGAAGTAAAGAATGATTAGCGTATGAAATCTTGGCATTCAGAAATAGATGTCTGTGAAACCATGTGGTGGTCTAAGCTGTACTAAAACCCTGCTGTTTTTTTAAAGCCTCTGTACTAAAAGCTAAAGTGTGAAAGAAAAGGTAAAAAAGCATACATGGAGAGAGGCAAATTTTCCTAAGTCTACATACAAAAATTTGAGAGACTAGAATTCTTTCCTAGGATCAGAATACAAGAATATAATTCCTTGTTCATATAGTAGTGGGTTTGACGGTATTGCTAGGGCTGCTTTATTTTTTTTTATGGTCTTCCACCTCTGGGTCAAGGTGCCAGGGAAACTTTTCAGCTTTTTCGTCTTGGAACACACTGGGGCATTTGGAAGGTCAGGTAGATACTGAGGTAATGGTTTTCTTTGTAAGAATAGTTTTCTGGAGCAAAGTTGTTATTGCAAAGTTGTTATTACTGAATAAGATACACCTCAGTAGTTACTTTCGGAACTTGGGGACATTTCCCCTTCTGAAGCACCTGCGTTGAAACTGATACTTAACCAGCTGGTATTAACAGTTAGGTGCAGCAAGTGCTAAGTAGTACCAGTGGGTCTAGTACTTCAGTTCTCGAGTACTTGTTCTATGGAGGTATTTAAAAGACACATAGATGCGGAGCTTAGGGACATGGTTTAGTGATGGAATTCAGTGTTAGGTTAATGGTTGGACTCAATGATCTTGACGGTCTCCTCCAACCGAAATAATTCTGTGATTCTGTGCATCAACATTGCAAAAGGCAACTGTAAGTTAATATCACAATTTCTAGTTAAAATCTTGCTTCCCATGTTCTAATCTCTGTAGTACTATATCACTGAAGTTTGATTAAAAGCCTGCATGTTACACCTAACCAAAACGTTTGAAATGTTTCATAGTTTGTATTTTTTGTTGATAACTCCTTTTCTTAAATGAAATGAAGGTTTGGGGGTTTCTTTCCAAAATGTGGTCAAATATAGTGCTCTTGGTGCTGCATGCGGCTTCTGTCTCAGTTACATGCATGTTTCCGGCGATTTCTTTATCATTTGCATGTTTCTGTAAAAGCCTGTGACTATTTTTAATTGCCAGTTATATTTTCTTGTGTGTGTCTATATAGTACTGAGCACATTGACTTGTATAGAGAGACAGTTGTAATTCTTCAAAATTGCAGGAGAAAGGGGACTATTTGGCAAAATAGTTTTTTTAGGCAACCATATATGTTATTAAGCTGAGGAGAGAGATATTCAGCCTTGAGCTCATCTTTCATCGTGGTTTTGTCAGCAGTTTAATGAACCGAGGAATATTCTTCGTATGGATTTAAGAAGACTAAATATCTGATAACTTAGTCATCTGGAATCTTATTCAAAAATGATTTAGATTTTTTTTAAAGGGTTTATATCCTATTGGTGTAGTATTGATAGTGTTACTAAATTAATGCCTGAATCGTTTGTATTTCATGCTTCTTCCCTCTGTCAGTGGCAACCGTACCTCGGTACTATACATCAGACTCAATCACCTGTGTGAGATCCAGTTCTGTTTCAATTGCAGCCTTGCTTTGCATCTAAATTGCTCTTTCTTTCAGTGACAATTGAGATTGTTCAGAACTGAACAAGACTGTGTCCACTGTAACACTAGAATATAAAGCTGAAAACTGCATAAACAGGATTTGCCTTTCACTTACATAGGACCCACAAATTAAATTGTGTTAAATATATTTGCATTTGTCAAGATGAGAATCCTGCATTTAAAAAAAAATCTCCTGATGTGTCATCTCTGACACAGAAATCTTGTGTTTCAGTGCCTGACTAATCTCTGCCTTGCTGATGCTTTTGAATGAGCTTTGTATATGAAAGCACTACTAATCCTTGTACTTACTGTTTGAATGTTTGCTACAGGAAGCGAGCAGCTGCAAAGCATCTAATAGAGCGCTACTACCACCAGTTAACTGAGGGCTGTGGAAATGAAGCCTGCACGAATGAATTTTGTGCTTCCTGTCCAACTTTTCTCCGTATGGATAACAATGCAGCAGCCATTAAGGCCCTCGAGCTTTATAAGATTAATGCAAAACTCTGTGATCCTCATCCCTCCAAGAAAGGAACGAGCTCAGCTTACCTAGAAAACAATTCCAAAGGTGCCCATAACAATTCCTGTACTGACCGAAAAATGAACAAGAAGGAGATGCAAGGCCCAAGAGATGACTTTAAAGGTAAGATGCTATTTAGAATTTTCCTAAAATAAACACATTTAGTATCCATGAGTAAAAGCCTACAGAATTGACTGTGGTGGTGTTCTGCTGACTGAAGTAAAATGTAATACTGGGCAATCAAATATTTTACTATGGATTCTGAAATATGGCTGCATTATTGCTGAACACTGATTCCAAATCTGGGCCTTTAACACATCTGTTAAAATCCACATGCATTTGTTGCTCTCTGAGGTTACTGGTTTTGCAAATGTGGAGAGTTTAAGTGCTGTTGTATGACTGCTTTAGTTTCACTAGTTTCGTAACTCTTCTGTAGTTAATGAGTTATAAAAGTTATACTTTAACTAACTCCAGATTCTATGTTAAGAAACATAAGATGAACAAAAAATGATACAGTGGATGATAGGCAATACACCTACCAAGATCAAAAAATTTTAGTGATTTCTGAGCCAGCGTATGAAAATTAAATACTGTTTTGTATGTCTGTTCTAACTTCTGTTTAGCATTTCAAACTCTCTAGAATAATAAATACATACTACAATTCTAGTTGTCACCAAAACCTGTGATGCAAACAGAAATCACAAGCTAAATGAAATTAAAGCCATTAAACTTTGAGCAGACCTTTTTTAAGTATTGTTGCAAGAAGTTGTATAAACTTAGTTTCACCTCCTTTAGTTAAGATGAACAAATCTGAACTGTTTACAGCAAAGAATTAAAAAGCCCTACAGGATCAGTAATAAGACATAGTACTGTGTTATAAGGGACCTAAGATGCTCCAGTCAATACCTGCATCAGTTCGTTCTTTATCTGATGCCAAGGATAAATTTGTCCCCAAATTATTTATGACCTGAGTAAGCAGAGAGGCAAACAGCAGGGAGAGGAGAAGGGGAGCCAGTGTAGTGTTAGAGAGGTAAGAGGCACATTAGGTCTGTTTGATTTGTCTCTTGGTTTTGTGTATTTTTAATGGAGGTTTGCACATACAGGATTTTCCTCCTTCTCTCTGACCCTACTGTCCTCTCTCCCCAAGATAGATATCTAAGGGTTTTCTCAGCCTATCTCCAGAGACAGTCTGTTCTCTAAAGCAATGGCTCAGACTTCATCTGTTGGAGCATCACAAGTATTGACCTGTCATTGTAGCTGTATGGACAGAGAGCATTGTTGCGTTCTTAAAGCCCATCTGAGACTCTTACCTTTGGAATTGGACAATGTCTAAGGAAACTAGCTCTCTGAAATTGTTTAAGATCCATCTGGAGCAACAGTTACTGGGAAAACTGCAGTTAAGGTTTAAGAAAGCGAAGGAAAGGATGTGCAGTTTATTTTTATGCTTGGTGTAGGATTGAAAGTTCTAAATAAATTGAAAGAAATCCCTTCAGAAAGAATTACTGAAATTACTTTTCTGTAGTGCTAAGCCTTAAGACTTCTTCCTCTTTGGGGAAAAATGTATCTGGAGGCCATTGTCAGTGTCTCAGTAATATCTTTAATGCCAGTCCAAAAAGAGCAAGGAAATAGAAAAATTGTAAATATATAACAAACATGGGTTACAAATGTAGTCATATATACAGTGAGCCATTTCAAAATCAGTGTTATAATTACCTGGAAAGCTGTTTTCAGCTTTGATCACCAAAATGTTAAATTGAGAACAGAGGAGGTTAGTGGACAGTCAGAGAACACACAGTAATAACAAAGCTTCCATAAGACATAATGAAAAGATAATTAATAAATTTGCTAATTAGGGAGTGTGGTGTTGGCAATATATAAATCACATGCAGTCTTTTTCACAGTCGATAATCACTGCTTAAGCTTGACTTCATGTGCAGATTTGTCATGGAGTATTACTGAGAACAAGGTCTGAGGGGAGATATGTTTACTTTGCTGGATCACATAGTTGTAATCAAAAGAGTAAGAGGAGAAGGCATGTAAAAGCTCACACATTCAGACACAAGTCAGCTAAAATTGACTTGAGTTAAAAGAAAGCTTTGCTTAACGTTTGCTTTTCTCCAGCTGTTCTCACTGCTGTGGATTAAAAATGGGACAGGCCATTATGACAACTTAGAGGATGGTCACAGGATACAACTTAAAACTGTTACGAAACTGCTGATGGCAGTACTAAATACTTCAACTGGAAGTAGCGTGTGATTAGCTCCTTGGATACTAAAACCTTTAAAAGAATGACTGTTGAATTCCTGTTGTAAGTGTGGAAATCTGAAATGTGTTATATTGTTAAATTGTCAACTTCTGCTGATAATTTTTATGCAATGAATAACCTCTGCAATCCAGAGTCAGTGAACTTGAGGCTATGCTCCTCCTTTTGAGGAGCTATGACGTGGAACAGCATCTGTATCGGCAGTTAAATTTCTTTTAGTCAAGTTTGCTTCTTCAGCATGCACTGCAGCAGATAAAAATAGGAGCTGTTGCACTAAGCTTGAATCTTTTCATAATATTTTCAGTGCTGTTTTTTTAACAGGACAGATTTTGGTTTTGAAGCTTTTTTACTGTCTTCAGATCGGTTGGAAGTCAGTCTCAGTAGCATGACATAAGCTCAATGTTTCCTGTGTTATATGGGCTCTAAGAATGGCTTGGGGCTCTCTGAAAATCAATAGGTTGTCTGTCTTTGCATCATTTAGTTTGTATTTTTAATTTAATGACTGCTTGGAATGAATGTTAGTGTAGGCAATCACATTTCAAAACACTTTAAGATGTAACTATTAAAATGATACGCTTCTTTCTTTCTGCAGAAGTGGTAGTTCTAGTGTTAATGGTGAATAGTGCTGTGATGTGTGGTTTTTAGATCTCTAGGGATGCTATTAAACAGATTCAGTTTTAGTTCTAGATTATGTTTTGGTTCAGAATAATCTGTTTAAACTAGGACATCTTTTCAGAATCTGATCAGGTGGTAATCCTACTCTATATCATCACCTGAGGTGAAAGCACCTGTGGGTCCTGTTTGAGAAGTAGCATAGAAAGCTATAAATAAAGTTTTCTCCCCTTTTCTGAAGAGAAGGGAAGATTTCAAATAACAAATGGACCACCAAATTACTTATTTCATATCAGGGGTTTGGGCAATAGGGGGAACAGACAGGTATTTGAAGCCCATGTGAATGTGCAGATGATGTGGGTAAACCAGCTTGTTCATCTGAATAGCGCGTTGATGAGTATACTGAAGTTGTGTATCTCAGTGAGGCCTAATGGGCAAAGAAATAACCCACGTGCCCAACTGTGTGTGTAATTTAGAAGGCAGCAGAGATTTGTGAGCATGCATTGTGGTTTTTTGGAAGGATTTCAGGCATCAATTTAGTATAACAACAGTTGCAGAAATCAGTACAAATAGAAATAAGAGATCTTATATTCCCATTAATATCCAACAAAACAAATTATTGGCCGTTTTCTTCAAGATAGGGAGAGAGGGCATATGAAGTCCACATGCACGTGCTATGTTGGAAAGAAGAGGTTGATACAGTTCAGTTTGTGTATAGTTTAATGACTTACACATTAACTGTGCAGATTTACCAGAAGACTATATTGTCACAGTCTTATTAAGTCTTTTAAACGTCTTATTGATTTAGTTGGTCATTTAGACAATGCAATACTGTTAACTACTAAATGTAGTTAATTGGCTGCAAAACAGTTTTACCATTGAGCATGTTTGCTGATCTACATCCATGAATAAAATATTTTTTAAAATCATAGTGAATGAAATCATGACTCTTCATGCTAATGAAATTATAAAGTAACTGTCCGGAATTTATATGGCACAGAGACTGTTTTTTCCAGTGTTAATGATACGATACACAGCTTCCTTGAGTAGAGCGAATTAGAAATATTTTTTCTTTTTAATTTTTATCTTTAAATTAATACTTTATCTTTTTATAGATGTGACTTTTCTAACAGAAGACAAGATATATGAAATTCTTGAACTATGTCGAGAGAAAGAAGATTATTCCCCTTTAATCCGGGTGATTGGGAGAGTATTTTCTAGTGCTGAAGCATTGGTACAGAGTTTCCGAAAAGCCAAGCAGCACACCAAGGAGGAGCTCAAATCTCTTCAAGGAAAGGATGAAGACAAAGATGAAGATGAAAAGGAAAAAGCCGCCTGTTCGGCTGCTGCTATGGAAGAAGATTCAGGTGCATCATCATCTTCGTCGTCAAGAATAGGTGATAACACACAGGGAGATAATAACCTCCAAAAACTAGGCCCGGATGAAGTGTCTGTAGATATCGAGGCAGTCAGACGGGTCTATGATAGATTACTTTCTAATGAAAAAATAGAAACTGCCTTTTTAAATGCACTTGTGTACTTGTCACCTAATGTGGAATGTGACTTGACTTACCATAATGTGTACTCTCGGGATCCTAACTATCTGAATTTGTTTATTATCGTTATGGAGAATGGCAATCTTCATAGCCCAGAATATCTGGAAATGGCTCTGCCATTGTTTTGCAAAGCAATGAGCAAACTACCCCTTGCAGCTCAAGCAAAACTGGTCAGATTGTGGTCTAAGTACAGAGCAGACCAAATTCGGAGAATGATGGAAACGTTTCAGCAGCTTATTACTTACAAAGTCATAAGCAATGAGTTCAATAGTCGTAACCTAGTGAATGATGATGATGCTGTTGTTGCTGCTTCAAAGTGCTTGAAAATGGTTTACTATGCAAATGTAGTAGGAGGGGATGTGGATACAGATCATAACGAAGAGGAAGATGAAGAACCCATCCCAGAATCAAGTGAACTAACTCTGCAAGAGCTGTTGGGTGAGGAAAGAAGGAATAAAAAAGGTCCTAGAGTGGACCCGCTGGAAACTGAACTTGGTGTTAAAACTATAGATTGCAGAAAACCACTTATCCCTTTTGAAGAATTTATTAATGAACCACTGAATGATGTTCTAGAAATGGACAAAGATTACACTTTCTTCAAAGTAGAAACAGAAAATAAGTTCTCTTTTATGACCTGTCCCTTCATATTGAATGCTGTTACCAAGAACCTGGGATTGTATTATGACAATAGAATCCGGATGTACAGTGAACGACGCATAACTGTGCTCTACAGCTTAGTTCAAGGCCAGCAGCTCAACCCATATTTGCGACTTAAAGTGAGACGTGATCACATCATAGATGATGCACTCGTCCGGGTAAGTCGTGCAGCAACATGGAACCTTGGTTTGTTGATTCTGACTGGTGCAAACTACGTGGGCTTTGACTGAAAAGGACTGCGTGCGAGTGTAGCATTTTATGTACTAGATTTCCTCTAGAAGAAACTCAAATAGCTTTACCATATTAATTTGGAATTCTAAGCGCGCTGCGGAAGATTTGTATGTTCAGCAGAACCATTTCTACTCAGAGTGATTGCAGACTTAGATGTCTTAAAGTGTCCAGTAGTTCTTATGCCCTGTTAACCGGTTCTGCGCAGTTACAGCTCTTAATGGTGAGAGTAACCAGCTTCTGTTTCAGTACTTTTTTTTGTCCTCTGGGCTGTCTTGGATCATCTTTTGATAGTAGGGTTTTTCAGATCAGAGATGGAATTAAAACCTTTCAGTTGCGTTCTCTTCTTGTGGACTTCTGAACTTCTAGATATAAAGTGTGTGTCATGCCTGCGTGATAAGTAGAACTTCTTGCTTTTCTAAGCGTTGTTGCAATTTGGTGCAAATGCTGATATTACTGAGAAAGGAGAAGGCAGAACTGCTAGTGCCTGAGAACCGTGAGAGCAGCCCATTTCTGAATGTGCTGGCTTCTGAAAGTAAAACTTAAAGCTATTTGTTCATGCATTTTTTGGAAGATGGGAATTATACAGGATACAAACTATAAAGAATATTTCACAGTAAACTTTTTTCCATAAATATGTCCTTTAATGGGAGGATTCTTCCTCCCTTTATTTTTTGCTTAAAGCTCTTATTTTTCAGAAGGTCATTTTTCTGTTTTCTGTTATTGAAGCACAACAATATTTGTAAAACTAACCATGGCTTTAAAGCTTGTTGCTGAAGAGGCAGATGTATGGTTGGAGAGACTCTGGGTAAAGTACCTTTTTTTTGCCTCTCAGCCCAGCTGTTACTTCTAGTTAGATTTGATGACTTTAACTGCTACTGAACGTCAGTTGTGAGAGCCCTAAATGAGCTCCAACCTTGATTTTTCTGGGTACCTATGAATTTCCAGATGGGTTAGCTGCTTCATGGGAATTGCTGATATTATGACTTATCAGGGAAAACGTTTGTCTCCAGTACCATTAGGGAAAAATAAAATTGCAATGGAGAAATGGCATCTGTCTGTAAACCCAATTTTATATTAGGCAAATGAGAAATATACTATTTTATGATTAAAGCCTAGTATGTACCAGTTTTCTAACTGAAGAATAATACTCTTTGTAATTATACTAAGTATCAGACTTACAGTTGTATCCAGTTATGTTTTGTCACATGAATGTAAAGGAGTTTATTTCCTTGACTGTTCAGCTTTTGTATATGTAAGTACTAGAAAAAGGGAGGGACAGTACTATCTCTTTAGGAGAGGATGGGCTAGAAGAGGGTAAGAGCTGGTTTCAGGGAGATGTTCCTTTTAATGTCTGTTCCAGCAGAGAGGAAGCAGACTTTCCTCCTCACGCTCATGATGGAAAGGAAAATCTGTAAATACGAGAAAAGGCTTTCTTCTACATGTTGCTTGTTGTGGAAAGAAGTTGAAATCTTTGAGGACAAAAAAAGTATGTTTAGTGTTGCTTAGAAAGCTCATGGGCAACATGAAGTTGGTGCAGCTGCTGTATTGCAACGGGGCCACAGCAGTCACTGCTGTGCACACTCTTGGCCTGTTGGAAATTTAGGTAATTTAGATCAGATTAAGCTCAAACATACCAATTCAAATTACGATGCGTTTGCAGCAGCCCTTGCACAGCCTAGCAGTCTATAAGTACATGCCTGGGCAGTTGCCATGGATCCTTTTATGGCTGATAATTTAAGCTGTCAGCACATGCTAAATTGTGGTGATCTGACTGTCAAAGCCCCAAGGAGAGTCAGAATTTTAAACAGTTTACTCTAGAACAGAAAATAAAAATATAAAACTGTTCTAAATTCAAGTAGTCTGAGTTGAGCTGTAGTGTTAGTCAACGAGAGCAAGTGCAGCCGAGATATTTCTCAAAAGTGGAAAATAGATTATATTCAGTAAAATGAGATGAACGAAGACTTGCCATCCTAGCTGGAGGAACGGAGCTGTATGTGCCATTGCAAACAGATGCAACAAAATAGCTGTTGTGAGACAATGTGGACTTGGAGAAAATTTTGTTGATAAATATATGTAGTGAGTTCAGAAGTCGCCTTTTAATTATTGATGAGTTTTAACTGGTTTTGCGAAGCACCAGTGTTCAAGGAAGAGATTTTAAATATTCCTGAGGAAGTGTTAGAAGTTAAGAAAGGAGCAAATGAAACAATACAATGTCTCTGTTTACTGTGGTGTGCCTGTGTCTCTCTTTCCATTTGTTTCGTCTCAATATCAAAATGGATGCAGGAATAATCCATCAAAATGGATGTAGTTCAGAGTCTCTTCAAAGAGATTGTAAAGTCCTCTTGATGGTAAAAAAGATGACTGAGAGGACGTAAAAGGTGGCATGGAGAAGTTAAGTGGGAAATACTGATTTTCTCAACTAGTAGCACCAAGTCATATTATCAGCAAGCAGGCTTAACAGAAGCAAAAGGACATAATTTTTCCACACAGTGTACCTTAAAATTATGGGTTTCATTGCCCAGAACTTGTACCTCTCCATGAAAGAAAGATCCATCCAAAGCTAGTGGGCATGACAGGCATTTTGATGTGACCCACATGCAAACCTCAGGAAGTCTCTAAGCTGTAAGTCTGCTGGTAGCTGGAAAAGTGCTGTAGGGAAAATATTGTTCCATGCTGTCATCTTGCACTTTCTTCAGCGGGTGCCTGATCTGTTTAACTATTGTGTGCTGTTGTTAACACAGGTACTTCCTGTTACAGGTTGAGAAGTCTTTTGTTTTTTCTCCTTAGTAAATTTCATAATTTGTTTCTGCTTCCTAATTGTCCTGTAATTGGGTTGGATGAAAATTTTCAGTCCTATGTCGTAATCATTAAAGTGACTTGCTCTGTCTCTGATGGCAGTCAAAGCTGGAACTGCAGGTCAGAGATGGGTACCATCTGCTTCTGTAATAGCACTGACAGCATCATGCTGAAGTGAAAATCACTTTGTACGCGTTTGCTTCAGTGATAGTTGCAGCTGCAGTATTGAAATCTGGAAGGGTCTCACTGAAAACTGTCAGAAAGATGTTGCCAAGATAATGGTCTTCAGTAGTAAAAGGGTGTTCTTAGATCTGTTCAGTGACAAAATGTTTCCAAATATGCTTAAATTACAGGTAAGTAATTATGATTTCCAGTATCTTTACCCTTGCATTGCACTTTTTACTTCTGGGGTTTGAATACTTGAACGCTTGTTGAATATATAGTTACTTGCAATTTAATGTCACTAGACCTTTGTCTTTACAGAACAACCACTGCAGCCGTTTTGACTATATATGAAATAACTCTGATAATTTCATAACAGCAGCATTTTCAGGAATATTGATGAAAATTAGGTTGAGATGATCTTATTCATATTTTTCCTTGTTGATGCTGGATATTTTTCAAGAAAATATATTGATCAGTCTTCATAATTTCTTTTTGAAAATGGACTAAGTACAGGTCTTTCTCTGCTAATTAGTCAAGCTAATTTAGTTACCACCAAGTTGGTTTTTTTCTTATCAATATTTAAAATTTAAACTTTCAGAATTCATTATGTACATCTGACTTTTTGGACTTCATTAAAACCAGTGTGAGCACTGATAAGTGACTCTTTTTTTTTTTTAATTACTGTAGAATTTTTTCTTTTACTGAGAATTTGAAGCAATACCTTTTTAAATCTCTTTAAAGCAATAACTTGTTTAAAGCTGCTTATTAAGAGAGTCTTAGTTCACCCTGGAACAAATACATCTAAGCAAAAATTTTATTTACATATTCGTTACTGGATTTCTTTGCATGTATGAAACTTGCATCCGAAACTTATTTTTCTTTTTTTTTGTTGAAATTGACTTAATGAAACATGCTTTCTTTGTATTATATATTTATTGCATACTTATTTATATGTATGTTAGTCTGAAAAGTCACTGGGGGGCATACGGTTGCAAATAGGAAAGTCCTAGTCCTCACTTTTATTAAGGATCCCTTACATTTGGGAGTGGGTAGCTGAGTCTGCAGTTCTTGAAAGCAGTGAGCATGCTTTTTTTGTCTAACAGGTTGCTTTTGAAATGTTAACTGTACTCCTGCCGAGTCATGTTACCTGAATAGTAATGAAAGGAAATTTATCCTTAAATCCTCTCTTCTGTCTTTTCATTCCCCAGCGGTTTTTATTTCATCTTCTTCCTCTACTGTTTTTTTGCGCAAATTGCGTATGGATTTATTCTCAGGTAGCAGTAATTTAAAGGGTGTGAGTTACGACACACGGGTTCTGCAAGTGAAAATGTGATGGGAGTCTGACTGGTACTTGCTTACGAATTAGAAACTCGCGTTGACAAATTTTACATTGAATGTAAACAGCTGACAGGCAGCAAGCCTCTCCTGCTTTTAAATGACTCTGCTAAGTCTGTTGATAAGCAAAAACTCTTACGTGACAATTGAAGCCAATAGGCAGATTCTCTCACAGTTTATTAGCAACAAAGTACCCCAGAAGCTTTGAGGTTCTCTTAGACTAAGTCGATGTTTATGCGTGTTCAGTTTTATATCTCAGCAATAGTGTGCCTTGGTTGTGTGCAGAATATGTCTGACGATGGTGATGTATGCATGAACTGTAAAGCACAGCTTGAGAGGATGCTGCTTAGTTGCTTAAAGTTATTACTTCACATGCAGTTTAGCAGAAAATGTAGTGACCGACTCTGGTCACCTCTGTCACTGATACTTTCAAACTTAAATGTTGTGTTCATGCCATTTTTGCCTTCTAGCATGCAGAAAGTATTCCTGCCGCTGCCATGAGAGAACTTTTATGTTACACTGCTAGAACTTGAGGGTATTTTGATAGTTTTTAAATGAATAGAGATTATTTCAATTAGTATCACTTTTAAGAAGGTAATCAAACTCCAGTGTTACGTTAAGCTTTTAAATGTTGTCATATTTCTGTCATCCAATGGAAGATGCCTGTCTCTCAGGAAAGCACATTGTTGTTTAGTAAACAAAGTAAATCATACAGTCCCTTATACTGTGGGACAATATAATGTTTCAGCCAACAAAATACAGATACTCTTTAGAACATCGTGGCTTGTCTTTCATCTTTTCAGTTTGTAGATACTAAATTTTTGATGTTAGTGCTGCAGACATGCTACAAATGCTTTCTGGGAAGTCCCTGGAAAATGTAATGATGAATTCATCTGCTTGGCCAGTCAAACCATCATGGCAGAAAACATGTTAGCTTCTAAAACTCTGGGAATTCACGCATACACATAGGTTGGGTTTATCTAGCAGCATCTGTGTTGCCACCACTGGGGTAGCTCTGATTATTTAAAAAAACATACAACTTTAAACTGCGAGTTTGTACTTCCTTGCTGTAGAAACACTGCTGCAGTTCTGCTAAAATTCAGTGCTTCTATGCTGTTGTGCCTAATGCTGTGTTTTCCACTGAGTTCCAGTTTTCTCGTGAAGCATCAGTATTGAGAGACATGGATGTTCAAAGGAGCAGCTAAATTCACAATCTTTATCAACATTGTCCTAGTTATAGAAGCTACTTCAAGGAACGTTAGGTTTTCACTCAAAATACTGGCCTTTTTGTAATCCTTTATCTGACTCCCTCACAGACGACATTGCAGCATTGCAGTCTGTCCATTCGGCATTGCTCAGTTGAGGATGTTTCTTTCCCCACTTTTAATACTGCTTTTCTTTTACATCATTCATTGCAGCGTAGTTCTCAGCCAAAAAATAATTTTGAAACTTTTTTTTGAGTTGCAATATATGTAGAAATGGGAACACTCTCCTTAATATTAAGTGTATCTCTGGGACACAAGAGAGCCCTTACACTATGACAAAGGGTTGCTGTCCAAAAAGAAATGCAAAGGCAATACTTGCTTTCTCAGAACTCATCAAATTTCTTAAAACTTGCAAAATAGTAAATTGCTGGTGGTAAATATTACAGTGTCATGATTGGGGAGAAAACAACAAAGTAGTATTAGTGCCAGTTGTAAGTGGAAGGGATTCAGATAAGAGAGCTTCTGTCTGTCCAGTTTGAATGTATAACCTGTGCTTATGGTCTTAAACTAAATGGTACTTCTCTGCTTTTAAAAAGTCTCAGTTGTATTTGGAACATGGCTCAATATCCATTGTCCTTCTATTCAGGAACAGAATCTTTCTACACATCGATAAGATGCATAATTTTAAGATTTACATGAACAGCAAGATGCAAAACTACACTGTTACCAGAAGCATGTGATGAGAATACCACTGGGGGTAGAACTGCAACATGGTTTTGCTGCACAAATATTGTTGATAAAATACAGTGAATTTCAAAGAATGAATGCTGTTTGTTCTCCTGGGGAGCAAGACTAGTTCATTGCAAATTATATGCAATAAAATACCAAATGGACAGACTGCTTTAGGTAGTACATAACTGAGTTTTCCACATACTCTTGTAATTTAATATACATCTCAGTCTGCTAATCTGAATTAGCTTGCTCTCATTCTTGGGGTCTGCATGGCTTACCTCCATTTTTTTAACTGAGCTTTGTATCCTATGGAGTTACACCTCTTCCCGATACTAGTTTTCAATACCAGTTAGTACAATTCTTTCCCCACATAATCCTTTTGCATAAGGAGATTCAAAGTCTTCAAACCCAGAATAGAATAGAATAGAATGCTTTGGGTTGGAAGGGGCCTGTAGAGGTCACCTAGTCCAACCCCCCTGCAGTGAGCAGGGACATCTTCATGTCGACCAGGTTGCTCAGAGCCCCGTCCAGCCTGGCCTTGAATGTTTCCAGGGATGGGGCCTCCATCACCTCTCTGGGCAAACCCGTTCCAGTGTTTCACCACCGTCGTGGTAAAAAATTTCTTCCTTATATCCAGTCTAAATCTACCGTCCCTTAGTTTAAAATCATTACTCTTTGTCCTATCGCAACAAGCCCTGCTGAAAACATTTTCCCCATCTTTGCTATAGGCCCCCTTTAGGTACTGAAAGGCCACAGTAAGGTCTACCCACAGCCTGCTCTGTTCCAGGCTGAACAACCCCAATTCCCTCAGCCCTTTCTCATAGGAGAGGTGCTCCAGCATCTTTGTGGCCTTCTCTGGACCCGCTCCAACAGCTACATGTCCTTCCTGTGCTGAGGGCTCCAGATCTGGACGCAGGACTCCAGGTGGGTTCTCACCAGAGTGGAGTAGAGGGGCAGAATCCCTTCCCTCGCCCTGTTGGCTGCGCTTCTCTTGATGCAGCCGAGGATATGGTTGGCCGCCTGGGCTCTGAGCGCACATTGGTGGCTCATGTCCAGCTTTTCATCCACCATGACCCCCAAGCCCTTCCCGGCAGGGCTGCTCTCAATCCCTTTGTTGCCCATGATGACCACCTTACTTCTGTCACCCGTCTGCCCCTGCTGTGCTGCTTGCAACGTAGCTGGCTGACTTGGCAGTTGCCAGGAGAAAATGCGTTCTTACCGGTGTTGTCATTTTATGAGTTGATGGTGTCGTTATTGCTGTCTTTATCCTCTCAGTTCTGTTCCTGTTTTGCTTTACGCTTCTGTAGTAAAATTCTGGGACATAAAGGATGTGTTGGCTTGTGTGTGCGAATAAGGTAGGGTAGTGAAATAGAAATGGTTCAGCATGTTAAGGACTCCTGCTGGTAAGTACATTTTGTGCTAGCCCAGATTAGAGGCGAATCTCACCAGTAATTTGGTCTTGGCAGAAGAATGTGCAGGTCCATCTGTGCCTTACTTTACTGCTGTTGAGTTTTCTTTGCCACATAGGTATGTTTAATGTAATCATGCTGCACAAGTTTAACCAATATGTTTACACTTTTAAGCAGCATATTTCTTATCAGCAGCAAAATACTGCATACCTTTTGATTTACTGAAAGGATACGTTTTTATTGGAAGAAAGTGAAAAACCTGTAATGGCCTTTATATAGACATGAAACCTTTTCCTATGAAACATCACAACTTCCATTTGACCTTAACGGAATTTTCACTTTCATGGAAGCAATGCGTTAGATCTGCTAAAGGCACTGAAGAAATAAGAGCAAGAAATTTCTGAGACTTCTTCATTGGGGTCAAGAGCAAAGGGGATCAATTTGACTGTAGTATTAGTGTCTTTTTATTTCTGAGGTTTTTTCCCCAGCTCTTTGCTTGTGAGATGCAACTACTAGTCAAAGCCTTGTCTTCTGTCTTCCACTGTAAATTATCACATAAAGGTTCTGAAAACATATCTGTGTTATCCCTTCACAAAACCATTTGTTGTCAAACCTGTAGATTGGATTGCAGTCTCTTTTCATTGTCAGAGGAGTTTAATTATCCCAGTAATACATCTTGTTTTCATATTGTTTTCTGTGAATTTTGTGCAACACAATTCTAACTTAAGTGTCTAAAAGAATATAAATGGAGAAAGGCTTAACTTAATTGGCTAACATATCAGATCTGTGATAAATTTCTTGCTGCATTAATCCCCAAATTCTAATACGTGCTTAGAGTCAATTAACATTGCTGTTGGTTTCTGATATTTTACTGTTATGATTTACACTTGCTTTCTTTGTAGGTTTGGAGGATAGTTTTGATTTCATTATTTGTTACTCAGTTGGCTCTTCTAGTAAACAGATTTACTAATGAAATACTTCTGTCTGTTCAATCGATAGCTAGAGATGATTGCCATGGAAAATCCTGCAGACTTGAAGAAGCAATTGTATGTTGAATTTGAAGGAGAGCAAGGAGTAGATGAAGGAGGTGTTTCCAAAGAATTTTTTCAACTGGTTGTGGAAGAAATCTTCAATCCAGATATTGGTATGTGTTCTAGTAATTCACTAATTTATCAGATTTTTCCCACAAAATGTTGGACCAGATGATCTTTCAAGATCCCTTCCAACCTGGGCTGTCCTGTGTTTATGCAGTGCCTTTCTACATCTGCTGCTGCTTCTCTCTGAAGCCCTCCAGGTTTCTTGGTGACCATGAGAGTACTTAACCCATTGAGGCTCACTATTGTCATCATCAGTCATCCTCCTAAGGAGGAATGATGAAAGAAATAACTGTGTTTAGTTAGTGAAAGCTACCATTGCTTGTTCTGATATGAATCAATAGTATAGGGTTTCTTTGCAGGGTTCCTTTGTTTGTTCTCTCACCTTTCTCCTCGCTTTGCTTTGTGATTAGCTTCTAGAATTAGTAATCAAACCAAAGAGGAAGAGCTTCTGCAATAAAACCAGAGTAGGACTATGGTGAGTTTCTGAGTTATTTCCTCCCCTTCCTCCAGCGTAAAAAAATCTGATAGTTTCAGTTCTTCTGATGATTTCATCTAAAAGGGGTGCAAATCCAAAGAGTGGCAGTAATGTCAAATTTGATTGCAGTTAGTTAAGAACTAGGAGTAATTTGATGTGTCGGAGCCAAAGTTTTATATTTGTGTTTTAACAGTCACGTTTCCATCTTACTGTTTTTTCTCTTGCTCCCTGCACCAGTCTTTTATGCTGCTTTCTTTATATGTGCAAGGACATGCTGCTTTTAATATGCAGCTTGTCTGCTGCTCTGAAAAGATGAAAAATTTGTAAAATGTTATGAATACTTTGTGTTAAAATAGAAATGAGACCTACTAGGTTCCTAAATTATGGACATTAGTTGATTTGGGTTCACTGAACTGTTTTGAAAAAGAAAGCTGTTGTTCTTGGTTTTGTAGCTTAGAAAATTGTTGAAGAAACACAGAAATTCATTTTGACTGGGTTAAAGAGGGAATCCTCAGAACCAGTAACAGAATCTGAACATTGGCACTTGCCCTTCGCTATACGCAAGCCAGTTCTTGTTACAAGTGATACAGATCTATAGACAAGTCTCACTCTCTCTGGAGAGATTTGGAATCTGAATTAGCAATATTGCTTGGAATAAATTAGAGTATGGCAAGATAAGGAAGTCTTAGTACTTTGACTGACAAAGTTGTATTTCCAATGCGAAATACGTTTTTGACCTGAGTTTGTTTAAACGCAAGTTGTGTGGGGTGCCTACATTGGAGTACTCCTATGTAGTAATTGAAGTCTGGTTCAGCTAAGATCCAACCAATGTTGGATGATCCAATGCTCCGTGCATGTAAAGGTGGACAATAGATTAGATGTGCGTCTGTGTTCTAAATTTTACTTCTGTATTCAAAATACGAGAAAGTATGTACAGTTTCTGTTTTCATATCAACTTTCAAAAAAAGGCATTTATTGGCTTTTGGCATAAATGTGTAAAAGCAGAAAATGTAGCTTGCCTTCACAGTCTTTTCTTTTGCACCTATTAATATGCACTGCAGTGTAACAGTTTACACACCGTATATACCACGTGTGACTTTTGTGGATTTGTAAACACTTTATTTACCAGAGAAAATTAAGGAGATCCTTTAAATGGAATTTAACGTGTCTGTCCTGTGATAGGTATGTGTGGAGTGATGTCTATTGCTGTAACAGTTTCTTTGCCATTACATTTCAAGTGTTCTCCTATCAAACTACCTTAAAGTTTTACTCAAAGGAGGCAATAACTCAGACAAAATATTAGATTTATGACCAACAGTTGCCATGGTAAAAGAGAAGGAGGAATAACTTCATACAATATTCCTGGCAACACTATACAATTGTTTTTCACTTATGGCAGCTTCCAGTTTCTTCTGGTGTTTTTTTACAATTTTAATGTACTATAGTCTTAATTTTGTGTTTAATCTTGTGTTTCATATTAAAGTGTTTCCAGATGAGGATCTAGTTAAACTGTTACTCCATTAGTCAGACATTCGCTGGAGTTGTTTGACTATTTAACTTTTCCATCATCTTCCAGAAAGTACAAGTCATTGCTTTTATTGTGCCAGTAGTCCAGAAGTTACTTCCGTCAATTCAGAAAATGGAATGCAGGCTTCTATTTACTGTTTCTCCAACAGATGCTTGTGTTGCTCATCCACTTCCGATTTCCAGTTGCCTTACCTGGTGTGTTAGTCTGTTATTTGTGTACTCCCGTAATAGCTGACCCTGACCTTACTGAGATAAATAATTTTCAATTTTGGGGAGTAACCAGAGTCTCCAAATGAGTTTGCAGTTCATTTCCTTACGCTGAATGAGAATTCAGGCTTTATCTCTTGGCTAAAGGTGACATTTTACTCTTAAGAGTAATTTTGTTGCTGTGTGGCTTTGTGCTCAGTGTGTACATCTCCATAGGTTGTAAATAAGCATATCTTTTAAGAGTTGACAAGATAAGTGCTTGTGCCAAGTGTAGTTCATATGCTTGACCACATTCTTGGCCACATACACTAACTTCTAATGTGTTGGGATGAAGGAGCCTGGGCACTTCTCCTTAGGTTCTGCCTAGAAATCGTGAGACTTCGCTGTATAAGCAACAGGTCACTGGGACCATACTTGTCCAGGGTGGTGTGTCTCTCCCCTTAAGGCTGTGGGGTTTGCATTTATCTTGCTTTGGTATCTAGTCAGGTAAGAAGTGGATTTTACTGTGGGACTCATTTAAATAGTTTATAGTCTGTACACAAACTCTGGTTTCATAAACAAGAGCTAAGCTAGTGGCTTGGTATAGCCAAAAGGTTAAGGGACTCTTTGCCCTTCTCTGGTCTGTACAATCCTATCCACTCCCTCCCGCTCCTAGCATATGCCAGTACAGCTGTTTGAAGCTTTCTGTGAAGGCACTGAGCATGTGAACTTCGCAAGAAATTGGTCAGCTGAAATAGCGAGCTGAACCAGAGGAAGGGATAGGGGAATAAAGCAAGACCTCCCCCTTTCAACAGTGACAAGCTGCTAGAATTGCAGCCCTTCCTGTGAAACAACAGCCCCATGTTATGTTTTCACCTCAAGCTAGGATGTATGTGATAAATGCAGCAACAGTGGACCTTGTCAAGTACCTTTAAACAAACAAACAAAATCTATTAGGCATCTAACTCTTAAGTTCATGTGTGATGGTTAATTCCTACTCCATCATCATAGCTTCCAGTTTAGTAACAGGGCTGCATCTAGTCCTGTTCCTCTGCTGAACTGGCCTGGAAAAGCCCTTGAGGAAAGGCTATCACTTTATTATAGTTGGAGTTCTTCAGAATTATTTCATCCACGTGGTGTTTGATTTGTGTTCTTTTCCTGCACTGTTGTATTTATCAAAGTTACCATCCATCTGTGTTGACGATGTGCTGTTGCTTCCTCAGTAATGGAAGGGGTGAGAGGTTGTGTATGTGCAGCTTCAGGAGGGCATCGCAGGGTGTTATATCGCAGGTCTCCTGCATGCCTTTAATGGTAATGTGAGTAACAGCATTGAGCAGCTCCAGTTACCTGAAGGTAAGTAGCTTTTCTTTGCCAGTAAATTCAGCATAATGTTAAGTTAAACATGTTTTAGAGACATTCTAATGCAAATGGGTTTGTAATGGTATGATTTACACCTCATTTCTATTGAAATGTAACCATAATTGTTCAACATCGTTTTTTTACAGGGATGTTCACATATGATGAATCTACAAAACTGTTTTGGTTTAATCCGTCCTCTTTTGAAACTGAGGGTCAGTTTACACTGATTGGCATAGTACTGGGTCTGGCTATTTACAATAACTGTATACTGGATGTACATTTTCCCATGGTTGTCTACAGGAAGCTAATGGGCAAAAAAGGAACTTTCCGTGATCTGGCAGACTCTCATCCTGTAAGTTCATTATGTTCTTTGAGTTTATTAAAGCATTTTCCATGCAATAGCTTAATCTAGTAGATTTAAATTAAAAACAAGATCACTGTCAGAAGTGGAAGCGAAATAACTAGTGACTTGTGTGAAGAGTCTGTTAAAATAAATCCGTAGGCAATAAAACCTCTTACTACATCTGGTTTGGAGGAGGCAGGATTGTCAGGTCAACAAATGGGGCTGGGTATCAACACAGCTTTGTTCTGGTTTTTTTACACACTGCTGAAATTGCTTAATGTCACTAAACTATTATTAATAGTATCTTCCCAAAGAGACTTCTAAACTTAGGCTGTTTATATCTATTTGTAGAAGTAGTTTTCTACAAAAAATGCAGAAGTAACAGTAGATGTGCAAAGATGTGATGCTCGGGGTTTTTTCTTTTTGTCTAAAGCAAAAGACAGATGAGGCAGTTCATGAATATCCCTGCAGTTTGGGAGCAGTGATCCGTGTCCGTCCTCCTCCACCCCTCCCCAGCCAGTGGCTGTACAAAAACAGCAAGCCGTGCACGTGCTTTAGTAGGTGGCGCATAGAAGGACGTATGCAGGATGTCTTGGCCCTGCTCCATCTTCAGTCTGGCTAGTATGAGTTGTTAGTTCGTTTCAGATGGCGGGATGTTTCCCTTTTCATAAGCAGTTATGCAAAATTTTCAGCTATTTAAAAAAGATGAGTAAAATGATACTGTTTAAAAAGAACTTGCCTTTTATTTTTATTTAATCAGAAAATGAGCCATGTGTAATCAAAAAATAGGTTATCCAGTCTGCTTTGCATGGCTACATAAAACAGCACACAAGCTTTGACCAGTTTCTCTGTAAAATGATGTTGAGAAATACACAGTGCTTGTGGTTTCCTGTAATTTTTATTACATACTCAAAATTTTTTGAGAAATTGGATTTATTTCTGTGGACAAGGCAGTCAGGACATTTCCTCATTTTTCTCCTATACTCCTGTGTTTCTCCTCTGACACCTACACTCGTGTCTTCTAAAGTAATCCTTTTTAAACTCTTTGTATTCTAATACGACTTAAACACTTACTTCAGAGCTTCTCAAACCAAAAATGAAATTCGGAGTAGTCAAGCCTCCCAATGCTTTTTCTAATGCTGTTGAGCATGGAGGATAGGGTGTTCATCTGCCCTCACCACCAATGCAAGATATTTTTAAAGGAAGAATCAAAAGGATACAGATGGTGAGAGGATGAGGCTTCCATGTAAACTTTCAATAATTCAAACATTGAGGGAATATTTATTACTTCTACTTCACTATAAAAATATCATTGCACTCAGTTGTTGCTTTTACCTTCACTTTGCATTCTTGAGTCCTACACTGTTGTCTCAGCCAAAGAATTGTTCCTTTTTGGCATAGCCTTTGGTTTCCAAGAGAGTCTTGGGCTTTTCCTAAGGCATAGCAGGGAGCAAGGCTGGTTGCTCGTTTGAGTAGAGCAAACTCTTACAGGTAACTTCAGATTCCACTTGGCAAATTCTAACCGAATTTGTGATTTATTTTTTTTTTTATTATTATTTTTGTTTTGTGTATACACGTTTTCTTACTTTAATGACTGCCCTATCTATGTTGCTTCAAGATTACTTTCTAGTTTGTTTGGGTTGTAAATCAAGATGTAGGAGATAAAAGCCTGCTGCCTGAATTATTTGATATAAAATACAGCGTTTTCTTTGATTTTAACAGACATGTTCAACTTACTGCTGTAATATGTTCTGGATGCCAAAAGTAAATACAGTTTCAAAAGAGTTAAGAAAGGAAGAGGTAATCGGTGGCTCTTGAGCTACAGGTCTGACTATTGTATTTAGGAAGATTCCTGGGTACCGGTGGGCTCTTCGAAGAGCGCTGTCACTCGCTGCCATGTTTGGTTTATTGTCATTTCTTGATATCTGCTATTGGTTGTTTTTACAAACACTGAGCTTAAAACACCTTTGTTTGGACTGTTATGGGAGATCTTAGGTGACTTGTGTCATAGAACGTGACAGCCCTTTTTGAGGCAGATGATTTCATGTCTTCTGGTATTACTAAGTGAAATCTGTTGAAATTTATGTATGACAGACGTTTATTTCTTATTCTGTTAGGTTCTTTACCAGAGTTTGAGAGACTTGCTAGAGTATGAAGGAAGTGTGGAGGATGATATGATGATAACGTTTCAAATATCTCATACGGATCTCTTTGGCAATCCAATGATGCATGATTTAAAGGAAAATGGTGATAAAATTCCTATTACGAATGAAAATAGAAAGGTACACTCAAATATTGCTAACATAATCTGTAATTTTTAGATACTCTATGCAGAATTATGTAGGACTCTATAAAGGTTTGGTCTCACTTGTAATTTAAGTTTAAAAGCCTTTTAAAATTGCCATAGCGCAGTGTAGTAATAAGAAAAGGCTTCTCTTTTTAAAGAAAGCATCAATACGTGCGTACATGGCCTCTGGGTGTGGTGTCTGACCTGTTGGAGGAATATTTAAGACTTGCGCTTTACTGCTGAGTGGAAGCTGAGCCCAAATAATCCACACAGAATGAAGTGTATTTCGTATTTTGGGGTCTTAGATTTTTGGGAGATACTTCAAATGGCATGTGTCGAAGTACTAAGGGTTTTTTGGGGATTTGTTTCCTTACAGGAATTTGTCAATCTGTATGCTGACTATATACTCAATAAATCAGTAGAAAAGCAGTTCAAGGCCTTTCGGAGAGGATTCCACATGGTGACCAATGAATCTCCCTTGAAATATTTATTTAGACCAGAGGAAATTGAATTACTTATTTGTGGAAGTAGGGTAAGAATCCTGAATGTACACCAGAAAAAGTGGAGCTTTTTTGATCCTAAGTATGTAATTAGTGGTCATTTTTTAAAATGTCATCTTCTTACAGAATTTAGATTTTCAAGCACTAGAAGAAACTACGGAATATGATGGTGGCTATACGAGAGACTCTCTTATTATTAGGTAACTTTTTCTAATTTCTGAAAGATTAAAAGGACTTTACATGCCTATTTCTTCATAATTAATTTAATATTGTAAGATTTAGTATTTTTTTAGTACTGGAGGTGCAGGTGTCGTGTATAATTTCAGTTTACTCAAGTACTGTCATTAGAAAAGAGGAGATCTTATAAGCATTGTCTTCAGCTTCTCGTGAACTTTAGTAAAGCTTAAAAGGGTTCTTTCTCTGGGTTTTTCATCTTTCTTGTATACCATGTAGTTAAATAATCCCCAGTATGAACAGGGCTGTTTCAATTAATTATCAATTAAACTATATTTTTTTTGAAGAGGGAAAATGTTTCTAATTTTTTTACCTTCTTAGCCACTTTGATTAGAGAGCTCTGACAAAGGCCAGAGAAATGTGCGTCTTCGGTCCTCTGAACTTTGCCAACTGCTTAACTAGTTCCTGCTAGGGCAGAAAACCTTTGACAGCAGCTGTATTTCTTTACTGTGGTGTTTAAGAAGGCGGTAGCAATGGGCAGTGTAGCGGAACCAGTGTAATTCCGTAAGAAGCAGGAATAATAAAATAAAGGAAGAATATCTGCAGATCACTTATCAGATGAATTAACATTTAAAGAGAGTTAAACTGCAGTGTTTTAGTAATATTTCTGATTTCTACTTCTGAATCTCAGCAATTGGCAAATGCATTACTGTTAGTTATGGTTTATGAATGCAGCCTGTAAAGTGATGTTAAGATGGATTAGAATTACTAAACCTTCAAAGTTCAGTTACTTTTGAAAGTCTCGATTATACCAAGGAAAGTTTTCAGTTTACTTACTTTTTGATTTCTTTCTTGATAGAGAATTCTGGGAAATAGTCCATTCATTTACAGATGAACAGAAAAGACTATTCTTACAGTTTACAACAGGCACAGACAGAGCCCCCGTGGGAGGACTTGGAAAGTTAAAGATGATCATAGCCAAAAATGGCCCAGATACAGAGAGGTAAAATAAAAAAAAAAAAAACACCCCTACATTTTGCTTGTTTTTTGTAAATGGAAGCGAGTTTGTGCTTTTTATTTATTACCGTAGTTAGATCTGAAAGTTGAATCTTCCAGCAAAGTAGATTCTCTCTAAATTCATTATTTTGGATGTGTGAAATAGCAATGTATTTCTTTGCGTGTTCCCAGATCTGAATTCTGTTTTGTTTTCCCCACAGGTTACCTACATCTCACACATGCTTTAATGTACTTTTGCTTCCGGAGTACTCAAGCAAAGAAAAGCTTAAGGAAAGATTACTGAAGGCCATCACATATGCCAAAGGATTTGGCATGCTGTAATAAATATGACAAAAGGGATTAAAAAAATGACGGTGATGGATGTCCCTGTCCAAAAAGGCCATAAGATAGTGAGCTACAGTAGTCACCTGTGTTTGTGCCTCCCTTCTTTACTGGGGACATTGGGCTGGAACAGCAGATTTCAGCTGCTTATATGAACAAAATCTTTATTTTTTCTTTTAGCGTGAAAGTGTTACATATTCTTTCACTTGTATGTACAGAGAGGTTTTCCTGAATATTTATTTTAAGGGTTAAATCACTTTTGCTTGTGTTTATTACTGCTTGAAGTTGAGCCTTTTTGAGTATTTACAAGAAAACAAACTGTACTCTCCCAAGGAAAATATTGCCATCATTTGTAGACCATGTAACCTTCAAGTATGTGCTATATTTTTGTCCCTGTATCTAATCAAATCAAGAACTGTACTTTTTGAAGAGTTTGCTTTTGAAACTTGAAGTCTTGGAAAACAGTGTGATGCAATTACTGCTGTTCTAGCCCCCAAAGAGTTTCTGTGCAAAACCTTAAGAATCAATAAAGATGGAAGGGAGAACTTGGAATGTTAAATTGCAGCCTTGAGAACTTTACTTTAGTCACAGCACAACAATTAAAATTCATTTCACTATATGTTGTCTTCACATGTCTTGTAATAAATTGTGTTTTAAATTAGGAAACATTTCTTAGCACATGGAAGGGTAGAAATTTTAGTTACATTTTTTAAAAAGAAGTTTACTGGGGAAAGTGCATTTTCAACTGAACAGCTTTAGAGTAGGGAGTGAAGTGTTTGGGAAAAAAGATAGGAAGTTTTTGCTTTATTATAAACAAAGCATGTGGAAGTGCACTTAAAATGAAGTTTTATTCTTAATTGCCTATTATGTTGACATTTTAAATAGACAATCCAAAGTCTTCCCTACATGTTATGTCATCACCATTTATTTAATAAATTGCTGTTCCTACTTATCAAGGCACATGATCAGTGTTGCAACATAATCTAAAGGGATGGCTACTGTATTTTAATCTCATCTAACAATAAGCAAAATTGAACAATATTAAGCGCAAGACCTACTTCATGTTGTACACTTCCAACCATTAAATAAACTGTTAGAAAGTAAGTACTAAGGTTATGTTCATCTACTACATAAAGTATTCAGTAGGTTTTTAATTTAACTCTACAGATCGTATCAGAAATAAATCCTTTACCTTTCGTAGTCTGTGTTTAATGTTAATTTCTCCTGTTGCAATATATGACAAAGGGATTATGCATTTTTAAGCGAAGACGTAACTGGCATATCTCTTACAATGCAAGCTGCAGCGGATGTGCAGAGCTGAGCTTGTGCCTTGACAATTGCTCTAACCAACTACTACCGATCAAACCCACGACTGTGTGGAATTGGCATTGAAAGGCATAGTTTTGAAATCATTGGAGGAAGAAAAGATGTCTTTCAGGACTATTTTAATAAATTCTTTCTAGTACTAGCAACAGACAACTGTTATGTAACTGATGCTGAATAAAACAGTGACCTTCTTTTCACCACAGTTCAGTGAGAAAGAAAACAAGTGACTTCCTTACTTTGATGAATTGGGTATTAAATTATTTGATTGGAAAACATTGTAATACAGCACAATTTGAGGGTTACAGGTACATAAAACTCTCCAGAAGTTGAACTGTAGTGATGCGGGGGCCAGCGATGTTCCGCTCTCCGGTCCCAGCTGATGCGGGGACTGAAACTTGCTGGGGCGGGAGCGGTGCTGGCTGTCTGCTGGTCTTGGGTCTCGAGGTGGCCCTTGGGGCATGCCTTCTGGAAGGTCCGCCTCGCTGCACCTCCTTGGAGAGGGACGCAGCAGATGCCCCACCTCTCAGCAGGGTGGCTGGCAGCGGTGCTTGCCGACGGCTTCAGGTTTGGGGCATCTCTTGCTGTAGGTGGCGAGAACAAGATTTGCCGAGTGCCTTGAGGTGTTTCGATACCAGTGCGAACCACACCGTGCTAGAACCACACCGTGCCGCTGCTGTGCGGTGCGTGCTGCGGCGTCAGTAGTCTTCATGCTGTTCAGCCGTGTACCTGTAACTCGGTTCGTGCTGATGTAGCGACAGGGGGTGGTTACGCCCAGCTGGCAAGCGTACAAGACTCATGTTGGGTTTTTTTATATAGGTCCAAAAGCTGGGCAGACCGCGTAATTGGATAGCAATACGAAGTTCGCTGAATGAAGTGTTGATATTGTAAATATGCTTTTTCTGTCTTCCTTTAGCATTAAGATTAAAATAGTACCGAATTGTATTGGCCTTTAAAAGCATAAGTTGTTTTTCAAGGAACCATTTTCAGGTAAGATCTAAGTACTTTGTTTGACAGATTTCCCATTTAAATATATACTGCCTCCCCTAAATGCCACTGTGTTGAAACCTTATCTCCTTAGTGGTGTTATAAATGTGCTAATTGTCCAGCAGCAGCAGTTTATAAGGTTTAAAATAAATAAATCTTGAAGTCTTATAGTTGTAGGCTGCTCTCCTGCCCTGCGGAAGTCCCAGTCAGTCTTCTGTTGCTTGAAAGGTTTGTCAAAGTGGCGAAAATGCCATTCTAATGTATTTTTTTGTGGGCTCCAGGCACACCGAGAATGTCTCTCACCCTCTCTTAGTCTTTCACCAGCGTGAAGCAAATTTTAGGTCTGTAAGACTTGCCTTGGAAACTTAGGTGTACTTATGTGTCACTCGGATACCTCTCTCGAGTGAGCCAGAAGACTCCACTTCCAAGGTGGCAGTTTGATGCCAGGATGCTGGTGCTCTCTCCTCGGGGCGTCCTTAATACGTTAACAAGAAAATATTTTGGGCATCTCGGCATTGTCTCACTTGACAAGTGACAAACGGCTCCTTGAGCATTGCCTTCTGTACCCCGATAGACTGCCAGGGTGCTTCTGACCTTGGCGCAAAGGGGATGTCAGGCTTTTAACTGTATTTTTGTAGTGTCGTGTGCCTCAAATTACAGTAATGCAAGATTACGCTGAAAAGAATCATCTTGGGTACTGGACAAATACGTCATTTTTTCAGATTTCGTTAGGAGTAGTTTTGTTTAGCTCTGAAGGTAAGTTGGCATGTGACTCTGCATGAGCAGAGCATCACCTTTTAAAAGAGGAAGGCGTCTGTTTGTTGCTAAAAAGATTTCAGGAACAGCCCTCATGAGTCAGCACAGCTCAGTTAACCAAGGGACAGCCTTCTGCGAACGGACCGGGCCTACCTGGGGCTTTGAGGACGGCCGGCGCTGGAAGGGGCTGGCCATGAGTCTGGCGCTCCGAGCAGCTCTGCGTCACCGCAGTCGATCCGTGCCTCCCACCCAACAGCGGTGTTGGCCGCCGGAGCCCGGTACCCCGCGTCGTGCCCGGCGGGCTGAGCCTGCGGGTAGCCGTGGCGTGGGCTGCTCGCCTGCTTGCCCGGGTTTCCTCTCCCCGGTGCAGGGAGCAGGACGCGGGGGTTTCCACACTGCTGATGTTCAGCAGGAGGAAACCCCCACAGCATCAGCTTTGAGGTGCTTCCCTGGCGCTGTTGGGGCTCGTGGCAGGCAGGTAAACGTTGAATCTCACCAGGAGATTCAAAGTTCCTCGTTGTCTCAGGAAGTTTCAGGATGAAGGTACTTCAGTCGGCCTGAATGTTTGAGCTATGCCTGCCTTACTATGCAAAAAAACCTCCAGCGTTTTCAGCATGTGAGATGGAGCAGGACCTTCTTCCAAGTTCAGCTATGCAAAATCAAGCCTTTCCTAACAAGAGGTTAGTTTATTATCTGTTTATTCTCTTAGCCTTAGAATCACAAGGGTTGGCGCTAAGTTACCTACAGTCCCCGTTCGTGGTTGTGCACAACTTTGAGAATTGTTGAAGTGATTGAAGTGGTTGTCACCGAACTCGTAAGACCGTCAGGGACTTCAGTTCTCTTAAGAAATCCACTTTTATACCACATCGTAGGAGGGACGCTGCTTTGGAAATAGAGTTGATAGTGGCGTTTGCCTCTGGACAGGTCACTTCTTAACCCAGATCAATTCATCTGGAAAACCCGTGAAGTAATGGCCTGTGTTTTTCTCCAGTGCTTGATCTAAAGATGTCTTCAGCTGTTGATTTTTACTGTTTTTCATTAACAAAATTGAAAAGGGCGTCTGGCTGCTGGATTTCTCTAAGGAATTACTTATAAAAGTTATTTGCTAGGTGACTCTGGCTGTATGCTGCGCAGCTGTACGGTTTCTGTCTCCCTAGCTTTGCTGTTGCTAGGTCTCCAAGGGAGGGGCAGTCGGAGGGCTCTCCTGCCGCTGGCACCGCGGCCCCGTGCACCACCTTGGCGCTGAACGTGGGAATCTCCCTCCTCCCGTGGTCCCAGGAGCTTCCACTGCGTCTTTCCTGGAGTTTCTGGTAAGTGGCGGCGCGGCCAAGCCTGAAGCGGGCACTGCGGGCCAGGCGGACCAGGCACTGCCCAGCCTTCCGCAAGCCGCTGTCGCAGAATCCGCGTGGAGCGGGAAAACCTGGCATATCCACAGATTGTGCCTCCTGCGAGCTTTGCTCTCCAAGGAGCAGAAA
>Ga0065711_1001201_pt1 | contig 46731 bp, 29 predicted proteins | sample Hoacrofraction12_FD_59098 | JGI IMG/M metagenome (GOLD analysis project Ga0065711, IMG submission 59098) | Hoatzin crop microbial communities from Cojedes, Venezuela - Epithelial fraction 12 v2 (version 2) | ecosystem: Host-associated > Birds > Digestive system > Esophagus > Crop | place...
CCCGGCCCCGGGAGCCGCCTTCCCCCGCCCCGGGACGGGACGGGCCGGGCTTGGTGCGGGTCCTGCCCCCCCCCGCCCCGAAACGCGGGGTCCTCCCTCAGGCATCGCGGTGCGGAGCGTTTCCGAGCGACGTTGCTGAGCGATCGCCGCGAGGGAATGGTGGAAATCGTAGGATCATTAAGGTTGGAGAAGACCTCTAAGATCACAAAGTCCAACCGTCACCCCCCCTCCACCCCCCCCCATGTCTGCTAAACCATGTCCCAAAGTGCCACATCTACACGTTTTTTGGACACCTCCAGGGATGGGGACACCACCACCTCCCTGTGCAGCCTGTTCCAATGCCTGACCACTCTTCCAGTAAAGGAATTTTTCCTAATATCCAATCTAAACCTCCCCTGACACTTGAGGCCATTGCCTCTCGTCCTATCGCTAGTTACCTGGGAGAAGAGACCAACACCCTCCTCACTACACCCTCCTGTCAGGTAGTTGTACAGAGCAAGAAGGTCCCCCTTCAGCCTCCTCTTCTCGAGACTGAACAGCCCCAGCTCCCTCATCCGCCCCTCATAAGACTTGTTCTGTAGACCCTTCATCAGCTTTGTTGCCCTTCTCTGGACACGCCCCAGCACCTCAATGTCCTTCTTGTAGCGAGGGATCCAAAACCAAACACAGTACTCCAGCTGTGCCCAAAACTGAACACACTACTCGATTTTTTTGAAGAGGTTGAGGCTCTGGTTCAGAGTACGGAGAGGCCCAGAGCTCCCCAACGCCAAGCTGTGTTATCCTTCTCTGTAGCATCTCCTGTAGAGCTGGTGCAGCACAGAAAGGTACCCATGGGCCGGTAACCAGTGTCTGTGCCATGAGCTCCAGCCCAGAGCTGCCAGTGCAACCTTTCGGACAGCACAGCCTCTCCCCCCAGTCACGACATGCCCAACGCCACGGTACGTGAACGCCAGGTACATTCTGGGCTTTCTTCGTCTGAAGTCACTTTTGGATTTGGTCAGTTGGTTGGTTTTCAAACCCTAAAGGCTCTTTGTTGCAAACTTTCATTCAAACTGTTGAGCCCAGGTAGAAGTTTGCCAAAGTGCATGATTTAGGATGTGTCCGTTGACTTTCACTGGGGTTTTGATACCTGCACCTCACTCGGACTGTGGATTACAACCTGCTTCATAATTATCTGCAGATGCTTTAAAATCAGCAGAGGTATGGTCTGCTGACAGCGCAGCCGTGGAAAACTGGGATTTCAGATTTATTTTCACACTGTTGCTGCGGGGCAGTGAGGAATTTTGGCCCCTGCCCAGCAGCTGTAACCTGAGGGCCAGGATGCAGGTGGGAGCTCTCAGGACAGCTACAGGGTAAAATTCAAACAAGGGTCTCTTCATCTCTCCTGACTATGGAGAAGATCTTTAGAAGATGTAGCTTCATTGTGTTCAACCATTTACAGGGAAATTAATTGTTTTTTCTTCCCTCACAATTTAGCAGAACGATCCCCGAGTCACTGTTTAACGTGGCAGCAGGCAGTTTATTTGTCTGGCTCTTTGTAGCCTGCACTCTGTGCGCCAAACCAGTTCACATCTGTCTGATTCCAACACATACGTCAGATGGGGAGGTTTAACATTTTCTTGAAAGTGAGCTCATGATCTCCTCTTGATGACTTCTCAGCAAAGAAAATGCGACATTTTGGGCTCCTTCTGCTTTGCAGCATCCCGGCCCATTTCTGAGTGGGGCCGGTGGGACTCCTGTTTGCTTTTACTTAATGCAAAGTATCTCTTTGCATCAGCTTCAGGACAGCAGTTTCCTACAGATTTTAGTGCATGCACAAAGGAATCCTACAAAAAAAAAACCCCTGCCTCCATCCTACTTTGTTTATCACGGTTCATAAATTCCTAAGAAAGAAATTTCATCTGAGGGAGCTGTGTGAAGAGTCAATGAAAAGGTGGTAAGCTAACGTGGAGGAAGATTCCTGCCTGCTGAAGAGAGTTTGGGTGGATTTTCATTACAAATGTTCAGGGAGGTTGTACCTCTTTTGAAGGAAACAAAACTTCTTTCAGTGTTTCCTTTCAAAGAGAACAGAAACAAAAGTGAAAGGAAGCCCAGGGCACTATGGAGCACTCCTGTTGTTGTTCACAGTTAGGAGTTGGTCTTTAGTCTGTGTTTTTTTAACTTCTTCACAGATTTCTCCCCAACCTATAACTCATAACAGAACTCATTTTGTGGGTGAAGACACTAATTCATGAAAGATTTTTTAAGAGCCATGTATTCAGCTTGTAGGTCATGGCATGGTCAATGTCCCCCTGACCCATCACCTGAAATCTTCCATTGGTATTCTTGATGTCTCTGATTAAATACTTTTCTAGTTAGTGCCAGTGTTGTAAGGCAGAATTAATGAAGTTTGCTTTGAAAAGAACAATGAGGAAAACAAGGAAAAAAACCCACTCAAATGCACCTCTTCCAAAAAATGATCATGTCATGTTTCATGCTGAAGTTTTAGATCTTAAGATATCATTGTACAATGTTAAAATGTTTACGGGTTTCCACAGCGACACTGGATAATGCGAGAGTGAAACTTCATCCATTTTCACCATTGAATGCACTTGAAAATCTTTACTACTTTCAATGCTTACTTTTCTGCAGTAAATTTTTGTCTCTAACAGGTGTAAACTTACACTGAAAATTATTTCTTTCGAAGGTTCTGAGAGTGTAAAGTTACTGTTTTGATGAAATTTTACTGTGGCAGAACTGTGGGGTCGTGCCACCAGTGGGAAGGAATGTTGTTAACGTCCGCTTAAACAACGCAGGGATCTGTTCGTTTGTGCAGCGCTAGACTGAAGCAGCTCCCCAGCAAATCCTCTGATTCTTCCTGGCTGCTTCATCCTATTAAAGCTTACTCGGTGAACCATTTAATTAGAGATAAACCTTAATCTGTCCCATGGACTCAGGACCTGTGACACTACCCTGGACCTGCCATACCCGAGAACACTTCTCCCCCAGCAGTGTGGCTAGCAGGAATCCGTCATGGCTCTGAAAATGTGTAAAATTTAAGGGAAGGGAAAAGTGTCTTGAAAAAGTCCTTCGTTCTATTTCCTCACTGACTGCAGCGATGAGGGCGATGAAGATGTTTTCAGAGGACAGAGGTTCGCACACTATTGTACATACGCTTGTCCCAGCCCTGCAGATGGGTGTTATTACCACCGCTGTCACTGCCCGCCAGCCCTGGCACAGCAGAGCTCTGCTCGTTTTCCAGGTCAGAGAAAGCAGAGCTGACTGTCTGGTACGTAGAGGTTTTGACATTGATTTCTCTGCCGAGCAGCAGAGGAGATCGTGTTTTTGATAGTCACAGGTACCAAAGCATGTACTTGTAGTGCCATAGTTGCGGAGGGGGAATTGAGCTGTTCTGGAGAGGAGAGCAGCCCCACGGCTGTTCTCTCTGGCTGTAGCTTTCCACCTCCTGAGAGAATGGCTTAGATTGAACTTTTTGTCACCAAAGATGCTGTGGCCACTGAAGTCTTCCTTCACAAGCTAACTCCTAGGTACCGGATTCCCCCGAGAAGACACCCAAAGGCTTCTGTTGGTTTGGTTCCTACCGTGAATATCTGGCTGTAAGAACCCAGGAAGAAATTGCTGCGTCTGCTCTGCTCCCCGAAGGGAAGGGACAGTCTGTGCCCACCCTCGCAGCTACCGAACGTGTGTGTGGGGCACTGCCACGGCCGTGGGCAGCCTCATCCTGCCAAGCCTCCTGGCTCAGCAGGCACAGCACCATGGTTTGCGGCTGCCAGCGCAGAGTTAACCTCGCGCAGTGGTCCTCCTTTTTGCACATGTGCCCGACAGATCATGTCTTGGCTCTTGCGGTTTGTTCATTCCTTCGCGGTCCATGCGCCAGATGCAGACCTCATGTGTTACTGTCAGCTGCGAATCACTGCAAGTTCGTGAGTTAATCGTGATTTATAATGTCATGGGATCAGAATGAGGATCTATTTATCAGTGCAATGCCCTTTTTGCCTATGGCGTTACACAAACAACAGCAATGGTCTATCTGGCCCAAAATGCACAGACAAATTAATTTGCTCAGACCTGACATCTCTTTCAATGCCCCAAGCAGTGGCTTTGATAAAAAGAGCAGGGAATATATGTGCATACACATACCACGCTCAATTCTAATAATGCTGTAGCTCGAGTGCTCTAGATCTAACTTTGGATCTCTTATTTTTAGTTGACAAAATACTTAACCTTTTGCCTATTAATGTGCTGTATGTATTTTAAGGTTATTCATTATGCCAGTTATACAGGGGTACTTCCAACAGGACAGTGTCCTTTATGAGCGCCTTTCATCTGTAAGAGAATTAGTACTCCTTTAGCTTTTTACAAAAAGTTTGTACTTGGAAAGCCAGTTCTTGGGTAGAACAGGAGCAGTGGCAGCAGTATTCCCCAGAGTCGTACACCTTCACAAGATCATTAACCGTGGATTTGAGGTTTGTTGGCAGCGTCTCTGGAAACTCAGCTCTTGTGCTTTACGCTGTCCTGGGCAGCCAACCTGGTCTGTTACGTTGCTGTGGCTTAAAAAGGAAAGAGCACCTTCCTGATGCTGCACTTCCCTGTGAGTTGTGGTAAAACTCCAGCCACGGGCTGCAGGGCTGCATGAGGTACCCGCTCCTCTGACGTTCGCTGGCCGAGCCAAACGCTGGGGACTGTCACCAGGCAGGTCCCGGTGAAGAGCGTGGTCATTACTGAGCACATCAGTGCACTTAGTTTCACCGGGGTGCCTTGGTCCAGGATTCCTTGTCGTGGGTTTTTTTATGTAAATGGTTTAAATGTCACTGCTTTAATTATTATTTGTAGTATCGCAACTCAGAATTTCAGTTCCACAGGGAAGTCTCACATTTCAAAATTTCTGTTTGTCTTAGAGTGAAAGACTTTATTTAAAGAAAAAGTTTCAGAAAACTTCATTTTGGAATAGTTGAAATGACTTTATCAGGAGAATAATGTATGTATCTATTATAAGGGCTATGTGGCTGTACTTTCCTCTATGTCCCTGGAGATCATTAAGGTAGAAGCCACACATTTCAGCTGCCGATCCCAAGGCTGGATCCGGCCTTGCAGCTGTTACCTCATTACATGACCAGACTTGTGTGAAGCACCAGGTGATGCCAAGGGCCCCTTGCAAAGGGGATGTTTACAGCCGCTTTTAAGTCTTCCTCTAGATTATATTAACAAAATGATAATGCTGAAACAGGTTCACTGCAGCCCCAGCTCCAGGAGAAGCTGGGGAGAAATCTGTAACACACCTAGCTGCCTCTGCAATGTTTCAGAAAGAGGAAGAATTGTCCCTGGCACATAGCAAAGCCTTGCTAAGCAATCAGCTTAAGCCTTGAAGCATGAAATGTGATTATCTTTACCACAGGTGAGTGCCTTTAACCTCCACTGCAAAAGGAAGGCAAATATTTCCCTTTGGGGTGCCAGATATGTATGCAAAGAAATTACTTTTTTGTAAGCTTCTCCATGGTAAAGCATCTGTCACACATCTGTCTGTCTTTGCCCGGGCTACGGTTTCCCCCTGGGACAGATAAAAAGCAATACACAGGGCTGTAGGTAGAGAACTGAATGAGATTTCTGCTTCCTCGCTGAGGGAACCTGCCTTTTGCCCTCCCCTGTGCTGTCGGCAGTGCAGCCAGGGCTCCCGCGCGGATGTGTTCTCCCTGCTCGCATCAAAATGCCGTGGGTGCAGAGGATGCGGGGAGATGCAGCTGGGGATGATTTTCACTTATGCGAAACCGCTTCCCTGTTCCTGTAACTAGTAAAGGGCATAATGGGTTGGACTGTGTATTCATATTAATTGATGGACTGTTTTCTCTCTTGTGATTGAAAAAATGTGGAGTGTCGTTAAATTCTCAGCTCTGTCCAGCAGAATCTGTTTTCCTTCAGTTTTGGTTTGGCTTGGTCTACAACATATTTAATCCATATTGAGTATGTGTGGATTTGTTTTTGTGTTTATACCAGCACAGCCATCATGAGGATAGACTAATTAAAGCGGGGAAATAGGTTTGTTTGTATTTGCATCTACTCATCTACAGCAAGAGCATCGTGTCATATAAGGTGACACCTATTGCTGTGTGTCTACTCTCTGGGTTTATTTACTCTGCATCCTACTGCTGTGGAGGGTTTGGGACTGCTTGGTCGCTGCTTTCTTCTGGGGAGAGATTTTCATAGCAGGTGAAGTGGACACTGCATATACCGGTCCCTGTTTTTATTAGCCTCGATACAGACACTGGGAAGCATTGTGGACTGCTTTGCCCCATGGCATGTGGATCTGGCTCCCGGATGACTGCCAAAGTGCTGCATACTTCAGTCTAGATACTAATTACTTTAAGACACAAAGGTTTTTCTACTGTTTTTTTTACACCTATTGAAAGACTTCATGCCAGTAGCTAGACAGACTCATCTGCTCAGTCTTTCATACTCTGTGATTAGCATATTAAAAAAGGCAATAACAAGAAGAGAATGTGGCCACGAATATTGTAGCTATCTAGCCCTGAGTGAGGGATGTGGAGGACTTTCTGGGAGTAGGGTGTAGTGACTCCCACTTAGGAAGCACTTTTAAATCCTTCGGTGTGGTGACACCTGCACTGTCTCAAATGTGGTTCTTTTCAGTCTAACAGCTGTGAATTCACGGGAGTTGCGAGAGTTCAGGGACTAACCAGGTTAGTCTGGGCTAGACAAGGCTGCCCAGAGCATTAGAGGGAAACTTCAGAGGCTGGTGAGCAGGAAACTCATGGCAGTGAAGGCAGTGCAAGGCTGGCAGAACTTGAATTACTTGTGCAGATTGCTGGGTTAGTTGAAGTAAAGCTGAAAGGAAACATTGGCCTCGGTGAACACGCCAGTGACACCACGGTGATGGCTGCTATGTTATAGAAGGTATTCCGTAAATGTCATGCAAACATTATAATGGAGTTTTGTGTATCTGTGCCTTTGGGGGCCAGTTTGTATTTTCAGTGATGCTGAACAGCAAAGGCATTTTCCTTCTGTGCTGAAAATAGCGTCATTCCATAGGGGGGAGCAGAAGCTCCCCAGATCTACCATCAGACAGAGTATTAAAACAGCTCTGTGGCCAGATTGCCACAGGGACAGAGTCTGAATTGGTCTGGTGTTGTTTACAAATGGCAAATTTTTCCAGGTGCAAGATGTTTTCTTGGGCTTATACAGCACTGAAACTCAGTAAACAGAAAGGGCTTGAGGAAGAATAGAAAGCGAAGCTGTCTCCTGGGCCAATATGTGTTTTAGTTTCATCATTCCTACTCCAAAGTTGTGTAATATTTAACTGAAAAAACATTTGTAACTATAACAATATTTAACTAAAAGCAAACTGCAGTGTGCTTCACTGAGATGCAGTATATTTACTCTTGGGGCTAAGTTTTTCGCTTTTCCTCACTCAAATTTTTCAAGTTAAACTCAAGCTGACATCAATTTGCAAAACAAGAACTGGAGTGTCTGGGAATAAAAGCCATATAACAAACACTTCCCCAGCCTCTTCAAAGCAGGATTTCCTTATTTACTTGGGAAGGAAGTTGGAAGAGATTCCTGACAATAAATAGCTAATGTAAAAAATCTTAAAGCTGACAACAGAGCATTTTTTTAAAAAATCAGTGGTTTGGAGCTGAGACAATGATTGCTATATGCAACCCAGTACCTCATTCTGAACAACCCACAGCACTTGTTTTTTCCGCATTAATTTTTAGCTAGCACTGAGATGTGAGTTAACATAGGAGTAGTCCACCAAGCAAACCCTGGAGACTTTTTCATGTCAGCAAGCAAAACATTCCCAACTTGTGTATTCAACTTTGTTCAGTCATTAGTCTTATTTGTCTGAACACCACAACAATATCAGCAGTTTAACTGCTACTCTGGTCACACAGAGTTGTTAAGTAATTATTAACTAGAAAGTTTATTCGGGTAGTGCAAACAAATTCCATCTGAAAACAAAACGTAAAATGTCAACACTTAGAAGGGAAGAGCCTTCACGAAGGTGCTTTCAGTCCAGTCCCATCCTTCCTTATCCCAGTTGTCTCCTCAGACCAGAGTGCACAGCAATCAAGAATCCCTATAATTTCAGATGGTGCTTCCAAGTGGATTTTTAGGGTTGTTGGGTCTTTCTATAGCTGGCAATAGGAGCTCCTCAGATGCTATCCTCATCTTAGAGTCGGCACAATTTCTGAACTGGGGAGAAGAAGAGATGCTCAGGTCATTCAACGGGAGGGAGAGGCTCTGAGAGATAGCACATAGGGTGTGTGCAAGGGTCCTGCAGTGGGTAGGTCTGGAGACTTTGAAAATTCCTGCTGCCCCATGTCTGCAGAGGAGCGAGGCAAGCCTTGCAGCCCCCCCAGACCCCCGTGTGCTTGCCTATTTTACCAAAGTTTCCTTTGCAACCCGTGCAGCGGCAGTGCCCAGCTGGTCCTTCCCGTGCTGTGCTGGAGGTGACCAGAACGACTGTCAGCAGGGCCGCCATGCAAAGACGGATCACAGAAGAAGGTAAAGAATGCTTTTTAAAAAGTTATTGTTGATTTTGGGTGTTCTGGGAGCTGTTTCACAGCAGGGACACCAAACCATTGTAGAGACAGAGCTGAAAGCACAGCAAACTGCACAAGAGCAGCAAAGGATGGAAGGAAACACTTACAACAGTTTTTCTGCCAAAGAAAACATCCATATGATAACATCATCTTGATATAGCTGATCTTTTTTAAGGCCCAGCTTCTAGAGTTTATAAGGGGTTCTTAGATGTCATGTAAGTTTTCAGATATTACAGTGAAGGAGGAAAGATTGGAAAGAGAGCAAAGGCATGTCCTGGAGGTTCAAACAGAAACTCAGATATTAAAGGAATCCAGACTTGCCTGTAAAATGTTTCGCAATAATAAACCCATTTCCAAACTTTTTACCCATGAGTGTTGAAAACTTGCATTGGCAGAATCAGCGCGTGAGATTGCCATGGAGAAGGCTGTGGAGGATGTTTGTATCCTTATTAAAGATACAGGGCCATACATAGCTAGATACGGAGAAGCACAGCTTGAAGTCTATGTTGCATGTCACTACTACCTGACCGGGTAAAATGTTGCACTTTAGTCTCCTGGATAATTTTAGATTGTGAGTATATACTGGTTAAACTGGTTAGGGATTTGTGGGGTTTGAGATAAGAAAAAATTGTGAGTGTTGCAACAGAATGTTGACGTGGAAAAATTAAATACCAAAGTAAGTTCTTTATAACTAGGAAGAATTACCACCAAAAAGCACTTGAAAAATAATTGATGACTGCAATCAGCCAGTAAAATAGTTCTTCAGCACAGTTAGATTGTAAAACTACCTCCATGACTGACTTAATTAAAACAATTACCTAGGGGCTAGCCTTGCCTTAAAATATGTTATTTTCTATGACTTTTGGAGGCAGCTGAACTTGGTTTCCTTGGCTTCTATAAGGCTACAGTCCAGTAATAGATTTGGGACGATTAGGTCCTCAGTCACCTAGAGAAGAAACATCACTACGTACCAGCATACCTCTGAGCAGAGAGCCATCCCCAGCACAGAGAGGATTCTGGCGGCAGACAGCAGCAGTGAAATGGACTGGTCTCATGCAAAAGAGAGTGACTCCAGGGCTTAATTGTAAAAAGTGGACCTTAATGTTGCAGATACAATTCTGTGACAGCAAAACACCAGGAAACGATGATATGGCATCGCAGCAATAACTGCTCCCTCTCCACCAGCTGCAGCTGGCATCAGTGGTAGGGGCGGGATGGGATGCTCGGGTGGGATGTGGTACCCACACACACGTGCAAAGCACAGACGGTGAATGGCGCTTATGAGACACGCAATGCGCTGCTAGATCTGTTCACCCTGTCTCAAAGAAAAAAAAGCACTGCTTCTTGCTTGTTCGCCTCTTGCTCGTTGACCCATGATCTTGCTATTTACCTTGGATTAGCTCTGGTGCTCATCAGAGCCAGCACCCAGCCATTAATCTGGCAAAAAGCCCCGCAGTGATCGCCTGGGCTAGCAACAAGGACTGGCTCACAGAAGAGCCCAGCCAGCCCAGGGCAGTGGAAGGAGAGGTAGGAGCCAGTGCTGGGGTGAGGAGGTCCCTTCCCTGGCCATGCAAAGAGCTCAGCTGCCCATCCAGCATCAGCCTTCGCTACTCCAGCATCTTTTTGTCAGTGAAGAGGTTGAACCTGGCTCATCTCCAGGCTCTGTTTTCTTTTAAGTTGATACTTTTGAGGAAAAAAGAAGACTCTGTGAATGGCTTTCTATTCACCCCTATTACAGATTTTTCAAGGCTGCTGAAACTCACCTGTCAAACAGATTAGTGGGAAAGATTGGCCTAATGTTTACCTCTTATGAAATACTCGTTTTGGAAAAGAACTCTTTATGAGAAACACAATACTAATTTCCTCCAGGGATTTTTTTCTGGTTTGTTTTGCTTTCGTTTTTTTTGTTACCAGCAGTTCCATGTTTAGCAGTGCTTCTCCATGAAGGGAGTTGTAAACGCGAGCCTCAGTTGAACCTGCTCTCTGTTCCTGTGACCAGCCACATTGTGAAGTGCCGCCCGGGCACTAGGACAGCATGTCCATGCCATAGCACCCTTCTGGGAGGTCTCCTTAGGGCCAAGCGAGGGATTGGTCAGACACAGCTTGAGAGATGTCACCAACAGCTTCTCCGACATGGTGGTTTGACCGTCCCAGTGGCAATAGCGGTTTACAGCTCCCAGCCCCTTTTCAACCAGGGTTGGAAGAAATCTTCAGTTCGCAAGTCTGGTTTATGGTGTGGTAACACTAAGAGTTTCGCCGATGTATTTAAGAGACAAGGTGGTGCAGGGCAGTGCAAGAAGCCTTCGTCCAAGGCTGTGGTCTGAGCTCCCCTTTACAGAATCACAGAATCTCAGAATCACAGAATCACAGAATGGTCGGGGTTGGAAGGGACCTCTGGGTATCATCTGGTCCAAGCCCCCTGCCGAAGCAGGGTCACACAGAGCAGGCTGCACAGGACCACGTCCAGGTGGGTCTTGAATATCTCCAGAGAACGAGACTCCACAACCTCCCTGGGCAGCCTGTTCCAGTGCTCCATCACCCTCAGAGGGAAGAAGTTCTTCCTCATATGTCTTTAGTGACAGGATGGGCTGGGGTGATGGGTCATTCACACGACTCCTTCCACCATGGCTTCCAAACCAGCTTTAAACTACACTGACGTTACTCCCTGCCAGTGCCCAGCCATGTAAAGGACATTTATTTAGTGAAATACAGCCCCTTCCCTGTAACGTGTTTTAGGGAGAGAGGTGGAAAGTGGAGCTGGGAAAGCACACCTTGTGGCTTAGTTGTGAATATCGCGAGGTAGATGTGAATTTTAAGTAGAGAGATCTTTGGAGCCTACAGCTCTTAAAAAAGGAAACACAGGACCTTTGAACTCACTGCTATCAGCTGAAATAGGAGAATGGGGTGTGAAATTGCAATCTTAATTTGAGCACTGAGGCTACTATAGAGCCCACCATGTTTGCTGCTGCTACTGTTCTGCTGATTGCTGATCGATATACAGACTTTATTTAAATTACAGGATAGCAGAAGACAATGAGCTGCTGTAACAGCCCAGGGCAGAAGGGTTATCAGCGCTGCCTCCATCGGGATTGCCCAAGAGGAGAGAGCACACTGGACACCCTTGTCGGAGTGGGCACCCAAAGAGCACTCAGCTCTGCACACAACTATCTTTCCTTTTATTTAATGTGTCATCGTAAGACACATTAACCACCACTGCCTCTCTATCACAAGGAAGAGGTGCGGTTTCTAATTTTGTATCATTAAAATGGATAAACTCTCCACAAGCAATGGATGCTTGTTTAGAGAACCCTCTTTTTGCAACTGGCCTGTGAAACCTGTTATTAAACAGCAATTTCCTCATCTTTACAAGACAGTCATAGGGTGGAAGTTAGAAATATTTTATAAATATTCCATACATAGCCTGTTTTTTGTGGTCATATCCTCTTTCTTTCCTTTTTTTCCAGGGTCACTTGAGGATGTAACCGAAGATGCACAGCAGCTCTCCCCAGCCTGCCATGCCCCCAGCAATCTCAGATTTGCCACCTATGCCCACATTCAGCATGAATCAAACCTTTCCTTAGAACTGATGTGTACAGGTATGGCAAATCAGACAGATCCTGAAAGTGACTAGCTGTTTATTGTGCCTATTGTATAAGCATGCGTATATTGTACAACTGTTTATATTTCTAGCCTGAAAATGATAAACAGAAAAGCAGGGTTTGTAGTAGTAATCTGTTTGTTTCTTGTGCTTGTCTTGTGTTGTGACATGGCTACATAGGCATTTACTCCAAAGGGAGCACAATAGCTGGATGGGGATAGAAGAGATTGCAGATAATATGCTTACAAATCATTACCAGGACAATGCAGGAAAGCCCTTTGAAGTTCCCCACAAAGAGTTCGACATCCTGGGTTAACCAAAGTATGTAAATATGCAGGGAGAGAAGGGCAAGGGCTGGGGTCGGAGCCTGGAGGAGGGCTACCACAGCAGGAGATGGAAGCTGGTGGGCAGGAAAGTTTTGGTAAGAAGTAAGGCAGATGTGAGCACATTGTTTGTATAAACTCCCTTTTCAAGCACTGCTTCCTGCCTGCAGACGAGGCACCCTGTTGCTTCGAGAGAACAGAGTCAAGTCCCAGTATTGACAGGGCCACAGCTCCTGAGGTGGGTTTTGACGCTTCCTCTGATTAAGCACACAGAGGAATCGCCTGCTCTGCACCAAGCAAGTGCCTGCTTCCCTGCCTCTGCTGTGGGCTGTGGAGGAACAGGCTCCTGTTCAAACAGGACCAATGTAGATGCGAGTCCAGATGCAAGTCCTGGTGTAGATTAGCAACGCTCCATCTCTGCTAAATATGACTCTGATGCCAGTCTCCCATCCCCATCATCACAAACAGCATTGCAGAGAGAACGAGGGCAATAGCAGTGTTGCAGGAATCTGGTCAATTCTGTTGCCTTTGGGAATTTTAACCCTGAATCTGGCACAAGGAAAAAGAGCTGGGAGGATTTGGTGGAACCGCCCAACAAGTTGCTTTGGATTTTAAGTTTCTTTGTGTTAAAAGTGAATCGGTTTTCTTCAACACTTAATGTTTTTGAAGGTTAGAGGCAGTGACGACCTCTTTCCTTCTTTTGAAAGTCTCTGCTTCAATGAGAGGGAGATAATATTGCCAGCCAGCTGACTGCCAGGAGCTCTGGATTATGGTTCTTAAAATGCAATACAGGAAGTCTCCAGAATTTTATAAATGTTCCTGAGGCAAGCTTTGTAGGAAAAGGCAATAAATTCTGCTTCATTTGCACTTTGTAAATCAAAACAAGCCCCCGAAGGGTAAATTGCATTCCTCATTCGTTATCCTGGTTTGCTGTCTGACTGACTTCAGCTGTGTCTGATCCTCGCGGCCATGGAATGGTTTTAAATCGGAGACTTGTACGTGAACAAAATGGTTTGATGATGCTCTACGTGAAAGCGTGACTTGCAAGCCTACAAGGAGTGGGAGCTGTGTCTTCAGTCTGACATTTAAGCTGCCGATGCTTGCCTGCATCCTGCTAGAAAGAAGTTTGTGAGTTATTGGTTCCATCCATTCCCCTCCTTAGAGCCAGTCCAGGTGTAACGTGTTATATGAGGCGAGCCTCCAGAGTCTGACAGCTCTTGCTGCTGCTCATGATGGAGTGCACGGAGAGAGAAAAAAATTCCCTCTAGCCTTATGATTTCATGGCTAGATCATGGCTGAAGGCTGAATGGCTGCATCCTCCCTGGAGCAACCGGCTGCCAGGTCACCAGAGGTCTGAAGAGAAAACATCTGGTGTTCCCTTCCATTGCTTTTGGGTTTTACTGAGCTCTGAACTTCTTATTACAGATTTTATGGCTGGAAACTTGCTTTTGTTTTCTTTAACAAGTACGCATTTTATTAATCGATGCTTGATTATTCACTTGTTTCTGTGAGGTGTTGTTGCTGTAGGCAGTAAACTGCAACAAACTGATGGAAGCGCGTGGTCCAGGGAGAGACCTGGCAGCCCAGAGCTCCTGAGAGCTACACCGGGCTCGTTGTCGGATTTCTTCTCTGACTTTAGCCAAACCATTCAGCTTTTCTACTGTAGTCTGTCCCTGCCTTCAAGGGGACCATCAGGTGGAAGAAACCTCAGCACCCATCTCCCCCGCAGGCGGATTATGAAGAATTCGTGCCTGAAGAGCACTTGGTGGGAATTGACTTTTAAGACTGAATTATTGATGCCTTGACAAACCTCTGCTTTTTTTGCACAGGGAATGAATGTCATGAGAAACAGATTACTTTAAAACTGTACTAATCAGATAATCCTTGCACGTGGTGCTGCTCCAGACTTAAAATCTCCAGGTCTGCGTAGATATGGAAGTGTATGAATGAATGCACACTACTCTCTAAATACACATCTATTTGAATACTTTCACACAGTCTGTCTCATTCCTACTGGTGTACAGTAATCCTGGGGTTTGCTGCATTTAGCAAAATCTTGTTTATTGTGCTTTTAAGACTCCGAATGACATTCATTCCCAGATGGAGTACTACTGTAGTTGAACCATTTATGCTTTGCATATAAGATACCCAGTATCAAAGCTTCTTAATGTAGACAACATATTTTTCAAGCGATTGCAGTTCATTAGCTGGTAAGCACGTAGCTCTCCAAAATCCCCATCAGGTTACTTTGCTGTTTTGTGACTACCTGGAGCAGAGGCTTGATGTGTGTTTAATGTGAATTTACACTGGCCCGTAGACTTGGCAGCTCTTGCAAAATCCCTTGTGTTCACCTTTCTGTTTTTCTCAGATTCATGTAGGTAGAAGGCATAATGTCCAACCTGGCTTCTGAAGTTTCTCACCCGAATTGCTGCTCCTTGGTGGAGTCTCAGCAGTTACAGAGGAGTGCAAAAGCCTTGTAAAGGTAAGAGAAATTGAGCAGGTTGTAAGTGCTGTGTGATCTGGGACAATATATGTATCTTCTGAACAGAAATGTCAGGTGCAGGAAGCATTAGCTCAAGTAAATATAAAGGCCTTAGTCTGTGTACTGCTGAAGACACTATGAATTAATCTAACAGTATCAATGCTGCCAAACCCGTATAGCTGCAGAAGGATCCCTTCTTTATCCTGACACAGGCAGCATCAGCAAAAAGGTCAGCCGGTGGTCAGCATCCTGCTTCACTGGTTCAGCAGCGCGAAGCTGAATGCTTCTAGAGACGGAACCTTTGCACCCTACAGAGCATTTTTTAAGGTAGGTGTTGTCTATTTGTGAAATCCAATTCTCAAAAGGCAAAATATATATTTCTGAAGTATTTCTTCCTCTTCATGGTAGTTTAACATTCCTGCGACTCAGTTCAGAGTCGAGTGCACCGAGCAGAGGGAACACAGCTCGATGCTTGGGCTGTGCTGTTGGCAGCTGAAATACTCTAGTCATGACTTGCAAGCTAAGTGTTATGAAATCACTGGTACTGGATAAACACAGAACATCTGGCTTTCATCCCTTGTAACACCACCTTTTCAACTGTAAAGAAGCGCTCACGGTAACACTGATTTGAACTGAAGATTGTAAAGTAAACGCACGAGTGTGTAAAGCTGCTCGCAGACCTCTGCACCTGAGCCATCGTCGGGTAACCGCACCGAGAGCCAGCTACACAGGCGATCCCTGCAGAAATCGCAGAACTGACAAAGAAGGAATGATCTGTGCCAGGAGAGCCACCCAGCTGACAGGTTTATTGTCACGCCAGGGAGAAATGTCATACCCTTCAGGAGCTGATCTTCAGTAATACGACGAGGCGTCTATTGGAACGAGCACTGCAGTGTTAGGGTGCAGCCTTACACTGAAGCAACGTCAGACTAATGGCTTGTTGGTGCTGTGGAGGGACTGTCCTCTCGCCCAGCTGCTTGCTCCCACTGTTTCCCTTGAACTAGCACTCGGCTGTCCTTGCCCTGGGCCAGGCCACAGAGCAAAGCAGGAATGAAAAACAACTCCACGTACACAGAGAATAAATTTTTTTGGCAGCTTGCTCCCTGACTGGAGTTTCCCCAAATGTTTTGTTTTTACAGCTGATGATTTTTGTGTTTGAAATATGTGAGAGTGTCTTTGGGACCACGTGTTGGATGTGGTCCTGCCCTCATTCCAGTTCACAGTGAAAGCCACATGGACTGCAGCAGGAACAGGCTTGTTGGATGGCTTACAGCCTGGAAATACTGTACTCAACGCAGCGTGGCTTTCCAAAACTGGATGTGATCGACAGCATCACTGTAGTGTTTTGCTAGGTTAGATGACCAAGTAATCTGTGGAGAAGCCAAATACAGACATGTTTTCTTTATAGTTAGTAAAAATGCTTAAAAGTCCTGGTGAAGAGCTACCAAATGTTTGGAACTCTAAACACAGTGCACATGCAGTAGAGTCAACTGTCTCCTGGCAGAAAGGGGTGAAACTCTCTCAAAGTTAATAGAGATATTTCAGATAACACTAGCAGGCGATTTTCCCAGCTGTGTTTCAGCTGCTGTCGTGCAAAGCCCTAGAGAATCAGGCTTTCTCCAAAGAAACTGCATAGAATCATTAAGGTTGGAAAAGACCTCGAAGATCATCAAGTCCAACTGTCAACCCAACAACACCATGCCCTGAAGTGTCAATAAGCAGGAATACCTGTTTATTCTATCTTCAAGCAAAAAGTGCATAGGACTCAGACAGATGAGCAAATTACTATGCTTAATGAACATTAGCAGTTTTGGAAGTATTTACTCTGGCTGCACTTGTAGATCAAACAGGAGAAAACCCACCTTGGCTTAAAACTGAAGGAAAAGTACTTATCTTTTTACTTATTTCACCTTGCAGCTCTGATGGACTTAAAAGCAAAGCTCTGCTAGTGTATTTGTGTATTTGTCTAAGCCGGTAAAGATAATCTTAGCCCTAAAGGGCTTCCAGTCAAAATCGTTACCTTGCAGCTCCCTGTGTGCACACAAACTGCTGCGGAGCGCCAGTCGAAATACCGTGACAGTTCACAGCTGTGTGTACTTGCAGGGCTGATGTCTTAAAAAAAACAGCTGGGCATAGAAAATAAAACCTGTTATGGCCACTGGGTTTGTAGGAAGGTCTTTCTGTTTCAAAAGCCTTTTACTAATTGCGTCCGTAACCACAGAAGAGTCTTTCAGTAATGCGTTCTCAGACATAGGTAGGGGATGGAGAAGTGTACCCAGCAAGACGGCTCCGTCCGGTCCTGTTCCTCCCTGGTCGGTCTGCTCACAAGCTTTTCGCACTTGTGTGAAATGTTAGTGTGGAAGGGAGATACCGTGGCTCCTGTCCCTCTGACATTTTGAATGCATTTCCCAGGCCTGTTTTTCCATCCTGCAGTGTAAAATTAATTTTGGCAAAATCTTGAGTGAATTAAACTGCAACGCAGCGATCTCCTTGCTCAACTCATATTTGCTGTCTGCCTGATTTATGTTGAAAAGAGGCACTTGGGCATGCCAATTATCCTGTCTTTTATTTGCCTTGTGCATTGAGCCTTTGGCTACTAGAATTAAACTGGAAAATGCAATTAAAAGCATTAGCTGTAGCAAACATACCACAAAATATCATTATATGCTTGACAATGTTCTCCTTCATATTGTTAATCCCTGCAGATCCACCTGTGCTATTAGATTTCATATATGGATTTTGTTTTTCTCAAAAGACTACGTTAATTGGAATGAGCAAGGTGCACACCTAACTGCATAAAAGAAAAGGAAGATGTCACCATACTGGAAAACCTCACCTGACTTTTCTTGGTGAATATGATCTGAACTTGAACTTGAATTGAGCAAACATTGTTCAAGCTTCAACACGTTTGTGGATATCTAGACAATGTTATTAGATCATGTTTTTAGATAAACAAGTGTTCAGCTTGGTGCACCATGGAAATTATTGCGTACAAAGTTGTCTTCAGTTGTGACAAGAAGCAGAGAGTGGAAGCTCAGGTGATGGTGATCTGGACAGGTCCTCCCTGCCCACACACCTCAGCAGGGAGCACGGGCTTGGGAGCCACGCTGGTGATATACCCTCCGAGGAGCAAACTTAGGGGAGGGCAAATGTCCCTCACTCTTCATTCCCAAACTAAAACAAAAATCAAAGAAAAGCAAAATTCTTACAGAGAATGTAGTTACAGTAAGTTGGAAAGCCAAGAAATGCACTGCTGTTGAACACATCACTCAAATTCCTGTGGTTATTGCCCTGTGAAAATATTTTTTTGGGGAAAAACAAAAAGATAAAAAAGCCTGAAATGGTGTTAACTGTGCAAACTCAGGTTACTTGCCCTATCCATGAGTCTGAGAATCCAAGAATGCCTAATGCTAGCGCCTCTAAAGCCACTGAGGTTTATGACTTTCTTACAGTGAGAATTTATATTAGAGTCCTAAGCACTGCTCACAAAACACTTTAAAAATAGCTCTCTTAACCTCTGGTAGAAACACACCATTGCAAGAGAGACTTGCTGCCTCTTTATTGCAAAGACCTCACAGAAATCGCTGTCACCCTTAGTTTAAACCTTCTCTCTACCTGTGGCTGCCACCAAGAAAGGGTTTCCACAGAAAACAAATGTCTAAAGCACGAAGGGGTAAACGTGTGGGAGACAGAAGAGGACAAAAAAGAAAGATGAATCCGGAGAAGTCAAGCTCTGTGGTGACATATCTGCACCTCCAGTTAGGTGAGGAAAGACAGAATAGGCTGGCACCTCTGCAGAGTTAAAACGGATCTGACTGGAAAAAGGTGACTTCTTAATTAGCCAGGGCCTGCATTTCCAGCCCTGCATGCTGCGCTGCATGCAAACTTGTTAAATACCTGATGCATTAAATTCCAGCGATAAGAAAAAGCTGAAATTACAGACATCAAGTGGAAGAACAGTGGTGTCAGGAGTGGCGATATCTCTGACCGTGGGTTGTTTGATTGCAACATTTCACCCCTTCTTGGTAGTCCTGATAAGGATTGTAAAAGAGCTGTATAAAACCAGGCGACCTTGCCCAGCTGGACTCACTTAATCGTTTCGCTTAACGATTATTGCTCAAGACAGATCAGAGAGAAAACGTAAACGAAAGTTTCTACACTCAGGGCAAATGAAACTTCAGATACCTACCATTCTCCAAAGCACCTCAAAGTGCTCTTTTCCTTAATCATAAGGGATTCATTTGTGGCTGGGAAGTCTGGATACCCCTAGCAAGGTTTTGCTAAAGAGCCAAACTATCCTGATGTGCACTAGTCCTAACATTTACCAGGATTTCTTTCTAAGTGCTTTGTAAGGGCGGTGCTGACTTCTCGTTTACGGCAGTTCCAGAAGGGCCGGGCAGCTGAGGCCAGGTCAGAAAACAGGCAGGGCGTTTTGGCCAGCCTCCTTCCTTATTAGTTATGAGCAGCAGACTCGTTTAACATTCGAAGCACTCTTTACTGAAACCGCACTGGCTCATTTCTTTTCAAACATTTCAGGGAACGGGAAGCAAGCCGAGTGATGGGACGGAGCAGATAAGGGACAGCAGCCCCGTGTTCCTCTTTCCTTGGCTGATTAATTTATTGATCTTTCAGAAAGCACCAGCTCTGAAAGTTTTGACCTTACCTACCTGCGTGGCAGTTTGTTTATTCAAAAGAGTACAGTAAAATGCCATTTATGCCCTGTTTGTTCCAGTCACTGCTCTCCTTGCTCTGGTGTCAGAGGCTCCTTCAGCAGCACATTAGATGAAGCAATGATGAATATGTGGGCAAAAGTTTTATAAAATCGGAGTTAGTTGTATCCTTATTCAAGCCTCACTTTGACAAAGCTCAAGAAACTCTGGGTGCTCTCAGACCCTTATGGCTGCAGCAGCAACCCGCTGCTGGGGTCTCAGGGCTCCCGCTCCACCAGCCACGGGCCCAGGGCTCCTTAGGACAACATCATTCTCTCTGTTGGCTGCAGCAGACTGTAATTAAGGTCCTAAAATGTGTATTTTCTTCCTTACTAGATAGCTAAGCTTCCCCAGCTGCTGTGAGGAGTATAATATTTGCAGAGGACTCCCCATGCTGCAAAGCCTGCAGCTGCTTGGGTGTTGCAGGAACGTGGTCAAGGAAGAAAATCGCAAACCTGCTCAGTTCGTGCAAGTGCCAGGTCACGATGGCGTGTTTACGTCCTGAACTCCTTACCTGAATAAACACTGCTGACACTCTGGTGAGCCGCTGGACTGTGCCATGCCCTGCCCAGGCAGGCAATAGAAATCACGTATTTGAAGTGAAACGCACGCAGCCGAGCGCCGGGCTGGTCGTGAACCCCGGTCTTCGGCCGCTCCAGCTCCGTCCGGGAGCAGAATGAGGAGCTCCCCGGGCTGCAAACTAGCCATTTTAGTTAAATTCCCAATCTCTTCCTGCAAGCCTACATGAGTGAACGCCCTCATTGTTTAGTCTCACCCTTTTATGAGGAGCTGGCGTGCGCCCAGCCGCAGTTCAGGAGAGATCGGAGAAGGGACACAAGCGGCGGAATTCCCCGCAGCCCTCCCCGGGAGCCAACAGCCGAGGGCTGGCTCTGCCCCTGGGAGAGCCGCTGCTGCCTGGGCTGGTGGAGGCACGAAAGCTCAGCCCAGCCGATCTCCAACCCTCGCTGGGTTTTGTTGTTTTTTAAACTTTCCTCTCCGCCCCTCAAATGCCCTGCTTCCCACGCAGGAAAGATCCCCTGGCTCCTGAGACGTTACTTAGGGAAAGGATTAGGTATTAACAGGAAAAGCACCTTCTGCTCTAACTTGTTTTTCGTCTGGAAAATAAGTGACTGCAAAAATTCATTATGGATCCTGGCACATATTAGCTTTTAATGATTTCTGTGCCCTGATTGATGTGGAAGTTGAAAGGTAGTTGGGTTTGCTCCCAGCTCCAGCTCTGGGAATGGAGATTGGGTCAAGCCGAGTTGCTTGGACGCCTGTAAGTGAAGCTTGGTGACTCCTGTCACCAGAGACAAAGAGGTGCTGAGTTAACCCTGCTGCCCTGAACTGGTGACAGGTTAGTAAACACGGCTGTTGAGGAAGTTTTAGGAGGAAGAGCACCCAGCTGTGTTGGCTCTGCTGGGTTAATATGCAAACAAATAAATGACTTTTCACAGCTCAGGAGATACTGTTCTGGGCAGGCACAGGAGAGGTGCCACGGTAAGAATAAACTCTACTCAGGATACAGTTGCATTTCAAAGTGACACCGAAAAATAAGTTAAAATTGGGATTTATGTTTTGAAGTAAAGGCCCAAAGAGCCGGGATGGGTGGCAGATGTAAGCAAGCATGGGCATCTGCCTCAGGGTGACAGGTTAGCAGACCTTTTTAGAGCTAGCTTGAACTCAGACACTCCCTTGCAAACTCAGTCAGGTGAGAAGATCACCAGCCCAAGAAATCAACACAATGACACTCATTAAAATAGAAGGCCTGAGCCTAAATTCATGCCAGTAGCATCAATTTAGTCTGCATAAAAAGAACATTATAAGCCTAGAGTCAGTCTATAATCTTAATGAAGTGGTCCTAGCTCTGTACTACTGCAACATATATACACATATATAGGTGTGTGTATATACATATACACAAATACAAATAAGTAGTTCCTTAGACTCAGGCTAAAAGCTTCTGTTTCCCCAGCTTCACCATATCACTCATGGTGAGCCATGTGATTCCGCAGGCCGTTTTCACATTTGTAGCCCTGTCTTTAATTTTCATAATTCTGCTGAAGTTGGACACTCAGTGAAGTCTATGTCTATGCTCGAAGAGAGTCCTTATATAGAAGACACTCTGTCTGTACGCTGACCTCTCTGGGGTTTAATATTAAATACAAACCTGTGATGTGCTCTCTGATTAAATCTGAGCAGATCATACAGGACCTGAACTGAGCAGCTGGCTCTGTGCTCAAAACCAGGCTCAGACTGTGCCTCCAGTGCATTGCAGTGACTGTAAAACAACAGATAGCATCTTCCCTCCCTTGAACATCCACACTGATGATCAAAAGCAGGATTTGAGATGTAATCGTATGATATTTTGAAAGTCTGGTAAGCTCTGTTCCATTTCTGCAGATAAAATAGCAATGTAAAATGAGAATGCAAAAGGAAATACAGAAGTTTCTGGAGGCTCAGTGCCAGGCACAGCCCCTGACCCCTCACACCCGGCCTCTGTGGCTGCAGGAGGGAGGTGAGATGACATTTCTGACTCCTGCCCTCGTGTGCTTTTCAGCATGGTTTGGGGTGGAGGGGAAAAAAAACCCTCAGAAGTAGATAGAGTCATAATAAACGTATGGTGCTGCTTTGCAGTGCTTCATAACCCGTGGCACGTTTGCATCGCAGGGATGAACACGCTGGAGCAGCTGGTGTGACGGCAGCTAACGCAGCGTGAAGGTGTGCACGTGGCCGGATGGTGAAAAACATCAAAGGTAACTCATCTGATGGCTCAAATAACCCAGACCTCCACTGCTGACTGTGCCAGCTAACACTGGCTCCCACGGGCCCCAGAGCAGAGCATCAGGGCTGCTTTGCCAGCAGGGCTCTCGGGAAGGCCCCCTGCTCTTCCCAGCATCAGGAGCAGGGTACACAACTCCTGTTAAAATCGCCTTTTGCTTACAATGAGTTGCCTTATGCACCATTAAAAGAGCAGAAATGCAGTGGCACAAGGGCAGAAATCGCCCCACTTCTCCAGGTATTACCCTTGGGGGTTGAGATGCAACCATTTCCAGGGGCACTCACAGCTCTCCACAGATTTTTGGAGATGCTGCTAAGCCTCCACGTGTCCCTCGCTGACAAACCCAGATATTATATGATGGCAATGCAGATAGTTCTGGAAACACAGCCCTCAATGACCATGTAGCCGTGCCCTCGGCGCAGCGAGGCAGAATTCCCCTCTGTGTACTCCCTCACTCTTTTGGATCTGCAGACTCAAAACATGCACAGGCACCTCCGGCGAGACCCGAACAACCGCACACACCCCGACTGGTTTGCAAAATCTGAACTAACAGCAGCTAGATTGCCTGAAAAAAATCCTCACAGCGTGCCAAGGACTGATTCATGCTGAGGAATGGTTCTGAGCTTGGGGTTTTTTTGCAAGAAATCTGAGTAATTTCCCATTAGCATGAGTTTTATGCCTTGTCCATGCGTGAATTCACAAGTCAGGGGCTGGGTTGCCGCAAACATTTTGGTGCAGTTCCCGCAATGCCGCTTTCGGTTTCGCAGGGTGTTTTTAGAAACTTGCTGGGCCTTTTCCAACGAGTCTTTGCTTTCAACGCTCCCTCTGCTGGCTATAGCGTGGATTATTATCTTTAATTAAAAACCTCGGACTCAAATTCGATTGCACTGAAATTACTAGGCTAGCAGCAAAAACTCCCTTTCTTTGCCCCTCCGCCACACTCTGCATCCCGCAGCTCGATGGCACTGAGTGTGCTGCACCTGCCCTGCTGCTGGCACAGTGTTGGTGGGAGGAGGGGAGTTCTATAACGCCAAATATTTTTGCTGTTTTAAATCTCTTAACATAAAATATATTCTCTACTGTAATGAACTCTGCCTCTCCTAGATTCCCTAGAATGTCTTATGATTGCAAGTGATGTGGTTTGCAGAAATTCTGCTTCAGAAAAGAATAAGTGGCTTTGACAGAAATACTTAGCGTTCTTTTGCTTATAGAAAGCTAGAAAGAGTTATTTAAAATATAGTTTCTGTAAAAACAAGTTTTAAAGGAGCCATCGCAGGGTTTCTTTTTTGTTTTCTTTTGCCTCTCTTCCCGTTGAACTGTTGATAAACACTTCAAAAAGCTGTAGAAAAACATTGTGAAAAATTATTCAACTGATGTTAGGGGTAAAGCTTCGTCTTGTATTAATGATGTGCTGCCAACGATTTAAACAACATTTATAAAAGAAATAAATGCCGTTGGATTAGTGCCAGAAAAAAGATGGAATTAAGAGGAAGGAGAGAATGTGTGCCTCCCCTGGGGATGCGCAATGCAAAACATGGCCCTGCTGCAGAGAGTTTTCTAAGTGTGAGGCAAGGAGCAGTGCCCAGGCAGGTGGGATGCGGGTGAAGGGCACGGTCAGTGGGACGCGAGGGTGGCTTTCTGGATGCTGAGATAGGCGGCTGCGTGGGCTGTCTGGCCGAGGGATGGATGGACCCCCTGTCACAGCCCCACCGGGCACCCGCTGCTGCTCCGGTCCAGCTATCGAGGGCAGGAGGTGGGAAATAGGGTGCTGCGGTGGGAGGAGGGGCATACAGCTCCAGCACCACCGAGGCATCCCGTGCATCAGAGGTGTACCCGGCTCAGCCTCCGAGCTTGTCTCTCCCGTGGGCTTTGACGTGCCAGCCAGCCCCACATGGGTGTCTTGTACTCAGCAGCACCGTAGTTCTGCAAAAACTTTGTGCTGTATCCATGGCAGATCAACGCTTGAATTAAGATGCCTCACATACCCGTCTAACGCCATTTGAAGGTGCTGCTGAGGATTTTTGCCAGCCGCTTTGTCGCTCCTCGGGAGCAGCTCGGTGCCTGCGGAAGGGCAGCACAGACGGCAGCGCGTCCGGCAGCGCGCCCTCCCTGTGCGTCCTCCGGCAGCGGCACCCGGCATGGGGTGATGCGCACGGCTGCACCCAGCCGTGGGAGGCACTGCCCTGGCCTTGCCAACCCCTGCACACTCAGGCTTTGTACTAAATCTAAGAAAACATGACTGGAAAAAAAATGTTCCATGGGGCCCAGTCTGTTTTTAATGCATTCAATTTAACGCAAGCAGGAGTATGACTCCTGCTGACTTAAAAAATAGGCTTGTAAGTCCTTTGAAGTTTTTTTCCCCCCACCACTTTTTTTCAGCAGGAGGAAAGCTTTATATTCTGTGAAAGTCACAGGACCCTGCTGGACAAACGGCAAACCCCCACGTTGGGGTGTTTCAAACGTAATGCTGCTACGACCGTTAATAAATGAGAGAGCAGGGGAAGAAAATGGGTAATAGCTCAGAAAGAAAGAATGTGAAAGGAAGGCAAACAGGAATGAAAATGGAACGAGGACTTCCACTGGCTAAAACAGGTTTTAAACATCTAAATAATTTCTAAACATATAAAAATCTGTTTATAGATCAGAATGGAGAACACGAGCTCCGCTGTGTAGCTTGAAAGAGAGAGGAACAGCAGTAGTGCAGGTATTGTCCACTATTCAGCGCCAGCAAAGGTGGTCATTGTTAATCATTTGACTGAAACAAACTAAGGGGAGGTCACCCTCGCAGCCCACAGACACACAGGCAAGGTTTCCTGCCCTGAAAACCACCACCTTGGCTTTGGGTCAGCAGTTCTTTAGGAACTCCGAGGTGTCCCATTTTGTTTCACTGACCTCTGCTAAGTGAAAACTGAAATTGGAAACGTTGCACATTGGAAAATGAAACCAGTGGTCCTGGGGGGGGACACACATCACAGATATATTTCACTTTATTTATTTGTTCTTCATTTTGATAGCACATCTCAATCACACTTGTTAATTAGACCTTACAAGATCTTTCCCCTGCACTGGGAAAGAAGCAAAAAACAGTCAAGCATAAGATATTGAGTGCATTCACATCAAGTATGTTGTACTTTGGGGTTCTGAACATCAAAATAAGAGAGCACTAAACCAGCTAGTTCTGGTTTTTTTGAAACAACATCATTGACATAGATCATAGCAGCTTAAAAGGTTTAACACAGGTTAACCTACGTCTACTATTTTTATTTGAAAAAGCTTCTAATAAAGTTTGGTAAGAGATTAAAAAAAAAAGAGGCCCAAAAACTACAAAATTATGTTTTAAAGATAAAGCATTTCTTTTTATTTTGTAGAGCTTCAAACCCATGATGGCCTTTCTGCTTTGGTTAGGGATGCAGTTTTGAAATCGCTTAGATGAAGGTTAGAAAATTAAACTTATTTGTGACTTTTATGCACCACGAAACATCTTTAAACGGGTCTGGGTTTTCGGAAATGCCGAACACCCATCCTTTAAGAGCTCAGAAGATAGGGAGACAAAACCTCCCTTTATTCCTGTGAATATTGGCCAAAATACAGGGGACCTGCTAATATAGTTCCCAGGTCTATGACAGCAGGATACAAATGGCTATAGGTTCTGTTACGTGAGTTTTGGGGGGTTTCTGGAGCTTACATTTGAATGCTTTGATGGCCATCACGAACAAGATATTCTTGCAGTGGGTAAAGTCTAATTGTAGGAGCGGGGGGAAAAGAAAAAAGCAATCTGCAGAAAATAGTTAGCCATACCTGCTGATTTAATGAAATAATAGACAAATTTATTGACTATCTGCTTTTAGAAGACTAACTTTTTACTATGCACAGGTGAAATATTGTTACAAATACTTGATCTGATCCTACAATATGTAAGGTGCCCTAAACTGCTTTGTGAAATAACCAAGGAACGAAGGTGCTAGGTGTGCCCGAGGAAACACTTCAGGAGACGTAGGACTAACCACACGAACAAACCGAGGTGGTGTAACATGCATTAATCTTCACCTCTTGCCAGCAGGCAGCAGCTCTCCGTAACCATGCTGCCAGCCCCGGCAGAGCTCTCGGCTGAGTTATTGCTCCGCTGACGGGAGCTTGCAGCATCTCAGCTGGAAATAACCCAAAGCTTTCAACTTTGGGCATGTGAACGGCGTGCAAAGCAGAACAAAGCAAAGTAGGAGGAAAGCTGAGTTTGGACTAACACTTACTTCAAGGTTTACACTGAATTTTAATCAAGTGTCTTGTGCAGCTATACACGGAAAGGTCTTTTTATAGCCAGAACTCAGACCTCTTTTTGTATGTTATAGGATCCATCATATATCTTTGCAGCTATGAGGTACTTAAACCACACAGCTTCATGATAAAAGTACTCAAGATATATTCACAGGACTAATTAATACTGTAACATCTCACCCAAGCTGCGCTGCAATCTTGGATGTCGCATCAAGCTGGTGATGGCTTAGTAAATGCATTCAGTCCAGTTACACACTTACTTGTGCCAAGACTTTAATGTGCTTCAGTCCATGAAGGAAATTTACAGCCGACTCCATGAATATATATTCCAGCTCTCCATTTCATTTCAGCTAAAAAAAACCAGCAGCAATTATATTATAGCTTCATAACAGATATTTATAACTTAGCTATAAACAAATGCTGATCTAAAGCTTTGCACACAGCACTCAGGCAAACTGAATTATTATAGCATTTAAAGGAATATTAACCACTTTTTTCCCAGTACTACAGTTATTACTACCTTTTAATGATGGCAGGTGGATATAAATTACATCTTTTCTGACATAGGTTTATTCTTGAAGTGGGAAAGCCAGGAAGAAGCCTATTGTTACAACTCAGTGTAACAATATTTTCTGACTCTGTAAGTCATGGTCTAGAGTCAAGTAAACGGAGCTGTCTCCATACAGTGGAAACGACGCTGGAGCAGACCCTTCTTCAAGATTAGTAATTTGTCTTTAGCGTGGACATAACTTACGTTACTGCCTGCATTAAGTGTAAATTATATCTACTGAAGTTGTGTTTACGGAGGAAGGGAGGAATCCAGAAAAATGTTTGAATTATTCTGCAGTGTTAATTGGATATCTTGACCAAAATTTATTCTGATTCAGATTGTCACTTGGCTCCTCTAAATCCACCGAGTCTTTGTAATGATAAATGGAAGAAGAATCTGAGCCACTGTTGAAAAAGCTTTGGCTTGCGACCTCTGTGTGAACCTATGCCCAGAAATGAGTTTCAGCCTGCATGACCGAGCCTAAGTGGAGGCCTCATCTCATTAACAGCTTTTCTTAACACATACAACCACATTAACATCTTGATGTTTCTAGGAAGCAATGATTCAGCAAAGCCATTTTCATATTGAATTTAAATACCAGTGAAAGTGGACTGGTCTGTATATATTTTAAACGGCAGAAGGTGGTTTGATCTACCAGTGCTTTTTTTCAAGAACTTGTCAGAATCCTGCCGTAAGAAACGCTCTAATGAAATTGCCTTTGTCGTGATCTCCCAACAGCCAAGAAGCTTCACCTTGTGGTGCTGCGACAGGAGCCGGGGCAGAGATGAGCCAGCCGGCCAGAGGACCTGCAGCCTAGCCCCATCGCCTGTCACGGGCAGCTGGCAGAGAAGGATGGAAAACCAAAAGCTACGGGAGCTGTTTGGTGCCTGCCCATCACCGTCGCATCCGTGTGCTTCACCAACACCTGCGGATTCGGCTTCGCAGCTCCTTTGTGAGGTAGGAAATTACTGCTCCCTCTCTTGCAGAAAAAGAAAGTGAGGCCTAAGGAGATTAAGCTGCTCTCCTGGGGTCCCACAGGAACTCTGCGGTAAAGCTGAGGATGAGTTTAATCCACTAGTTTAGTCACGGGGCAGCCATTCTCTCCTCTTTGCCTAGAAACACTGGGCTTTTGACACAACCTTCATTTCTGCAAGCTGTAAGCATCCTGGGCAATATGTGCTGTCGCAAGTGGTTTCACTTCCCTGTCCGGCTTGTCTGAGTTTTACAGACTGGCTCAGACTGTAGAGATTTGTTGCACAACAGCGAGATCATCTTACCTGGAGTTTTGGGTCAGTCTCCAAGACAGACAAAGTTTATTTGCAGAACTCAGATTTCAATCTTCCATATAAATTAGAGCCCACTTCTATCTGCTTGCTTCCTTCCTTCCAGGAAGCATGAAATACAATAAACACTACAAGCACAAAATGTCAATGAACAAAAAATACTATTAATTACAAACATTAGTGCAAACCACACAGTAGATTTTTTTTTTAGGATGCTCAGTATTTTCAGTAAGGAGGTCATGAAGCTGAGGCTTTAAACACAGACGAAGTCACATTCTTTAGCCAAATAAGTATTCAGCTTTGAAGCTCGCTCACGTAAACAACCTGGGTTCTAGTGCTACACATAGTATTTTATCCTATACATTTGCATGTATGCTGTAATACTTTTTATTGAAAAATATATTTAGTGCTGTGCTTTTGTAAAATATAAATAACTAAAAGGCAATAAAGACCAAATTCCAAAGCTGAATTACATGTTTGGCTAAGAGACTTGTCTAGCGTCATCTTAACTGCTTAGAAGAGCTTTTTTTTTTTTTTTTAATTTAAACGAGCCTTTTGTCTATGTGCCTAAAATCCAACACCTAAATCCATGCTCGGCATTCAAATGCATGGTTCTGCTATCAGAGGTGAGAGTGCTCACACTTTCTTTGTCATCAAGTGCTCACCACTGTTGAAAACTATGTTTTTACACATTGACCCATTTTTACATATTAGACGTAGATGTGTTTGGCTCTACCTCAGATCATTTGAAAAGTGTGGCCCTTGTGCCTAATTAAGAGTCAAAGCTTGAACGTTGCAGCCAGTTAAGAATGCTACAGGAATGCTGATCTCCCTGCTCAACATTTGTTTCTGTTTGGCAATTGTCATCTGAAAGAAGGGGGGAAAAAAATCAAAGTTTGGAAAAATATTTGTCAAAAAACTTTGCCGGGCAAGGCCAACGGGGCTAGCGAATGCTGATGTTAGTGGTCTGTAACCCCCAGCAGGTGCAGCGGCAGGGATGAAGTCCGAATTTGGAAAAGTGCACTTTTGCATTGCTTGCTCTCTAGCAAGAACAGACACCCGAGTTGAGCACCCTGGGTCTTCCAGAAACGCTCTCTTCAGAGGTTTTCATCCAGCCATTTTATGTAGCTGTTCCTGGTCTGAACGCCCGCAGAGAAATCAGTAGGCCAAATGGTGAATATCATACAGCCATGAAAGCAGTCATCGAAGTGATCGAGCGTGACTTCCACGCCGGCGTTCTCCAAGCGCTTGGCGTACATCACCCCGTCATCTCGCAGGACGTCATTCTCACAGGTCAGGATGTAAGTCTTTGGCTGCAGCTGCAGAGTTTCATTTTCTGCGAGGAGTGGGACTGCTCGTACATCAAGCAGCGCTGGTATCTCCTCGACGATGTCAGCCTTGCCTGTGGTTTGTATTACAGGCTTGTAGTTCTTTTTGAACGATGAAGGCAGTAGAGATGTCCAGTTCAGCCGTCCTCTGAAAGAAAGAGCTTGGCCAACGTCAAGAGCAGTGTGGTTGTTAATCAGCAGTGAGTGAGCCAAGTCATAATTACCATTGAAATAATCTATCCAATAGTTGATCATGACATAACGAGGAAGAACGGGCATATTCATGTTCTGCTGATAAGAAGGTGTATTGAAGTCAAATGCCTGAAGGACTGGATAAATTAATGCTTGCAGTTTCGGTCTGATGGTCAAATGCTCATCTTTGCTAAGCTGTGGGAAGAGTATAGGATGGAATTGGGATTATAAAGAAAATAAACATTGCAATATCAACCTGGAACTTCATACAAGCAACCATTCATTTGACAATTTTTACACTGAATTCTGCTATTACACAGATAATGTTGCTCTTTTCTCTTAAATATTAGCACCCTGATCTTTTCCTTCTCTTGTAAGGATGGCCAGTCAGGCAGACCCAGTATCCTGTCTCCAACAGAAATCAGTGGCAGAAGTTTACTGAAGGGTGTAAAAAGAAAAAAAAAAAGTGTAAAGTGGCATTTTGCTAATGCAGTTCCCAGTTTAACAATTTGCAACTGAAGAACTTCCTGAATCATAAGGGCTCTTCTTGCTTTTAACAGTTTTTCATGGATTTTTCTTACATGAATTTATCTAATTATTTTTTTGAACATATGCAAGCTGCTGGCATCCACAGTTTTATCTAGCAAAGGCTCACCACGTACAGAAGCACCTCTCTGTGTTTGATTTGAACCTGCCATCTGCATTTGATTTGAGCTTACGAATTATAAGTTTGGTGACCCCCTAATGTTTTCCTGAAAGAATCAGCAAACACTTGTTTTGCTCTATCTTCTACACAAGATACACAGTTCTCTATCATATCTCATCTTGTCCGTCTCTTTTTCAGGCTGAAGAATCTTAGTGATTTAACCTCTCCCTGAAACAGTCCTACGTCACTGTTTTAAAAAGAATTACGCATCAGGGAAACGAATTAGGAATGCTGCTTCCAAAACGTGATACTATCATGTTTATCAGTCCTCGACATTGAAACTTTTAATGTAATTGTCCCCTATCAATTTTTTTGCCCTAATTCAATACTGCAAGGTTGTCATGATAATTAGTTGCCTAGACACGGCATCCGCTTTCTTATCACCAATGGTTATGGCAATACAAAAAAGCTAATAATAATATTTCACTCAACTATGGAAAATATTATTACTTGCCCCAGGCTGCCTTTAAAATCTTTACTAGATTAAATTCAGATTACATTTAAACTGCAGATATACAAAAGAAATGTCCTTAAAATTGTGAAATGTTACAGGAAGACAATTTAACAGAAGAATTAAGTTTCCTTTATTGTATTCTTTGTCCTTCATCTGTATTTGGAAGAAATAAAAACATATTTTCAGAGATAAGCATCTAAAAATAGGAAGCTAAATTGATAAATTACACATGTACCTAGTTACCTACTTCGAAAAATAAAGAATTCACCAGCAAAAGGGGTAAAAAAAGTCATTTAGCTACTTGTTCTTAAAATCTGGCCCATAACAACTCAGAACTGTAGTAAGACATTGCCAGCTATGTGATTGGGATTGAGTCGTTTTTCTTCTGTAAAGTGTCTATGGGCTGGCTTTCCACCATTCTGTCTTTAGGGTTGGCACATCACCTTGTGATGATGCAGCACAAAGAATCTGTCAACCTATACGCATCACTAAATTAGAGATTGTTGCAGTGTAATATTTAACAGACACTGGATGTTACCTGCTGACACACAGCAGCTGCCAAATTTCCTCCTGCACTATCGCCAGAAATTGCAATTCGGCTTGGGTCAACTGAATACTCAGCTAAGACATCAGGCTGCAAAAAATGCTTAGTAGCACGCAGAGCATCATGGAATTGCTCGGGGAAGCACACCTCTGGTACCAGCCTGTACCTACAAAAGAAAAGAGATGACAGACAATTATTATCGTCAGCATACCTCTCTTTCAGGATTAATAAGTGATATCAGGTATTCCTTAATAGCAAGTAACTACCTCATTAGGATAACTATTACGGGAAAAATCCGAGGTCTGTAATAGTTTTGTAAGACTTAATCCTATCATTAATATTCTAATGCTGAAAGATTAATACAAACCTATTAGATATGAATAATACCAAGATCTTCCAAAATTGTGCTGCACTTTCGTAGGATTTCCCAGTAGAGGATTTCATCACACATTATAAAAGTTAATGAATATTTAAAACACCCTTGGCAAGGGAGTCATTACAATCAGGCTGTTTTTGATCCAAATCCCCACCTTAACTAGTACAAGGGAGAATGTATCATATATGCCCAACAGATTCCACTGAGCCAAACACCTAGGCAGTTCTGTTTCCTGAATTTTCACTTGTGCTCAGGAAAGAATGAACCTTGCTATAGCTCTGTGCCATGAAATGAACAATACCCAAGAAGTGAAGTCATACCAGTTTGTTCCAATGCAACAGATTGAATAATTCCTTTCCTTTATTGAGGACAGGAATAGGAATATACCCATTGCACAGGTGAAGAGACTGAGGCACAGAGAGACAAAACAGTCTGCCCAGGAGGAGCCAGCAGCTAAGTCCCATTCGCAAGATTTTCTCAGTTTCAAAATAACAGTGCAGAAGAAGTCTGTTCATATTTACTGAATAATATGTAATATAAGAGTTGTTACTAGGCCTTATGTTACAAAGTATGTCTTCTGTTTGTAGCTTTTCAGCCAACAGATTTTACATATTCTCAGCAGAGCTGAGCAAAACAAGCAAAACAAAATCCAGTTTTCTGATTCAAAATATTTTCTTTAGAATCTAAGCTAAAAAAGTTTCATGTGCAGAATAAATTTTAAACCTGGGTTACACAAAAAGTGTTTCAAACTCCAAATCTGACCTGCTTTCAGAAAGCAATCTATGTTTAGATTACATCAACGACAAGGGAATATGAGAGAGTCCTTTGGGAACTACTCGCAAAACTGGATAACAGACTACCAGTACTTGGGGTGGACCTGCTGGAGAGCAGCTCTGCGGAAAGGGACCTGGGTGTCCTGGTGGATGACAGGTTGACCATGAGCCAGCAGTGTGCCCTGGTTGCCAAGAAGGCCAATGGGATCCTGGGGTGCATTAAGAGGAGTGTGGCCAGCAGGTCCAGGGACGTTCTCCTTCCCCTCTACACTGCCCTAGTGAGGCCCCATCTGGAGTGCTGTGTCCAGTTCTGGGCTCCCCAGTTCAAGAAAGATGAGGAGCTACTGGAGAGAGTCGTAGCAGAGGGCTATGAGGCTACGAGGATGATGAGGGGACTGGAGCATCTCTCCTACAAGGAAAGGCTGAGGGAGCTGGGCTTGTTCAGCCTGAAGAAGAGAAGGCTGAGAGGGGACCTAATATATGCTTATAAATATCTGCAGGGTGGGTGTCACGAGGATGGGGCCAAGCTCTTTTCAGTAGTGCCCAGCGACAGGACAAGGGGCAACGGGCACAAACTGAAGCAGAGGAAGTTCCAGCTGAACATGAGGAAGAACTTCCAGACCCTCCTGGACAAGGTCCTGTGCAGCCTGCTGTAGGTGACCCTGCATCGGCAGGGGGGCTGGACTAGATGACCCACAGAGGTCCCTTCCAACCCCGAACATTCAGTGATTCTGTACACGTAGATCATGAAAGTGAGACGTGCACTTAAACCAATGAGAAATCTAATTAGACTTCACTAATTGAGTACAAACACCTTGACTGAAAGATATGAAGGCTAAGGAGAAGAGGGAAACAATAACTCAGAGAAACAAGCAAAATTATACCACCATAAATCAGAAAAGGAATAATAAGGAATTTCTCAATACTGTGATCGCTGCTCGTCTGGAATAACCAATAGCTGCTTTTTGACTTCTCATTATTTCTACTGATAAGCAACAAAGAAGTAAAAAAAAAAGCAACCCTTTAATGCACGCTATAAGTATTGAATGAGTAACATCAACTCCATGTACTTAAGTTGCAATTAGATCACAGAGCTTGGTACGTGATCAATTACAGGTACGAAACTTGAGTAGTTATATGAAGTGGTTGGGTTTGCAACAGAAAATATTGAAGTTGACAATAAGGATGGGAAAAGCACCAATCAAATCGGAGTCATCTGCGTAAGGCAGCTGGCTAGTTGAGAGGTTTGTTTACCTTAGAATCATTCAGCGAGTTAAAAACGCAGCCCTGCTTCTCTGTTGCCTGGCTCCCTGGCAGTCCTCTGCTCTCGAGTGGAGCACAAGGCATGAATGAGCTGACTGGAGCAGCGGGAGGTTGAGAGCAGCAGGAACCTGCCAGCCTCCGCGGTGCATTCTGGTTCACGAGCAGGGGTTGAATGATTTGCTGATTTTTATGGTGCAGATCCTTGCTCAATATGACTTAGAAACTATGGTTTACAGACTGACTTCGGGGAGGTTTAAAACATATATTATCTATGTAATTTTAAAATTTTTAATACATATATAAAAAGATACCTTGCAGCAGTGGGAGTGGCCACTGAGGATGGGAAGAGTCCCTCTTGCTACACGAGGAGGCACAGAGATATGGTTCAGCCTTCCTTCAGGTATACATCATGTCCAAATGTGTTTGGTTTTTTGTTTGATTGTTTAAAGTTCACAAATATTTACAGACTCATAACTTGGCACTTTAGTGATCTCAGGTTTTAGTTGCACTCCTTACATTTAGATACAATTGCAAGATGCACTAAAATTTGCATTTTAGTATTTGCCCAACTGAATTAAGTGCTACTCTCTTTTCTCACATTTCTGCCTTCTAAAATGACCTCTAAAATAACTAGAAACTCAAATGAATTTTTGATACCATTCCAATTTCTTGTATTTTTAAAAGGGTTAAAATATCAAATCGGTAAAGAGAATTATTGTCCAAGTTAAAGCCTTACACATAAGCCAGTAACAAGGGAAAAGCTAAAAGAACTAGGTTACGTATTTCTAACACCTTAAAGTTACTTGATCAGTTCTAGGTTACTCACTCAACTGAGACAACAACCGCACTGAGAGATTCGGCCATGATTCTGCAGAGATTGTTATAAAGGCTTGTTCCTGGAACGAGAGGACATGGTGTTAGCGACATACGAGTCCATTTATGTCAATGTTCACAAAGCCGTACGTAAGCCTTCTCAGAACAGAGACATGATACAAATATAAGAAAAGTAGATGAGATCAGCTTGAAATAGATAAAGTGCCAAATATATATTGCAGCAGAAGGAACATAATTCACGCCTTGAGAAGTCCTGCAGTCTAATGCTTTCTTTCTCATCTGTTTCTCGGTGACTTGGGGCATGTCATTTCATCCACCAATCACAATGCTCTCGGTCGGGCAAAACTGAAGGTACCCAGAGGCTTGGGGGCATAAGCATGCAGAGACAGTTATTGCTGTATGAGTCACTGCTCGTTGGTCATTTTATTATAGCATGCATTATTTTGATTCAAATGAGTTGCCCTATTAGCATCAACCGAACTACTCATTTAAGGGAGGATTAATCACAGCTATCCTATTTATCTGTGGACTGATTTTCTTTAATTTTATTCTTTTCCAGTTACTTAATTGCTGGTTCCCGGTACTATAAAATATACTAAGACACAAAGTGTTTTCTAACGTATCTAGTCTTAGAATTTAATATTTAGCCATAGCATTTGTGTCATTAACTTCTGCATCTTGGACTTGAGGATAGCATCTGACATAGCTGAGTTACAGCCATCCAAACAAAGCGTGGTAATTTAATATAAACTTTTTGCACAACACGAGTCATATGCAAACTGCTACAGAACACATGAGGTGGGCAGGTTGCTAACAAACACCCCTTAGGCAGGCCTAAGAAAGCCCACCTCAGAGCACAACTCCTCTGTAAGAAGAGGAAAAAAAATTTAACTGCTATAGGACTACTGGACAAAGAGACTGGGATTTCCAAAGGCACGTGAAGGCCAAATTTTAAAATTATTTAGGAACCTAAATTTCACTTAAATCGTGGTCTAAGTGACTTATACATGCATAGTCAAGTGCAATCAATACAGCCTTGTTTTGGAACATTTCTGAAAACCCCATTAATGTTATTTTCCTAAAGATGAAGCCACAGAATGCACCAGGGCTGTATGGACTTCATGATGTCACGGGAGCAATGGGGAAGGAAAAGAGGGATGACTCCTGTCAGATCTGGATCTCGGAGCAGCCGTGAGAACTGCACACCCTTTCTCCTCCCAAGGCTTTTTTCCTCCTCTAAGACGTGGTAGGATCAGTGGTTAGCTTATTGCTGCCCATAGTTGTACCTTACTTTCTCTGATCACGTTTGTGGCTTCTAAGTTAACTGGAGTAAATAGCACTAATTTTCAAGGTAATTTCTGTTAGCGGTGGCAGGGATCCCCTAAGGGAGGGGGCCAGACCATGGGATGGGAACCCACCTCTACACATTTTCTTCATCACGCTGCCCGTTGTCTGTGACCAGCAGCATGTATTCCCAAGCAGGCGCTATTTAAGAGCCAAACAATAGCGCTGCTGTTACATGTAGGGTTGTTCAGCTCACTCTTCTGCTAATCACTGTGTGAAAATGGGGCAAAATCCTTACATGTAGACACTGGATCCTGATTACCAAGGACTGACATTTGCACGTGATCATAGAAAACAGGAGACTGGCCCAAACAGCCCATGCAGGCATCCCAGGAATTTAAACAATAAGCTATTTTGTCCTCTCAGGATGTAATGAAATTAACCTTTTGGTCCTTTTACAGCTCATGTGCAGATAAGATATGCATTTTTGCTGTGTGTTCACAACATTTTTCTCCCTCCCTCCTTTGAGCTGATCTACCAGAGTGAAGACCGCTCTTACTGAATTCAGGTATGTCTTTGCAAAATTGCCATCCCTGGCAGGAAAACCAGCTTTTGGCTTCTCAGGCTAGAAGAAAACCAGACCAGAATCCTTTTTAATTACTGGCAGACACATACTTGCACTTGCCAAGGCCCAGCCCCCTCCGTGGATGTAAACAACACTGCGCTTGAGCCTTTCATCTTGCTTCGCAGGGGGTTCAAACACTCTGACTTCCACGCCATCAAAAACAGCATCTGTGATGTTAATGTCTTCAGGGGAGACAGACTTCAGCTTGTCAAAGGTACAAATCACATAATTCAGAGCTATCAAGTGATGGCTGAGTCTCAGATAGTGAATTAGGTGACACTAAGTAAGAAAAAAAAGGAGAAAAAAGGAGATTTCTATTACTTCAGAGCGTATCATACGATACTGGATCAATGTTTAATGCAACTGTCTTCAAAGGGCAGGTCCTATACAAAACTGAATATGGATTCTTATAATATTCATGGGCAAATGAATGATTACCAAAGACCTCTAATGCTTTTAAAGCTGTATTAAAACAAAACCCTGTCCACAAAAGATTCTCTGTTGTCAAAATAAACCAAACCACACTACGCGGGTCAAGACAACTGTGAATGAGTGCTCAGGTCCTTGCCTTCGAAAGACACCTGGGAAAGGAGAGGAGAGGAACCTCACCAGCATGCTCCACTATGGGACTGGGGAAGCTCCTCAGACCGGTGCCACCAGAGGGCAATGCCACACAGGCAAAGTTTCTCTGGTGGTAAGGTATCAAAAGTGCAAAGTATTTCTCTTGTTCCAGCCCAAAGCATAAATCCCTCCATTTCCAAATTAAGAAAGTTCTCAAGGGTTGCAAAGAAAACTGGAATGGTCTCAAAGGAATATAATACTTGTTTAGTATTGGTTTGTCCTCTGTTTACGTGCTGAATTGTGAAGGATCTGAAATGTCATCCAAGAACCATTGGCAGGTTAGTGATTTTTTTTTTCCCAACCCCAGACACTAAAGCGTATTACTTTTTGTCGGTTGGGGTGTGTAAAACACTACGAAAATGAAGAATAATCTGATCTTTCTGTCCCCTTATGGTAGAAGGAGAGAGATTTTATCCCCTTTGGCTAGCCAGGATTTTTATTTTCATGTTTATTTTTCACACTTTGCCCTGAATAGGTTAAAAACCTGTTCCTCCCAGCAAACAGTACTGGGATCCAAAGCATTGCCCCAGCCTAAATGGTCATGACCTGCTCCCCACATCTGACCTGCATGCTACTTGTAGTGCATGCTTGTTCCCATTCCCTGGCTAGTGCAGAAGGGGTGGCAAAGGATGAGCCGAAGGACTGCAGGGACCATGATGTCCGGGCTGGCTATTAAAAAGTAGTGCAAAAGGGGAAAGACCCTCCAAAGTTAATCTCTATCCTAGTGATAAAAGCTAGAAACTGGATAATCAGCTAAGCCTTTTCTACAATTTTCTCAGTCACGGCAATGAAGCTGGGAGGTAAAAATCAATATATATGCCTAATGTTCAACTGTAGGACCACTACCATAAGGAAAACTGTCAGCTGGTGATCTTGTATTTCACGTACAGGTAACAGATACTTGGAAGAAAAAGCGTACTGTTAGGAGGCATGCAGCTCATCTACACACAACCGTTTTACTGTTTTAATTCTGCTAGTACCACCAGCACAGTGCAAACTGGCTGGCGTGAACTAAAGCTGCTGACACCTGAGTGAGCGGGGTCACCCAGGTACCGGCCTAACCGTGTTCATGTTGTGAAGAACAGATGGTCGTACAAAAACTAAGTGGAAGCCAAGTCTGGTTCCTCATGACAGACATGATTTTGCAAAGCAGAGTTTCACAGAATCTTTCTGGTTTCTATTATCTGTTCACAAGGAGAGCCATTTCATTTTCTTGACTTGGGTTTCTGTACCATACTTCTGCAGTACTGTTTTCGCAGCCACTTTTGGTCCCACCTTTCAGCTTCTCTGCCAGGAGCACCTGCTCACGGCAAAGGAAGGGCTAATGGAGGCAAACACACACCTCCAGAGGAAAAGCAAATTTCGAAGCATTCAGCAGCATCCGTGCCAAAGAAGATCCGTCCTCTTAGGTCTACCGCCCCAGCGCCTTACATGTAACTTTTTACTCTGTCATCATTAGTTTCAAGACAGGAAAAAGAAATATTCACTTTCAGTCAGGTGCTGTATAGAAAAGACCCTGCACAGCCCGGCTTCCACCACAGACTGCTGTAGAAAAAGACAATTTTTGACATTTTTCCCCCAAAAGTCTATACCAAGTACAACAGGCTGCTACGTGAGTGGGGGGAGGAATCAACTTCCAAAACAAGAATTTACAAAAATTAATTTATTTTCTTGCTTTAGCTTGTGGTAATGTCACCCTGCTGAGATAGTTTGGTAGGAATCTAAACTTTAAAATGTTTGCTGATTTTTGGGTGGAATATCATTTCTTTATGCTGCAAGGCTTTTCTTTGGGAGAAGAAACATTACGTATCCACCCGTCAGGAAGAAATGCTGAATTCACAAGGCTGCTTGTATCTGATTTTCAGATCACGCTTTTCTCCCACTGCTACTTAAAAATTCCCAAAGGAAAACCCAGTTTGAGTTTGAAATCTGAAGAGCAATACATCTATTAATGACTTGGCAGACAATTTGTTGGGCTGCCACTGCTGTAACCAGCTACAGATCTGATCCTCCCTGTGCCCCATGGAGGCTCCCGGGAGAGGCAGCCACTGGGAATCAATTTTAGAAATGCTGCCAGGGAAAACAATGTTTTCGTAGATTTTTTCAGCCTGACTGTGCTGCAATAGATGTTCCATTTTAGTTTTCTCCCACTTTAGTTCACATTCTTTGTAGACGAGATTACCACACATTCCCTGGAATCTGAAATGTTTTATTTCCAAGGCTAGTTAGTGTTGTTTACTGAGAAGTGTTTTGTTCTGTTCTCTAAATGGCAGAGCACCATGGCCATCTGCAGGTTATCACATGCTTTCGTGACTCTTTCTTTTTCCTCCTATAACAGACCACTATTTCCAAGAATCCAAAAGCCTGGAAGAGATGCTTTGTACACCAGGGCACAAATGCAACAGTCCTAATTTTTTTGTTGCGCATAGGCAGGTTTTTTTGCCAAGCACTTATCAGACAGATTCTTTGAAATTATAGCTATCTAATCAGCCTATTCTGTTGTCATTTATAAGGCAGCAGGATTGCATTTTTTGCTGGCAAAGAGCTAGTCTTGTCCAAAGTTTACAGATAAAATTCTGATATGTGTATTTTTTCTCTATAAATAAGTATTTAAAATAGATACACAGTGTCTCATCACTCTGTAATATAACTGCTGGCAGAAGAAAATGTGTTTAATGGTCAGCTAACTCTCTTCTAGGACTAAGGTGCCACCCTAAGGGCAGAACTGCCCATCCTGTTGACTGCTTCTGAGGCATCTTTCTTGGGCTGGCACTAATGAAGGTGAAGCGTGGCCTTGCTGCACCAGCTCAGTATGAACCCAGCAAAAACACAGAAATAACAGCAAACTTCAGCCAGGTCACTATTTTACTGATAACCCAAGGCAGGAAAGAGGGAGTGGGGGAAAGGATGGGACCAGCCCTTTTAGCCACAGTCAACAGCTGGATTGGCTTATTTCCATTATAAAAACTGTAGCCGGCCATCTCTTGTGAGCAATACTTGATTTGATTTTTTTGCTGGTATTTGTGACTTTGCCACCCTTACTGTGACAGCATGCAGTCTATCAAATATAGCACTTAAATATATGAGAATTACCTGTGTGTGTGTGTATGCACGTGGAAGAGAAGAGAGAAACAGTGATGTTCTCTGGTGAAAAGGGAGAGAAGACGGTGCTGCAATAATAAAAGCTAGTGAAAGAGAAGAGAAAGCAAAAGGACAAGGGGGAAATTAAGAATAAAGGCAAACTCACATTAAAGAGGTGATAGTATAAAGATGAAAGCCCTGTGAGCAACAGGCCCAGAACTGGCACAGACACGGCCCATCACTCCGCCTGGGTGACAGCCGCGAGTTTTCCCATGCACCGGCTAGTTTTATGCATCCATCCGAATAAACGCTTTTGTTTTCTGAACAGGTAACCCTGGGGAAATGTGGCTGGTGAACTCCACAGCATCATGGGCCGGACAGAGAAACGGGCAACCACACACCGAGTGAGCTCAGCTGCTGGGACGCAAGGCAGAGCTGGGTGAGCAGGAGGAGCCCAAGAGAGAGGGGTAGACAGGCAAGCAAGGCAGACGTATTTTGCTGGCATTTGAGCCAATTCAGCAAATAACTGCCGTGGACATATTACAGTAGCCCTACTAACAATCTATTGCTCACTTCTGATTGCAGCTTTTCATTTTGGGGCTGTTGGCTCCCCATGACCCATGGCTGCCTCGGCAGCACTGTGATTTACACTCACTCTGTAATGCACCCCAGCTCTCTGACAAATCAGGCAAAGCAACCACCATCTCCTTCTCTTTTACCAGGACCTCCCCATAACAGGGGTTTTGAGGTAAGGACAACCCAGGGACCCCCTAGAGACTAAACTGTTCAAGACTGCCACCTTCCTCCTGGTGAATTCTTTGGTGAGGGGTACCAGATGTTGAAAGATTTAACCGATGTAGGAGAAAATTCTGAATAGACGAAGAAAGGAGTCAAGGCTGTGATAAAAAGCAGACAGAATGAACAAAGTATTGCTCTAGAGAGGCATCATTACTTCACCCTTAATCACCAATATCTGTCCCTAAACTATCAGAATTCTTCTATTGGCTCCTCAGCTGGTAATTTGATGAAGAATCCCAAATGCTCACTGCTATTATCCTTACCTCCCTCATGGCCTTGTACTCCCTATTAGCCACGTGTTCTGCATTACAAAAAAAATCCAAAAAACAGTTTTTTCTGTTGCTAATTTCTATTAACCTCTAACAGTACTCAGCACACTGGGATTCTTCGTCCTCATACGACTTCCACAGCTGAAACCGTCCGGCTTCGTGTCTCTGACCTTTAGCCAGGAAATTATCGCAGCAGGTCGCATTCAGACAACACACCAAGGCTGCGCGCCTCTAAAGCCAAGCCAAATGGCTCAGCTGCTTCCTCTGCTGCCTTCACAGCTGGTCAGACCCAAGGTCCTCCAGCGACCTTTCAGGCCTCAGCGGGATGGGGAATTAGGCAAACAGCTACGGCTCTTTTTTTCATACTGCACTACTCGAGACCGAACCAAATCTCACTCATGACTCAAATGAGTAATGATGCTGGGACTGGGTGACTGCACTGTCTAAGACTAAACTTCCTACCTTAAAGATGCAGGTACTATCCTCAATTCTGGCCTCACTTTGCAAAACACATTTCTGTAACACTGGAGTCCAAAATGCCAGCTGAACTATCTGTAGTCAGTAACAGCGCTTAGTGAAAAATAAACAGGATCATTTCCACATTTCTGTGCACAGAACATATTGTTTTGTGTGCATTTCAGACAGCTTATCCTGTTTAAAGGCGAATGTCAATTTTCTTTTGTTTTATGGAACAATTTCTTAATGCAGGTGCATTATTGCTCCGGAAAGAAAACATATTTTTAACGCTGTTGTATAAAGACAGTCCTCAAAGACAAGTGCTCTTAGTTTCATGAATTTCCTTTAGAACTTAAAAGAAACCAAATCGACTGTTTTACAGTTTATTAATTAGAAGCAGAAACTAGATTATGTTTTACTGTAAGGCTTTGTGCATATAACTATTCATGCATGATGATCTGCTTTTATACTAGAGAGAGAGACAAAAGTTATCTGCTACTGCAAATAGGACTTCCAGCGTGGTTCAGTCTCTGCCCACGTGCCACTGCTGTGAGACCTACCTGCACAACCAACAACTTGGTTTACTGTAAACCAATTCTAAGACCATGTTCTTGCATGCAAAAACATGAACAACTTGGCTGGCTACAACTATCACATCTGTCCAGAAGTTACATACTCTGAAATATATGGCTAGATAGATGTTAAAATGTTAGAATAAAAACAGTTACTGTTTTCTCTAATCCTGAATGCTGATGTCCCGTGACCTAGATTTTATTCTGAAAGCGCGTGAGAGGCAGAGAAGCATGAAGGAATCACTTGGCTGATGAGAACAAATAAGAGGATAGTTTTCTCCCCTGTACAGCTGCCTACCTTCTTCCATATACATCCATCTGATGGCCTCTATGCCAACCCATTTGTCCTTCCAAACCTCTGCTATCAGCTGTCCCAGTTCCAAAAAAATCCTTTCTTCCTTGGCATGCATCAGAATAGCAACTATCTTGACAGTGGTGTTCAGAAATAACTTATTTCAAAGGGCTTATTAAATAAACATACGCTGCTCTCTTTACTCCGATAAAGGAGAGTAGTTCAAGGAAGAAGTGAAAAATGCCTGTACCAATCCTGCTGTTAACAGCAGAATTATGAAATATTGCTTTAGACAGTTCTTGACAGACACCAGGTAAAACAATAACTATGGTTTAATCTATGGCTCAATCCCATAATTAATTCTATGTGGTTGTCCAAATTTCAGTGAAGCCAAGTGCTGACATACCTGTATACATACGTATGTATATAGTTTTTAATTTCTGATCTAAAATTGTGTTATATCACAGTTTTCTGTAAAAATGTTACCATGACCCATTTTGAGACAGGTGAGGAGGTAAATTACTCTCATTCTCAGTTAAGCACTTTCACATCAATTCATTAATATTACTAAAGTCTAAGTTTCTGTTTTCACTCTGGGGCAGCGCAGGACATTAAAGAGGATGCAGGAACAAGGCTCTGAAAACCCAGCTCACTTTCCAGCTCCGCCACTGGAATTTTTGTGACCTCAGATAAGGCACTCCATCTCTTCCTACCTCTGTTCCCCACAGTTTCAGATCAGGATAGCACTATTGGTCCCATTCTGTAGTCTGTTTTGAAACCTGCTTACAGAAACTGCCCTACAAGCATTACACATTTTTTTAACCATGTGATTATACTTGATGTTTGTTGAAGTGTCTCACGCTGAGCCAGGACAGTGAGTCAGTCCCAAGCTTGCAAAAAAATGTATTGCTGACTGGGACAAAACTCTACATGGAAATGCAAAACCTTATCATTGATACACTGAAAGCCAATGACAGCCTGATTATGTTTTATTGGTAGTGATTATTAATGCACAGAGAAAATAAACACACTATCCCTAACAAGAAACTGTCATGTTTAATGGACAGAGTCTTCACAAATCCATTTCAAAGTAAGCAAAATACAATTGATTGTATCTGCAGCCCATGAAGTTGGTTTCATGCTCTTGGAAATAATGTTTGCAGTGCGTTTCAGAGATTTTAAAATCAGAAATGTACTTCTGCCTGCTATGAAACCTACAAAGGAAAGTAATAAATAGCAAGCTGAAAATACATTCAGAAGTGGGTAAAAGTTCAGTGGTCACATTTAGAGAAATGTTAAACCATTTGGTCTTGCAGTAGCCAGTAGAGGAAGAAAGCAGAAGCTAAGGTTACAAAAGGACATACACTTTATTTTATACACACACAAAAGCTGTCTAACAAAGTAAATACTCAAGCTTAACTTTTACGATCCTAGCTTCAGTTGACACAGGTCCTTCTTAATGGCAGTCATTTATTCCTGACTTTGTGGGGTCTCTCAGTGTTGGAAAGACTTTCGAACACCTGGAAAGCATCTCCTCTTTCTCTCCGGAAAGGAAGGCTTACCTGCCGTGTGATTCAGGGCACCTCTAATGCCTCACTTCTTTTATGCTTCTGTGTCAAACTGACTGGCTCCTTCCTTTGATCTGTAAGCTACCTTAGAGGAACTGCTACTTGTTTAGTAATTTTTGTCACTATAGAAGTTTGTATTTCTAAGGCCAGAGGCAGAAACAACTAAGAAATTACCACTTTCCCCTAAGAGGGACTTCCCAACCCCAGAGAGCGGGGACAGATGTGGGCACCTCAGCCCTGCCTGCCAGTTTGCTCCAGCCGCCACCCGGCTCTGTCCTGCACTCTGTCCTGCCAGCTCCTCTTGGGGCGACGACCTCTGGAACATCCCAAAGGAGAGACCCTTCAGCCTCCGAGCTAGAGGCACCAGAGCTCATCTGACTATGCCCAGCAAACCATACAAACAAATGGAATCTGTGCACAAGCCAACAGCAATATGCGCAGATATAGTCACAGTCACATGATTTTCTAAAGATAGGTCTCCTTCAGCTAAAGGTTACGGCCTTGATTCAGGTGTTCCTGGCTGAACTCTTACGACGTGTTTTGAGGGCAGCATGCTGGGGAGGGCATCATGGCCCTTCTGTCCATACCATCAATGAATTTGGTCAAGCCGAGTGCTTGCTGTTCAGTTACTTAACAGCATGGAGCAAACGAATGCTGAGCCACAGATTTTACTGAAGAATGAAGCTATTGTAGGGCATGTCTGCATAATTTTCGTTGCAGACATATGGATGGGAGGGTACGCAAGCAAACAGGTTTTATCCTATACAAGCAAACAGATTTTATCCTTTCGTCCTAGAGATACACTTTGATTTAGCGACACATTTGGACCATGAGTACATGCCCCAGTGGCTCAGATGAGTCTGTCTACTCCCAGGCTCTGTCTCCAACAGCAGCAACCAGAGAAGCTACTCAGGCAGAATATACAAGTCTGGACACTGAGTGGTCCACTCTGCTCACACCTCCCAGCATCCATGATTGTTGTATTAGGAACACAGCAGGTACATTGCCATCTAGTCCTTTTAGTATCCATTTACGGGCCCTCTGTCCGTTAATTCATTTAATCCCTCTTTGAATATGCTGATGCTTTCCTCCACTCAAAGTACAAGTTTACGTACATGTCAGAACCAACTTAGTAAACTGAAATGCTGCTAGGAAATCTAAAAACAAACCAAAACACCAAATCCCCAGCGCAAAACACCACACCCAGGTCACACATACGTAGCACCTTACATCGGGCCTGATCATGACTGATCAGTCCTTGTAAAAGATCAGACCATCCTAGCAGAAAATGAAGTTGACAGCTAAAGCCATTATCAGCAAGTTTGAGATCTCTGATCTGCTTCATGTGGACATAAAACCACTGGCAGAGAATGAGGGAGGCATCATGAAGTGACACAACTGTCATGCATTGCGACAAAGCCAAGCATTCGGAGGGTTTTGTTCAGTAACACGATTCCAAACCAAGGCAGTTTAATATTTGAAAGAGCTTCCCTACATCTTCTTTCCCTAACGCATATTTAATGTACCAGAATAAGAACCATTAATTCTTTTTGTATTTCTTTTTGACCAGAAGCCTGCAAGTGGGAAGCCAGGCTGACCCCCCCCGGTAAGACCAGCCCCACGAAACCAGCAGCGAAGACCGGGTGCCGGCTTCGCTAAACCCCGCACGCCGGGCTCACCGGCGGGGACGGGGCCAGGAGCAGCCTCGGGAGCCCCCGCCTCGGCAGGCAGAGCCCCGCGCCGCTCGCTCCTCCAGCGGCCCGGTACGGCGGGGATCGGCCCCGCTCCAGGCACCCCGGGCCGGGGGGCCCCGTTGCCAGCCGCCCTCGGCCTTGGGGCGCGACCCCAGCCCGGCGGGGAAGGGGAGGGGGGCTGTCTGTCCGCCGAGCCCGGCCCGGGGCCGGGTGGCCGCCTTACCGTCTGCTGCACCGCCCGGAAGGTGGCATCCAGCAGCATCAGCTTCCAGCGGTCCGACACGGCGCCGGGCAGCGGCAGGTACACGTAGTAGGCGGACAGGGCGGCCAGCGCCGGCAGCAGCACCCAGGCGGCCCGCATCGCCCGGCCCCCTCCCCCGGAGGAAGGCCCCGCGTTTCCGTCCCCGCCGGCTGCGCGCCAGCCCCGGCTCTGGGCCAGCCCCGGCG
>Ga0065711_1027690_pt1 | contig 46728 bp, 20 predicted proteins | sample Hoacrofraction12_FD_59098 | JGI IMG/M metagenome (GOLD analysis project Ga0065711, IMG submission 59098) | Hoatzin crop microbial communities from Cojedes, Venezuela - Epithelial fraction 12 v2 (version 2) | ecosystem: Host-associated > Birds > Digestive system > Esophagus > Crop | place...
TCTCTGGAGATATTCAAGACCCGCCTGGACAAGGTCCTGTGCAGCCTGCTGTAGGTGACCCTGCTTCAGCAGGAGGGTTGGACTAGATGACCCACAGAGGTCCCTTCCAACCCCTACTACTACTATTCTGTGATGCTGTTCACCCTGGGACGACCTAATGCGAGTACAGAACATGCCGCACGATAGGATGCGCAGTAGCTATAAGCCAGTGTGGTCCTCACAGCAGGGCACAAGTTATACTGCCATATTCAAATTAGCAGCCCTGGAAGAGTTTAAGGATCAGATATGGAAGTATTTTGTGTTTCTGACCTTTGGACACTGAAAAAAACCAAAGGCTGACCTGGATGGGGCATTCTCGTACCTCTGTCTGGGGCATGGGGAAGTAATGCCTACAGTAAGGAAATCATGGTTGGCCAAAGAGGTGAATCCCGGTGGAGGTGAGATGGAAATACAAACAGTAGCTTCTATGCAACGATTTTTGGCGGAGCTGTTACAGAAATGGGTGTTTTGATGGGTTGTCGGGGTTACTCTCCCCCTTGCCCTTCCACAGCATGGGCTGAGGGGGGAGGGTAGTGACCTGGTACCCACCATAGCTCTTTCCTTTAGAGTCACCTCAATGCGACTGGCTTATCAGGAACTGCAGCTTGATCGGAAGAGGGAGGAGAAGAAACTTCAGAACCTTGAAGGGAAGAAGCGTGAACAAGCTGAGAGGCTGGGCATGGGCTTGGTGTCCAGAAGGTACTTGGCTGTGGATGGCATAGGACAGACTGGTGCCTTGGAAGCACCCTGCTGTGGAAAAGTTTCCTGAAGGCAGTAGCTTGCTGCTCTTGTAACAGATAAGGAGCTGATTTACAGTGCTCGTATGCTGGACGATGCCTAAAAGATGCTTTGGGCCCCAGAAGGAACGGGCACTCTGCTCAGAGGTTCTAGTTCTCATCTGAGCTTTTTCAAAGGTGTGTGTGGCCTGTCAGTGTCTAGCCCTAGAGCCCTGCCACTTGACAGATGTCTCCCTGCATAATACTTCCCTTCAGAAGTAGCTTAAGACTTCTGAGGGAGTCAGAATAAGCTAGATAAGTGGTGAAGGGGGCTGGCATCCCACAGCTCTCCCTCGAGACTTGTGGCACCTACCCTGCCTGTGAAGGCCAGATTCAGTTTTGAGGCAGGCTGGTTGCAGGGGCTGGGTGCTGTTGGACCCATCGGTCCTGACTGCCTGTTTCTTGTGCTAGTTCTGTTTCACACTCGGTGATGTCTGAGATGCAAGTAATTGAGCAGGAGACGCCGCTGGTCGCAAAATCTTCCCGCTCCCAATTGGACTTGTTTGAAGATGCTGGAGGCTTCACATCTGGACCCCCCAAGTAAGACTCAGCTTCAGTGTAGTCTTTGGCTTATTCCTGAATTTAATGTCTGGCCTAAATTGTCTATTTTTGGTACCTAGGTACAAATATAATCCCTTCTCATTCGAAGATGCATTTGGCTCACGATGGGAAACGGACGCTTCATGGGGCATGGACAAAGAGGAGGAACCTGAGGTGACCATTTCCAGTATTCGGCCAGTTTCAGAGAGGTAAAATGCCTGCCACTGGTACTGTGATTGCCTTGTGTGTGCGAGAAAGGGATAGGTGTAGGCCCTGGGGGGAGAGATGCTGCTGTATTACTACAGGAGCCTTGTGCTACAGAAGATAACTTGCAAGGACAAGCCCAAGAAAAAGGGCCTTCAATGAAAGAGGCTTGGGCACTTCTTTGCTTGTTGTGTTCCTAAGTTTAATACAGCCTTCATGGTCATCAAGTGCTGCCTGTCCTGAACTGGGGAGAGGAGAACCCTGATGGTAGCTAGCACCTGAGGATTTGTTGCTTTCCTTCGGTCAGATGGGGTCTGAGAGAGAAGTCTGTTTTCTTTACTGTGTTGGTGAGCTTAAGTGGCGGTGTCTCCTCTCTTGTTTCCTCAGACCCATCAGTAGGCGGGAGACGGAGAATAGGACATCAGTTGTGGAATCCAGCGAAGCTCGGCAGAAGTTTGCAGGGGCTAAAGCCATCTCTTCGGATATGTTCTTCGGGCGGGAGGCAGATGTTGAGGTAGATGTATTCTGCAGTGCTTAAGCTGATACAGGTCTGGCTTCATCTCCTCCTGTTTGCCGAGGTTCTGCTTTGTTCCCATCCTTTACAACTGTTTTGTTTTGTTTTGTGCTGCAGTATGAAGCCAGATCCCGACTGCAGCAGCTCTCGGGCAGCAGTGCCATCAGCTCTGCAGACCTGTTTGGAGAGGCTGACAATGCGCACTCAGGTTTGTTAGCACTCAGTGGGTGTGGAAGGGAGCAGCTTTGGAGGACCTAGACTGGAGGGGGTCAGGGTGCTCTCTGGAGCTGGAGGACTCCGGGCTAACTCCTGCTGGTTCTTGTAGGTGGTGTGTCAATTGGAAACGTCCTGCCTACAGCTGACATTGCACAGTTCAAGCAAGGAGTGAAATCAGTTGCTGGCAAGATGGCTGTCCTAGCCAATGGGGTGATGAACTCCCTCCAGGTGAGGTTACACTATGGCACCTTCAGACAGGCTATCATCGTGCTCAGGGACTTTCACTATACCCTGGCTCCTGCTGGAATTATCGTTGTCTCCTCAAATTATGTGGGAAGACACCTCTTCTATAGCTGATGACTACATTACAATAGCTGAGGAATTCCTGGTGGCCAGCTAACTCTTCTTGGCAAACCTTACTCTCCTGCTGGACAGGACACCTTGTTCTGTCAGATAATCCCAGGCAGAACTTAAAAAGTGAAGGCCATTTTACTTCCTGCCTTTGCATGGTGTTCTGTCTAGGTAACCTTATACTGTATTCCAGTCCCAACCCTCCCAAGACCTTGTTCTCTGTCTCTGGAGTTTGCATGAGGTGTTGTAGCATGGTGTCTCCGTGTGTTTCCTCCCCAGGATCGTTATGGCTCATATTGATGACGCAGGGACTGCAAATCACAGGGAAGCCAGCGAGAGGCACTGATGTCACCTTTGCCTGGAGTAAACTCTGCAGGATTGTCTTAGTTTGTCTGGGGTGGGTGGGGAGGGGAGAAGGTATGCAGAGGCGGTCAGGACATGGCTGCGCCCAGGATGCTTTCCAAATATCTCTGGATTCCACTCTATTAAAATTCAGTGTGCTCTCATACCCACTGCTACCTACTAGCCAGTGGAGACAGGCCTTCTCACAGGGTTAACCTCGCTGCTATAAACGATATGACAGGAACTCCTGGGCTGCTCTCATCAGTGCTCCTGTCCTCCTTGGCCCATACCTTAGCTCACCAAGTGACAGAGCAAAAAGGGGAATGCTGTTTTTCTGAACATCATGTTACTTGGTTCCCACGGATGTGACCACTGCTTTTTTTTTGTTCTGCTCAGTGCTCCCAATCCATGGTGCTGTGGAGTACTCTGTATTTGCAGGGTCTGACTTTTACCATGGGATAATCCTTTTTACTGTGTTGTAAACCAGCACATATTGATGCAGGAGAGGAAAACAACGCAAAGATTATTTTTTTAGCTTCTGATTACATCATCAGCAAAAAAAGCCTAGGTAAAGAAGTACTGTCAAGACTGGATCCTAGGTTATTTTGTTGCCCAACTTTCGCCTGAGCTCAAACTCCTGAACCTCTGACTTCACCGTGAGATGAACTTCTGAAGGACTGTCACTTTAGTCCTCTTCAGCTTGGCTCTCTGCTCCTGACTGGTCTTAACAAGAGCATGTTTTTCTCTTCCTTGGACTGTGGTGTTGGGGATGGGGTAGAAAGAAAAAGGGGGGTGTGAGGGGGGACTGGTTGCACACTACCCCTGAGCAGGGAGAGGGGCTGATGTTCCGAGGCGTCTGGCTCTCCTGCCCGGCTGGAGGGGCTGCGGTGCCTGCGGGGTGGGTGTTCCACTGTGGCGGGGCGTGGTGGGCCTTCCCAGGGTTTTGCCTGGTGCACCGGCACGGTTGCACCGTAGCGGTACCCGGGGCTCCGAGTACGGCAGGAGCGCAGGCATGCAACAGGAGGGGCGGTGCTGTTACCCCAGTGCTGTTACCCTCCGCCGTGCCCGGGGCAGCCCAGCAGACCCCAGACACAGCAGCGGCCTTACACAGCATGCTTTATTGCTGGGCTGTCAGTCCAGATGGGTGGCAGAGAAAGCACAGTTATTAAAGAGAACATTAATAAATAAAATAACTTACAATAAATAAATGGCCTCTGCAGGCGGGGCTGGGGGACAGGCTTGGCAGTAGTTACGGGATTAGTCTTAAAATGGCTGCAGCATGGGCTGAATCTACTTGGCTCAGGGCCACTATCAGCTTTGGGTTACCAGCTCCGAGTAGCCTACACCTGCTTTATGAACAGGAGGGGCAAGGAGGCCCCAAAAGAAGCAAGAGACACGAAAGTTCCCCAGGAAAGAACCAGTCAATGCAAGCTGAGGCACAGGAGGTGGGCTAGACAAAGCATTCAGGGCTGTGGAGGCCAAACTGCTGAGTTAGTTACCATTGACACAATGAGATGCTACTTCTTCTTGTAAGGGCTATACTATGATGCTGCAACACTGCTAGTATTTACAAAATAATACCCAGGACTTGTTTGATAACTGCTTCCTTCTTCCCTAGCACCTCTGCCCACCCCACCCCAGCAGATGCTCCATATGTTTGCAAGCCATGTCACTTGTGGCCAAGGAATTTAAAACTTGTTCTCTCTCTGCCAGCCCCTCTGAAGCTTGCTCTTCCAAATGATGGATGCTAAGCTGTTGGAGGCCATGGGAGGCCTCACAGAAGGGAACTCGGTACAGCAGAGGAGCCAGACAGCAGCATACAGTACTTATTTGCTATACTTGCTTTGGCAGGTCTTGGACACATGGAGGAGGAAGCAGAGGCAGGTGGCATGGCAATACCTAAGTCCTTCTTTTCTAGGAACTTCAGGGATTTCTCTACCTTTGATCATATGCAGGTGCAGCTTTACTGGGAATAATTATAATGGAGCACGAGTGCAGAACTGCCGCTGGCGATGTAACCACGCTATTGTCTAGGCCAAGTCTGAACACAGCTATGCACCAAAAGGCTGGCAAGCAGCCTGCACTGGCACTTCCACTGCTCCAGCACCTGCTGAGCCGTGAGGGAGAGCGCCGGTGAGAGAACCCCCGGCTGGCTGCGAGCGGTGGCAGAGCCAGCGTCTGCCGGCCTGCCGTGCCTGCCAGCAGAGGGTAGCACGACTCTGCAGCGGGAAGCGGCTTCTGCAGAGGAGCTGGTCCTGCGCGGGTTTGGAGCTAGGAAAAAGGCAGAGTTCTGCGTGGGAAGAGAGAGGTGGACCTGGCAACGGGGACTGGCACAGCCACACACACACACACTGGTGATGTGGACAGAACCCACTGTCAGAGCAGATGCTCTGGGAGGAGGTGCTGTTCCTTCAGTGGGTTTGGCAGAAACCCAAGATGGGAATGGTGCCCACCCTCACGACCTTCAGTTTTCAGAGGAGTCTGTCTCTTCATTGGAGCCTTCACTCTCAGCATCCATTTTTCGCCGATGGTATAGAGGTTTCCAGGGAGAGTTAATCCTGGATGAGTTACGGACAGGCAAATTAGCTGTGTCCCCGCTGGAGCTGGTGGGACCGGAGACGGAAAGCCCTGAAACCTGAGCTATTCTGAAAGAGAAAAGACAAATGCTAGGCAGCCTATGTTGTCATGTCCAGCCTTTACTGTAGCAGTTTTGGAGTGAACTTGGGAGGAGGACTCATTCACAACTAGCACAGGGATGGAAAGATGTTCATGGCACAGAGGGGAACACCTTGCACTGGTACCTGCCAGACTCACTGTGTGAATCCTTCTGCCCATTTAAACAGATCTTTCTTCTGGGATCAGCCTATGTCTTCCAACACTCCTAGTTTTCCCCATCCAAACAAGATTTCCCTCTTTATTAGACTGCTGCTTTCTCTAGATCCCTCTTTGAGGCACACTTTTCCCTTCTGTTTCTGAAGCCTTTTCTAAGGATTTTGTTAGCTGCACCAAGCCACCCCAAAGAAAGAGGCCATCTTTGTTCAAGCTGCTCTGTTCGCTCCTCTATTGTTTTATAGAGCAATGGATAGGGACAGTTACTAAAGTCTTCCTTAGCATGCTACCTTTAATCTCTTACTCTACCTCCTACTTTAGGCAACTCCACTTACAGTTTCTCAAGTTCCTGATCCATGGCAGGGTCCAGAAACAAGTCCCCTTTATCTGGTAAAGCCCCTGAAAAAAAACCACAAGGAAAGTATCAGAGCAGAGTTAGGCTATTCATTTTTATAGAAAAGCACTCAAGCCATAGGCAGCACGCAAAACCTGCCCTGCAAGACAGAGAAGACTCTTCCTCACACCCGTTAGAGAAATGGGCACTGAATGTTGAGGATCATGGATAGATAAAGAATGATGGTCCATATTCTGTGACGCAGGCTGTAGCTGAGCTGAGACTAAATGGGAGGCACTCTCAGTATATTGTCTTACCTCTCAGAGAACTTGAAGAGCCCCAAGGACTAGCAGTTTTCATTCACTATACAAAAATACGGAGTACTAACTGTCAGGGAGATGACAGTCTGTCACCTTCAGGCCTCTGCTAATTGCCCTATATAGTCACCAGTCCCAGATCCTATCAGAGCAATAGATAAGTTGTCGTGTGTGCCACAGCCTGAAGCACATGCTATACCACCCAGGGAGACGTATACTTCTGTGCCACCTGCCTTCTTCTGGTGTACTGAGCTTGGGGATCAAAACACTCACAGATGTAAGACTATCGCTTTTCTTGCAATTCAGGAAAGTCAGGCCTGACTCTGGTACACATTAAGTCTACAGGAGTAAGCGTGGATGGACTGTGCTCTAGTGTTGCTTGCTGTCTAGGCGAGAGCATGAAAGGCTGGGCCAGTAATGGGGTACCCTCTCTCAGCATAAGGTCAACATACTCCTCTTCACATTTGAAACCCCATTCAGGATGAAGGACATGCTGTAGTTCAGGACCGGAACAGCTGGTTGATCATCCTTGCCCTTTTCTGAAAGGACACTGGCACCTCAGGAAGAGTGCAGAAAGGAAGATGCGGCTCTTAGGAAAGCTCTCCTTCCTAACTCTGTAACAAACTCCACCTTGTACAGGGGTCATGGGAGGGTGTGATCAGCCAGCACAGAGATGACAGGAATTGCCCACCACAGCCTGGATAGTGCCGCTGCACACCAGGACAAAAAAACCCACTGAGTTATCTGTACCAACAGTGCAATCAGGAATGCTCTTGGTTTTCAGGAGATCTGGGTGCCACCCTCAGTATCTTTGGGAAGGGGCTTTGTACTCCCTGTGAGGACACAAATCTGGTTTCTGGCCCTGGCACCTTGCTCTTGGAAGGATGGGCTGGGGAGCTTCACGCAGGCAAGCTGGCAGCAGTCATCCAAAACATAGCAATGAGTGCCTAAAAATCAGAACCAGTTTAGACTGGAACTGATTCCCCTATTTCTTCCAGTTCTGGTCTTCCCCTCCTGCAAATGAACAGGAAAGCCTGGCACGGCAACACAGAGTGTCGGGAGGTCCAGAGAAGTGCCCCAGCCTGCTCCTTTCATGGGCTCAATTAGAAGAATAAGCAGCTAAAGCTTGTTCCTGCATTTGCAGAATGCATAGTGAGGTCTCTAGGCCACAAGAATTACTCGGGAGAGTCAGTAAATAACACTTGAAGGATTCACAAGTCAACACTGACACTGGAGCTAGGCTGCGAACTCCGCCTGACAAACTCATTAGTGCTGCCCCAGCCTGAGAGCAGCTCTGATCCCTACCCCTGTTCCTCAAGGGGGGGCTGCTGGCTTCGTGAGACCAGGGTGAAGGCAGGCATCCTGACCAAAAGCTCCTTCGCCTGAAATGGCCCTCACTGAAGGGCTTTGGGGAGCTTGTGATCTGCTACAGACCAAAGACTATTGAAATCACCCTTCAGGAGAGATTAAAAGACATCAGGAGAAGAATCCTCCTTTCCTTGCCAAGATGCTAATACCTGTCAGACTTGTGGTTGCTGCCCCTCCTCTGAGAGAGGCCTCGGCAGGAGGCTGGCAGAGGGCCAGGGGACGGGTCCGCATTAATGGAAACAAAAACCCACACACTTTGTAGATGGCACAATGGAAGCTGTGGGCAGGATTTTTTTTTTTCTGCTCAGGTCTTTTCTTTGCACTCGACTAGAAGTGGATTTTGTAGGGCAAAAGAAAAAAAGATTTTGCTTGCTGCAATCCAGGCATCACCTTCCCCAGTGAATACACTGCTTCCTAAGCCTGTTTGCAGAGAGGATTGCAGGGCTGTATTCATGCACCTTTGATATATAATCTCCATGCTGCTGGGTAAGCAGCCCTGCCCCAGAGGAGCATTAGCAGCTTAAATGGTTTGCTGTAAAAAGGGGCTCCGCCAGGGAGGGTACACTTTTACTCTACTATGACACACACCTGTGCAAAAGAACAAGCCCTCAGGCAAGGTACACCTTTTCACTGAGGCTTGTCTTTGTAATATAGGGACTGGCAGGTACTCAAGCCTAGAAGTATAGGGAGCGGATACCTACCCAAAGACAGAGAGAGCCTACCCTTACTGGCCAGATGATTTGCTGAGTGGAGACGAGTGAACACAAGTGTTCGGGCCTCCACACATTTAAATGTACCTCCTGGATATAGCTCTGTCAAACACAAAAAGCCATTCCATATTGCACAAGCAAGGCATATGGGGGCAATATGGACTTGTGAGTCTGAATTATGTATGGATTACATACTGTCCTTCACCAATGCAACACTTTGCTTCCTTGCTCTAGAACAATACTGACCAGCATGACATGGAAAAGAGCAGTGAGATGCTGCTTGATAACCCCTCTGGTTCCCACAGCAGTCTGCTACAGTATTTTGTAAGAGTTTGTGTTTTATGATACCACCAGATTTTCAGCAGTCCATAGATTAATATACTAGCGAGATCACACTCCTTTGAGGGAAGATGAGGGAGAGCTGGGAAAGACTGGGCTTTGAGTCTTTGAGCCAAGGAGGCAGCAGAGGTTTTTGCATTGTGTGCCTCCTTTTCTTGTAGATGAGAGCAATCACTTAAAATCCGTGGGAGAATGGGACTTCAATTCAGTGTCAACAGCAGTCAGCCACCTTACTTGTCTTCCGACCACCTCTGCCCAACGTTTATAGCCAAACATGTTAAAACAACAGTTCTGCTAAAATAATCAGCTATTGAAGAGGTAAGACATTGCTATCTTAGGGCGGCATTTCATATCTACTTTTATCCGCAGAAGCTCCACAGCTTCAAGCAGACAGTAAGGCACAGTGTTATGTTTCTAAAGTTTAATCCATCAACAAAAACATGAAAAACTTTCCCTTACTCCCTTCCTGACAGTGTAAAATCTGGGGCATAATTACAGAGGAAATTCCACAGAAATGCAGAATGACCGAAAATCTAGAGCTGTACCACTCACAGGAGTCTTACCTAGGGCTCTATTGATCCCCTGATCCTTTGCAAGTGCCATAAGGAATCCATAGAAGGTCAGTCTCTGCGCACTACTCAACATTTCCTTCACAAGAGCAGAAGGTGGACAGCTAGGAAAAGAGAGACAAAGAGGTCATCTTGTCTTTAAATTACTGTCTTTTTTTTTTTCAAAGACCCAGCTCAAACTGGAGAAATAAACTCTTACCTGTTCTAACACTGTCAAGTTGCATTCACTTAGTTTAAAACAAACAGCCACCAGCTTGCTTATTTAGCATTGCATTTGCTCCCCATTTGCTAAGCAAGATGTTTGAGCTGGGTTATATCCCTAGGAGCAGTCTTACCTGTCTCCATTTCAAGGACAGGGAGAAAAGCCTAGATTCACTGAGGCATATAAATCCCAAATCTTAACGTATTCTTTCAAAAATCCATTGGGAAATCCTTTCTTAGAGAAGACAATAAACTTTCATGAGGGTTGTTATCACTCTTTTATCAGTGATAGTCATTCAAGGGACAGGAAAACCTCTCTAATGATAGCCTAAATATGTCAGAAAACTGACTAAATCGACATGTCCTCTTCTTCCACATTCACTTTAACTCCTAGCCCTGAATTCTAAGCAATATCATCACAGTGATTCTTGGCCTTGCCTAATACTCTTTAAAGGATTTCATGCAAAATAAAACTGCCTCACAAAGAGGAAGTGTTGAACAGTCTGTGGTGTAGTGGCACCCCTGGGAGATATGAGTGTGGGCTGGTGATCCCTCAGGCAAAGGTGGTTACCAAAGCCTGGCTGAGAACTGAGCTACTGGATGAAAGGCTGGGAATGGCTCCCCTCACAGTGCTGTGCAGAGCCTGACCTACCAGATGGGCTCACAGTATTCTTCCCACCTGAAGCTTTCAGGATATACAGGAAATGTAGAGCTTTTGTTATTCAAAAGAATGAAACAACATGGCATCTCCATGCTTAGATATCTATAGTACTGGACAGCAGTTCAGCAATAATTTTGTGGATCACAAATTTGGATTCAGGCGCCTAAAGCAGGAATCAGACGTAACTTGAGTTCCAAGTCTTTTTGTGGATCGAGCCCATGACCTTCTAGCAGGACGTGTGCTCGCTACCTGCAAGAAACTATGAAGAAAGTGTCTGTCAAAGCTATATAGTAAGGTCTGGTATTGGTCCATCCCCTGCTGCACTAAAGCTGGTCTTGTGCCTGAGATCTGTAACTGGAGACCAGCTCCATCACAGGCTTGGGTACCCACTAGCAGTGTGATCTCGTCTAGGTACTTAGACTTCAAACTCCATCCACTCCAGAGGCTCTTTCCTATGCTTTGACATCCAAGAACACAACTGTACTTGTTTATCTCCTCTAGTTAACCCACGATGGTAGATGGACCTCTACTTGACGAAAATGTCAATGCAGAAGTGAGAAGGAAAGCAGAGACCCAAATCAATCCATTACTTCAGGAATCATCTCAAATCCCATTTCTTAGGTCCGTGAAATTGCTTCTCTCCTTTGGACCGGCTATGATCTCTCCCTTCATACTACTCCAGTGAGATCTGTTTGAGAGTTACAGCTTGTTCAAAGTTCTGTATTTCTTCATAGCTCCAACTTTACAAAGGGTCTCCAGAGACACAGACTTCAAAGCCATATTTTGGACTCCATTCGTACCTGTATTTTGATCTGTCACACAAGGACTCTAGGCACTGGTAGAAGAGAGATGCCTCTACACCATCAAGCGGGCTGCAGTCATTTGAGGGTTGGCGCTGCCGATGTTGCCCAGAGGATGATGTTGGCACAATCACAGTATTTGGATTCTTGCCAGCCAGTAGATCTTGATAAATCACAGCCACACTTTCCAGAAACTCTGAAAAAAAAGAAAGTGACTTAAAACTCAGGGCTATAACCAGTAAAGCATCCTCCTGACCTACCAGACCTGGGATTAAACTGTCATTCCCTGCTGTGTGTTGTACATAGCACCAACAGGAAAGAAGCACAGCACTATGGCATCCTGCATATTTAGATCAGATACTATGCAACAACAAACAGCCATTTCCATGTAAGTTGCTGGCTTCTTCCTGTCAGGATGATTACGAGACGCCACTCACTCTGTTGAATAAGATTCTTCTCAAGGGAACAGAGGCTAGCTAGCTACCAGGGATAAAACAGCAAATCGTGAAAGCCAACATCAAACACAAAACCAGTTTGCAAAGTCTAAAAACTTCTTCTGCTCCATCTCTTGCCACTGACTAAGAACTCATCCAAGTTGGGAACAAACTATATGGAACTGCAACAGAAGCAAAGGGAGCAAGTTAGTCAGGGCTCCAGGCTGTATCCCAGCTTGTCTCTGCGCTGCTCCAAAGTAAATATAATATGGGATCTAGAGGAAGGGCCAGGGCAGGTCAGGGCTAGAGTTGGCAGAAAGCCTCTCCCCAGGCTCCTCGTACTACCCACTGTTTACTGCAAGAGTCTAATTTTAAACAAGTTTGTTTATGGATGTGGTCAGCAGTTTACAAATCCAGATTCCATTTGGAGTGGTTTGCATGTGTGTGGGTTGGTGGGAGAGCGTATGATGGGCTGTGTGTGTGCATTGTGCCTGGGTGAACAGGACAGGGACGGGATGTTGGAGCGTGTGTACACAAGGGCAGGCTGGCGACGACTCCAGGCGCATTTAAGTCCCGAGTGAATGGAAGTGTAGTGCTGTGTGTGAGGCGGGTAGAGAGGAAAGGCACGATGTCAGCGGGCCCTGAGGCTGTGCTGAGGTTCCGCAGCTAAGTGGAAGTATTTGTTATATCAGAGCAGAACTTTCCAAACACATTTTCTGTCCCCGGCTAAAGGCATTATAAGCCTGGTTCTGCCCAACCCAAAATCACCATTTTGAACTGTTTGATGAACTGCCATAGATAATGTTGCAATATGCACAGGGGAGTTACAAGGGAAGTATACACAGAGATGGACTGAGAAGAAGAGATTTTTGTATTAGGGGTAGCAGCTGACTTAACTGCCAGAAAGATGGGAACTGACAGGTTGGATCAGATCAGCAGGCCACCCAAGCCTACTCTCTGACCACAGACTATGCTCCACCACAGCTTCTAGCCAATGTTTCCCGGTATCCAAACCTGGCCCCTTTTGCTCGGTCGAGGCCAACCGCGAGCTATGTCCATCAGAGGGAGCTATTTAAGTGTGAGTAGACAGAAACCCACGAGCCCATGTTGCCTTTAGAAAGTGCTCTGTGCTGGGAGGTAAGTGGCACACCAGCACTCCCCAGTGCTTGGGAGCATATCTAACTTTGAGAAAGGAAATGCTTCCCTCTTTTTGCCCATTTAAGCAGTTCCCTGAGCGGGATTCCCTTTCCTCAACTACATTTAGGGCGGCTAGGACGAACAGGCCGAAGTATTTTGAAACAGTCTCCCTTTACAGAACAAGCACGTGAATGCTCATCCAAGTCTCTCTCCTTTGTCTCCTGAACTTCAGTTCAAAAATACCTGAGGATTTTTACAGATGTATATGTGTGCGTGAGCTTATGAAAACATACACACACCCAAATATTATTTGATCGGTACTTGTCCTGTCAAGAATTTTGAAAGAAGTACCCCATCTAAAACTCAAACTGGGGGAGAGGGGTAGAATATGGTAAATGACCAACAACATGAGGAAAGTAGATGAGGATTAGCTATTCACTTTCAGTTCCAACTAGGGCCTCTCAAAGCAAACAGAAGCGATTCTTCACAGGACAGGTGGCAGACTGGTGCAACTCCTTGCCAAAAGGTGTTGTCGAGGTCACAGGTTTACGTGATTTCAAGGGGGTGGGGCTAGACAAGTTCTTGGGAGAGGAGTCCACTGGAGGTTCCTAAACCAACGGAAACTATACCCCTTCCGAAACTCTTTGAGCTGAAACCAGCTCAGACTGGGTGAGTATTAGGGGGAAGAATTCTATGCATTTGTACAGTTCCTTTCAAGGCACCAGCTGGTGGGCTTTTATCCTGTCTCCAGAATGGACCAATACTTTAGAGGCAGAAATGCTGTATTAAGGAAAGGAAAAAAAATGTTCCCAGCAAAAGTTAATTTTAGGTGCTAACATACTAAAAAAAGCCAGAAAACTATGTCTCAGTTTACATACATGCATAAGCCATAACAGTTACAGGTTTCTTGTTATTCACAAAAATTTGGAACCTCCTTATGAAGCCTCCTTATCTCTTGTCATCAGTAACGCCTTTCATCAGCAGATTCCATTATCTATATATTTTCTGTGAAAAACCATATCCTTACAAGTTTAAAAAAGGTGCAGGGATTGGGAAGCTGTAAAGTTGTAATGCTATACTAGAGACCGAAGTCAGCAGCTTCCCAGCATTTACCTGAATAGTAGAACTGGATTTGGAAAGCAAAGAGGAAATCAGAAAAGGACATCAGGCAATCCATAGCATCATCCATCAGCACAATCCTAGGACAAGACGAGAGAAACAGTTTAGCCTCTACCAAATAACTGAAGTCTGTACCCAGGAATCCCAGATCTAGAGAACGTGCAGCTAGGGAGCTATGTGCAACCAAGGATCGCTAGTGGCTTGGCTCAGTGTAAGAGGTTAGGAGAGAGGAATAGGAACACCCACCGCTGCATGGATGTGGACACCCTAATATCAAATGAAGGCAGCTTAAGAACCTGCAGTGGAGAGATGATCCTGAATGTCAATGCTATCGCACACTTCAGCTACAGTGTGAACAGAGCAGCGTGATGTGGATGTCAAGCACTCAAAGACTGGTGGACACGATGGAATAAACACTGGCTTAAAAACTACAAGGCTGGTTCACATGGCTATACAAAGAGTAACTGTGCTACAGACAAGACAGCTACATGAGTATTAAACTGGTGTAAGCAGAACAAGATTTATGCTAGTCCTCTGTATACCAGAGTTATCAAACTGGGATATTTTCAGATTCATAAGGATAACAACAGTTATTAATTCCCATTCTGTACTCAAACAAACTCCACTTGACTACAGAGGAAATAACATTGCACCAACAATCAGCTTTCTAACTACACACTATGAACATCCTATCCTTCCTTCCTGACGAATGAATCAGTCTCTTTTCATGTCTATCATTTGACTATCAGGTCAAATTTCATAGAAACTGAAGACTTCTTGGGCCAGGGATAATGTCTTCTTTCTCTCTGCTAAGCCCCAGCTGCATGTAGGGAGCTACATGCATCCCTGTTTTGAAGCATCAGTATCAGCCACAGGCCAGAAAGATGAAGCATAAATGATAGCAAAGTCCAGCGCCTCCTTTCAGGAAAAAACTCTGAATTTCAATAGTAATACAGGGCAAAAACATTCATAAAAATGGAAACAAAACCAATGCTCTGGTCACTGCCACTGCATAAGGATGAAAGGTCAGTCTCTGAAGTGTAGAAAATCAAACGTGGGCTGACCAATAACAGCTCAGACTAGAAAACAGAGGGAAACACTCCGCTTTGATGGGAAAAAACTTGAGTATTCAGATGATGCTAAAGAAAGGCAGCTGGTACTTCTTTTCAACTGTGTGCAGGTCTACTGACCCTGCACAGTCAGTATCTGGCATATCATGTCATATGAAAAGGATTACCAGTTCATTATAGCTAAAGTATGGGTCATGTAGTAGGACCCTTTTGAAGATGGGGCCAAATGCAAGCCACGGACCAACTCCTGCAGCATCAATGGTCTAAACACATTGCTGGGGAAACACTCTTCTGTCTCATGTAAAAGACTCCAGGGAGGTGTGTGGGAGGCTGACCTAGAAGAGTTACAGGATCTTGCAAGACTTCCCTGCCACTCAGACCAGTTCTGTTCACTGTGGCAAAATCAAACATGTAGAGCAGCTTGAATTAATTATCTCAAAGAAGAAAGACTGGGGCTAAGAGGGTCCCCAGGAGAAAAACCAGTATTTAAAACAAAACCCTTTGAAGATGTCAAAGTGCTTCTGATTTATTTATTATGTTACAGAAGCCTCCTCCTCCTCCTGTCTAAAGTAGCAGTAGCTTTAGTTCTTAATTCTCACTAATAAGCATGTTACTGAGATTGTCAGTGGCCACATCAAGGAAACTGCTCTGAAGCTGGCAGGCAGAGCATCTTCATCTCTCAGGCAATACTGCTGAGCCACTGGCATTTCCAGCCACTGTTTAAGCACTGGAAATGCGATGGGCCACATCGGTGATGAGCTGCACTCCCTCCTTTGGAATGATAGTCTCTCTCCCAGATATCCTCAAAGCACAAGCTCTGAAGCTTTTGCCAGTGCATTTCTCCATCCTGGAGATGCAAGAGAACAAACAGTGGAGAGGTTTTTTACATATGTATTATGCAGAAAGACAATATTACACCACTTTTATGACAACTCATTTCACTTGTTAAATCTAAAGCTATGGTCAATGGCTGTGCTCTGCAGCACCAAGTCCCAGTCTCTTACTTAGAGGAGAGCATGAGGATATAGGTAGAGGTCTGAGAATTTGCTGGACATTTCTTGCTGTTAAAGACAGCAAGAAGCCTCTAAAGAAGACTGTAAGGCACATTTGTGATGGAAGAGCATCTAAATAGAAGCAGGTGTGCTCTAGTGCTGGGTTACTGACTCCACCTGGCCCAGGAGTCTGCACTCCGGAAATGCTGAGAAGTCTTTAAATCCAATACCATCATTTACAAGGAGATTGACTGCAGCTGGCTCTTTCCCTACATAGCCAGCTGACTGAGCAGTCAGGGAAGCTGGGAGAGCATCATATGCAACATATCTGCACCTCTTCCCTGAAATATCTGGCAAGGAGAGAATCCTAGCCATGGACTGTAACCCAGACAGCAGGACCAAAACTGAGGATGGAATCTGAAAACCTGAACTGCAATTCAAAAGAGTTCATCAGGTAGCTGATATTTCAAGGGATTCTTTATTCATGCTTTCTTGTCCAAATTAGACTTTAAGCCCTCAGGGGCACAGACTTATTTACAAAGTTAGTAGCTGGCACTCAATGAATAATGAAAATCAAGGAGAAACTTTGGAAAGGACTGAAGAAAGATGCCTACACTTGAGGGACACTGGTAAAGGGTGTAGTGGTCTTTCAGGGTTCAAGTGGGTTTGGCTGACAGGAAAGGCTTGCTACTGTGCCACCGGGGAAACTTCATGATCTACTGATTGCGGTTAAAATCTCAGAAACCCAGACTAGACAGGATGTCCCCAGGACAAACTCTAGACCAGGCAAGTTGAAAGGACTTTTACTGTTCTCTGCTACCATTAAAGACTAACTGACAAAATCTGTCTTAAGGACAGGCTGTCTCAAATGAGTCTTCAGGGACCTGGTTTGTTTACATGTTTACATGGAGGCAAAAATAAGCGGAACACACAAAAAGGGGAAGATTTGCACTCTCAGGCAATCTTTTAACCACAGAGGTACAGACCTGCAAGCCTCACTTCCATTAGCACTGATCGGTGCAATGGGAGCTCCCATACCACATAAAACTGCACAGGAGCTGTGAACTACTCAGCTCACACTACTCCAATGTGGGCAGTGAGTTCCTTGTGTTTCTGTTGCAAGAGAAAAGTCAGTGCTCAGGTACAGATCTTGAAATCATGGCATCAAACCAGAAAAATTCCTTCATTTTCTGTCCTTCTGCAATCTCAAGATTCAGAAGGACAAAAGGTGTCTCTGAAGATGAAAGGTATCTCTGCAGATTACAATCTTCAATCTGCTAATGGCTATAACCCTTTGAAGAAAAAACATCCAAGAAATCTCACAGACACAGATAGCCTGATTCTTTTTTGGGTATGACTTCTGCATCTGTGTAGCACCAGGATCAAAAAAAATGGAGCGCTCTGGTGTCGCACGAATAAAACCTATATTGTTGTAGCCTCTGTTCTTCTGCTCTGACATTTCCTGATTTTATTCCCAGTGTTTGTTATCAGTGCATAGCAACAGCTCCTGGATGAGTGGAGTGTACCATGCTGTGAGATCATCTCAGTCATGCAGCACTGAGACTACAACTGCTCTCTTCGCAAGAGTGCCAATAATTACACAGGTCCTGGCTGTATCAGTGAATCTGTAGCTACTCCCACCGCTACTTTAATTCCTTTCGCAAGCAAATTAGCAACAAAACCATTGGGGGTGTGCAGACCGAAGGAGGAACAATGTGAGTGGGTTTGCATGTGACATTCATGCTTTGCAAAGACTCAATCAGCTGGCGCCGGAAGACAGCCCATAGAGTTCACCTTTCTAACTGGCAGAGACCCAGGAGGACAATAGGAAGTGTAGACCAGAAAAAGGAGAAGAGAGCGAGCAACAGTTGGAAGGAAAGAGAAAGATGGTTTAGAAATATGACAAGTCTTATTAAAACTGTTCTTCTAGATTAGCTTGTAGCAGAATAATAGCAATGTGTAAGTAAATCTCTAGCCAGCCAAAAGTAGGAGTGAGGTCATCCCACCTGAGCCTGGGTGCCTCTGACAGAGATCTCATTTCTCTCCAGCACCTGCTCCCAAAGCCGGCTTGTCTGTCTCTAAGGCACACACATAACAGTGCAGCAGGCCCCTGAATGGGGCCTCTAGTTTACAACAGCCTTGTGGATTAAATTCTTTGACACAAACATCATAACGTGTGTAGATATGCTGAGGTCTCCTTTCATGCACCATCACAAATTCCTGCTCAGCTCAGCTGGAACCCTATGAAATACACACCAGTGCACGGGACTGGTGCTTGCGTACCTCCATGAAAGGAAGCAGCAGATATATCCCTGCTACAAGGTTAGCATTCTTTCTTAGTCCGGCATTGGAGACCAGGCAACTGTACTCTGTGGAGCCCCAAAGGCCCACTGATGGGCTAGAGGGAAAATTGGTACTCAACTTTTAGTTTTAATTGAACTAACACAGCTTTAACTGCAGTTCAATTCAGACAGCAGCACATAGGACCTTGGGAAGAATTCAGAGGATCAGTCAAGTGGAAGTAGTAGCAGATGGATAACAATTCTCTTTTTTACTTTCCTTTCTTATTGTAATTTTCATGGGACTCTGATGCTAAAGAAAGATAACAATGACAAACAGAAAATGAGAACCTTTTCATTATTTAGCCCATGAACAACATAGGCAGCAGTTAATATCCTGATCATGTGTCTGGATCCTGTTTCCAAATGTCATATCTAGGTCCATGAAAAAAGCTACATTTAGATGCTCCCTCTGCTGAGATGGCTAGGAATGAAAGCATTTCTTCAGTAGCCTTGCTGTGATTATATGTGTGTGTGTGCGCGCGCGCGCTGAGATCTGAACTGACCACCCACCCCAACAGATGCTTATACGTTATTACATTTTCACTGTCAGATAGTTAATAATCAACTACCTGGCCTGGACTAGAACCAGCAAGCACTATCAGTAAAAAATTCCATATCACATTATCAGTGGCCTGAGACATTTATCTACTTAAGGCCTTGTCTAGATTAAAACAAAATTTCAAACAGATTAGCTACCATGTTCTTAGCTATCGTACTTTAAAACACTGGCAATCCTTCAGAGGTTAGTACTTTTTAAACGTGATCAACCATAGGAAGCTAGGGCGAGGGGGAACACTTTTTAAAGATGGCAAACAGTATTTGAAACAGAGTTTAAAATCACGTCAGTTAAAAACACATTGGCTAACATTCTTTGATATGCTACTCATCTGACCATAGAGCCAGCAGCAGCAGCATTCTGCGCTATTTCAGTCCCTGTATACCTTAAATATATACTCTTTCTCATTGCTAGAAAAACACCCTGTTCTTAACCTCAAAACATGGTATATCTTTTCCCCAAAATCTTAAAAGTTGAAGGTACCTGTCCATACCTTTACCCACAGATCTAGTTCCTAAGTCCATGTGCAGGACTGATCTTGCCTTAAAAGAGAGGATGAAGACCCACCTTGCTGCTTTCTGAGTGAGTTCCATTGGGAAGTCAGGGCAGAGCAGTTGCAGCAGGCAGTGGTATTCCTGTGCTGTTAGCAAATCTGCAGGAAAAGAGAGGTGAGAACATTGTAATTCTTTTACAGACTGTTCCCTCCCCTTGCTTCCTCTCTAGGAAAAAAGCCTCATATTCCCTTCTACTCTCAATTCAAGTAGACTGGGTACTAATGACAATGTAACTTGTCCCTAGACGCTCAGAGCCTGGCTCTTCAGATGGATTTGCCAGCAAACACGATCAGAAAGAGGCCTGAAAAGGGGGAAATATTATTGAAGAAGCTCCTGTGGAGAAACTGGTAACAGGTAATGATTCAGTGTGAAAAAGAGGTAACCAAAACAGGGCAGTTTCAAGTGAGAACATAGGTTGGTTTGACTTGAATATAATCATGTGGAAAAAGGAATCATTTAAAAGTTGCTTAAATTTGCTGAAATTCACTGGCATGGTGACATTCACCAGAATATGCCTGAAAACCATCCACAGAACATCTGGCAGCAGTAACAAAGGCAAACAAGGCTTTTGGGTTGTGTGTGGAAGGCTACGGAGTATAAACCACAGACGTTATTACTTCGGCATTCGGTAAGGCAGCTGGATGGTCTCTTTTGGAACAAAGTGTACAAATCTGGTCACTGTATTATAGGAAGCACAGAACGAAGATCCAAAAATCACAAGAAAAACAATCAAATTATTCATGTTTTAGTGAGCAGCTTTGTGAAAGACTGGTCAAGAAAGGCCTCTGTGGTTCAGCAGGAGGAGTCTAAAAGAGGTGACTCTTGGGGAAGCTTATAGGATCCCAAGGGAACAGAAACATGCTGATGTCAAAAAGCCCTACATGATTGTATGTTCATAGTCCAAAAGGCTGTGGACTGGAGTTAAGAAGACTAGCTGAATAGCAGCAATTTTGCAGTACTTCTATAGACAGAAGAATGCAAAGTATGGAAGAAAGAGCCAGCGGTGGAAGTAGAGCCAAGCAGTAGTCAGGGAGGGGATCCAAAGGGCACAGGCATTAGGACAGAGGTACAAAGCATGAGTTCTTTTGCCACAGACATATCCTAGCCTTCCTTAGGTTTCCATCCAAATAATCAGCCTTGTCCCAGATGATAGCCACAACCTCTCCTTATCTCCACAACTACTCAAAGCCTGGCAGTTCAACCAAAGTGAGAGAAAGAAAAAATGTTACGCCTTTGTCAGATGTTTCAAGAGGCAGGTATGCAGTATCAAAGGGACACTTCACTGTGACATCCAACCCAGCCAAATTAATATTTTCAATGCTGACTAAAGAAATACTGCAGGCAGACAATCACCAAAATCAAGTTATAGACTTTACCTTTTCCCTTTAGCCAGGGAAGCAGAGGAAAATGAGGAGAGTGCTACTATTTTTCTCTTCAGTTCAGGAAACCCTATAGCTGAAAAAACACTATTGTCAGACTCTTTGACATCCATTATAGTCACTCTCTAGACTACTGTATTCTTGCACTGCTCTTGGGAGGACTTTCTATCTAATGAAGCACCTTAGGTTTAGGGTTACGCTATAAAAAGGTGATTTTGCTCTGTCTGGAAAAGCCAACTCTGCCGTCAGAAATGTGCTATAACACAAGGAAGTCCCAGCCTGTGCAGAACTTCAATACCATTGCAGGGATTTGTGCAACCTATTCTACTGTAGGGATAAATACATCAGAATCTCTCTTCCAAAACTTGAATGATGAGCTGAATTAAATTTCTGTGACTGCAATAAAATTACAGATGCCTAGGAGAATATGGAGGGCACTGTAACTTTTTTTGTATTGCCATTTCTTGCCAAAACACAAATCAGAGGCTGCTCTCTTTTGCAGATATTATCTTGGTCCTTCAGTCAGTGTATATCTGAGCTTAGGTTAATGATGGTATCCAGGGGAATGGTGAGGTTTTCCCCTGCAATGTTAGCTAATCAGTTCCCTGAATGTCATCAAGGAAAATATCACCAAGTTTTATGCATAAAAAGCATATTATTGAAAAAGTCCCAGTTATCATGAGCAGGAAGATGCATATTTTTAACTGAATTTTCAGCTCACTATTTCTCTTTCATGACACTACACAGAGGAAAGAAGTCTACATGTTAGTCTGAAAGAGTCACACCATTTGGAAGCTTTATGCAATACTCAGTTTACATTTTTTGTTCGCTTAAGTTCAAATTCTTATTTATGCATCCTTATACCTCTTATTCCCCATTATTTTTTCCTTTCATTTGTCAACAGATCATGATAATAACCCTTTCTTCATACTGTATCTTATTCAGTCTATTGAACTGGTAACTATATTTATTTAAAGATAAATCTGTTTATCTTACAACTCTTCCTACCTCCCAGTCATATCTGCTACGCTGCTTTGATCCCCTTTAGATTTTCACAGTGTGGTGTCCAGCAGTGTGCAAAGCATCCTTCATGCATTCAGAACAGACAGGCTTTAGGAGGATAATCTGCCCACTTTCATCATGGAAGCCCCTTTTTATTAATTCTGAATCTCAGCTGCTTCTTTTCTCCTCCTGAAGGTGAAGGAGTTTAAAGGTTTTTTGAAGGATGAAGATTCCTGAGAAAGTTGCACTTTGTTCACAGTCCCCGTCAGGTTGCTAGACAAAAGCAGCTTGAGAAGGTAACTGAGTCCTAAGCAAGCATTAGTTTTGAGGCATAAAGAGATCTCTCACTTGCTGGAAATAACACACTTTTAAAACTTACAATAATTTACACTGTCTTTTTCTCCTCCCTCTTCATACCAAGTCATAGCATCATCTTTACTTCTCCATCACAACACAACGAATCAACATAGAGCAAAAGCAGAAGTCTCCTCAAAAAGACTTTGGGAAAGGGTGGCAGAGATCCTCGCCAGCCAGCACACCAGAGGGTGAAGTTCATGGTCAATAAAAGTGGAACTAATCACAGTTTCAGTCTTTGAGCAAGCAGTCTATTAAGATGGAAACGGCACACAAAGCTGAAGTGGTGCAGAGAAGTTCCTTCTCTAAAAAAAGAAGCTCTTTGCTTCTTATGCCTGCAGAAACGGCACCAAATTAGTCGCTGCAGTATGCAGGCAGACTCTTTTAGGCCGTAACACAACTCAGCCTGTAGACACCCTAGGTGCCTGACCAATAAATCGTATCAATTTCTCAGACTACAGATCGGTACCTATTACACAGGAAAGGAGATCACCACAGACCTTAGGAGGTGTCTACAGTTTGCTGTGATGACTGTTTTCCTATTCCCTACAGCAAGGTCAATGAAGACCATACAGAAAATTACATTTGCCCATGCACCATATTGTCTGCCAAGAGCTGCCTGGAATAAACAAGGGCAGTTCTGGTGCATGACCACATTGCTCCTTCCTGTCTCCAGGCCACAGCTGAGTAAATAGTGTTCAGCGCTGCATGATGAAGAAAGAAAGAAAAGAAGGAAGGTACCAGTCAGAATGAGTGAAAACTGGAATCCACAACTACTACTTTGGTTGCTACCACAAATTACCATATCTCAAGTTCCAGTAACAAATGAAGCAAATCACAGAGAGTTTAAATCTGACCCCACAGCACAGGGCAGTGAGCTATACGCACTCTACCATGCTCTCGCAGTGGAACAAACTTGGTCACACCATGTGCTTAAGGATGGAGAGGGACTGCAATCTGCATGTTAACCATGTTCATTAACAGCTGAACATAACACTTCGCTCTTCTACTGCAAAGCAACTAATAACAAATTCCAAAGTGATTCTAAAACAGCAGTACACTATGAAGGAGCTGGAGGCTCAGCAGAAGAAGTACAGAAAAGTAAAGTGGGATCGCTAGAGTTGCACTGGAAGTACTTTAACTGTTCAGTCATACTTTTTGCTGTATTGGTCTTCAAACTCCTGCCCAGCCTATACTGCTGTTGCTTCCATACCATTAGCAAAATCCTGACTCTTCCCTAGAGATCTCACTGTCTGTGAGTAGTTCTTTGTCTTTTAGTGCCCGAAGCAGACTCTTTCTTAAGTTTCAGAGGCACAGCAGAGAAGGAAGTCTGTCTGTGTGGTACAGTCTTACAAAGCAAACACTGCTTTCTGGATAAAAATGGCCTACTTTCAAGAAACATGAAGGCAGCCGCTTCGTATTTCCCTGGCTTTTAAAACACATTGTTTCTACCAGTTTCGTTTCTTGTTTGTATGTGGCTGACAGATGGCACCTGACCTGAAGTGATGCAAACTCTAGGCATGCCAAATGATGCATTTATGCTGCTGTCAGTGTCGTGAGTGAAGTGTAGACACACCTGAGCTATCTTTAAACTCCTTATCTTTCATACCAACAGCAGCCTAGCCACAGAAGCCTGGAGCTCAGTGAAGGCTGTAAAATCTACCCAGGAAGTCAATAAATATTTAGGACTTTGCCTGAATTGCAGTCATTGCTGCTGTATCTAGGCTGCTTTCGGCACAAGAAGTAGCTATCTACAATGCTGTCACAACACTATGACAGCTATAAATATGCCCAAAGCAGTAGGAGAATGTTTACTGCAGTTGGTATATGAAATCTGCCCCAAAAAGTCACCTTACTAACTTCTCAGAAACACAGGATTGCCTTGATGAATATACATTAAAGTTCCCTACTCTCATCGTTCTTTCATGTTACAACCACTACCCAAGCAGGCTGGAGCCCTGGGCAATGTAACCTTCGCCTTTGGATTATGGTAGGACACACAATTTCCACAGGATGCTTTTTTACCACAGTCATGAAGTCATTCAAGAGTTATAAAGTCACAGAGCTGTAAATCAGTCTCCTGGAAATATAATAGAGAACAGCCTAATAAATAACAATAATTTTTTTTAAATATTGGGAGAGTGTTTCCTGGCCTTCAAGTTTTTTAATGTTTCTGGTATAAGTAAGTATCACATCCTTAGGATTCTCTCTATATCCGTGCAAGCTTGCAATCTTGTAGAAAAGAACAAAAACAAACAAAAGCCCCTAAAAATAAAACTCTGGGTGTTCTTGTGCTGTCCATAGCAGATGCGATTTTACAAAAACCTGAATACAAACAAAAGTATTGATAATACTGCAACTTCAAAACTCATATCTGGCTAATAGGTTATGTGCTGCACGTGCCTTGTTCACAAAATACTTATAGCTTAGATTCTTCCATATACCTGGTGCTGAAACAGAAAAATAAGAATTCTAAGAAAATTAATCCATGCATAGGACCTAAACAGTGATATACAGCCATGTAAAAAACCCATTTCTTCCTCATAATACTTTCTATTAAAAAAAAATAATTCTTCCTTTTCAATTAATGTTTTATGAAATTTTGCACTGAGACATTCTATGACATTTTGAAAAAGATCTGTTCCTGTTACTTGAGAGAATCGTTGTTTAACTAAGAATTTGAAACAAAACAAAAACATTCAAGGGCTGTTTCTTTGACTAATCCACTTCTTCCACTGACAAGGAGATATATAAAATAAACAGAAGTGAGATCCAGAATGTGCATTTGTCTAATTTAAAAAATTTATTTTCCTTATTTTTCAAACAAGCGAAAAGCAAAACAGCAGGTCACATAATTATCCCCACAATTTGAGATGGTAAGACAAATAAAGATAAACTAAACAATAAAGAATAAGCACTCGCACACTTTCCCCTTGAAGTTGTATAAGCATGTTCATGTAAGACACGTACAGCAGGATTCATTCTGCTCCTGAAGTGTACAGGCATCTCCCACAATCATTAGAAAATAGTCTTAAGAGCACAGGAAAATCAGAAGACAACTGAAAGAGACCCACTTGTTACTTCTAAGCAACAGGAAAATGCACTAGAAGCCCAAGATTTCTACTGGGTTAGCTCAAAACCAACTTCATTTTTCAAAGGAAGGTTTTCTAGTGAATAGTTCAAAGAGGGTAATGGTCAAATCTGTTTCATGGATCAACACAAGAATCTGTGCTTTACATAGAGTCTTCGACGTAAGTAGCTTTAAAAGACTATGTGGCTTTTTACCAACTGCTGGTTCAATCTTCTTAGATGCTAACAAAAAAATTATTCTCTTAGTTTTAATAACTGGATGCATTACCTCTGCCTTCCTGTTGGTGAAGTTCAACAAGCAGCTAAGCCAATCTAAAACCTTACTTCTATTGAAAGGGGCAGCTCTCACTTCTCTGCTTTTCTCTCTCTCTTCTTTCCTCTCACTTGCTGCTGTCCATGTGGTTCTGAACCACCCCTTGTACCAGCTCTGTCACTCAGCAGGCCCCTTGATGCGAAAATTCAACTTTTTCATGGGCTACTGAATTGAACTGACTGTCAGAAGTATCTGATGAAAGCTCATGCAAAGCAAGCTGTGGAAGAGCATGGCCAGGTGCAGGACAGAGAGAAGAAGGTGGAGAAGGAGAGCAGAACCTGCTCTCCTCAGCAGAGAAACTGTTAGATAGGCTCAGGTAATTCCCTGCTCACAATGTTTTAATTCTTAAAGTCCAGGATGTATACAAGGCATTGTCATAGGACTAATGATCCTCCTAATTAAAAATAGGTTCAGCTTTGCTGGCTGTACTTGCACCACTACCTGCTAAGACAGTTTGTGAACACTGTTACCAGACGACACTCTTAAGACAGAACTTTTTGCATCCTTACTATCCAAGCAGGCAGATGAGTTAAGGTTATTCACAAACTGCACCTACTCTTTCCACTGATACCGTTTAGGTCCTACCAGAAGGGATCCCAGGCCATTCTCAGGAAAGGACCCTGGAAAACCTTGTGTCTGACATGACAGCAAAAGCAGACAGAGCAACTGAAGAATGCACAAAGTTGTTAGTTTGGATCTGGGGGGAGAGTTCTTCCAGGAGGGTACCTGCAGCACTGGCTGCGCCCTGGATTGCCTCTCCTGACCTATGAGAATACAAGCAAAATCCTGCCAGACGTAAGGGTGCTGCTGCAGACAAGCAGTCTTCACAAACAAGATGTTTTGCACTCTACAAAAGGAGCATGGCTGCAAACAGCAGTCTTAGATAGGTGACTCCTGTTGACGACAGGTAGAAGGACACAGCTTAAGATGTGAAAAAGCAAAGAGTGACAGAGATTTAGTGAGATTCACCTGGAACAACCTCTGTCAGACTCAGGACAAATATAGTGGAGAGCTAAGCAGACTGACCTGAAAAGATTTGTTGGGGGAGTGCTGCAACAGAGAACAGTTAGAGGGGACTAGCACTGTGGTTGAGCAGAAAGCTAGTTTTGAGGCACTCAGGTAAGAAGGAAAAGATTCAGCTGCAGCTGATGTGAAGAATGAACTCATTTGTTCTGGAGTGAATCTGGACAGTTCATATGAACAGATAATTCACTAAAAAGCGGGCTTGTTACAGCCCTTGTTAAAGCTCCAGTAGCACCGTCTTTTGAGTGAGCTAAAGGTTTTTTAAAGAGTAAAATCCTCTAGATGGTGTGATTGTTTTTCTGCCCTTTGATCTTGAGCCCTTTTATCAATAAACCACTTGCCAGTTTAACAAAAACAAAAAATTAATTTAAACAGAACTGCTCCAATTCCATCTCCAAAATCCAGAATCTTGCTGTTTATACAAACTTTAATCATCCTCTAGTCTCTTTGAAATTCCCCATAATTATCCTTCAGTATCAAATGCTTCATGTGGCCGCATTACTTCAGCTTTGAGTGAATGTTAGTCAGGTCAGAATGAGCTGTGCCAAAGGTACAGTCCAAGGCTATCATCTGGCGTGCTTCTGTGGCTAGCATGGTACATCCACAAACTGAAAAATGTAAACGTTCATTAGGAACACAAAACAGGTTCTCAGCTCTGATGGTTGTAAAGAAAACATTCCAATGGTGGAAGAGTACAGCTGACGCAGTGTGGTATTCCTGAATCCACAGACAGTCTGAAACATGATTCAAGTTTGAACTTTCCACCTACTTTGGGAACCTTAACACTATACCTAATGCAACGCTAAGTACAACATTAACTCTTTAATTTCTTGCTGTAACTATAGGATGGGACTTTGAATGAAGTTGGAACTTGAAGAATTCAGAGTTCCTGAAGTGCAAGAACAGCAAACAATGAGAACAGAGAAGCAGCCACAACTTCTGTCAGTATTTCCAGAAGGAGAAAAAGAAGATAGCAGATGACAAACTAAACCTTTAAATTGGAGAGACACAGATTTGATGGATGGCCCACTCAGCAGATAAGGAATTGGCTGGATGGTCGCACTCAAAGAGCTGTGGTCAACGGCTCAGTGTCCAAGTGGAGTCCAGTGATGAGTGGTGCTCTTCAGGGGTCGGTGTTGGGACCGCCGTTGTTTAACATCTTTGTTGGCAACATGGACAGTGGGATTGAGTGCACCCTCAGCAAGTTTGCCAACAACACCAAGCTGTGTGGTTGACACATTGGAGTGTCCAGGGGGACCCTGACGGGCTTGAGAGGTGGGCCCGTGCCAACCTCATGAAGTACAACCAGCCCAAGTGCAAGGTCCTGCACACAGGTCAGGGCAATCCCAAGCACAAATACACGCTGGGTGGAGAATGGATTGACAGCAGCCCTGAGGAGGACGACGACTTGGGTGTGCTTGTTGACAAGAAGCTCAACATGACCCAGCAACGTGTGCTCACAGCCCAGGCAGCCAATCGTATCCTGGGCTACATCAAAAGCAACGTGGCCAGCAGGTCGAGGGAGGGGATTCTGCCCCTTTACTCCTTTCTGGGGAGACTCCACCTGGAATCCTGTGTCCAGCTCTGGAGCCCTCAGCACAGGAAAGATATGGACCTGTTGGAGTGGGTCCAGAGGAGGGCCACAAGAATGATCAGAGGGCTGGAACACCTCTTCTATGAGGAAAGGCTGAGAGAGTTGAGGTTGTTCAGCCTGGAGAAGAGAAGGCTCTGGGCAGACCTTATAGCAGCCTTTCAGCACCTGAAGGGGCCTACAGGAAAGCTGGAGAGGGACTTTTTACAAGGGCATGTAGTGACAGGACAAAGGGTAATGGCTTCAAGCTGAAAAAGGGTAGATTTAGATTAGAGATAAGAAAGAAATTTTTTACCATGAGGGTGGTGAGGCACTGGAACAGGTTGCCCAGAGAAGCTGTGGCTGTCTCCTCCCTGGCAGTGTTCAAGGCCAGGTTGGATAGGGCTTGGAGCAACCTGGTCTAGTGGAAGATGTCCCTCCCCATAGCGGGGGGGTTGGAACGAGATGATCTATAAGGTCCTTTCCAACCCAAAGCACTCTATGATTCTATGACACAAAAGAGCTTGGTTTAAATTTCCCAGTGCATTATTGACTACAGCAACCAAATAGTGGCTTAATCTTTATTTACTACAGGGACACCCAATGTTCTCCACACAGCTGCATTTAACGTTTGCAAAGATAATTCTGTGCATATTCTGAAGCACATGTAATTCTAAAGATCTGCTCAGCTCATTCAGTGTGATCCAAACTGGCATTTAGCCTTCTCCAAAGGACATAGGCTGGAAGCAAATAAAGAGGTTAGTTCTGTGGACTACAGTAGGAAAATGACAGACTTCCCCTCATGTTTCAGAGGCATTAAAAAGCCAAGCAAGAAATGTTAAGAATGTCTTAACATCTGAAGTTAAGTGTGATTAGAAATACTCTGTATATTCTTGGGTAACTGTAAGCCTGTGGCACAGCAGAGATCACCCCTGGTAATACTTGGACTGTAGGTAGCTACAAGCGAAATGGCATCGGATAATAAGAGGCACTTTAATCTACCAAATATAGGCATAGCAAAACCAAGCCAAAACAACACAAGGCTGGCTCCTAAGACAGATAAACTAGAAAACCAGAAATAAGATACAATTTCAGAGTGAGAGTAATTTATAACTGAAATGCTGTGACATTTGACGTTCTTTGCATGTGTCGACTACGAAACTACTTTTTCCTTTCACTGTAATGTCACTAAACAAGTAACTAGCAGCCCTTCCAAGCAATAGGTGAGCTAATAGATTTAGACTGGTTCTATCTTGTTCAGTAGTTGCATTTTCCTTGCTTTGAGGAGTTCTCAGTCACTCATTGAGAAAATAATCAATCCAATGCCAGAGCTAATTGGTCTTGTAAATAATAAGGAGCAAACATTCCTGTTGGAGTTCTGGCCATCTGGGGGACAGACTGCTGAACCACTTGAAACAGGACCCACAGCAATCTTCATACTGAAGTACAGGAATGCCGGCAACCCTTCACTGGGGGGGATCATCAACATTTCCCCAAGCTCTCAAACAGCAGCAGTAATCTTTAGACAAGATGTGGATCAGACTCTATTCAAGAAAACAAGTTGTCATTAAGCTTAAGATCTTCAAAACAACTGCAGAATTCATAGCTACGCATCACGAGATGGGCAGAGTAAATGGGCAGGTGGTATGCAGCTGCATCTCATGCAACACACGACCTTACGTACAACCCCCTCTCCCTCAGATATGTACTAGGTCTAGTAACAATGACGGGACTATGTCCAGGGAGAGGCACACAGTCTTCAGTTGCTGTTTGGTATTTCCTTTCTGCTTTGGGAGCCCCAAGAAATACAGTTAGCTGGCAGACAGCTCATCTGTGTCATGCACACAGGGTCAGGGAGCAGAAGAAATCTCTGACATTGGCCTAAAAAGAAAAGGAGGCAGAGGTTAAAGAGGACATACAATGAACTATGGAAATGCTGCAGACTCCCGTAGCAATCTCAGATCAAACGTTTCCCTGACTTCCAGTTTCTTTCTAGCCTGACCTTTCCAGGAAACACCAGTGAAAGGTTCTGGTGAACCACTTCCAGTAGGATAAGCTATTTTCAAATACTTTGAATCTCCCAAGTGTTTCAGACTTCAGCATGGCATACAAAAGCATGAAGTGCAATGGGTAAAAATTTTATCAGAACAATGAATGAAATGGAAATGTTTTGGACTTTTCTCTTTTAATGGCTGGTTTGGAAGAGGCTTTCAAGGAACAGCACAGTTGCTACAGACACCCATGGAAGAGAGACAAAATATTTCAGCGTAATTTAGATCTTGCTTGTCTCCCATTGTCCCCACTCCGCATTGACTCTTAAATAATCCACTGCAAAGTTTTGAACAGTTAACTGAACTTTCACCAACAGTTTTCATCACAGCATGTACTCCGATACTGCTTCTCTGAAAAGTCTCCATCATGAGCCCAACCATGCAAGAGACAAGTTCAGACTCGTGAAGAATGGAGAATCCCACATGCCACCAAGAGTGACACCAGTATGCAATTATGCAAAGCAGTCATCTCACTGTGGTTGAAACTCAGGAAACTGGTTGTGATCCACAAAACACTGAATGGTCTAGCACACGTTTCTCTGTGCACTTGTGTTCACCTAGAACAATTTGACTACCTGACTTAAACATGAATCTTTTTGGAAGATTCAAAAACTGAAAACCATTCACAGTCCTGGACATTCTTTGACTTTACTGCACAGTATGTTTATACAGGCTATGCAGTATAATCCCAAGCACCCAGACTATTGGCTAGTTTTCTCCAATTTTCTTTCACAAATTATAATGCTGAGAAAAACAGTCTAAGAAGAAAGGACATTGTTTTCAGGAGCGTCTGAGTCAACAGTTAAAGCCTCTATTCATAAAAATAAGTATTGCAGTATCTGGACGTACGCTTGGGCAGTGTTGTTCAGTCATGTAAAATGCTCTCAAACACACCATATATTGAGTCTCTTCTACAAGCATAAAAACTTTAGAAGAAAATGAACCTCAAATCACACAAATCAATAAGAGAACTGACTGGAGCAATGTAATCTGGTTAATGACAAGATTGAAGAAGTCATCATTAGTTATTTAGAAGGAAATGCAGTGGAGCATGTAAGCTCCAAAGAGAATGTCTGGAGCCCATTACAATATCAATGAGCTAGATTAATGATTATAAATGACCACCACTACAGAACTGGTCTGAATGCAGAACAGAATGAATGCACTAAGAGAAACCTGAAACAACAAGGCATCAAACTACCCCTTTTAAGGGTATGCTTTTGGCTAAGGTTCTGTAACGTCTCTTGATTTTAACTCTTACAACACTCTAATGAGCTATGTGTCCCAAAAAATAATAATAACTTATAAAAAAATTGAGAAGAGAGAGAAGGAAATAAGTTAGTTTCCTCTGTATTTCACATGGAGAAATACACGTTTAACAAAAATTTAACACAGGCATTAATTTCTAAAAAATGAAACAAAGCTTTTGGGTTTTTTTGCTTTTTTTTTAATGTTCTTTAAGCTTCAGCCCAGCAAGTCCTAAACTCTTCAGACGTCCATTAATCCTGAAAGCTTCCCACAGACACTATGCATCTTTGTCAAAGTTTAACTTAAATGCCACCTATTTTACAGCTAAATACACTTCCATGGACCATCTACCATGAACCACAAGTTTAGAATATTTTGCTGGAGAAAAGTTCAGGCAAATGCCCTAAATCCTGCAGTATTATGCCCTAACACTGATGGTATGCATATATTATGGTAATCAGGGAAGTGTAAGAAACTAGACAAAAAGCAACTCTTGTTGTAGAAAGAAAAAGGACACTTTCTTGCTGCTGCTGCACAGGGCTTTCTACAGGGGGAAAAAAAAAAGGCCATCTACTGGAAGACAAATGTAGAGATTAATGCATACCATAATCCTAGCTTGTAGAAACTGAAAATAGATAGAGTTCAGTTGTTTAATCTTTTTCAGCCTCATAATGAGGTCAGGCTCTTCATGATCTTTGTAAAGATGGCAGGAGCAATAAAATGAGTATCACTTAACTGATTAGTGGTGGGATGATAGCTTAGCATAGTGAGCAAATGATTTTGACCAAATACGACACGCAAGTGATTTCTCCAAATGGAAGCATGATCAGTATTCTGCAGAAACTCCTGGATGAATTGACACTGCTAGTAGGCTACTGTGAAGACAATGCAAAGAAGAAACTAAACAACCTCTAAAAGATGTAAGCATGTCCTTACTTGGAACAGAAAATGGCAGGAGTCCTAAAACCCCAAATACAGTTACTGCTGACTAACCCATTTAATGACAACAGTGAGATGGGCCATCCATAGTGAATAACACAGCATTAACCTCTACTAGGAGCTAGGGCCTCGGCTGCATTGCTCTAACACAACTGTACTCTTTGTGGTTTCGCTTACATTTTTTCATCTCCTATGTGACAATCTCCTGACTATTAAGAAAAAAAACATCACGGAAATGCAAGTATGACAAACCCTCAGAGTGGGAGTCAAGATGAAAAGCTCCTCTTTAAGCATCTCCAGCCATTGACGGCTTACAAAACACATGTTACTTTTATTTGCTGCAACATTCACCCTTCTTTTCCCATTCGATGTTGAGACTTATGAAGCAAGTCTGAAAATCAGATGGTGCAAATCATACAGCAATGTAGCTTTAAGAAGTACTTAAATGTAATGTATTTCAGGATATGTTCTTGACTCAAAGGAAATGTGCTGGAACTTTCAAAGCAGAGCTTAAAAGCTGAGGTCCTATTTGCTCCTTGCAATTACAAATGGTTCTTAATGCTGTCCTGTTGGGGAAAAAAATGCTTCCTGGTGTTTCTGGCAAAAGAACTGTACCTAAAATCACTACATCAGATGCAGCTACATTTTAGTAGTACTCTATGTAAAATGGATGGTAAAAAAAGGGATGCTATATAAATGTATTAATTCATATTCCTCTCACTTTCACACCGTGTTTAAAGGTAATATCCATCCTTCCAGTTGCCTTTCACATGAGTTATCTCCTGTCTGGACCTCTTTCAGGCCTTGCTGTTCCAAGGCCCTACCTACATGCAGTACTAAGGGCTCTGAAACTAGCAGTGCTAGCTCTTAAGAGATTCAAGATCAAATAAAATTATTAACATATAGGGGCTGTGAAAGGAGAGCAGAAAACATCCAACCTCCAAAAAAGCTTCGAGATGTTCAGCAGACAAATATAAATTACGAAAAACAGTTCCTCAGTTATTAGAGAAATACAGAAGGGACTGTCTGGACTTAAAAACCTGGATCAATGTGCACAAACAAAACTTAACTTACCAGCTCCTGGAATCAGAAACTCTGACAGGAAGAATAGGGGCCTTGAGGATCCCTGCTGGTGTGCAACAAACAATGATGAAGTTCAAGGCTTCTAAATTATCTCCATTAAATAGAATATGTTTGGAAAGTCAATTTACATGACATGTTTATCAAGGGGAAAAAAAAAATCTCACTATCCACTTTTGCTCTTTCCTTTTAGGAGGATGTTTTCTGGGGTTTGGTAAAGAATAAACAGATGAGAGATGCAAAGGGAAACAGACTGAGAGCCTTTATGTTTCACTTGCAGCTTTGTATACACAGCTGTGATCAGAACAGACTTTTGCTGAATGAAGGACATGCAGCTCTGCACCTACTGCCACAGCGCAAGGAAGATCATCGTTACTTGCTTTGCAGTTAGGGTTTGAAATGACAAATTGGTGAATTATTTGGGAATTTAATGAGCTTTTCTTCTGATTTCCTTTTCTTTTTGAACTGCTGGCTGTATCACTCTAAAGTCTTTCCATGAAGACAGTGTAGATTTGAAAGCTTTTCAGCAGTAGACAGATTAGATTCTAATTTCAATGTCTGAGTAAAAATGTTAACTATCCTAGATGTTAAAAGGAAGCAATGAAAATACTTTCTATTATACCTATTAGGAAACAAAAAGAAAACTATATAACTACTAGAAGTCTCTGGTATAGCAGGTATATGTGGAGATGAGGAGTGGAGTTTGTGGCTGCAATAATGTGCCTTCAGATGCTAAATAGGAATAGGAACAGAAGAGTTTTGATTAGACATAACTTATGCTCTGTAAAACAAGTATAATTTATTACTGAACTTTCCAGTATTTTAATTTTTGTAAGTGTGAATACTGCTGGTCAGCAACACAAGATTAGTATTTGCTGATCATGATATATCAGCAAATGGCCATACCTGACTCAAGAATGTCCAAAAGCTGTAAGGAAAAAAAAAAAATCATTAAATGAAGGGGTAAAATCAAAGCAGGTGAAATAGCATCTAGAATTCTTAAGCAGAAAGATAAAAAATGTTTATGATTTTCTCAAAAAAGTGACAATGTTCAGCTGAGTCACAGATTTGTCACAGATCAAACAGCACTAGCTACACATAGAAAGTTGGGATTCAGTCACAATTCCTCCCCTTGCTTGGAATACAGGAGAAGAATACAATGGTCTACTTATTCCTGTTTGAGACACTTAACAGCAGGTTACAAGTTGATATGTAACATTATAAAAAGAGGTCTGTAATCCTTTTATGAACTTGGCCTGCAAGCATTAAGGGGGATAGAAAACATGGCATGAATGAACAACCTAGATAATTGAATGGCTATAAAAAGACCAAACAAAGATGATACTATCCTCGAAAATCTGGGACAACAGTTACAAGACACTAGTACATTTCCATGTTTCAGGTAGAAAAGATACCACCACTTTCCTACGCAGAGATTGAAAACAAACAAACAAACTCCAAAACCAAAGTACCGGCACTCTCTTTTCCCCAAAAGGGGTTAAGATCCCTGGTTACTTGTCAGGGAAAACTCAGTGATCCGTGATACAGAGGCAGACTAACACAGAGCAGTGAAATAGGGAAGTGGCTACAGGAACTCTGCATGATCCTTAGGTGGACGACGACAGTATACCTTATAAACAAGCCTATAGATAAGGTTTTCTTTAAACATTTTTCTCTAGGGAAACGTGGAGAACCTAGCATGTAGGAACTAAGTTTCAGTCAGACCAAAAAGAGGGTTCTAACTCGGGCAAAGTGACTGCAAAATCAGGAATCCAGCATGCAACAAGAAAAACCTTAATTATTACACCCTGCTTCAGGTCTGAGACTGAAGAATAACGATACCTACTATTACACAAGGAAAGTTCAGCAGTTCAGCTAGTCTGGTAACTGTGACGCTGCTTACTTCCCACTGTCCACCTGGCAATGCTGGTGCGTGGCACACAGCAGAGGTCTTCCCATTTCTTAAGAAGATGAATTGCTGTGCTGAATGTGCAATTTTGCCTTTCTGAATGTTAGCTAGAGCTAAATAGAACCTACACGGCAAAGCAACTTCTTTCCTCTCATTCACATAAGACAGGCGCACTCTTGTACTCTTCTCTTAAATCACATCCCCCAGACTTTTCACTTTCAAAGCCGAAGGCCTCAGGTCAAGAGAGACTCTTCTGTCACAGAATGTCAAGGGAATTCGAGTACCTAGTGTAATCAGAGATCCAGAGATATGCTATTGCCCATTCCATACAGAACATTCACAGGACACAGTCATGCATTTAGTCAGCTACCCAACGCTAGCTAGATCCTTCAGTTATAGGTCTGGTCTCAACATAATATTGAATATTTTCCTCATCAATTTGGCTGGGTAGATTATTGCTGAAAGCCTAATTGTTCATTATTGCTAACTGAACGGATAAGAAACAAATGAACAGAATCCCCAATGATGAGATCTGAGAGCACTGCAAAGCAGACAGTCACTAGTGTTCTAAACAAAACCTCTCTTCATTAAACTGGTGACTATTTAAATTTTAAAATATAAGGACATATGTGTTTCTATTTCTAGGGTTTTCTTTGTCTATTCCAAGATGCATCATCCTGTGAAATTGGAGCCCAACATCAGCTGTACAGAAGGAAGGTCTTCAAGTGATAGTACACGATACCGCATTTAACAGCGCTCCTGTGACAGTTTGCATAATGAGTGGGGGATTAAAAGCAATCGTTTTTCTTCATGTACAGCTCAGTGAGGACAGTTCCAAGCCTGCCACATAAAACTTCTTTAATAATGCAATCCAGTGCCTTTGATTTGAGGAACACGCAAAAGAATAAACAACCTATTAATCTAAATTTTCTCGTTTGCCTGAAAAGTACAAAGTGGCAATGAACAAACCTCTTGGCTACATTAAGTGTACTGAAATGCAAAACTGCTTCTTTTCTCACCCTACAGTTACTCAGGAAAAAGGAGGGGGGAGAAGAGGGGAGAGAGAGAACAGGCAAGGGAAGCAGAAATGGTTTTAATATAAATTGCTCAGTCAAAACATAGGGCACAACGAATTCTGAAGGCGGCTTTCAAGTATTGCCACATGAAGGCACTTCAATACAAGTGGATACGCTCAGAAGATGAGTGCAAGAGATAGCATTACTTAGTGAAGAGCAAGAATCCTCAGGCTAACCAGCTCTCAGCTGAGCTGGTACTGTCAAGATGAAGCAACCACTGGTAGTAGCTTGATTAATGTTTTCAGTGGTTTTGTTTGTTTTGGGAAGCTTCAGTATTAAACACAGGTGAACACCTTGATTAATGTTAGTCTCCTGACTGTCTGCAGTGGTGTGCTTTGCTCTGTTATTCTAATGTACTTGCAGTCAGCAGAGGTGCTTTCATTACCCATCTACTAATTTTAACATCTGTAACAGAATTATTCTAGCAGCACTGTCAGTCTGACTCAGACAGAGTCTGCTGTGCCCAAGCCCTACGAGTCTGGTTGGAGGATATGTTTAGGCATTTGGCTAAACAGTTTTGGCAAACGTTCTTCGTTCCCCTAGAGCTTTTTTCACAGCTTGAGAAGGGCAGAGAGATATTAAAGTTGCTTGTCACAGCAGCTTCACTACATCTATGGTTTGGGTAAAATACGCATAGTTTCAGTCAAACTCTTCTCTGTATGTATACCAAACTATGATGTACATCAGAAAATTAGGAAAAAGAAAAAAGCTACTTCATTGGCTGTAACATAAGTGGGCTTTTGGAAAGAGTGGAAAAAATATTCTGACAACTGTGGGATGAGCAGAACCACTATAAACTGAGAAAAGGGTAGGACCTATACCATAAAGGAATTAGTATCTGTGGGTTAAGCATCCATAATACTTTTTGTATCGGAAGTTTAGGAAGAGGCTCGAAATACCACCAACCAGGGTATTTTCAATAAAATGTTATTTGAGCCAATATACTAGTCATCTTTCTCCTTCGGCTCCCACTCCTCAGCATGCAGTTCAACCCAGACAAGACTAATTTAGCAAGCTGTTGATAGCTTATGCTACAGTTGTAAACAGGAGATCTGAAGTTATATATAAATTGTTTTCTGAGGAAGAGAAGTTTTATGGTGCTAAGAGAAAGTCTGGGTTGCTAGGTCCTTTATATCACCACCAAGCAAAGCTGTAATACAAATACAGATCTTATACTGGGTCATCTCCTGAATAGGGCAGTCCTACTCTCCTCCCTATCCTTCATTCCCGTCTTCTCCTTTATGCCAGCACAGCTGTGTACAGCCCCACTGTACATGGGACAAGAAACTGATTAAACTGAACAGTAACTTATTTTTTTCCAGGTTATTTTTTGGTTAGATCAACTCTGTGCTGTTTTCACTACACAGCCAGCTGCACCCCCACAAAGAAAGGGAAGAAAATTATGAGCAGAGAGGAGGTCAAGGACTACTCCTGTCCTCACTAGTGCCAACCTAAAAGTGCTTATCTAGCCACAGGCTCCGTTGTCTTCCTTGGAAAGAAGCAGTTTCCCAAGAAACCAAGAGAGACCAGAACAGCTGGTCACAGACTCTTCCCAAGAGACCAGAACAGCTGGTCACAGGACTCCTAGTAAAACTCTCTTCTTCTTTCTCCATTGTCTGAAAGCAATGCATCACCTTCCTCGGAATGCAGTCCAAAAAACATCCCTACCTCCACAGCAAACAGGACAGAGTCATAGGCAGTATTCTACAAATTATAGTACCTGTGATTAGAAAAGGCAAATGAAATCCGTAATATTCCTGGTTAAAAAAAAAAAAAAAGTCACCGCTAGGGAAAAAGCAGGAAATTAAGAGTAAGTTTAACTATCTCCTGCATTGTGCAATTCTAAATCATTAAGGAAATAGCTTATGGTTATTAAAGCTAGAGAATTAAAGGGATAAATCATTCTGAATTTATCTACTGAAGAATCTCTTACAAGAGTAAAATCTTGGAGTAAAGTTAGTGAACAAGTGCCAGGTGCCTCCAATTACATCCTCCAGTAGCCACCATCTGAAGAAATTTAGGGTCATCTTAATTAAGGAGAAATGAATCTTTAACCAGTCACTTTAGTACTCAGATATGGTGTATGAGCCTCTGTTTTGCAGCATTCAGAGGCTGCATTTTAAACAGTTTTATTAAACACGATAGGAACATCCCTTGCTCTGGGCAAAAAGTCATTAGATGCAGCTAGTTCCACCCTGTCTCTCTTACGCATTTGTACTTCACTTGGAAAGGTGCGTCTCCTTCAAAAGTGCTACGTCTGCCTTAAGGTTTTCCAACCAAGTCAATTTTCTAGTAATGGGAGTAGCTACCCTTTTGAAGTTTTGGTTTCATGGTTTTTTCGGGGTTGTTTTGTTTTTCAGAGTTACTCATGATTATCAGATGGTTGAAAGTGTAATAATTAATTTAAAAATTACTAGATTAGACTTCTCTGCAGAGAGCCAGTTATTAATAGCTGAAGAGTTTCAAACTCTGAAAATCCACCCACACTTGGACTGACATGCCAACATAAGGCATATTTTGCCTTTGCTGTCAGTTTCTATTGCTATTTAGAAGATTTACTATTCAACTTTCTGAACAAACAGCATTACAACAAATCCCTCTAACCTGAGTAAAGGAAAAGACCTGCTTTTGGATCTTCACAGTTTAAATATCTATTTTTTCACTTAATATAGTAAAATAAGGATGAGCAGGGATCAATCCACATATAGATAACAACCCTTTTAGAGACTTCACATCATTGCCTAAGCACTGAAATTTTCATCTTATGTTACAATTTCCCACTTCAAACTGAAATTTTCCCTCTTTATTCCTTCAGGTGTTTTGGAAGTCATGCAAAGAACATAACAGGCTTTGTCTAAGCTGTTACCTAATTTCATGCACAGCTTATAAAATGAACAAGCAAGGACTACCTGCTATGGAATTTGTTCAGTACACAGAACAGGAAGGCAGTTAGTATTAACTATTTCCGCAGTGTAAGATCTTGTTTATCTCAAAAAATAAAAAAAAAAAACCACCAAGCAAAAGCCATTTGAAGACTTGACAGTAATACAGCTTTATATTTGTATGGCTAAGCATTGTAAATGTCAGAAAATGCTAAAATTAGAAATGTGAAGAAAACTTTATCTACCTCAAGTCTGTGTAAGTTATATCATCATTTCCTCCATCATGCAAATGCCATTCTTAAGCATTATACTATTACAGCATTTTCCCTAGTTTCTTCATAACATCTATCATTCTTGCATAATTCATACAAATTTCATTGTCACCATGGTGCCAAACATCTTTATTGAGAGATTTTTGTATTATACTTTATGTGGATGGAATGTCACACATTTTTCTTTCCAAAAGGCACACAGCCTACCCAAGACAAAATTCATATAACAGGAGACAGTAAGTTCCCTGCCAAACACTGACAATATTTTAACTGCCTTTCTGAGGTATTTCAACTGGAAGATTCAAGTAAATCTCATCTAGGACTAACACAGATATCTTTCATAGACTTCTAAGTAGTACAAAAATAAATAATACAATGTAAAAAAGAGTCTGCTGACAGCAGTGAATAATAGTGAGAAGCCAGGAATTTGCAGAAAACTGGAAACAGAAACAAAATGAAACCGGTGAAAAAAAAATCAGGGAACCAAAAGACAAAAGATAATGATATGCATATCAGAAGAAAACTGTAGTAACGATAGTCCTCTTGACATTTTGCTCCATGGGGGGAAAAATAGTGTTCAGAAAAAGCAAGTATTTAATATGACACGTATCATCCTTCTTTTTCTGCATAACCTAAAACATTTTCCATTTCAGTGATAATTTGGGAAGATGTCAGCAGTGGAGTGGTACTTAACATGTTAAAAAATTAAAAGCAGATGTTCGTAATTTGTCAGAATTTTGAAAAGGATTGGCTGACAAGCTCTCAGCACTGCCGAGAATTGATTTGTGAAGTCTGAGACACCTGGAAAATTGTATAGCACTAGAAAAAAGCTGAAGTCACATCAGCACTTAAAAATTATAAGATCAAGGGCTTACTCTAACTGAAGTGGCTACCCAACAAGAGCACGTAGTATAGCAATGAGTGCAAGGCTGGGGTCGAAATAAGGCCTGAAGTGCTGCCATTAGTTGAGATAACTAAGGCATCTGTACCATGGCCAGCTCGACAGTACTCCCAAACAAAAAAATGAAATGAGAAATACTGGACTTCATCAGTTAATTACTAATAGCAATCAACCATGAAAAAAAAAATTTCTTGGTGAATTAAGTAATCTTTTGAAATGGGAACAAGTCTAGATGTAAAAAAGCATGAAATAACAGTTAGGCTTTGAGAGCTACTACACTTCTACTGAACAGTGCTGTGATTAAAAAATTCGGATTATTCTGAACAACCACGAAGCACATTAATAGGATAACTGTCACGTCTCAAAATGAGGATGAGGAATCACTACTTAGAAGGTGTATTTCTCCAGGGATCCCCAAGAATACCCCCTTAGTTCTACATTCTGAAGCAATTTTTCAGTTAGTGGCCTAGAAGAGAACAAGAATTAATGGTAACATTTTTGAGCCTTATAGAAACTGAGGAAACACTAAAAATTTAAAAGGAATGAATAGTAACATAGCAAAACCTCACTGACATAGTTGGCTCACACCTAGTTTAGAGTATCCTCATACACAAAACACTACATCTAGAAACTAAGAATGCAGAGGGCTCCACCTGGGTAAATAGTTTCTGTGAAGACAAGTGGAGGGGAAGGTGACCACAAATGCTCAGAATAATGTAATCAGGAAAGTAATATGGTCCTCAGATGGGTAAACACAGCAATATCAAGTAGAGAGGCTGAGTTATCAGCATTTGACCTGTCTGAAATACCCACAACTCCGGAATAGTGGTGAGATTTAAAAGGTGTCAGAAGTGCTGCAAGAATGATCGCATGCTTATAAAACATGCCTCACAGAGGGAGGCTCAAGGTGATAATTTACTTAACTTATCGAAAAGAAGGATAAGAATTTGACTTCAACATATGATTCCAATATTTAAAAGAACATAAAATTATTTTTTTTTTAATGTGAAGATAATCACACTGTTAAAGGCTGCCACAAGCTGAGATTGTAGTAGCACGCTCAGGATTCTGATTTTACTAGCCCCTAATGATAATTTTCCATTCAAAATCAAGTAAGTCTTAGTAAATTTTGACCTCCAACAAAAATAAAGTTATCACATAAACCTTCCTCCCCTGTGAGGACAGTTTCTTTCTCACCTGGCCCTTCTATCGTCACAAGCAGTCTTCACAAGCAACTGTCTTCTCAGCAGCAGCATGGAGCGTGCACAGGGGCCACGCGACTGCACGCGTGCAGAGCTACTGCACATCTCTCCGGCTTCCTGCGGTGTGCTGAAGCATCGGAGAGCACACCAGGAAGGTGTCTGCGAGCATTCTATTTCTAGCAGCCCTCCTCCCCATGAAAACTCGGTACTTCATGGGGACCGGGCTGCAGGCCAGCCTAATTGCTCTGGCAGCACCGACAGCTGACTGCTTCCTCCTGCTATTTTTCCCAGGGGCCCTTCGGACCCTTCAGGCTCACATGACTTAATCAAACCTGAATGCCCTTCTGGAAGATATGCAAATTATTTTTCAGTTGGACGAAAGTGTTTTGGCTCAATACTGGTGTTACTAAGTGAAGTTTAATGATGTGCTATACAGGTCAGACTACATGGCCTAATCGTACTTTCTGGCTATAAACTCAACAAGTGCATTACTCTCTAAAGGAGATTTAAAAAAAAGCATTAGTCTATTGTGCTACATTATTTAATGAGACTGGCCCAAGTACCAATATGACCTGTATATTAGGGCCACATCTGTCAACACTTGGATTTCTGCATTTATGAACTGCTAGGGGGTTTGAGTTCAGCCATGGTTGCAGAGTACCATGCTCTGCACCTCACCTCTGGTGTGACCTCGCACTGGCGCTTTTCAGTGTGCTATACTGGCAGAAAACTAACTCCACCAGCAGAAGTACTGACTAGTTCTCTCCTAGTTTAGGGTGCTGAGACAGATCAGTATGAGGCTGGACAAGTGCTGAAGGTGCCATAAGAAAGATGTGAGAAGGCAATATCTCACTAGCCAGCAATTAGATTAGGTTATCCTGACCTGGAACTGCAGCTTTAATTAACGCATTGGTAAAGTCTCGGATGCATTCAGAGAAGACAACAGCTTCCATTTCTGATTCATCTTAGGCAGAGGACCAGAGTAGGTCTCTTTTACCTGTTAAGCTCTTACCACAAGAAACTGTATCACTGGGACATCCTTCTCTTAGATAGTGAGCTAAAGCTTTTTCCATTGCAAATTAGGGTAAAACCAAGTATGACTGTTTCATAGCCATGTGAAGCATGGTAGTCTGGTTTTAAAGCCATTTTAAAACATGGTGAAGAAAGACAAATTATGTTGCTTTCAAGGTAACGAAAGTAGAACCTTTAAAAGAACAGTATTCCATCTTGCCCTGGGCAACCCATTCACACCGCATGGTGGAACATACAATCTTGTATATTCCCTTTACTTATATTAAAGGTACAACATCGGAGCATAAAATGCATTACAGTTGACAGCGCTTAACTGAATATTGGACAACTGTATAGGACACACACATGTGCCGTCTTGGTTCTCTTTCACCTGTTTGGATCAACTCAAAAAAACAAGGACACTAGAGATAATGCTAAGATAAAGACAGTATCAGTTGTTCTAGTTACAATAAGACTTCTGGGATAAAGTGGCAGGCATTTCACTGGGTGCAGGGATCAGTTCTTTCTAAACAATAATGGTATCTCTACCTTCTCCAGCCAGCTGCATGTCCTCGTATACATTACTAGAATTAATACTACACAGAACTCTAGATAATTTGTTGTTTATTTACAACCACTCTTCTCACATGCTAATGAGTGACACCAGCTTTTCAAAAGGAGAATTTGCTTTTCTTGCCAATGCACCCTTGGCAGACTCTGCCCTTGAAACAGAAGATTTCACGGAGGGAGTGAAGCCAACGAGAGGGAATGCAAGGGAGGATAGTATGATATGAGAAGAATGCCTGAAATTTTACAGGGAGAAGACCCAGCTGCCAGTTATTCAGATGTTTCAACTCACACACATATACTAAAGCTGTTCCATCAACAAAAGGTATGCCCTTAGATACTCGACTGCCAGAAAATGCCAGGGAACAGGTGCTCCCCTGTGATTTAACCTGCTTAACATATGCCTATATTAAGAAATATACAACATACCATGCTTCCTCAAAACAACAAAAACATCTCTACTACACAACCTTCATGTCTATGCTAGACAAAGACTACACAGATAATGTAGCTATCAGGCAGCTTCTTCAAATTGACCTATGACTCAGGTAAAACACGCTGGGGTCGGGACCTTGCTTCTCAACACGCAAAAACTTAAAATCCTTCAAATTTTGAAACTCCTTCAAAAACAATGAAGTTGTTTGCCTCCCTTTTGTTGTCTTCCAAGCTCCTGTGAATCCATAATGGTGCTTTTGGCCCTTTCCAAATAACGCTACTTGGAAGCAAGGGGATTGTATGCTGTAGTTCTATCAGAATATATCTGGTCAGTGCATCCAGAGCATGCAATAAAGAAAGTGCATACACAATTGAGTTAAAAAGCAATTGAAATACCCTGATGTTTTAGTGGTCCCTAGGCTTCTTTCAGCATTCAAACATGGAAGTTGCATACTAAAGCTGTGAAAGAAGAGAACCAAAGGATTTGTTGTAGAAGTAACTTGCAGACCCAGCTAAAACTGCACAACACTATCTCTCGTGTACACTAGCATGAGTGGAAAAAAAAAATATAGTTACACATGCAGAAACGGGAGAACGAGCTCTGCAACAAATTTCAGATCTGCTGAGCATTTAAGATATTAACTCTAATGGAATTTGAAGTAGTTCAGTTAAAGCCCAAACTGAATTTTGCAAAAAGTCACACAAATGAATTCCAATTCATCCCATTGATCTGGTTGAGTCTGATCCACTGCAAGGTTCAAGCGAAGTATGTATATGCACTGTTCATCTTCCGGCAGTTTTAGGAGAAAGAAATGGGGGGATGGGGATCTTGTTCATATTGGTAGCCCACCCAGAAAAACAGCTTGTGAAGCACCATACAAGGATTCTCCCCCCCCGATTTATTAATTTTCATCTCAACATTATGAATTAATCAATAACATTTACTGCCACTTATGCCCAAGCTTCCTCACCTTCTGCTACACTCACCTTTATAATGAACAAGCTAATTATATTTTAGATATCCATCAAAAGCTACTTAACCTAGTCTGGTAGGCAGAGGGGAGCTGTAAACCAGAATTAGCTTTAATTTATAACTGTCATGGCAAGGAGAGGTAGAACATGTTGGTTAAAATAATTGAATGATAATTTTAAAATTATTCGTTAGAATCACATTTGTATTTTGCTGCCTGTTTTTATAAGAAGGTACACAGGCATCAGGACTAGAGACAGGTATAAAAATTCATACAAACATAAATCTTTTGTTTAAAAAAAACTAGCCAGGAATTGTAAATGATCATGTTTAAAGTGCTGACAAGAATGAGCTGAAACACACATAGCTTTCAGTCAAACAAAAGTTTGTATATTTCATCAGGTAGAATTCAATTTGTACACTGAAGTTGGAATATTAGTATTTATTTCTGTGGTAGCAAACTTGACAGTTTCTTACCTCCACCTGATCCTGTCACAGTTCACTGCTCTTTCAGTTTGCCAAATCAATTGTCTGAGGGGTTGTGTTGTAAATCTGATTACTGAAGTGATACAAGTTAAAAATAATCTTCAAAAAAATAATATTCAAAAAAATTCAGTACAGTAGTGAAAGGATAGGAGAACAATGTACTGAGTATATCCGGATAACCTCTCAGTTAGCAAAACGAAAATAAATACTTGTGCAGAAAAATCAGCCACCTACACGCCGTTCTAGTCGCATTCAAAGCCCCAAGAAGTTCTGCACTGCATTTCCAATTACAGCAGATGGGAGCCAGTCTCGGAGGCTAAATATAAGGTATATTCTGTGAGTTGTTTTCACTTAAAATTATTTCTCAGTGTTGTTGCTTTTACTTATTTGGTTTCATTTCTCTGCAAAATCATCACAGCAGGCAACTAGAATGCTATTTTTTTCTTTAGGGCTCAAGGACAATAATATCTGTCATATCTGAATTTACCTTGAAATCATTCCAAGTTCAAAGTTATCTGAACAAGGTTCCTGAAGAGTAGAAACGTCACTCCTGGATACCCCAGTAGCTTAAAAACTTAGTATTTCAAAGAAAACTCTCTTGAAATTTTCTTTAAATCATCTCTTCTACAGACATACAAGCTATTTCATCCTGTATTTATCTATTTTTGCTTGTATTTCCTCAAAAAGCTACTAGCCTGAAAACAAGATTTTAGAATAACTTCTGGCTATAACTTGAACGATGAAGTTGCACACAGGCTAGGTTGTAAAGAGTATGTTGGGTGACACAGTTAACTCTCTGATGATTCAGACTCCTCTACAATTAATTACTACTACAATCTGTTTTCAAATTTACGATTTCTGTGTAACTTCAGAAGTTATATAAATTCCTTTTGCTATGTTGTCTGTCAATGGTCTTACAAGTCAAATAATTTTTTAAGGAGACTTAACTTAGTAGCAAGCAAATACCCACTGTTTGGAGGCTGCTTAAAATACTAGATTAACACTTATCTAAGCCTCTTCTGAAAATACCTTAGAGCCGTTTCTTAGAAATGATTAAATGCTGAGGTCGGTGCCCTGCAGACTAGTCATAAGCAAGTAAAAGGTAAAATTCTTCTCTACTGACATCCATGTTACATAAAAAATACTCAAAAAAGAAAAGGCAATTAAGACAACTGATTTGCTTGTGCAATGTCACTTTCATAATCTGAGTTTTTGTTTTTAATGTTTCATCTGTACCAATCAGAAATAGAATCATACAAATACCCACAAATTAAGTACCAGATGTATTTGACCAACACCCAATTTTTTATTAAATATTTAGCAAATGCTCAAATACAAAGAGAGTTAAGAAAAGTGTCAAGGCAAGGCAAAACATTTTAACTATCTGGCTATAATCAATGGCCCACCTCACCTCTGCTGAAACTATGCTATGTTTGAAAGAGTTCAAACAGAGCCACCACTTTCATACTTCCTCTCTGCAGGTTTGGTTAGTTTTCACATTAATAGAGTGAGCTCTTGAAATCCAGTTCCAACTACCATAAAGTCTTTCCTTCCTTCCTCCAGAACTGATTTTAACATCATCCAAAGAACCGCTAAAAGACAGAAAAATTCCTATAGGAAAAAACTTCTGAGTCTGAACTGGGGAAGGGCGGGG
>Ga0065711_1001202_pt1 | contig 46727 bp, 11 predicted proteins | sample Hoacrofraction12_FD_59098 | JGI IMG/M metagenome (GOLD analysis project Ga0065711, IMG submission 59098) | Hoatzin crop microbial communities from Cojedes, Venezuela - Epithelial fraction 12 v2 (version 2) | ecosystem: Host-associated > Birds > Digestive system > Esophagus > Crop | place...
CAGTCCTCGGGCACCTCTCCTGTCCTCCAGGACCTCTCAAAGATGATGGAGAGTGGCTCAGCAATGACATCCGCCAGCTCTCTCAGCACTCGTGGGTGCATTCCATTGGGCCCATGGATTTGTGGACGTCCAGATCGCTTAAGCGATCCCTCACACAGTCCTCCTCGACCAAGGGAAAGTCATTCTCTCTGTAGGCTTGTTCTCTTACCTCCGGGGCCTGGGCTTCCTGAGGGCCTGCCTTGGCACTGAAGACTGAAGCAAAGAAGGCATTCAGTAGCTCTGCCTTCTCCGCATCCTCCGTCACCAGGACACCCGTCTCATTCAGCAGCGGCCCCACATTGTTCCTAGCCTTCCCTTTGCTGCTGATGTAGTTGAAGAAGCCCTTCTTGTTGTTTTTGACATCCCTTGCCAGCTTCAATTCTGGGTGGGCTTTGACCTTTCTCGTCTCATCCCTGCACGCTCTGACCACATTCCTGTACTCTTCCCAAGTGGCCTGTCCCTCTTTCCACATTCCATGGACCCTTCTCTTCCACCTAATCTCCGCTAGAAGCTTCTTGTTCAACCATGCAGGTCTCCTGCCTCCTTTGCTAGATTTCTTTCTCAGAGGGATGCACCGCTCCTGAGCATGGAGGAAGTGACGTTTAATTGGTTCCATTCTCTGAAACCATACATGGTCTTTTTTTTTTTCCATCCTTGCAATGGTTTATTGGCTGCCCCAAGGTGGTTGGGTAGAGCTTTGTGCTGCAGGGTACTGGGGAGTCAGGGCAGTAACGACAATTCTGCCTCTGAGGTCCCTTATTTACATGTAGTGTAGATCAACTGTCTTCTCTATTATGCCTGGAAAAAAGTGTGTAATGTACACTTGCCTTGGTTTGTCTCTCTGAGGGGTAATGAAGATTGCGTGGCCAGCAGGTAAAGGGAGGTGATTTTGCCCCTCTTCTCCACGCTGGTGAGATCCCACCTGGAGTCCTGTGTCCAGCTCTGGAGACCCCAGCCTAAGAAGGACAAGGAGCTGTTGGAATGGGTCCAGAGCAGGGCTACAAAAATGATTCAAGGGCTAGAGCACCTCTGCTATGATGAAAGGTTTATATCGCCTGTCCCTCTCCCAGAAGAGAGTTAGGGCTGTTCAGCCTGGAGAAGAGAAGGCTCCAGGGACAGCTTATATCAGCCTTTCAGTACCTGAAGGGGGCCTATGGGGAAAATATTTTCAGCAGGGCTTGTTGCGATAGGACAAGGAGTAATGGCTTTAAACTAAGGGAGAGTAGATTTAGACTGTATACAAGGCAGGAATTTTTTACCGTGAGGATGACGAAACACTGGAACAAATTGCCCAGAGAAGTAGTGGAGGCCCCATCCCTGGAAACATTCAAGGCCAGGTTGGACAGGGCTCTGAGCACACTGGTGTAGTAGAAGTTGTCCCTGCTCACTGCAAGGGCGTTGGACTAGATGACCTCTAAAGGTCCCTTCCAACCCAAAGCATTCTATGATTTTCCATCTCTCCTTCAACAGAATAGAATCGGTGTTTTGAGCTCAGGCAAATGTGAGGTCTGAAATCTCAAATGGCACCTGGTAATGGGTGGGAATCTCACTTTTTGGGTGGAATTCAAGACTGGCACCTAATGTTTACTGGTGCTTGACTCCCTGTGGCAATAGTAGGAATGAGACATCTAGCACACACGTAGACTCCTAACTGTAGTCATCCTAATCTTGGATGTAGTCCAGTCTAAGAATTGTCTCTCTGTTTATACCCATATGACTCCTGGATCTGTTCCACTTACTGCTGATGACACAAATTTGGGTATAACCTTCATGTCATATATCTAACTTAAATTTTGTCTTTCTGAGGAAAAAGTATTTTAATTTTTTCCTATTATATTATTAAAATATGTCAAAAGGCACTGTCATAGTCACTTGCTGCTCTGCTGCAATGATAATTAATTCATAACCTGTTTTTGTTGCTTGGAAGAAAACCATTCTTACACAATCTGCTCTCGCTACTTTTTTGGTCTTCTAAACATCAAGACGAGTTCAGGTCAAAACATAGAAATGGATACTGAAGGTTCAAAATGTAGAAGGAAATGAGCTGAGACTCCTAGAAGCTGTTTCAAAACTAACAAAAATCTCGTTCTATGAAATACATGATATAAAATGGAAAAAGTCTTGAAATCTGTCTTATAAATTTAATCATGGGCCTAAAGCATAGCTATTTCTGTGAGAGATGTTAATATATGTGACTTGATTTGAGAATGCATATTTTAAAGCAAGTTATAAGCAGATATGAAAAAATGAAAACTGATTTTTTTGAAGTTAGCTTTAGATACTAAACACTTTTTTTATTAATAAAGACAACATCACATAAGAAATAAATTCTTGATTCACTGTGAAGTTCAAAATTCATTCAATTTATCCACACACATAAAAATAAAGAGACACACGACATTAAACAGCTATTTTTTTAAACACTGTTTGGAACAGCGTGCCATCCAAATTTGTATAACATCCATTCCCAAGGATTTTATGCACCTCACTAATCTCTTAACCACCTGACCACTCCTGAATGTGACTAATCTGCCTATTGATAGTATAAATTAATATGCTTAAAAGATCTAAGGGCAGATTTCAAAGGAATCTTTCTGGAGCTAGGCATCCAGCCTTCAGTCATTTTCACAGGCTTATTTAGAAACTCAAATGATACATTTTTCCTTTAGATCGTGGTGAAAGAAGTAACCTTCTTACGTGAAAAATAATAGCTACTGTATATAACAGTATTTCTCAGCTACTCTTTCTTTCTGCACAAGCCCATAAGATAGCTAAACCTAAAGTTTCTAACCAATAAATCAAAACTACTTTTAGATATCATATGCATTGTGACGTTTAGAAAGGGTGGCAAGATGAATATTAGAAATTATTTCTCAGTATTATTTCTGTACTTAACAAAATGTCTTCCACTAGAAAGGAAGACAGATTGCCTTTATTTCTGCTTCAGACTGCAGTTCTCTGTTCATCCTTATTTCAGTCGTAAGCAGGGCAAAGTGATGATGTCTATTTTGAAGTCCCCATTACCCTCAACTATGTCAATGTAAAGTTTAACTCTGTTGGGGCTTAATTGTGTTTTAAGCCACTGAAACACAATCCAAACAGTTAAATCTATGGAATCAAAGGCCATGTGCCTTTGAGGTAGATGACATTCTGTCTGTAGCTCTGAATGCAGCCCAAAGGCTTGACCTTTCTTAGCAAGGTACTACACTGTATAGACCTGTCTTTGTCTTTCCCCCTGGGAGATTTAAGTAGGAGCCAACTAATTTTTATTTTCCCTTTTTAGTTATTCCATGCTGCAAGTTGGATTCTTGTGGCATAATGTCAATTAGTTGGAAACAAGTGAACTGCAGGCTTTTGACACCGCAAGAATTTTTCCTCTGTCCTCTGAGAGCTGGGAAGCTCTGTAAAAGAGAAAAGATTCTCTCATTTAGCTTTACTTGTGCTATTTCTCTCTTGTACAAACTTAAGCCAGGAAATGTCTGTGGTTTCATTTAATGGAAAGTAAAGATAACAGTGTCAAAAAGTAATGTTCAATTGTTGGTTTTATTCTAAAAATTGGCTATCAGGGCACACAATTCATTATGAAACAACTCAGTAACATAGATGTAACATTTTGCATGCAGTGAGCTATTCTGCCACGGTTTTCACAGATATGGGTTGGAAGAGACCTCTTGAGATCATCTGGTCCAACTCCCCTGATCAAGCTGGGTCAGCTATGGCTGATTGTCCACGGTGGTGTAGTTGAGTTTTGAGTATCTCCACAGATGGAGACTGCATAATCTCTCTAGTCAGCCAGCATATACTGCTACATGGGGTTATTCCTCCCCAGGAAAATGAAGGATGATTGATGACACATGATCGGGGATAATACAGACTTTACACTAAAAAAGAAGTATGTCAAATGATTAACACTATTTTTAGTAGGATGTTTCCTACTAATTAGAAGATTTGGGTGGGTTTTTTCTCATCGTCATTCAAGAGTCAAAGATTAGAATCTCTGACTGCCTGGAAGTCAGAGCGTTTAAAGCGGTTTCAGACATTCATTTTTTATTGCCTTTAGGTTGTCTAAAATGTTGTCTTGTTAATAAGAAATACATATTTTAGGTCAAAATACTTGTTCTTTTGGCATGGTCTGCTTTCAACAAACATGGTAGCTGTGGGGAAAAATATAATTGAAAAACAGCTTCAGCTCAATTACTAGTGTTTTCTTTATTGGGGATACTTTCAGTTAGTGTTATTAGTAAGTGACTTGATGTAGTTTTACACTTATCTTCTTCTCGAAGAGTGAGATCACTTGCAATATGTATCGTAGAGAGAGGACGTTTGGCATGTTCATACTGCATAGGAATATTTGTGTTGTCCCAGCAAAAACTAAAGGGAATGGAGTATAGCTATGCTATCAGCCTGCTGTTCGGGATAATCTGTCAGCTCTGCTTAGATGCACGATGCTTCATCATGTAGTGCAGCGACAGCCTTTGTTTCTGTTGCATGTCTGAAAATGTCTTTTGAATTACTTTCAAAAAAAGTCGGGATTGGGGAAAAATAGAATTAATTTTTTGTTGTCCCTATTTTTGTGCTGATGTCTCATTCCTTTGGGGAAAGTTTTGTGAGGCCTGACTTTTTGAATCCTTGGAAACTCAGTGGTGAATGCTAACACAGCTTTCAAATAGCGTCTGTTCACTTGAGAGGAGAGTTTTCTTCTTCTTGGGTTGGTACAGCAGAGCAATGAATGGCTGTGTTTAATGGACGAGTGGTGTCCACTTAAAAAGGACTGTCTTCTTTTGTTCTGTTCCAAGTGGCTGGAAATTAATTGTGTATTTTAGTGCAGGACAGGTCAGGTATAAACAATAAAAATTCATATGTCACCTCTTTATTCACCTTACAGAAACATGGAATTGAGTCTGCAATGTAAGCCATGTTTCAGATTAACTTGCATACATAATCAATGCTCCAGCCTGCTGTAGGAGACCCTGCTTTGGCAGGGAGGTTGGACTAGATGACCCACAGAGGTCCCTTCCAACACCTAACATTCTGTGATTCTGTGATTCTGTGATTCTGTGATTCTGTGTGACCCCTCAAAATATGGATTAAATCGATAATCTTGACCAGAACTGGAATGAACTGTTCTTTGTTGATGCTGCAGTAACAAAACTGTGGAAATCTATAGCGGCATTTGAAATCTGTAATTTCCACAGTATATTCACTGTCACTCTAAACACATGTTAACAAGATAACATGGTTAAATATGTCATCTTGTCCACTTTTCTAAGCTCTTTTCCTCCTGCATCTTCTTATATGCACATTGTGTACAGATAGATATAAAAGGCAACAGCTGTTGTGAATAGATTGTTCCATATGATCTTCATGTAGTGTATGAACGATAAGTATACTTAAAATGCTGTCAGTGGCTTGAAGTAGTTTTTAGATATTGCTTGAATATCTATATTCTGTCATCCCATGTTTTATATTTTTGTTTTTTGCAAGGCTGTGAACATAGGAAAAGGTCCATATAAAACTAACTCTGCAACCTCTTTTCAACTGATTCCATTGAAAACTTCCACATTTGTATCTTATGTGAAGGCTATAGTAAAATGAATAAATGCATATCTTGCAAAATAGTTTGCATCTTTTGAGGGTGTAGTTGAAATAATAAAATGAGAAGAGGATTTTAAAAAGTCATAAATGGGCATATGAATTAAAATAACATGAAAGGAATGGTAAACTTCATTTAATTATAGGTAGAATCTGTCATTAGTGAAAGAGCGTGTTTTGTATTGAACAATATTCATGTGGTCATAAATTATCTGCTTCTAATTTTGGCAAAGAATAAAGCATAGGGATGTTGAAAAGCAAGAGAAGACTTGGTTTCAATGTTACCAGTCATCATTATGTTTGATTTGACTAAGTAGCAAGACCAGGTGACACAGTTTTGAGTTAACTTTTGTTTTGCTGCTCCACTCCAAAAGAGGCAGCAAGAGCGTTTGGGATTGAACAGACACTGGATCAACTGTTCTGGCCGGACTTCCATAGTTTGATGCTGAATCCAAACCAGAGACAGTAGAGCACCAATGCAAAAATATAGGTTAGGAGCCAGAAATTCTTTTTAAGTCTTTGGGGGTTGGAGAGGGAGGGGAGGAATGGAAACTTCACTGTAAATTCAAGGACCACAGTATCCTCTTCATTACAGAGTTAATTAGGTTAATACTCTTGGCTGAGTCATAGATGTCAGACTTCCACTTTGTTAGGAATGGCACGGTAAGATAAGCACAGCAATTACTGTGTCCTGATATATTTCATACTTTGAAATAAACATAAGAGAATTAACAATTAATTATCTCTACATCCTAGAGGTTATATCTGAAGGCAACCTATGTAGTTATTTGACTTCCTGACTCCACTTATATCAACAGAAAAATGGGGGGAAAAAAAGTGTTTCTTTTATAGTTTAAACAGATATCAAATGATCTTTGACAGAAAGTAGCAGTAAATTATCAGAAACAACATGCAAAGTGAGACCACTATCCAATTTTCAACATAATTCTTCAAGCTCAACATGTGAAATACAGACAAAAAATAGAACATCAACTACAGGACTACATGCATTCAAGTAATGTTTTTATTACTGTATTTATATGAACAAATAATAGTGTGTGTATAACATTTTAATTTCAATTTAAATTTGAATTTGAATTAGTAGTCAATATAGCTAGTCTATCTATGTTAATGAGAGAGTTTTTCTCTAACTTCATGCAAAAAGTTGCATTAATATTTGTGAAGCAATATCTTAAGGTTAAGGTGTTAATTAAATCTATTTTTCTGTCCCTCGTTGTAAATGTTACCTGAGAGTTACTGTCAAAAACAGTGAAAGTAATAAATAATATACTTGAGTGATCATTTTTTTAATGACAAAGACAGAAATCTATTTTATGCTAATTTTTCAACCTNAAGTGGTCAAAATTTGGGATTAAATTTTCCTGCAGGATTAATTGTAACTTCTCTACTACAAGAAGAGTCAACATCTCTCCTCTGTCAGAGCTCCAGGCAAATGTTATCACAAAAATTATATACCTTTTATGTGGTAATAGAGGTGCATTTTTTGTTATTATTTACCTCTTTTCTCAGATGTTCTCCCTCACTCTAGCAACTAGCACCTTTGAAAGCACCAAAAAGAAATTGAAAGGGGTTAATGAGCCATGTTGGCACAGTTCGGTTTTACTCCTGTATGGTCTGGAAAAAGACAACCATAAATAAATAACACTAAGATATCAGTCCAAGCTGATTACCTANATATAAATGAAGAAGACTTTAAAAACAAAAAGAACAAACAGCTATATTAACACACACAGAACAGTGTCCTTGATACAGATTATGCACTGTTCACCACCAATACAAATATTGAAGAGCATGACATTTTGTAACTAGCTTTCTACTCTCTCTGAAAGGAATCCTTAATCTATTTGGATAACTTAGACAATGCTATCTTTAGCAAAGTAAGTACTGGGTCTTTGTTAAGTTAAATCATTTTGACTGAAATANTTTAACGTACAGTTATATGAGAAGCATAGCTAGCAAAATCACCAGGAGCAATAGCTTGTGGTGTAAAGGTGGNAGCAATCCGCTGGGCTCAGGCTGGATGCAGTTGACAGAAGATGTAAGATCCTGCCCTAACTATGAATATAGGTTATGGTTTTCTTTCAAACTCTTTTTCTCCTCTAACACTGCTTGCAGGCATCTAGGTTGTTTGATCTAACCTCTGCCTCAGGTTTTCCTAGATGTAACTCTCATTTACTTGCATAGGTGTACTTTTTCCCCTGTGGGTTTTTTTTTTTTTTTATTAGAAGAAAATGCTGAGTTACATTGCTAGTACTACTACCAGATTTTTTAAACTGTATAGGTCTGTTACTTGGAAGTAGTTTGACTAGTTTGTTTTTTTTTTCCTGACATTTAAAGGTGTGGATAAAATATTAGATCTAATATTAATATTAAAATTAAAACTTTTGGGGTTTTTTTTTTAGTGGATTGGTTGGTTTTTGGCTCTAAAGTGTTGATTCTCTACTGTAGTAAACAAAGATATTTTCTTTTTAGTTTTCACAGTAGACAGCAAAACTTGAGTGTGCTCTCCAGAAATTTCTAGGACCTGAAGATCTGTTAGGATGCAATGTCTCTGTTGCATCAATAACTCCAGTGTTCTCTTCTTAGAGAAAGCAAAACACATCAAACCAGCAGGAAACCAAAAAACTGGAGCCAGAAGATGATATTTGTTCAGTTTTGTGGTTGGAGAAAAGGCTGTCTCACCAAGCTGGTAGTGAAATATAAAATCGAGTGAGATAGCATATTTTTAGGTATTATAATGTTATCAAATAAAAGAAGTTGCTTTAAGACAGTTATTCTTGAAGAGACTTGAAAGGAAAAGAAAGGAAGAAATCCAAATCTGATCTTACCAGTGTGATATACATAAAGGTAGAGTGTACTAGACCCAATCTTATGGCAGAAACAGTCAGAGCAGGTAAAGAAAAAAATTGTATTTGTAGTGACTTTTTTTATTAACCGTACTCAGTGTGAGACTTAAGCTGGTTGTATCCAGATTTCTTGCATGATGAAGTTTGAGTTATCCATCCATCTCTCTTTCCTAACAAGATTAAGACCTGAGGTGAAAAAGCGAGAGACTTTGTGGGTGGTGTGGGTAATTGAGCAGTTTTGAGCCTGAGTGTAGCATCAGGCTCCAAACCAAAAGGCCAGTGTAGATCTACTCACAGAAATCCGGATCAAGGCAAGTGTGCAGCCAGTCTTGGAAGACTGACAACCTGAAATGATTAGCCTTGAGAAGGAACTTGTAAGATTCAGATCTAAATAGATCTAAAACTGGATTTGTTACCAATGGTTGTCTATAAAAGAGCAAAAGTTTTCATCCTCTGATATTAGGACTGTAAAAAAACAGAAATGCAGTTTTTCATTTGTGTACTTTTACACCTTTATAACTGAGAAGAAAATCTGGCTCAGATTTCTGCTTTGATATCCTCTGGATAAGAATATTACCCAAATCCTCAAAACTGATACACATTTTGGTTTCCCCTGAATAGCAGTGCTTATGGCCATCTGTTAGGCTGGCATTATTCCTAGATAAAAATTTTATTGCCAGTTTAAAAATGACATGGAGGACCAACTAGTAGAAGCAATTTCCATCTCTTCTATCTCCTGTGGTAGCCTTCATCAGATAGGTCTCTAAAATTTACTTTTTTTTTTTTTCAAAGTGTGTCTGGTTAACAACAAGGCTAATCACAAAAAGTTAATTGCCCACCTATTTCTTTAGGCAACATTAATCTTAGACCTCTATCAATTTAATTTTTTGTCAGATTATGTCTGATATTTATAAGTCAAGAAAAGAGGACGGAGTTCAAAAAAAGATTAAGTTGAAGATTAAGGAAAGCACTAAGAAGCACAGGAAATATTTTTCAATGGCTCAAGCTGCGTGACAGAATCTTTTTTTTCTCTTTTTTTTAAAAGGAAAGGAATAACTCATTATATGTTAAGCCTTTCTGCAGGAATCACGGCCCTCATTTTTATTTTAAGAAAAGCCATTAACTTTAACAGTGTTCTTCCAGTTCAGCCTGGGATATCACATACAGTATAGACTCCAAATGCATACATACAATGATTACTGAAGCATCCAAAAGAGTTTACTTCTTTGTGATTGTCTGGAAAGAGGTATGCAGACAAATTTTCTCTAGAGGTTGCCTTGAAGAAAAATGTTTATTCTGGACTTGCAGCCTTGCAGAACTTCAGCTATAAAGCTTTCAGCTATTTTAAACACTTCCAGAAATTGTTACTGTTATTCCTTAATGGGGGAATCTTTCAAATGGTCATACATGGCAAGCAGTGCTAAAAATATCAGCCAGGCATCCACTGCCTGCCATCTGGCTTAACACTTAAAAGTAAGGCATGTCTGCTACACACAACAGTCACAGTATGGCCTCAGACCACAGACAGACTGACATTCGTCTTTAATTCCGTAGTGGATACGCTTCCAAAGAAACTTGTAGGCTGATGCTGAGGGAAATGTTGGGAACAGAAGCAATTAAATAATGGGTGGCTATTGCTGCTGAAGCAGTAATTCAGTTTAGAAAATGCTTCCACTGTGAGAAGCTTTTCCCACTGTGAGAGGAAAAATGTAACACCGCGTTTATCTCTAGCTAGTCTATTTCTTCTATATTCCAAGGAATTAGATAGTACAAACTGTTTTGAGACTAATTCACAGCTTTGTCTTCAATTAACGATCCGCTCTTACTAGTTTCTTTGTGTAGAACTCAGCTAGAGTCTAACTACTCTATTTGAAGAGTTTCCACTTTCAGTTGCATCACGTGCGTCTTTTGGGAATGCCTTTATTTTAAACTGTTTTGGTTTCCTGGTTTTATTTTTACAGAGAACTGTTCTACATTCTTAAAAGTTTCATTTTCAGTTTCATTTATGTTTGTTCATTAATGTTCTTAATGTCCCTTGTTGAATTGCCGTTGCACTTTTACTGTTGAACATGCATCAAGCTCTCACAACTTGGAATTTATCTGATTGTAATGAAAATTTGGGACTCTGACATGAATTATAATGATACAAATCATTCTGCTGCTACCTTGCACATACTGGCTCTAATTGATAGGTTTGCTGGAACATCTTTAATTGCTTGAGTGTTCTGGTTTCATCTGGGATACAGTTAATTTCATACCCAGTAGCTGCTGTGGTTTGGATTTAGTATGAGAAGAATGTTGATAACACTGATGTATTTAGTTGTTGCTAGGAAATCAAGGACTTTCCCCAGTTTGTCATATTCAGATAATGAGCAGGTGTGCAGGAGCTGGGAGAGAGCACAGCCAGGCAGATAGCCTACGCTGGCCCATGGAAATATTCCATACCATAGATGTCATGCTCATTTTATAAATGGGGGTTGATCGGTGGACAGCAATGCATTTTTCCGTGAGTTCGGTCTTTTTGTGTGAGTTCGGCAAGTTCTGTGAAATCCATGAGTTAGCCGAAATCTGTGAGTTCTGGGAAATGTCAAGTCCTTAGGGACCTGGACAAGCTTGAGAAGCGGGCCTGTGTGAACCTCGTGAGGCTCAACAAGGCTAAGTGCAAGGTCCTGCATCTGGGTTGGGGCAAGCCCCGCTATCAATACAGGCTGGGGGATGAGGGGACTGAGAGCAGCCCTGCCGAGGAGGACTTAGGGGAACTGCTGGATAAAAAGCTGGACATGAGCCAACAATGTGCGCTCGCAGCCCAGAAGGCCAACCATATTCTGGGCTGCACCAAGGGAAGCGTGGCCAGCAGGCCGAGGGAGGTAATTCTGCCCCTCTACTCTACTCTGGTGAGACCCCACCTGGAGTCTTGCATCCAGCTCTGGAGCCCCCAGCACAAGAAGGACGAGGAAATGTTGGAGTGGGTCCAGAGGAGGGCCACAAAGATGATCCGAGGGCTGGAGCACCTCTCCTATGAGAACAGGCTGAGAGAGCTGGGAGTCTTCAGTCTGGAGAAGAGAAGGCTCTAGGGACAGATTATAGTAGCCTTCCAATACCTGAAGGTGGCCTATAGGAAAGATGGGGAAGATATTTTCAGCAGGGCTCGTTGCGATAGGACAAGGAGTAATGGCTTTAAACTAGAGAAGGGTAGATTTAGACTAGATATAAGGAAGAAATTTTTTACCATGAGGGTGATGAAACACTGGAACAGATTGCCCAGAGAAGTAGTGGAGGCCCCAACCCTGGATACATTCAAGGCCAGGTAGGATAGCACTCTGAGCAACCTGGTGTAGTAGAAGATGTTCCTGCTCACTGCGGGGGGATTGGGCTAGAGGACCTCTACAGGTCCCTTCCAACCTAAAGAATTCTATGGTTCTATGATTCTAAGTTCTGCAGTTCGTGCTGGAGCCTGGCTGCGCAGTTGGTCATCAGGTGGTTAAAAAACTAGTATATGTGTAGCTTGTTTCGCACATTGATTTTTGTTGTTGTTATTATTCTTGTTCATTTCTTCTTTGTCTGATTAAACTGTCTTTATCTCAACCCATAAGTTTTACTTTTTGCCGATTCTCCTCCTCATCACACTGCAGGGGGGAGAGAGCGAGTGAGAGGCTGCTTGCTCCTAGCTGCCAGCTGCCAGGATAAATCATGACACTTGAGTTATGTAATCACAACAAATCTTGCAAAATGGCAGCAGGCTAAACAGATCTGTTATGAAAATAATTTCATTCTATGTAAAATCAGGGAAAAGAAACCCATCAACAGGATACTTTGTAGAATGCTGTTCCTAAAAAATACCAGACCTGCTCACTACAACTAGCTGTGCAATTGATTAACTCATAAAAATTAAGCAGTTGTCCCATGATAGCTTTAAATATCTTTAATTCAGTCAGGGTTGTTTGGGATTTTTTCAGGCAATGAGTTCTTTAACAGTACAACTAATTTTCACTTGAAATTTGCCTGCACTCTTTCCCTCTAGATGTCTGTTCTGGTTTCGGCTGTCGCCGGCAACAAAAGCGCCACGCGGCTGCCCATCTCGCAGCCACGGTGCAGAGGAGAATGGAAATAAACAGGCGGAAAATGGTGGGTCGGGATAAGGGCAGTTTAATAGAACAGCAAACAAAGGGAACAGGAACAACAACAATACAGAAAAGGAGAAAACACTACAAAACAGACCGCACAACAGAGCCACTCTCCTGAACCGCCACCGCTGCACGCTCCCGAGCCGCGAGAGAGTTCCCGCCCCCCAGCTCCCCCCCACCGGAACCGAGCATGACGGCACATGGTATGGAATACCCTGCTCTGTTTGGCCAGGTGGGGTTAGCCCACCCGGCTGTGCCCCTTCCTGGAGTCCGGTGAAAATTAACCCTGTCCTGGCCAAACCCAAGACAATGTCTTAATAATACATTTTAAAGTAAAAGTGATAGAAAAGATCTTCTAGCTGAAAGAAATAACAATTTTTTATCATCTATTTTTAGCCAAGAATGATTAAACAAGTGATGTTTTCCATGAGACCTGCACTAGGACAGGCAGGTAGAAGGTGAAGTATAAAGGATGGAGTGGAGAGAAACAAAGTCATCACTAAGATTAATATAATTATTTTCAGCGAAAAAGAAGCGTGGAACCTGGGAGAAAGACTAGAAAGTGACCTAGCTGAGAGGACAGCTACTGTAGCTAAACATAAATATTGTCTGGTGTAGATATAACAAAATAATGATACATGTAGGAAGTTCTGTCAGTGACATAGTTCAGGGATCACAATGGGATGAGGATCAGTTCAGTCAAATGTGATGGACTGTTACTTCTTGTGGACTATGCTTATTCCCGTGTATGCTTATTTAGAGCATTTGTTATTTCAAGAGTCATTATATCACAATGAATAAGAATTCCAGGTTTATTAGCTTTTATAGAAGAATATAGGGTAATCTAATATGACATACAGAAACATACATGCTTTAGAAGATCAGTTTAGCCCTTTTCTGATCACATATGTTCTGCAAACCAAAAACTGGCAGAAGAATACATAGGAATACATCTCTTGGAATGAGAAATTGTCAGAACTGATTCTAGTAGTTGCATAGGAAGTAAAGGCAAGTAGGAAGTGATTGAACAGTTTGTGCAGACAGAGAGAGATAGCTGTAAGTAATGTATGTGTAATGAAAGTAAACCATTCCTGGAGCAGAGAAACCGTATTTCTTAACAGTAGCTTGAAGTTGAGAATGCAGAAATAGTTGGTGGTCTAATGGTGTTCATAATGTAAACCCTGGTCACTTCCTGTTCCTTCAAATGAGAAACCGTTGCTTCCAGTACTCAAAAATATCTTTTCTTTCACTTTCCGTTAGTGAGCAAGCACTTCCCAGCCATTCTTCCCATTTACTAGGGCTTCATTGTAAGACAGCAAAATTTACAGTTAGTTCTCAGTTTCAAAGTATTCAGTTATGAAAGAGTGAATGGATTTCAGGTGTTCAATCACTATTTTTATGGAAAAAAATTAACTCTATGCTCATACGTATGTAGGGAGTCTGTGTAGGGAGAGCAGAATGAATCTAATCTTACTGCATTGAAAAATTACACCTTGTGCATCTAAACATATTGACAAAAACATCTATGCTTTCTCAGGTATATTCTTAATAGGTCGCATTTTTACTGTATCTCATATATTTATATATGTATACATGTGTACTTTTATATGCTTCTCAGAATAGAAGCAAAGTGAAACACTTCAATTTTTTATGAGACCAAGACCAGGAACAGAGGATGCATAATTCTAGTCTTTATTTCACTCAGAGAAAAGAGAAGAATGCAGTCTGTCGAGCTTGTCTCTCATGTCTGTATCCTCAGACATCTTGTCATCCAGTGTATCAAAGGCTTCCGAGAGATCTAAAGCAACCAAAATGGGTCCTGCCTTCCTGATAATTGTGAAAAAACAATTGAAGTTTGAGACAAGTACTACTACTACTACTGCTGTATGTTACTGCATCTTAAATTTGGCTGTATAGAGGCAAAAAAACTCCAAGCAGACCAAGCAGAGCCAAATATGTTGAAATAGAATCTTCTTGGTAATTTCTTAGTAAGAGAAGACAAAAATGATATTATTGATGCGAAGAGACTCACTATGGCAGCAGGAGGTTTAAAAAAATCACTCGTGAATGAATGCTGCCTTCTTTAAGAATGACTGTGTCAGTTTAACAAATTCAGAATTCCCCTCAGGATTCAATTTGTATGTAATTCTGCTTTTGGGTAGCTGATTTCCTAAATTACTCCCTTTTTTCATTATTTCCTTCCTCCTTCCTTCCTTTCTGTTTATCTGTCAAATGTTTTTATGTATTACCATTCTTATCTCCACTGATTATGTCTACAGATTTCTTTGGCATGTCAAAGGAGAAATGAGCTTGAATTCTTTAAACACATACTGCAAGAAATGAACGGATTTTCTCTTTTGCTCTTGCTGACATACATTTGTTTTAACTCTAAAGTATATTTAGGTTGATTTCTTCCACTCTCTTTTGAAGAATAGTGTTTGTGTAGGGTAGCTCTGAGAACATGTGGCATACCATACCGCATTGATTCAAAATGATTACAAAATTAAGCTTGCTAATGCACATTAACCTGTTGTACAGGAAATTATACAAATGTTTGCTAAAAATTCTGTAGATTTTATAATTCTATTTACTTCTAATATAGTGTATTTTAAGCAACAAAACATACTAGAAAGTTGCAAGGTACTTTAGGTGGACTTTGATTGTGGTGTTGAAGGTGGCAAAATATTTACCTTATTTGTTTGTTTATTTTGTTCTCCATGGGATTTAAGCTTCAACGAATGTGTAGAATGGCAGATGCTTGTGTGATGCTGACAGTAAAAAAGTTTCCTTTGAGCACCTGTTTTCCATGAAGCGAGATAGTGATTTTCTAGGTGTAGTCCCTATTCGTATAGCAAATATGAAGATAAGTTTAAAGATAAAGTTTAGTTTTATGTTTTTAATGTACATTTATTTAGTGTCAAAGTTATAAATCCCAAAGGAGATGTACACTCTGTAACTGTACTAAAAGTGTTTCTGGATTTAAATTCAAGTGGGAGGTGAGCAAGGCATTTGTAGCTTCTTAAAATCTGTCCCTGGTTTCACAATGACTTTACATCTTCAAATTCAATTTTTAAATGACTGCTACATTGCTATCTGTCTACTTTACACAGTACATTTCTGCATCAATAGGAAGCAAGCTGAATTCAGCATTCAGATAGCTCGTCCTCTTATCAACAAAGCAGACTTCATTATGAGACATCCCTGTTTATCTGACTTCTTCAGTGACTGAACACGGTGTCAGCCTTCTCTGGCTTAGTATGGCTACAATTGCCTGCAGAGAGAAGTTCTTTAAAAATAAAAACTTCCTTACACATATGTTTAGGTATAAAAGTTTGTGTATAGATACAAAATACATACACAGAGGTATATAAATACATAATATATATTAAAACTTCTGAATATCCCCTTCTTTTAAAACAATGAGAGGTAAGAAAAATAAAATTTTATGGAGGGCCGATACTACAGGGAGCTAAATATTATTCTAACTGAAATTTTATTTCCTTCAAACTAACAAAAAACAAGATGATGAGCTGTTTTCCCTCCTAGCTTTTCTCCCCCTGTTGCTCACTCTCTCTAGCCATGCTGTGGCCAGGGCTGTACAGAAGACAGCTTTCTCAAAAGGCCTTGGAGATCCATGTGTACTGTTTAATTATGCCACCCTGCCCTGAAATAAGACTCTGTTCAGCCCTGTCGTTCATTCTTTCTTGTGCTCACACCTATGCAATTTTAACTTTTCTGAACCTGTGGAGGAGTAAGAGAGGAGGAGGAGGAGCAGTGGGAGAATATATTTTATTTTCTTCGTCACTGACCTTTACTCCTCTTTGTGACTTGTGAGTCCTTCAGTAGTTATTGGTACAGCACACATTCCCATGGATCTAAGTCGGTTGTACAGCATGAGCAGAGACACAAGTTTTCTTGTATGTGGCAACAGAAGACCTGTAACAAGTTCATGTCTATAATGAAGGTTGAAAAGAGTTATTCTTAAGTAGATATATATAGCCAGGGTTTTGGCACAGGTTAGTAAGCTCTGTAAATGTATAACATATTTTGGAAAAAACATACAATTTATTTTCCTTGTTTTGCTCAAGTATTCATCGCACTGATGTAAAAATAAAACAACTAGCCAAACAAACAAAGAAATAAATCAAAAGATTGAGAAAGTCTTGAAGAGAAAAGCATCAATTGTTTTCATAATTTCTGAAGATCACGTGAACAATCCGCAGATTGTTCTGGTGCTTTAATCCTATTTTTGCTTTGAAAAGCTATGTAAAGAGAGATGTAGTGTTGAACTTCTACAGCCCATGCAATTTGTTGTTCTTATTCTGTATACATACTAATAACGATTTCCTGTTTTTTTCCCAGCATTCGCAGTGAGGCACTTGAACTCTAGCAAAGAGAAGCAACTGCTATTATAAAAAGAGTTAGATTTTTCCTAAGTGTAATGCAAGCTTTGGAAATGCACTGGGTATTTGGAACAGTGGAATCTCCATTCTCAGCAACTTTACCACTTTGCGTTCTAAGGAGTTGTAATTAGGCACTTCAATTTTTCAAAGTAATTTCAAGAGAACAGTGTTTAAAACCTCTTACATCAAATTCTAGGATTAACCATGGAATAAATCTTTCTCTCAGAGATTATAAAATACAATTTAAGTAATCAACATATCAAGGGAAACAAACCTGTGATGTTACATAAGTAAATTCCTTTTATATTACTGAAGGATGGTGAAAAACAAGTAGGTCCCATCAGATCTGTGATTTTTTTTTTTAGTGATAGAAAAAAAAAGATTATATTTTTGTATTATACATCAAAACAAGTTGAGAGAGAAAGAGAAGCCAGCTAAAGGTTTATGCTTGTCAGTGTGTTGAAGCTAAAGCATCCGTTTTAGATTATTGTAAAAATACCTTTTCACAGGTAAATGGAAGGCTTCATTCTGAAGGGTGGTGGATGATGGTAACACCAACTCTCCCTGGAGAAGGTAACAACGCATGATGGAGGACAATGTGTGATAAAGTGAAAAGGAATGGACTTGCTAGACATCTAGTTTACGTTCATTAAATAGAAATATGATATATGTTTTCATTAAAAGCCAAGGGAATAGATAGGTCGAAGATAATTACCTGAAATGTATCATGAATATCATCCTTTTCCCATGCTGTAAAAGGAAATGAAAACAATGCTGTCTGTCTCACTCTTTTGCAACTGCTTCTACCATATTAAAGTTTTGTGGCAGACACCATGTTTTCATTTTTGAACAGTAGTTAGATATCAGTGAAGACTAGGATCATCTTGTTCTGTGACTGCTACCATAAGGCAAATGTTGTATTTAATATTTCAAGTTATTACTTGTGTAAGTCATCCATACAGAACTTACAGAGGGATTGCATTTCACTTTTGATAGTAAAAGAGAAAGTTTATTTCAGCCTGGCTAATTTATATTAGTAGTCATATTTTTCAGCCATACTTTTGTGATATTGCTCTGGTTAAAATCTCTTTGTTGCAACTGAAGACATAACAGTAAGCTATCCAGATTTCTTCATTTAGAAAGGCATAGGAATTGTATTGGAAGTTCCCTAAAATCACTAAAGCACCATAACCTGAGGAGTGCTAGATTTTACTTTGGCATTACAACCTCTGAACTGCAATTGTTCCTGTGCTCTGCTTTTGAGAAAAAAGGTGATACAAGATGCAGACAGGTACTTTTTGATTTCTGTACCGTAATTTCTACCTTCAGAATCTGAATCATACACATATCTATTTTGTAATGCTGCACTAACTATGGGCACATCACTTCAAATACAATCCTGAGAAAAATACAGCCAACTTAATAAGAGAAATTGGTCAAATCAATTGCAAAACAATACAACACATGACCGGATATTTCTTTCTAGGGTGGAAGAGGTACCCTGTTCTGTACTGTTGAGGAGAACTTCTGAGGCCTTCAGTTCCAAGGTGTCTCAGCTTCATTGATTTATTACAGTAGACAAAATTATGTTTAAAATCAGGCTGGCTCCAAACAGTCCAAAATATTTAGAGATAAGAAAACTAATTTCAAGCCAGATTCTTTCTCTCTTTTTCCCTGCTTTTTGGCACTGTTATAGATCTGGATCAGCTGAGCTATAAAGAAAGCAGCAAACAAAGAAAACCCCCAAAATTAAGGGAAAAAACACGGCTAAAATTGGGTTCATGTGTTTAAATAACTGAGGAAAGTTAGGAGAGAGTACAGGAAAGGGTGTAGTTTATTTGCCTTGAAACCATGTTGTATGTGAAGATGGAAGAGAAAAGCTGAGTTTAGACATATTTAGACCAACAGAAGCAATTATCATGGCCAACTGTTCAATTTTGTAAGAAGTCTTTCTAAAATTGGGGGTGATGGTCTAATGATACAATTCAGCCTCAAATTAAAAAGATTCAAAATTACTATACTTGGCTGAGCGGGGGTTCTTGTTTTTATATTGTATGACATTGCAATGCCAAAGAGCTCATAAGCAATGTCAAATAGAGTCTGATTATTAATTTGCTGTTGAAAGACAATGCAAGAGGTAGGTGGGATGTGTGTGTTTGTGAGCATGTGTGTGTTTCAGCTGAATTGTTATTTGTAAATTACAGATATATTGACATTTGGTCTCCACATAGGCTCCTAAAAGCTTGTTAATGTTGTTAGCAACCCTTTGAGATAGTGCTGATAAGTCTCACTGCTAAATATCTCTAAAGTATAAAACAAAAAATTGTCACTTTATGATAGTGAGATCACTAGTCAGACCTTCCTTTATATAAGCAAATGTTGAAGGGGGAAAGAAAAGACCAAGCCTGTAAAAATATTATTTGTAAGAAAGAGCCCACCTATGTCTACCACAGAAAAACAAGTAACTGTTTTAGCTGCTACAGTAATTTTGAAAATGAAGTTAATTCAGTCCCAGAGGTCTAAATTGCGTTGCCTTATTTGCATGTTAGATGAAAATCCAAAAACATTCTAAATGCTAATAAGAAATCAGCGTACTTCCACTTCAATCTAAAGATGACAACAAAATTTCTACTTCCTCTCATTTTTCTACTTAGTGAATTAATTCCTTTTCATATTGGACAAATATACAAGTCATAGAACATTTTTTTTTTTTTTTGACTTGGCAATAACTGCAGTCTTGAAGCACAGACTGGGTTTGTGCCACTGTGTTCTCATCTCTTATGTGTTATAGGTACACATTACAGCCAAAGATATGACTAAGGTGCAAGATTAGTGTAGTTCTAGGAGCATAAACCTCCGTATAAGCTATAAAATTTCAAGGGGATGTGTAGCTGGCTGCCTTGTGTTGCCCTCTTGCTGCTTGCGTCCAAGGCTGTTCCTGCTATGTTGTGCTGAGTATTTACACCTGTTCTAAAATCGCAGCCTGGCTGCAACACAGATAAACCTATTGCCTATGCAGGGCTATGGCAAGCAAAGCCAAATGATGTGGTTGGGTTTTTAGAAAGCTGTTTTAATATGTGTGATAGAAGCTACTTCAGAATGGTTATTCATTGTGAGCCATGATAATCATAGGCTTGCAAGGAGGTTGCCTTCAGACATCCAATTCTAATTCCATCCTGGGAACACTTCATCTGAAGAGGTCCAGGAGAACTTTTGTAATCAAAGCAACCTTAAAATCATGATGTAGATGACTTAATGCAGTATACAACAGCAATAAAATACAACTGTCATTTTTGTAAAAGACTTTGAGGGAATTCTGCTTATTTAAAAATGAGAAATTAACTACTGTACTCTGTCACAACAAAATCTAACATCAGACACATGTAAGAGAAATCTGTTACTGCTATTTCGCTATACTCAAGTCTTGATGCAAAATCTTGGGAGAAACCCGTTATGAAATCTAGAACCCATAAAATAACTCTGTAAAATTGCAAATATTTGGGTCTAGAACAAGGAAAGAGCTACAGAGACTATTGACCTCTTTGAACTAGTAGTTACTCCTGGAATTTTTCTTACTAAAACTTTTTTTTTTCTGTTATCTGTAAGGTAACAGTAGATTTTTTAAAAAAGGGGTGCTCTTGGCTGTTTTAGAGTGGACAATGTGAAATAATTAGATTGCCCAGATTAGAGTAGTTAAGAACAATTTACTTGAGTTTGGATGAAATTGTGTGTGTTTGGACACATCAGCCTTTACTTTCCTCTTTCATCTAGCTGTATTTTGATGCTACTGTACCTGACCTGTCCTCCATTCAACATACTGCCATTCCTCCCAAAAACAACAGCCAAAGATTCTTTGAGCAGACTCTGAAGTTACTATTTTAGATAGATGCACATTCCCTTTTTTTGTGGCTTGGAGGTTATCATTCTTGCAGCCACTTGTTTCTGTAAAAGAGCTCAAAGACTTTTCATAACAGTATTGGATGGAACGCAATAGTTATTCCTGATAGCTTTAAAACAATTTATGGCGTGAGAATAAAAGAGGTCTGTATAATGTGAAATTCCTAAAGTGGGATTGGTGAATGTATATTAATGTTACTGTACTAACAGAGAGTGCTAATGTTATTCATAGATATGCATGTGGTAGGGTGTTACATAGAGTTAGCCCACAAGAGATGCAGGAGGAAATTCTAATGACTCTTGAGAAATCAAGTATTTCAGAGAAAGCAAGCTTATTTGAAACAGAATTATTGAATTTCTCTTTTTGATTGCATTGTGTGAGGCTTACCTATAACCAATTTGTAAATTAGTCACTGCTATGTCAAAGCTAACTTCTTATTTAAGCAGGTCAACAAAGGTATATGTTTGTTTACTGACATGCAGGATTTTTCATTAGAGTACTTGGTAAAAGGAGTGTACTTTAACTTGTGATTTCCATTTCAATGTAGCAATACAGAAATATGTTTGTTGTTGGTTTTGTCCTTTGTGTTTCCCTAACAATATTCCATAAGGATAATCTTTCACCCTGAAATATGCTGTACACAAGAATTCATTTTACAGTTATTACAGAGATCTCTCCAAATGTATGATGTCTTTTATTAGAACTGCAGGAAATCTCTATGGCTGGCTTTGCTACAGTAAATTAATGCATAATTTTGGTCAATACTCCTAGGATTTTTGACAGATAAAACATGATATTTCACCTCCATTTGCACAATGCATATTGCAAATGTATTTTTTTCTGTGTACATATTCTCACACTATCCTAATCTTGGTTTAGACTTTAGTTTCTGAAGTAAAACAGAAATCCTACGTGTGCACATCTTTTCTGTTTAGGGACCAGGTTCTACTAAGAGCAGTAACCCTTCTGCTCATGTATCAGGCATCAGTCATATATCACTTGTGGCACTCATCAGCTATCACTCAGGTATCATGCATCAGTCACGTATATGAAACACAAAACTGGTTTAGATATATGAAAATATATGATTTTTTTTTTGTTTGCTTGGTTGATTTTTAAATACTTGTATTACTTTTCCTTTCATTTAGTCCTAATTCTAGTTAGCACTATTTTATCTCTTCTCTCTCCCTTCAGGCATTTTGATATTCGACAGTACAAATTCTAGAGAAAAGAAAAAGGCATGGTTTATATTGTTTTACAAAAAATTATCTCCTCGGGTGTGACTGATATATTCATCCAATATAGGAAAATGCTTTACCTTATTAGAGAATATTTGCATATCAATGAGGACATTTTAACCTCTCAAGGGAATTTATTTCATTTTGGACTAGCGAAACAGAAATTAAGTGACTCTTAGGAAGTAGATTATTGATTTGACAGTTGTGTAGCTATAGTTGTATAGAAAATTTTACATCATAAAATGTATCAAATCTCCCCAGAAAAGAAATTGCACTGGAATCTCTGAAATGCTAAAGAGAGTTTATTAGAAATAACAGACACTTTTCCCCAAAACTCTGACTCTCCTGATTAGTTTTGCTGCTTTCTATGTATTGGTGCTGCCTCAAATCTATGAATTCCTGGGACTTCATAACAGATAGAATCTAGATTTTTATAGCTTCTTATCAAAAATTTCTATCATCTGCAGTCTGGTGTGGCTGTGAATAGTAAGAGTTGAATTCAATATATATAGCTTCAAAATGATGCATAAAAGTACTAACCTGAGTTCATTAGTACTAAGCAAACATTCAAGAATTTTATAAACATACTTACAGACATCTCAGGATTCTTAAATATTTTTATTTGTAAGGAAACACAATATTGTTTATTTTGATACCATGCTACCAACAATGAAGGTGTCTTATAAGATATGTTGGTGCAATAATGGTACCTTGTGCCTCTAGAAATAGTAGCAGAATGTGGCATTTAAGAACAGTTTTTCTGAGGTAGGACTAGAGGAAAGTTTTCAATTCATAGAAAGGGGATCGTGTCAGCACAACCCTTTCCTAACCACTCCTGTCCTATTTATAAACTTTAGAAACAAGAAGTTAAAAACAGCCTGAGGTTTCCGCAGTTTTTTACTTAGTCTAATAATAATTTATTTTTAGAGGTTTTGTTTTCTTTCTAAAGCGTTGGTAAATATGCTAGTCATCTTTAATTGCTATTTTCTAGAAACTATTTAAAGGACTGGGAAATTCTAAAATATCAAAGATAAAGGTAGACTCACAGTCCAGCCCTATATAAATTACAGCTCATATCTAGCTAAAAGTAGGCAGCAATCCTGAACATGTCTATTAAATACACTACTTTGAAAATGTATTTTGTTCTTCAATTTCATTCAAAAAAATCAAATATTAACAATAACTAAGCCCAGTCTGTCTTCTCTTTGCTACTGCTTTTTTCTGAGTAAGAGTATATTCTCTAACTTGTCAGAAAATAAATTATTAAAAGAGCAAAAACAATTTTAATTTAGAAAAAAATTAGAGGTTGACTAGAATTTATTTTTGGTATTTTTGGTACATTTCTCTATCCCACAGATTTAAACAATTCATAAAAAGATGTGGATTGACCTCTGGGTTTTTCTTTACATGGGAAAATTTTCTAGCAGTACAAAAAATATTTATCCTTAGCTAAAGCTGCTCTTATCTACACTGATCTGAAAATAAAAGTGAGCTGTTTAGGGAAAGCAAAGCAGTCGAATTTCAGGCTGAAGAGATTATTCTAAGCATTTCTGTATGAGTTAAACTCCAGAAGAAGTATAATGAATTCTATTGTATATTACGATGAAGGATTTAGCTAATCAGACAGAATAAACTGATAAAAAAGTTGTGCCTTGAATAGTCTGCCTCATATCCTGTATAATTTAATGTGAGTTATAAAAGAAGATGGTGAAGGAAGGAAATCAGGATCAACAATTAATCAATAATAAATGCAGATAAGGGCATAGTAGATGGCTTCTGACTCTGTTGGGAATGCTTTGTATTGCTTTCCTTGGTTACTTCACTGTCACTGGACTAATCTGTATCAATGTTTACTCATGCATTAGAGAAACGCATGCATTTTTCCTAGGTCACAATGACCTTGGAGAGCCTCGTATTCACCATATTCACTGTAGATCTCTCTTAAATGAATTATTGGGAAGGTATTTAGGAGGTCAGATTTGAGTGAGGAAGGTGCAGTTTGTCACATAATTCTATATTTGTAGTTAATATTAGTTTCCTTTTGGTTGTGAGAATAGAATTGTGTTAGTGAATGAATTATGTAGTTCCTGTTACTGACAATCCTAAATCTAAAGTTCTGTGTCTTTAAGAAACTCATTCAGGTCTGGGTGAAACAATAATTTGCAAATGTAAATGACAGTCACATCCAGTTTCCACTTTGAAGACTTCTGTGTCTGAAAAGGACATTTGTAAATTACAGCAGTGCTAGCCTGGATTCACCATTCTGCTGCCTTTGTTATACTTTTTTTTTAGAAAATAAACTACCTTCTGTGGATAACTTTTCCATGTAGCTTGATCTTCACGATACTTGTTTTTGATGCATTTAATTTTTTTCAAAGAGAAGGGGAAGTTTCACACAAAAATGTGATTGAACTTTTTAAACATTCACAGCTAGGAGAAAACCCAGATTTGCTATTCGAAAGCTATTGTAATGGAAGACTTTCGTCAGATCAAAACTTACAGGTAAAAAAAACCCAACAAAACCCACACTAAAAAGCAGAGTCTCTTCATTTATAAGTCTTAATCTTTAGCTTGAAATCATATTATACTGCTCAGTACCAGATAAAGAACCTTCTATAGCCAGAAACCATCTCCCTATGCACCTATTTAACAGACAGCTATCAGGTCACCTTCTGTTGAAAAGATAAATAGCAGAAAAGAACAGCCCAAATATAAATCAATATTACTGTGTGTGCCTCTGTCACAAACTTTGTGGTGATCTCGAGTCACTTTCGAAGTACTCACAGATCATACTTTATAAAGTCCGTTCAAAACCAGCAGCGTTGTTAAGACTCTGAAGATCAGGTCATGCTGATTAATGTCAGTTTGGGAAACTAAAGAAATACAGCCTGGAACTTGAGGGGGTTTTGTTATTTCTCACTAAAATGAACCAGTGGTTGTGTGAAACAGAATGTTCTATGTTTTATTTCCAGAATATTTCTGACTTTACTAAGGGAGGAAAGGAAATAATGCTAAATACAGAAACCTGAGGACGGGGGATAAAAACCTAAAACTATTTCTTCCATTTTCCAGAGGGCTGCCCTAACCCGCTATGCTTGAGTCATTATTTCTTCTTCATAATGACTAAACTAAATATTTTATTAAGGACAGAAAAGCATTTCACCAGGTAAAAATATCTTGCAAAGATTTCCCTACAGTATTTTCAGGAGGGGTTAAGGATCTGAACTTTGGGGTTTTGAAATTGGGAGAAGGTTCTATATCTAAGGAATTACTTAGTTTTCTGGGAGTTTTTTGTGTCTGGTCTCACGCAGATTTTCCCATTCAATGCAGTAGATATTTCTTGGATGACTGAAATCATGCTTTTTTAAAGAAAAAACAATTTCTACATCAGACATAAAAAGTAGGTGCTTTTTCCCATAGGAGTATTTATTTTTCTTTACCTGGGAAGGGAGTCTGCAAAAACAAGCCCTAAGGTGGTATTTTTGCTGCCATGTAGTTAGAGAGAGTTTTTCCTACTTACCAGCTCCTGTTCCTTGTGAGAATGATCACTGCAGATGCATGCATATTTACTGTTTCTGCCAAAGGTCACTTTTTCCTTCCCTGACATTATTTTTTCCCTTACTAATACAAAATTAAGTAAAATTAATTTTTCGGTAGTTTTCCACTCTTATGTTTGTGAAATTATAAAGTTCTTAGCCATTAGAGAAATCAGTGTGGGATAGTGACTGCCTTGTGTTGTGCCTGCTCTAATTTGTCTCTAATTGCTCAAATTTTTATGCTTGAAGTATTAGCACAAGAGTTCACAATGTTCTTAAGACTATGAAAGAAGATGAGGACAGTCAATATTCTCCTTGTTACTTGCTTTTCCACAGAGCTTGACTAAGGTTTGTTTTCCAATGGTTTGGTGGGGTTTTCTTTAATTTTTAAGCATGTCCTGAAAAATTAAATTGAGATTACCAGGACTGACTAAAATTAATAAACCTTTAGTGAAGCTAGTCCTTAGTTGACTGGTGATCACAGATGTCAGATGAAGGGCATTCAAGTCTGTGGGTAGTTGTAAAAAAAAATCTGCATTGATAAATGAAGTGAAAATTGAAGTTCCCCACAGATTCATTTTGTAGTATGGCAAAATTCCCTGTATATTCCTTCATATTTAAAAAAAACCCACCAACCCACCAAACTGTAGGACTGTATGTGTTTTTTAAATCATCTTCTGTGTTAACAACCTTAACAACAAGTTTATACTCCATTTATTGCTTTTTGCAGTTGTCAGCAATATATTGTTACTCCTAACGGAGGCGTTTTACTCATAAAATCAGAAAGACGTGCAAACCAGGTCCATTTTTCTAAGTATTTTTCATGGCAGTGAGAGATGCATACAGTATGGCTTATTTACTGTTGCCACAGTGAAGAACATAGTTCAGACTCTAATATTGCATATATTGACCCAAAGCTACTAAGTTCAAAAGTTCCTCTGTTTCCTGAATAAAAATCTTAAATTATTTATTGTGCTTTGCTTAATAAAGGGAGAAATATAGCGGGAGATCCCATTTTCATAAATTTTTATGTTGATTCCCACTTTGATGAGAATATTCTCTAATATATCACTTGAATTGTCAGCTCTTCTTCATCAGCAGAGAGTTAAACTTGGAACTAGAGTGAAGAAAAATTTCTGTAAGGGAACATATAATATTTAGAATTAATGAGTATTTAAATTACTTTGTTTTGTATTTAAGAATTAATAGTAAAGTATTGTATGCTGTCATTATGTGTTTATTAAAATGGAGGAAGAGAAATATCTTGGACACTTGTTATTCAAAACATATCAATTTTTCTGGCTGAAGATTAAAAAATCAGGTGTAGACCTGTCTAAAAATTTGTAGAGTTTGTGTGTTTTGGGAGTCCTGGACAAAACCATAGCACTAAAAAATCTTTTGCTTTCTTGTTTTTTTGTATTTTTAACCTCCAGCAGTACAACTGTCTAAAAGTCATGTACCATTTTCCAGTGTACTGTTGTTCTTTGGGTTTAGTACACAAAGGCTTTTCTAAAGAGATCTGAGTTTAGAAATGAACTTGAGCAATTGGTACTAACTGAAGACTTTTTCAGGCCTATCTCATGTCTAAGTTCTTACATTTCCTTGGAAGTCGTACGTCTTGCAATGTTAACCACACCGTTTGTGCAATGCCAATGTAATCATTGTCAATTTTTCATTCATGAGTGAGAAAGTATCTGAGAAAACGATCTGAGGGCTGGAACACCTCTGCTGTGAGGAAAGGACAAGACAGTTGGGGCTGTTCAGCCTGGAGAAGAGAAGGCTATGGGGAGACCCTGTAGAAGCCTTTTAATACCTGAAGGGGGCCTATAGGAAAGATGGGGAAAATCTTTTCAGCAGGGCCTGTTGTGACAGGACAAGGGGTAATGGTTTTAAACTAAGTGAGGGTAGATTTAGACACAATAGTAGGAAGAAATTTTTCACAATGAGGGTGGTGAAACACTGGAATGGTTGCCCACAGAGGTGGTAGATGCCCCATTCCTGGAAGCATTCAAGGCCAAGTTGGACGGGGCTTTGAGCAACTGATCTAGGTGAAGATGTCCCTGCTTATTGTGAAGGGATTGGGCTAGATGACCTCTAAATGTGCCTTCCAACCCAAAGCATTCTATGATTCTATGAAAAGTTTTAAAGTTTTAACCCACCATGACGCAAAAGACATTAATATTTACTATGTATTTCTCAGGTTACTTTCTTCATTAAATGAAACCTGATGTACGTATCAAATACTGGATATAATTCCATAGCAGAAACCTTTTGTTTGTAAAAATTGCTCACGTCTTTGCTACTCCAGAGTTGGTTCTATTGATGAGTTTTATAAATATGCCAGAATGCCACAGTGCATTGGTTCCTTGTATTCAGTCCCATACCATCTGTTATTATCTACTATTACTACACATTATACAACGTAACACATTTGGAAACTGATGAAAAATGGTATCATTGCACCAGAGATCTGTTAAATAAATGTATTTTGCTCTCCTGTTTCTTTATGGGACCATTCCAAGTAATGTCCACTAAAGAGAAATATTTGGCATTAAATTTTCTGTTACACTGCTGTTTTAGTTATTCATGCTGTTTTGGGTGAGCAAAGCTGAAATTGTGTCTATGGAATTAATATGATTTATAATTTTGCCTATGTATTCTTGTTTTTATGAGGTTCCTTCCATTGGGCTGCATTGTATTTGACTGTTTTATTAATTTTTATTTCCAGGATTGAAAGGTAATAGAATGTATTGCAAAAAACTGATTTATATATAACGTATATTGATTTATAGATGCAGCACAGGGGTATTGCATCATACAAGTTTACACATGCTGAGATTTACATGTGCAATGCATTTATAAATACAGTATATAATTTAGAATTTTTCACACATATTTATGATTTTATGGGGAATTTTTTTCATTAATCTTATTCAGGTGTTTTTCTAAGATTGTAGCCTGTTTTGCTCTACATCTTCAGATCAATTTATACCAGGCTTTTTCTTCCATTTTCGTCAGTGAAAACTCATATGAAAGAGACAATTTTCAGGCAAGCAGCGTATAAAGAGCCTGACTGTATTTTTTCTGCTAGCTTCCACCTACTGTACAGATCATTGACATAAGAATAGAAATTGCATTTATACTTTTCCACAAGAAAATATTGAACATAGCTAGAATAAACCAGGAGAAGGAGGAGTTTAAAGGAAACCTGGTTTCCTTTTTCACTCTCCTCCATTTAAATGTTTATTCCAAGTCCTTTTTCATAGAATCTCTTATGTTACTATCAGCTGATTTCCTTTAGCTGTTATGCCTTGCATAGTATGTCTTGATTTATGTAAGAATGCTCTTTCTAGCAGGTAAAATCATTGGAAATTATTCCTATTCCCATTTTATACTCAATGCAAGTTGACTGGCAATTAGTGTGACACTGGAAAAATTCTGATTGATAGGTACTTTATTGTAGATACAGATATCTTATATATCTGGAAGAAAGATTCTCTACACTTCAGATATGAATCCAGAACTAATCAAAATTTTTATGGGAAATTTTTGAAACTCTGTCGACCTTATAGGAATCCTATTCTCACCCTCTCAATAACATACGTTCTCCTTGCAAGAGGAAGATGTTTTGAAAAGAATTATAATGACCTGCTGGTGCTCTCATTTTCATCCTGTCCTAAAGCTTTAGTTAGTTCATAATTTTTCTTCTTGTTTATCATGACATCTTCAAATGGACTGTATAATCTTTTATCGTAAAACTGTAGCTGGCTACACATAGCTGATAATCTTTTCTTGCCTTATCTAGTAGCAAATAACGTCAGAGTAACAACATTTTTTTGTTCATAGTGGTTTTTATTTTCTCCCCTCTCTGCTTCAGAGCAGAACAATGAACTTAGAAGATGGTGATTTCATACGCTCAAAGGAGCCTAGTAAGGCTGCACAGCATAATTTCTAGTAATCCAAATGCATGATTATGTAATCTTCTAGTCTTAATTCATCATAGAAAGATACAAACACAGGCAAAACATGTTATGTAAAGTTTTTCAAAGCTGGTAAAACCTTGATTTCATCTTCAGCATTTATTTTATGCTGATATTCACTCGTAGATCTGAGTACCATAGAACTTGATTAATTTCTCTGACAACTTTTTCTTCTTTTAACAGTTCTCAGATTGTTAGTAAATTTATTCAGGGAGTAAATCTGAATCACACTTTTGTTTCAACAGTAATAAGGAAGACTAATTATCTTCAGCAGAGTTAGTTATCCAGGTCACATGGCTGTGTCTGTCTTCTAGTTCAGTAATTCCCCAAATTAACCAGCATACCCATAAATCATGATTGCTTGATTCTTAGTTTTAATATTTTTCAGTCTCATGTGCCTAGATTTGCTGGTTTGGATTAACATGAATTTCACTAAATCAGAATTGTTTTGAGAATTTTAAGATTCAACCATGATGGTTGCCTGGACAAGGTCCTGTGCAGCCTGCTGTAGGTGACCCTGCTGCGGCAGGAGGGTTGGACTAGATGACCCACAGAGGTCCCTTCCAACCCCGACCATTCTATGATTCTGTGATTTTTCTAATATTGTTTTACCTCTGATACTTAGATTATTTTAGATAATCTCGTTCTCCTGACACATTTCTAAGGGAAAAGATATGTTAGTGTTTTAGTATTTTAGAATATTTTAGAATAATGCACTGTAAATTTTTTTAAATAAGGCCCCCCAAGCAAGCTACGGTCTTTGTCTAATTTCATCCCTCCTGATTATCATATGAGGCCAGCATACCTTGGCCTCTGAGCAGCACGCTATTGCTAAGGAGTGATAACCGTAGATCACAGGAACTACCTTAGGTAATTCTTAATCATTGTGTTGTAACCTGAAATATGCTGCTGATTGTATTGCTTTTATTGTAGTAACTTGTATCAGTTGTATCACTATTTTCAGAAGTAAACTGGATATTGCTACGATAAAATTGATTAACCAGTTACAAATATAAAACTCTTTTAAATTTTCTGTTTCTGTTTAAGAGTATTAACTGTGAGGGCCAAAAACCAGTCTACTAAATCACACACGATACTTTAAAAGTAAAACAAGAGAATCAGGGCTCAAGGCTAAAAAGATCTGTTCTGGGAGAAATATCTACTGAATGGAAAAAGACTAAGTTTTATAGTCAGGTTTTTTTGTGACTCAATTTGGGTGGAGTTTTTTTCAGTTTTGATATATTTTGTGTTATATAATTAATATACTTGTGCACTATGTAAAAAAATTAAAATAAATTTATGGTTTCAATTTGAGAATATTTTTGACTACCTAGAAAGTGTCTGTGTACAAGCTGCAGAGAAAAAAACAGTATTACATTGCTTAATCAAGTAAAGATATAACAGAAGGTCTGAGGCTTAGTTTTACATTTAGTCTGAAGAATTACTGCTATTAGTTTGCCTTTTCTACTTAATAAACATTAACAAACCAAACCATGATTATCACTGTCTCATATATACAATCCACGTCTTAAATAGGCTGCTGAACTGGTTCTTGAAAATAAATCCTGAAGCAGTTTTTTCCATCTGATGATTCGTAGGGGTCAGAGCTGGGGTAAGTGGAAGGGAACAGAGGTATGGAGTAAACTTCTCATATTATTTCTGCTACTATATAACACATATTTCAGATTAATGACTAGACTGTAACCTACCAAAGGCTAATAACCAGAATTCTGTATTTAAAATGTGTGATATGTGGTACTCTAATGAAAGCGTGTCATGCTTCAGAAATATATTTTGTTTCCGAAATGAGACACGGTAACTAGTTTAGTGCAAAAGAGCAAAGAAGCAAAAGCTGGGATATTTTTTCTTGAGACTGTCCACAGTTTCCATGCATGCGAAGATGCTACATGCCAGTTGAATTCCCAGCATTGTGATTGTTTCTTTTAAGGCAGGTGTTTTGCTGGAGTAGAGAAAGGCTGCTGATACACAAACTAGAAAAGGTCATAATTATACCATTTCATTATGTTGTTTGAATCATTAGTGATTTAGAACTCTAATGCTTTAAATATAGGAACAAAAACTTCAGAACAGAATAATAACTGTTGTTCTTGTTAGTAAATGATAACATACCTTACCCTAGTTTCGTTCCACTGGTATAAATACAAATAGTCCTACGGAAACTAATAGCTATTCTAGATTTACACCAGTGAAATGGAGCTCAGACTCTGGACCAGTGCCTAGTATTAGCTTATTATCATAAATTCACATATGGATTTTGATAGCAAAAATCTTAAGATGGGCAAGAAGAAGGCTGAAAACATATGCACCACCTTTTCGGGGATGTGCATGCACCATAGAATGGGAGTAGAAGTGGAACACAATGTGAATTGCTGCTAAAATTGTCTTTTGTCTTCCTTGATCTGCTTCCTCAATGGAAAAATCGGACATTGGTGTTACAGCAAGAAAAGTTTCATAAATATTTTGCTATGTAAATAAATTCAGGAACTTTTTGTTTCTTTTCTCAATGAACATAGTTTCAATTGCTTGATACAATGTGACAATTTGCTTCAGACAGTGGACACACACAAATAACACACAATCAGTTTCAGAGACATATTCCATATACAGAGTCAGAGACTGGCAGTTTTCAACTCATATTTTATGGATATATTGCTTCCATGTGCACATGGATTTGAAAATTTCAGCATGATTAATAACTTACAAACATTAATCACTATCTAAACACCTTAAAAGAGCATGAGATCAGAATTACGAAAATGAAGTCCTGATTCAAGGAAGCCACTATGTGCTTTATTTTACTGAATTTTAAACCTAAAATTAAATCTGTATTTGCATGCATGTCAAATTGAAGCTTAAATGAATGTGGCAAGTCCTCTTAGAGAGAGCAGAAATGTGTTTGACTCCCACATACCAAAAAGAGAAGCTATTAGAGAAGTCAAAGCACAAAGCTAGGGGAGAGAGAAAAGCAAAATTGGATCACTAAAAGTGAAGCCTGTCAGACCAAATAACATAGAGAGGAAGCAGTATGGATTATGGAAGAAAAAAAATATAAAGACCTTTGAGGATACAACTGCCCACAGAGTGGAATATTATAAAGGTTTGGAGATCATGGTAGAATTGTCTTTAAATTGAGCTTTAGTAGGCAGCAACACGTGGCTGGTGTCTTGACATCCTCCTCATTATTTTCCTTTAGACCTTCCTATATATTCAGCCATCAGAATAATATTCCTCTCTGAAACCAAAGTAAGGCTTATTTTCCCTTTTTTCTTCCTTCCCCCCCACCCCACTGACCATCGTCTATTTCTGTATGTGTCCTGTGCTTTCTATGTTTGTTCTTTGATTTGGTTATATTCTCTTTTCAGCCACTCTTTAACCTTGTGTGCTTTCTGGAGTGCTGGACATCTGTGCTGCATTTAAAAGAGAGCAGGTTGTATGCAAAGATGAATGCAAGATAGCTGGCAAGTCATTGGTATGTATTAGGAAGAATGTGTGGAAAGGGAAGCTGCATTGTTCCTAAATGTAACTGCTGCTTTCTCAGCCAAAATTACTGAAGGGATGTGGAAAAGCTGAAGGGCAACACATAACTTCACAGAAAAAAAAAAGCTTATTAAAAAAACCCAAGCACACGAACAAAACATTAACCATATGTAAATACAAAAGTACAGTCTAGCTACGAAGAAAATGATTAGGGGGCAAAAAGGATCAACTAAAGCATGGGAAGTTCTTGTTGTGAATGTGGTGGAGGAGTACTCCCTGACCAGAAATTTATAACCCTTATTAAAACTTCTGTATCTCACTTCCTTCTTCTGCTGATTGCAGCAAAACATGTGCGTACACAAACTTTTGCATGGCAATGCAACCAAAACACGAAGAGGATACTCAAGCAGGATATACGCTGTGCTTGTCCAGTCACCTTTGGTGGGAATTTCCACAGCTGTCCCCAGGATTGCAGGGGTAGGCACACAGTGACTGAGGCTGAGCGCAAAACTGTTCTGTAGAAAAAGATTAGAAGGTCCCAACACCCTGCCTGTCCTAGCTTTTTTGAACAGAATGGTGAGGATTATTGAATAACTTCATGCTTTAGACCTCTTTTTTTCAATGAGTGTGAGCAAAATACTACTTTTCACTGAAAAACAAGTTCAGTAAATGCATCACAGAGTTATCAATGCACACTTCTGCCTGGGCAGTAGTCCTCAGCGAGGATTTTGCTGGCTATCCCCAAGCTCATAGACCCCAGTGTGAATGGAGACATGTCAGAGAAAGTTAAGTCTTTCACAAAACAATGATTATCGCTTCTGATTTCCAACATGTAAAAGCTAAATATTCTCATTTCGCTAGTATTATCATAAGGAGTAATCTAGACTGTTCGTGGTTTATGCAGTAATTTTCTCTTAAATCTCTGTTGTATCATACCCATGTGTGTTCTTAAACATATGCACCCATTCACACATCTACTATAATTTTTTTAGCTGAAATGCCTCCAGTTAAAAAGGTAAACCTAAAGGCACTGACTTGGAGTGACAAGGCTTGGAGTCAGTGCAGCTGATGAAACAGCAGCCTCTTTTGGTAAAACAAAGGAGAAATAATGAGGAGGTAAATCCTTCTGAGGTGTGGCAAAGCTTCTTCTCATTTGCTGAGTAACACCAAACTTTCTGATCCTCTGGTAATGCATGTGCAATGATTATCAAACAAAGGCATAAGCAGCTTGTCTAATAGTTTCCAAAGGGAATAATATTCATTTGCTCATAGGCTGGAATGACCTTTTAATTCCCAAGTGTGAATGTTAATAGGCTTCCTCATTAAAGTCAAAATCCCACTGAAAATTTTTAACTATGCCATGATAATGCTGAGAAAAAAAGTTCATACAGAAACAGTAAACATATTTTGAATGTCCTGTTAATCCAGTGAGACTAGCTGTTGGGCATGTTGTCTCAGAACTACAATGACAGTAATAATAGGTTCATTTTAATTCCATATTCACAATTCTACAAAACGAGTAACATTTTAAAAGCATTCTTATAGGCTGCCTTTTTCTCTTTCACTAATGGTTCACTGGATTGTTTCACTATATATTTTTCACATCTACTATGTTTTAGTTTGCATCAGCAGTTTTAGTAGCTTCATACATTACAAGGAGTATAGTATAACAGGATGTTTCATGATTATCAAAGTGTGTGGAAATAAGGCCAAGATATGGAATGTGTAGAATATGAGAAAAGCAAAAAAAAAAATCTAGCAATATTTGGCTTTGTTAAAGGCTGACTGACAGCCTAACCAATAATGTAATAACAGGTACCTCTTTATCACTTTTTACTTCTGCATTTGAAATTGTTTTCCTGTGAAGCTTTGCCTGAATTTTCCCTTTATTGTGCCCCCCTCCCTGCTGCTTACTTTCCCCAAAGGAAGGTCTTGAGTCCCACCAAGGCACATGGCTTACCTCTGTGGTCCAGCCTCAGACAGGTTGTTGATGTTGCTCAATTGTGCAGGATATGGCAAAACCTTTGCATCAGGGAAAACTCCATCCTACAGTAAACAGTTGAATTTGGACGTGGTAATGGTTGCCTCACACTTGTCTGATCTGGCAGGCAAACTGTGTCTGACTGTGAGACAGTGTGTGGCATAGAAGGGTTCACACAAAAGGTTCAGGTTTAGCATCTTTCTCTTCACACACTTGCAAATCCAGTTATACTATGGCCTGTTTTGTGCTTTGCAAAATCAATCTTAATGCTCTTACATTGTAGCTAGTGTTAACTCTACACCCAGTGCACATTTATGTGATTGGAGGTGAATCATGGCTGTAAGAGGCACAGCAGTTGTGCTTGTGGAGGTGGAAGACCATTTGTTAGCCAAGATGGTGTTCCACTTACCTATAACAGCAGACTTACTGCCAAACAGTGCAAGAAATGAATCAGTTTTGCAGTGGAATCATAGAATCATGAAATTGTGGAATGATTTGAGTTGGAAGGGACCTTAAAGATCATCTAGTTCCAACCCCTCTGCCATGGGCAGGGACACCTTCCCCTAGACTAGATTGCTCAAAGCCCCATCCAATCTGGGATTGAAAGTACTGTAACCTGGAAAACGTGGTAAGTAACCATAACCTAGAAGTTACAATACTTTTAAACAAACATGGCATTTTTTTCCCCATACTGGAAATCAATGTATTTAAGGGCTTAAGCGAAAATCTCTGTTAATCTGTTTGTTTTGAACAATTGGAGTATTTAAATGAAGGCATACTGACTGACAAATTGCTAATGGCTGAATGATTGAAGGGAACAAATACCACGCCCCTTTTATCTCTAAAGAAGAGAACACGATTCAGTGCAAGCATCTTACCATACCATTTTATATATGATCAATTATCCTTTACACTGTAGAACAGATGGAGAGAGTATGTTTTCAGCCGATGTGTTGGTACACATAAGTAGCCAGAGCCTTTTCCATTTTATAAGATTTTCTACAAACTGACCTTTTAGTGCACTGAGATATTTTATGTACTTAAGATTAAATATTTGATTAAGAACCTTGTTGGACTGAGATGTTAGACCTTTCCTTGAGGACAAGCAGTGATTTCTTGCTTGCCACATAAATAACTCTGTTTCCCTATCACTGAAATATTTATTAAAGAAATCGTGCTGTGACTGCTATTATATTTTCTAATCTTAGCGGATGCATTAGAAAATGACAACAGTAAGTTCTGCATTAGAAATGGTCCCCATACTGAGTTATCATGCTGCTAGCTAAAATGGTTTAGTCTTCTGCCACAGAGATTTTTTTGTAACATTCTTATTGTTGCTTACTTCCTAAGTTAGATGCAGAGTTCACTTATACTGTTGTGATTGATAATATGCCCCTCTCTGGGACATAATTGACATTATTGCAGTTTCAAACCAAGGAATAAAAGGATTTTATTTGTTCCAAGTGGTTACTTCATGAGCTTTTTTCAAGCAAATCTTTAAAAATATACAATAATAAAGGAAACCAGGAAGCTTGTAACAACAAATTTAAGTTCTATTCAAAAGAAACATTCTGTATAGATAACTAAACGAATAATAGGGCTCATTTTCTTTTGAGTCTACACAGAGAATCAAAGGGTCATTTATTCAGAAAACTGTCCTTCTCTAAACTCATTTGAACTTGTCAGAAGACTCACAAAACTACTATTGCTGTGAGTGCAGTCCATGTGCATTCAGGCTGCTAACACAGATGAGAGAAGGATTCTAAATGAGAATGATTCTCAGCTATAAATACTAGAGAGACATGGACATGCTGGACAGAGTCCAGCAAAGGGTTGATGACTAAGAGACTGGAGAATCTCTCCTGCAAAGAAAAGCTGAGAGAGCTGGCACTGTTCAGCCTGGAGAAGGCTCAGGGAGGGATCTCATCAATGTATAAAAATACCTGAAAGGAGGATGCAAAGAGGTTGGAGCCAGGCTCTTTTCAGTGTTGCTCGGTGCCAGGGCAAGAGGCAAAATGGGCACAAATTGAAACACAGAACATTCTGTTTGAACATCAGGAAACACTTTTTTTTTTACTGTGGGCACTGGCACAGGTTGTCCGGGGAAGTTGTGGAGTTTTCCTCCTTGGAGACATATCAAAAGTTGTCTGGATATGACCCTGGACAACTGGTTCTAGGTGGTCCTGCTTGAGCACGGTGATTGGACCAGATGATCTCCAGAGGTCCCTTCTAACCTCATTTATTTTGTGATAAAGACACACATGGAACGAAACTCAGCGAAGGGATCAGTTGACAGAGCCACTTAAGAAACAGATTGTTTCTCTGACAGCACTCTTGGAGATTGTAGAGACATCACAGAGATTGTGATGTCTTATTTTCTTAGGGGAACTCTGGTCACTGCTGTCTTTCAAGGATTTTATTATTAAATAGCAATGGGAGCTCCAAGTAAATTCTGTTGTCATTTACACCACTGGAGTTGCAAGCAGTATTTGGCCCACACAGAATTTTAACCTGTTTTGTGCTGTATTACCATCTGTTATTGCAATAGGACTTCAAATACAGGATAATCAACAATAAGCCCTGAGAGGTTTTTGGAGTTGTAAAGCTTTCAGGACAGTTGACTCCCAAACAGGCTACATGTCCTTTTGAAAGGGAGAGTAGTTACTCGAAGCTCTCATACTGATTTCAACAGCACTGCACACATATGAGTGCAGGAACGGTTTGGCCCATGGAGAGAGCTGTAACGCAGATGAATTAATTTAATAGATTTCTCAAAGGCTTATACTGGTGCAACAGCTTGCCTTTATTTAATTTTGACTCTATAAGTTTAAAGAGCAATTTAAACCAGAATAATAGAAGCTCGAGGGGAAAGACACCTATTAGACCATGAAGTTAATCTCCTGCTACGGCCCAAATATTCTCTGTTGTGCATTTTCAAGTATTTTGTCCAGAATTGTTCTTAAAGTCAAAAACAACAGGGCTTCCACTCCTTGGAAAGGATTAGGATTTTCTGGCTAACCACCCTCAGGACATTTTTCAGACATCGCCTTTCTTTGCCTTTTCGGAATTTAATTCATGTAGTTCTGATATTTTGAGAAAACAGTAGGATGCTTAATAAATAAAATTTATTGCTTGCTTTATACCGACAGCCCATGAGGAAATGGTAGCTACATCTTTTGGAGCAACGCAGCTTCTTCTGGTCCAGCCAAGATGCAGTGAAAGTTCAGCCCCACCCTTGCAGACACTCAGCACTACCTGCTCCCTGTTATGCCCAATATACAGTCCTACCTTTGGGTTTTTTTGGCTGTATTGCTACCTGCAGAAGCCCTTTTAGCTTATCTCTTTCTTTCACAGACAGTAATGTTCATTTTCTTTCCTGCTGTTTTGTGAGGATGTCAAGCCAAATAGTGAAGAAGGCTCTCATGTTTGTTCGATAGCCAGACATCCCTGAGATTTTTGTTTCGTTACTCCTTCTCACACAGATAATTGTGTTCGTGTACTGTCAGTTTTCTTTCCCCAAAGTCTTAGATATTTTCTGACACATAGCTGTTGCATTTTTTCTTCTTCTGCTCTTTCTCTGCAGTGACCTACTCCATTTTCTTCTCAGTTTCTTCTGCTGTTATCTTTCAGGATTTTCTCTTGCTCTTTGTTATTCCCCTCTATTCCTTTTGTTTCCACTTTCCAGCTACTCACCCACATCTCCCCCTGCAGCTTGCAGCATTATTTCCTTTCTTTTACTTTCTTCTAGACTTTGTTCATGTGTGAAGAGTGTTGCAGATGTTGAGGAACAGGATATTTTGTGATGGAGGTATTTCAGTTCAGCTCTTTGAAGTTTATTTATTTCACAGTGATTAGATATAAGCTGGTAATGAGTTCAATCACCTGGGACACAAGGGAGAATTAGGCTCCAGACCCAGCACATAAGATTATAAAATGCAAAATATAACATTCATAGAACAAATGGACTTTATCTTTAGTAGTGAAACAGTGCCCTACTGTTAAATTTGGACTCCCACTGCCACTTTTTGCTACCTTTCATGTTCTACAGATGCCTAGGCTGACCACTAAGGTTGGAACAGCTTCAAGAGGAGGAGCTGATGGACTTCAGGGTCTTCTCTGTTCTAGAAACTGAAGAGCACACATGGCATTTGGGCAGGGTAAAGAACTATCTGGATCTTACATAGGTAAGATGATAACCATTGGGATTCTAGACTGGAACGTGTCCCTATAATCGGTGGTTTTTTCTGTAAGAGGCTGATATTTTACATTTTTTAACTTAGGTGACTGGCTGCTAGTAATTCCTCTTTTTTTTTGAAATTGTTTACAAAAGGAGTGGTATTGGGTCTTGGGGATTATATGTTATGCTCTGTAGAGCAAGACACCTAAGAACTAATGCTGCCATGTTTCTTACTGTGGTGTATAAATTTGTTTCTGGATCTCTATTTAGTTACTGCAAAGATGGCAATGATTTAAAGAAAAATATCTGAGTAGAACAGGCAGGGAAAATCCTGTAATGAAGGAGAAAAAGGAGTTAAGAACATTGATGAGTGAGACAAAACCCCAAGAACTATGGTACCTGAAGACTAGAATATATTAATGGGCAGAGATTTCCAAAACTTGATAAAGTTTGGAAGAATGCACAGTTGGGGAATTTGAGAAAGTGGCTTTATTCTGAAAAGTTAAAAATATACTATAGTCAGATGAAGTATTGATCTCTGGAAGTGTTGATGCTGAGCAGTTTGTCCCAAATTACTTTGTTTCATGTTTACCCCTCAGCCAAGTTCATGTATACAAGACCATTACTTTAGTAAAATCTATTTTTTGTTATGTAGTTTTCAAAACTCTAACATGATGATTATTATTTTAAAGAAAAGAAGAGAAAAGGACTAGAAATATGGAAATGAATTATTAATTCATATTTAACACAACAAGAAAAGCACCCTTTTTAATGAAGCTGAAATAGAAGAATACTCCATTTCCTGTCATTACTTAGAAGTATTACATTTCTTTGCATTTAGTATGCTGCAGACTGTCAAGTTGCAGCTTTTTTGGTCAGAGTAAGGCATAGATTTTGTTACTGACATACTACAAGCTAAGATTAAATAAAATATAAATGGAAAAATAATTATGCTTTATAAATAAACATACAAGTATGTTTAAATGACCTCATAAGCAGTTAGTGCAAGAATAAATAAAGGCTGCTGCAGCATATAACTGAAAAGCACAAAACCCTCATATACTTGCAACTGATGTGACATAAGAAATGTTTTAATCTGATATGAGTATATGAATAGACAGGGTGACAGACATATCGTTAGAAATGCATTAGGAAAAAACTGATTAAATCTGGAAAAACTCTGTTACTATGCAGAACGCAGGTCCTGGGGTATCAGAGTCCTGAGAGCACCCACAACTGCTAATCACCCTAAGAAGTGTCAGTGCACCTACGTATCGTCTGTCTTTTGGTCCAGGGGCTTTCTTTAAGCTCAAGTCCATGTTCGTAGTCCTCGTCTGAGCTATGGAGTACGTACCCCTGTGCCCAGCCTGATTGCCTCCTGATCCTGATATTTTCATTAAACTTGCAGCTTGACTTCAGTCCTGACCATCACCTCTCATTTCTGATGATCACTGGGCTGAACTTGTTACTGTCACCAATCCTGCTTGGTCCGGTGGGACTGCACCATTGTTGGTGAAGTCTATGCCCCAACCTGTGCCAAGGTCAGCTTTAGCTCCTCCTCCCTTGTGTAGCAGCCGTGGTCTTGCTGCCCCACGCTGGTCAGCTCCGCCAGTCACTTCCCTGCAGCTGATAGCCAGCTTTTACTAAAGCAATCCAATATGACATTTTTCTTCACTGCTGAAAGGGTGCATTACTATCTTACGCTCAACTTGTTTTCTGTCAGAACCAGATTATTTTGTACAAATCTACTTTCTAACAACCTGACCCCAGCCTGTACTGTTGTAAGGGGCTACCTCATCTCAGATACAAGACTTTGCATTTGCCTTTGTTGAACTTCAAAAGGAACATGTCAGAGCACATTTCTATCTATCCCACACCCCTCTAAATGGCATGCCAGCCCTGTAGACCAGTCCACCCAGTTTGATGTCATCTGCAAACATGATACAGGACCCTTTTGTTTCATTGTCTAGGACATTAATGAAGACTATAAACCATATCAGCTCCAATATGAAACCTTGAGGAACCTGACTTGTAGCTGGCTGTCAAATTTAATTTGCATCTGGAATTTTAAAAACTCAGAGCCTATCCTAATGCAAGAAACAAGTTTCTAAGTATGAATCTCATTTGTGAATTTAGGAATTATTACAAAGTTAAAGCCTGTGGTGCAAAGCCCCTTGCAAATGGACAAAGAAAGTGAATTCAAGCTATAGCTACAGCGTTAGATATTAGGCAGCTCTGAATATCCCTCTGCAAAACTGAGACAATAAACATGTCTATTATTGTCTTGTTTCTCAGTTTATATTCTGGAAAGAGTGTGTGTGTGGGAAATAAACAGGTATCCAGCAATTTTTCTCACATTGGTAGCTTAGGGATGCCTTAGTTACACCAATATAACAAGATCTTTTAACATTTCAAGCAAAATGGCCACTTTTGAAAGCAGCTACTCAAAAGGAAAAGTTCAAATACTCTTCTTCTGTGAAAAAAGAGACACACATTTTTTTGCCAAGGTATTTCATACAATTGCTTCAAATCTTTATTATCCTAAAGGACAGTCTTGCCCAGCATGCCCAGGACTTCCAGAAGATGTTGAAGGGATGCCTCTGTAAGAGCTGAGGTGCTGTGAACCACTACTTTTAGTGAAAAGGGAATATGCACTTCCCTTTTTGACAATCTTTTCCTTTAAAAACCTGCTACATATTTCAGATAATGAAAAGAAGCCAAGAGCATCTTACCATCCACTTCCTGGGTGGTTGTATCTGTCATTATAGCTTATTTCTTACAGTTAGCTCAGTAAAGACAGTGTATGAGAGTAGATGTAAGAAAGTTCTTTGTCTTCGCTTGCTTCATTTCATAGCACAACCAGACCCCTTCTCTGTTACCAAAGAGAAGTCAAGCGGGCTCCAACAAGTGATTCTCTGAGGACCATGCATGAACATAAAGCTGAATCTCTGAAAATAGATAGAGAGACAGAGGGACACTCCTGGCAAAAATAGTGTTTAAAATAATGTTAAGTAACATTAAGTATTACGTAAACATGAGAAACAGGAAGACTCTGCCTAAACTTATCCAAAGGATACATCTAAGGATACATTAGACCAGTGAAGAAAGATGGCATGTTGCAGTGAACTTTTGAGTCTGTGTGGTTTTGACTCATTGCAAATTTGCTGCTTGAGCCTCAGGGAGGTTCAAGCCAAAAACTTTGTTGCCAGATGTCTGGATTCTGTGACTTGGATCAGTTTTTATTTGCTGCATAGGTGTGTGATTGATAATCATGAAAGTATATTATTATATGAAACAAATGGAAAAATAAAACTAGTACGACCTTTTTGTTCTGTAGCTAACTCATTGACACTTTAAAAAAGTTGTCTGAAAAAAGAAGGCGAAAGAAAATTCTTCAAATAATGAAAAAAAACAATTAAATGAGAATATGCCTTTGAAGAAGTTCAAATCACTATTTACCTCCTTTCAGTTTCCTTTTTTTGTTGTTTTTTCACTGAAGTGCTATGTATTCAATGAAATCAAATGCAGAGGGGAAAATGGAATGCTATTATTTTTGTTGTACTTATCTGTTTGTGCAGACTCAAGATGTGAAAGACTGCTTCTTGCTCTGCTACTTTTCACGTAACCACTAAGAATTATCTTATTTAATTTCAACAGAAGCATACAACAGTTACCTTTGTAGCTATCATTTCCAGGAATGATTGGTGAGCGAACTGTTCTGAAGCACAAGTACACATCTAAGTGGTTACAAATCAAATGCAATTAAAATTTAACAGCCACGTAAACAGTGAATTTAATTAACCAGCCAAAATCACACCATCACTGTTAAGCAAACAGACCTTCAAGGAATTAGATGTATATAAAGCAAGCTGCATTTTAAAATGGAATTATCTTTATTAATTTACCAATTGCATTTTATTTTAAAACCAGTGAAGACATATGATTTTCCCTTTATGCATATATCCATATTTACACATAATTCACTGTTTCATTTATCAGGTCTTAAAGAGTTTTGTGGGAGGGGTTTCTAGTATTTTCTTTTTTTCAGAGTTTAAACAGATGGACAGAGAAGGCTAGTTGTAATTAAAGCACGCATAGTGTTCTGAACATGCACAAAGTAATAGAAATGTGGAAAAAAAAGATTTTAAGATATTGAGATAATTCAGGAGTTTTGATTGAAACATTCAGGTAAGTGCTTTTCTGGACATGTGCCAGGACACTTGGTTGTTCTTTTACTGGTAACCACAGCAAAGCAGATGTCTCGGCTGCAGTTGACGCAAGCCCTTGTTACAGTGTATCATGGTAACTTGAGTTGGGATGAAACTGAAGTTTTTGTTTTAAATATTGGTAAATTTGGGAAGAATTCAAAAATGAAATAGAATTTGAACTTTTCTGCTCGTTCACCTCAGATCCTGAGAGAACTGTTATGAACCCCTGATGGATTGGTTCCCGTCCCTGCCTACTGGCATTATTCAAATGAACTGCAGAACAGCATAATATTTCTTCCTCTGAGTGGATGTGTAGCTTTTGGTTACATTTAAACTATTTTTATATTGGTTATCTTCACCTACAATATAATATTTTTATGGCCTATTAGCCTACTACACTTTGCATACCACCTATTTTTCATTTAGGCAGCTAAGAAACATGTAACAATGTAAAAGTCTGTATGCTTCACTCTTATTCAATTAAATGTGAAAAGATGATAAACTATTGTTTCATCAGAAAAAAATAATTTAAAAAAATAAGTAGCATTTAAAAGTATTTGACATAACTGCAGCTTTTTTCTGTAAGAAACGTTCTTGAACTAAAACAAAGGAGCTTGAGTAGAAGCTTTAAAGATTGAATTTGTGGCAGCTTCAAAGGAACAGAGGAAACTCTTAAACACCTGTCAAATGAAACAGAGACTGTACTCCACTCTAAATATGATTGACAGATTTTAGATCTGAACCTTTCCTAAGATGAGAGTAGGGATTGTCTGTGTGTGTGTATGTGAGAAAATTTTTTCTGTATCACCTTTTAGTCAGGCAGTGGTAAGATATTTTACATACCTGTGCAAGAGGTGATACGTTATTTTCTACAAAGCTACAAGTGTATGCTTCCATCTGATTTGTCTTCACTTCAGCTGTGCTACTTTTCCTGTAGTACTCTAAATTACGATTAATGAAAAATTAAATCATAACCTCATAGAAATGCTCTACAACATATCAAAAAATGATTTAGTGAAAAATCCTACTCCAAGAAGCAGAATAATTTTTTATAAGTAACAAAATTGTATGAAATAGTCATTCTATGAAGTGAAATACATGGAAATATGAATCATGTTAATATATTTTCTCTACTGGAAAGCACAAGTTGGTTTTGCTGTTCTAAATGTCGTTAAAAATCTCTTGCTCTTCTATCAACAGTTTTTGTGCATCCATGGAAAGAGAAAAGCACTTTTTAAAGATTTCTTACTAAGAACAATTTTTCATTTTAAAATACGTTGATATCATTGCCATACTCAGTAACTTTTTACTGTAAGATTACTTGTTTCATAGCAGTGTTTTGTTCTAGCAAAGTGTCTGCTTAGATCTCTGGTTCCTGAAAGCTGAAAAAACTTTTCTAACATATTGCAGATATGACATTTCCAGAAGAGCCCTTCAGCTGTGTCGCTTCCACAGTAGTTATTAAATTATTCTGGATAGCTCACAGGTGAGATCACTGTTCCAGTAGGTGAAGATAGCAGAAGTGAAGAATCATTCATGTTTAAAACTTGCTACTTTTCCTATTCTGGAAGATATGATACAGCATAATTATTGTTAGAATCAATACGATTTTAACAGGACATAGTATTCCTACACCATCTTGAAATAAATATGCATATGCTGGTATAGATGTTATGAAATATTCAGCAAATGACAAGAAATACTTCAAAAGGTAGATATGTGCTGGCACTCTTGTAATTGGGTTAATGAATTGCTTCCAATAGAAATGTGAAAGCTGCTTTATTTCTTTCCAGCTAATTTCACCAGTGTTCATGAAAGAGAAGTAATTTTTAAACATAGTTTAAGAGAACTAATCTGCTCACACAGAGATGAAATACTGATTTTTTGACTGACTTTTTTTCCCAATGATCCAGGCATTTAGTGACACATGCAATTTCTGCAGTATTAATCTAACAATATGTGAAGTATTCAGAGATATGCTACAAGTATTTTTAAAGGGAAATCCCACAAATATGTTTGTCTTCATTCATGGTAAACCTTTGTAAGAGGAACTTCAGGACTTTTAGTAGGGGAAGTGGAAGTGAAGCTTTTTCCTCCAGCAAATAGATACATCTTTGCACAGTCAGAGAAAAATACTACTTGGTAATGAATGCTGATTACATGCATCCTCTCTAAGTATTCATGCTTATTTTTGAGAAAAACTGTACCAGTTTCTCAAATGCTAAAGATGAGACACTATTAGAGATTAAAGTATCAAAAGCAGAGGTTCTGTTTACAAATGACAAATTGAAGAGTAGAGGTTCCCAAGACACATTGAAGAAGAGCTCTGAAGGAACACAGCGAAGGAGACTGAATTCCTACAAAACAAAACAAAACAAAAAAAACCAAAAAAATCTCCCAAATCTAAGTATTCATTAAAATGAGCTTGTGTATCAGAAAATATTTTACTTATCTTTGAGAGAGAGGCAAATAAGATCCTAGAAATCACAGATCTTCAGTAAGTAGTTTGGTTAAAGTAACAATTTAAAAATCAAATTATGAAATACTTAATGGATGGTAATTTTACAAGAAGATTGGCTTGTATAAGGCGGAAAATTTGTGCCTTTAATTTAACATAGTATAATTCCTTGAGGGTGTCAATAAAATCGTGAATAAAGGTGATAGGTAGACATGTTTAAGCTTTCAAAAAGCCTTTGGAAAAGTCTTTCACAAGAAACCATTAAAAATGATCAGTCATAAGGGGAGAGCTAAAATTCTGTCACAGGTCAGAAGTTGGATGAGACATAGAAAACAAAGAGCCTGAATAACTCCTTGTCTTTGAAGAGAGTGAAATGTTAACAGGAATGTGTTTGAATATTGAAAGAGAACCACTCTGATTTAATGTACTGTTTGTATTAATGATCCGCAAGAGAGATGAAATTAGCAAACCCCTGGTTCTTTATGATAGAAGTGAAGAAAGAATTTAAGAAGTTTCAGGGTCATTTAGCACAAGGAAGTCACCAACAAGATGACAGGTTTAATGTAAAACTGACCATGGTAGAATAATACCTAGTGCTAACAATTCTCTAAATGCTTTGAAATATATTTGGATCTATAATTAAGATATCTCTTCATTAAAGAAAACAAAACTCCTATATGTATTTCTTAGTGACACCTCAGCTATTCACCCCCCCCCCAAAAAAAAAA